>CAJHXS010000220.1_pt1 | contig 10192 bp, 8 predicted proteins | sample 9198591 | NCBI WGS metagenome assembly CAJHXS01 (sample SAMEA7708347, study PRJEB35096) | sediment metagenome | biome: marine neritic benthic zone biome [ENVO:01000025]; feature: sediment [ENVO:00002007]; material: shallow marine sediment [ENVO:03000034] sea grass bed [ENVO_01000059] ... | reverse complement strand
CGCGCCTCGGGGTGGGCGAAGAGGAGGCCGCTCACGCTCGCGCCCGGGTGCATCGCGCAGCTCTCGGTCAGCTCGATCCCGATGCTCGGCGCGTCGAGGAGCTTGAAGAGCTGCTGCTTCTCGCTGTGATCCGGGCACGCCGGGTAGCCGAATGCGGGGCGGATGCCGCGATAGCGCTCGGCGACGAGCTCGTCGAAGGAGAGGGCCTCGTCGGCCCCGTAGCCCCAATCGCAACGCGCCCGGAGGTGGATCCACTCGGCCATCGCCTCCGCTAGCCGGTCGGCCAGCGCCTTCACCATGATCGCGTTGTAGTCGTCGCCGTCGCGTTCGTACTCCGCGGCCACCTCGTCGGCGCCGAGCCCCGCGGTCACTGCAAAGGCGCCGATCGAATCTATCTGCCCCGACTCGACGGGTGCGACGAAGTCGGCGAGACAGCGCAGCGGCTTGCCGTCCCCGGGCTCGCGCTGCTGGCGCAGCATCGGGAAGCGCAGCAGCTCGCTCTTGGCCTCCGGGTCCTCGAAGAGCACGATGTCGTCGCCGTCGCTCTGCGCAGGCCAGAATCCGTACACGGCCTTGGCGATGAGCCGGCGCTCGTCGGTGAGCTCGCGCAAGAGCGCGCGGGCGTGGTCGTAGAGCTCGCGGGCGGCGGCGCCGTACTTGGGGCTGTCGAGGATCGCCGGGAACTTGCCCTTGAGCTCCCAGGCGGTGAAGAAGAAGGTCCAGTCGATGAAGTCCGCGACCTCGTCGAGGTCGACGGTCTCGAGGGCGCTGCGGCCGGTGAAGGCCGGGGTCGGGAGCTCGCCGAAGTCGAGGTGGAGCCGCCGGCTCCTCGCCGTCTCCAGGGGCAGCAAGCGCGGCCCGGCGCCGCGGTAGGTGTTGCGCAGGGTCTCCTGCTCCGCTTCGACCTCGGCGGCGAAAGTCTCGCGATCGGTGGGGTGGAGCAACCGCGAGACCACCCCGACCGCACGGGAGGCGTCGTGGACGTGGACGACGGGCGGGGTGTAGCCCGGTGCGATCCGCACCGCGGTGTGCTGCCGGCTGGTGGTCGCGCCGCCGATCAGCAGCGGAATCTTCATCCCCCGCCGCTCCATCTCCTTGGCGACGTGGGCCATTTCGTCGAGGGAGGGGGTGATGAGCCCGGAGAGCCCGACCGCGTCGGCGCCCTCGCGCTCGGCGGTGTCGAGGATGTCGTCGCAGGCCGCCATGACCCCCAGGTCGACCACCCGGTAGTGGTTGCAGCCGAGTACGACTCCCACGATGTTCTTGCCGATGTCGTGGACGTCGCCCTTGACCGTGGCCATCACCACGGTCCCCTGGTCGGCGATCGACCCGCCGTCTCCCTCCGCTTCGAGGAAGGGGGTCAGATAGGCGACGGCGCGTTTCATCGCGCGGGCGCTCTTCACGACCTGCGGGAGGAACATCTTGCCCTCCCCGAAGAGATCCCCCACCACCTGCATGCCCCGCATCAGGGGGCCTTCGATCACCCGGATCGGCCGCCCCAGGGCGACGCGGGCCTCCTCGGTATCGTCCTCGATGTAGTCGACCACCCCGTGGACCAGCGCGTGGACGATGCGCTCCTCGACCCCGGTCTCCCGCCACGAGAGATCGTCCTCGCGCTCTCGGCCGGCCCCGTGGAAGCGCCCCGCGATCTCGACCATCCGCTCGGTAGCGTCGTCTCGGCGGTCGAAGAGCACGTCCTCGATGCGCTCGCGGAGCTCGGCGTCGACGTGGTCGACGACGGCGAGCTGACCCGCGTTCACGATCCCGAAGCGCATCCCGGCGCGGATCGCGTGGTAGAGGAACACGGCGTGCATCGCCTCGCGGACGGCGTCGTTGCCGCGGAAGGAGAACGAGAGGTTCGACACGCCGCCCGAGATCTGGGCCCCGGGGCAGGTCTCGAGGACTTCGGGGATCGCGTCGAGAAAGGCCAGTGCGTAGCGGTTGTGCTCCTCGATCCCCGTCGCCACGGCGAAGATGTTGGGGTCGAAGAGGATGTCGTGGGGAGAGAAGCCGACCTCCTCGGTGAGCAGCCGGAAGGCGCGCTGACAGATCGACACCTTGTGCTCGGCGCTCTCGGCCTGCCCGGTCTCGTCGAAGGCCATCACGACCACGCCGGCGCCGTAGTCGCGCACGCGGTGGGCCGCCTCGAGGAAAGGTCCCTCGCCCTCCTTCAGGCTGATCGAGTTGACGACCGCCTTGCCCTGGACACAGCGCAGCCCGGCCTCGATCACCGACCAGCGCGAGCTGTCGATCACGATCGGGACTCGGGCGATCTCCGGCTCGCTGGCGATGAGCTGGAGGAAGGTCTGCATCGCCGCCTCGGAGTCGAGCATCCCCTCGTCCATGTTGACGTCGAGGAGATTCGCGCCACCCCGCACCTGGTCGAGGGCGACCTCGAGCGCCGTGTCGTAGTCGTCGTCGAGGATCAGCCGCGCGAAGCGCCGGGAGCCCGTCACGTTGGTGCGCTCGCCGATCATCGTGAAGTTGCTGTCGTCGCGGAGCACGAAGGGCTCGAGTCCCGCGAAGCGGGTCTGCGCCGACGCGGCGGGCGGTGTGCGCGGCGCCAACCCGGCCACGGCGTCGGCCATCGCCCGGACGTGATCGGGGGTGGTGCCACAGCACCCGCCCACCACGTTCACCCAGCCGTTGCGCGCGAACTCGCCGAGGATCCGCGAGGTCTCCTCGGGGGTCTCGTCGTAGTCTCCGAAGGGGTTCGGGAGGCCGGCGTTCGGGTAGCAATGGGTGAAGATCGGCGCGAGCCCCGAGAGCTCCTCGACGTAGGGGCGCATCTCCGCGCCGCCCAGCGAGCAGTTGATGCCCACCACGAGGGGCTCGGCGTGCGCCACCGAGGCCCAGAACGCCTCGAGCGTCTGCCCCGAAAGGGTGCGCCCGCTGCGGTCGGTAATCGTCACCGAGAGAAAGAGCGGCACCGGCCGGGTCCCGGCGCGAAAGGCCTCGCGGATCGCCAGGATGGCGGCCTTGGCGTTTAGGGTGTCGAAGATCGTCTCGAGGATCAGCGCGTCGACGCCTTCCTCGACGAGCGCGACCGCCTGCTCGCGGTAGGCCTCGGCGACCTCTTCGAAACGCACCGCCCGGAAGCCCGGGTCGTTGACGTCGGGGGAGAGGGAGAGGGTCTTGTTGAGCGGGCCGAGGGCGCCGAGCACGAAACGGGGGCGCTCGGGGGTCGCGAACGCGTCGGCGGCGCGCCGCGCCACCCGCGCCGCCGCCCGGTTCAACTCGACCGCGTGCTCCGCCAGCCCGTACTCGGCCTGGGAAATCCGGTTGGCGTTGAAGGTGTTGGTCTCGATCAGGTCCGCACCGGCCCCGAGAAAGCCCCGGTGGATCTCTTCGATCAGCTCGGGGCGGGTCACCGAGAGCAGGTCGTTGTTGCCGAGCAGGTCGCCGCGACCCGAGAACGAGGCGCCGCGGAAGTCGGCTTCGCGCAGCCCCAGGGCTTGGATCATGGTGCCCATGGCACCGTCCATCACCAGGATGCGGCGCTCGAGAGCCGCCCTGAGAGCGGCGCTGGGATCGGCGGGTTGCTGCGTGGCCATGGACTCCCCAGGGTGGTCGGGGGGGAGCGTCGCGTTGCCGACGCGGGTGACGTGGTCGACGTGGTCGCGCCGCGAATGGATCAGGGTATCCGAATATCTCGATATATCAATCGGCGCTACCAGAGCGCCCATTGAGCGGTGTGCCGGACGTAGAGGGCGAGAACCGCATTGGTGACGCCGTGGGCCACCACCGCGCTCAGCAGGTCGCCCCGCCAGATCGTGAGGCCTCCCATGAGCAGGCCGTACGCGATCGCGGCGATCCACTCCGCTGGGGCGTGCCCGGCGGCGAAGACGACGCTCGAGAACACGAGACCGAAGAGGGTCCAGCTTCCCGCGGGGAGGTCATCGACCGAGTGTTCGTGGAGCATCCGACCGAGCGGATCCGGTCGACCGTCTCGTCTCGCCAGCAGGTACTGGGTGGCGCCGCGCAGCACCAGCCCCCGAAAGAGCCATTCCTCCACGAACGGCACCACCGCGGCCGACACTGCGAGCCGCCACCAGAACGGGGCGGGCGCCCAGGTCTCGCCACCTGACTCGACGAATGGCGTCTTCAGGACCACCCACAGCAGGGTGCCCACGAGCCCCGCGAGGACGCCGAGGGCCACCGAGAGCCCCACCGACCCGGGGCCGCGGAGCGGGAGCAGCCAGCGCCACGCCCACGCGAGGGCGGCGATTGCCGCGGCCGCCGCCAGGGCGTAACCCACGGCATCTCCGAACATCTCGCTGCCACGCCCCACCACCAGCACATAGGCGAAGAAGGGCACGGCGTAGGGAAAGAGCAGGGCGTAGTTCGTGGGTCGCCCTCGGCCGGCCATCGCTGGAACATCGGGATCTCTGCCGGCGGATCAAGCCCTTTTCCCGAGCCTCGGCAACAACGACTACATCGCCGAACGGGATCCACCGATGGAAAGGGCGTGGCTCCGCTCGACTCCACGCCGATCCTGTCGACCCGCGAAGACGCCCACGCCGACGAAGAGTTCGGTGCCTTCCTGCTCGAGCTGGGCGACATCGTCGACTGGCTCCAGGACGCGGAGCTTCGGGGGGACCTGGAGGAGGTCGCCAAGCGCTGCACCGCCCTCGCGCAGGATGGGGTGCGCTTCGGGCTTCCGCCGCTCTGCGAAGCGAGCGAGGCCGTGCTCGCGGCGTGTCGGCGCCGAGACGCCGAGGCGGTACGCGACGAGCTCGTCGCACTGACCGAGGTCGCGCGCCGCGTGCGCCTCGCCTCCACCGCACACTGAGTTAGACGAGCCCGGTTCCCGGCGGCGTCAGCAACCGGGCGCCCGCCCCATCCCGACACCCCAAGAGCTCTGCCGAGTCGGGTGCGGGGAGCCCGAGGGCCGCGAGCCGTCGGGTGAGCACGCGTCGCGCGGCGTCGTTCTCCTCGTCGTCCCGCCACACCCGGTCTCCGGGCCGCCGTGTCGCGACGAGCGTCCAGCCGTCGCGTCTGCCGAACGCGGCGGAGACCATCGCCACCGGGCGGGCGATCAACCCACTCCGCTGCGCGAGGGTCTGTGCGGCCGCCCAGGTGGCGAGGGCGTCCCGCGCGCTGGCGGCGGCGACGGCCGTGCGCCACCAGGCTCCGTCGTCGGCTCCGCCGAGCGCGTCGCGCAGCGCGGCGTCGTCGATTGCCCGGTGGGCCCAGCCGCCGCCGGCCGGCAACACGCGAAAACGACGGTTGTCGCGTCCCGCAGTCCGGCGCATGTGCGAAAGGTCGCGCCGGAACATCGCCGGGAGCTCCGCGGCCACCCGGCGCGCCATCGCGCGCGCCGCGGCGCGGTCGCCGCCGCAATACGCGAGGAGCAAGCGCCACCAGAGCCCCCGCGACGCGTCGAAGCGATAGCGGTAGAGCTTCGCGAGGGCGATCGCGGCGTCGCGCGGCGACACCGGCCCGCCCAGCTCGACCCGCTCGAAATCGATCGGGAGCAGACGCTCCCCCGACGCCCCGGGGACGACCAGCACGTTGTTCGGCGCGAAGTCGCGCTGGTGCAGCCCGGCCGCGTGCATCGCCGCCGCGAGCTCGCCGAGGCCCCGCGCGAGCCGGACTCGCTCTGGCCAGGGCGGCGGCGTCTCGGCCCAGCACGCCGCGAGGTCGCGGGCCCCGTCGACCCGCGCGACCGCGAGGAGACAGCGGCGCAGGTCTCCCGTGCGCCCGCGCTCCTCGCCGATCGCCGCCGGACGCGGCGTGTCGATGCCCCGGGCCAGCGCGGCATCCGCCCGTTCCCACTCGCGCCGCGCCTTCGAACGCCGCACCCAGGCGCGCCACCCGCGAGGGTAGTCGTTTACCTTCACGAGATACGCGCGCCCCGCGTGCTCCAACGCGAACAGGCTCTTGCGTCGCCCCCGCTTGAGCGCGCGCTCGGGGTGTCGCACCACCGTCAGCATCGCGGTCGCCAGGGCCCGCCCGGCGGCGTCGTCGTCACGCCACCAGAAACGCCGGCCCTCGACCACTCCCGAGCGCGCCGCCCCTGCGCCTCCCCGCGCTCCCATGCCGCGAGAGTACAACCTTGACACCCCACGCGTCCCCACCGAGTGTTTCGCGATGCGTTGTTACGCCTGCAACCGCGAGGTGGTCGTCGCGGCCGGCGAACGTGTCGGCTTTCACGACAGCTGCGAGGGCTGCCACCGCGACCTCCACGTCTGCCGGAACTGCGTGTTCTACGACCCGAACGCGTACAACGAATGCCGCGAGCCCAACGCGGAGCGGGTCTCGGACCGGGAACGCGGCAACCGCTGTGAGTACTTCGCGCCGGGAGAGCAGCAGGGCGGGTCGGAGGAGGCGGGCGCGGCGCGCAGCGCCGTCGACGCCCTGTTCAAGAAGTGAGGAGAAACTCGAAGACGGTGCGGCCGATCTGGATCTCGTCGCCCTCCTGAAGCGTCGCCCCCCGCACCCGCTTGCCGTTCACCCGGGTGCCGTTGGTCGACTGGAGGTCTTCGATGGTGAACTCGCCGCTGTCTTCGTCGTAGACGAGGATCGCGTGCTCGCGGCTGATCCCGTCGTCGAGCAGGGTGATGTCAGTGTTCGGGTTGCGTCCGATCACCGTCTCGGGTCCCTGGAGCTCGTAGCGGGTCCCCTCGAAACCGCCCGCCTGGATCACCAGGACGGCGTGGGGGGGCCGGGCCGCCGACATGGGCGCACCTCCTCGTCGAGCACCATCGGCGGCGTCCGGGGCGGGCTTGAGAGTCGCGGGGGTCTCAGGAGGCGGGGAGGTCGCGGCGTCGGTGGGCGAGGGCGGGGAGGGTCTCCCGGAGCCGGGTCTGCGCCTCGAGGTCGCACTCGGCGTAGAGGGGGCCGGGGCGGTCGGGGGCCTGGGCCAGGATCAGACCCCAGGGGTCGATGATCATCGAGCGGCCGTAGCTGGCGCGCCCGCCGCCGTGCTCGCCGCACTGGGCTGCGGCGAGGACGAAACACTGGTTCTCGATGGCGCGGGCCCGGAGCAGGACCTCCCAGTGGTCTTTGCCGGTCTCGCGGGCGAAGGCGGCGGCGACGGCGAGCCAGCGCGCGCCGCGGGCGGCGAGGGCGCGATAGAGCTCGGGGAAGCGCACGTCGTAGCAGATGGAGAGCCCGACGCCGCCGAAGGGCGTGTCGAGCAGGGCGAGGGCGGCGCCCGCCGCGAAGGTGTCGCTCTCGCCGTAGCGCTTTCCCCCTCGATCGCGGAGGTCGACGTCGAAGAGGTGCATCTTGCGGTAGACCGCGGCGATCTCGCCGTCGGGGCGCACCGCCACGCTGGTGTTGTGAACCCGCCCCTCTCCGGGGATGCGTTCGGGAACGCTCCCGCCGAGCAGCCAGACACCGTGGTGCGCGGCCGCGTCGCGCAGCGCGCCGACGATCGGGCCGTCGAGGTCCTGGGGGCACGCGATGGGATCGCCTTCGTGGCGCATGTACGCGAAGTTCTCGGGCAGCGCGATCAGCTCGGCGCCGGACGCGGCGGCCTCGTCGATCCAGCCGCGCGCGGCCTTGAGGTTGGTATCGACGTCATCGGTCGACGTCATCTGGACGAGGGCTACCCGCACGCGCGGAGCATACCGGCACGGTACAGTGCGCGCAGCCGAGTGGAGCCGGCGCGCCGGGTGGGGCGGAGCGGCGACGCGCGACACGGAGAGCACCATGGCCAGCCGCCGCAAGACCGCACCGCGACGCGCGCGTACGAGGACGAAACGCTACGGCGCTAGCTGGGACATCGGACTCGACGTCGGCGCGGCGCTCGCGCCCCCGCTTCCGGTGGGCCGGGGGGTGGCGACCCGAGCGCTCGCCCGCGCGGCGAGTGCGGGCGATGCGGTGATCGAGCGGCTCCTCACCGCCGGCGCGCCCTCGGGGTTTCTCACGCTCCCACGGCGCGCGAGCGTACTCGACGAGATCACGCGGAGCGCGCGGCGGTGGCGCCGCGCCGGAATCCGCGACCTCATCCAGGTGGGCATCGGGGGCTCGTCGCTGGGCGCCGAGTGCGTGTTCCGCGCGCTCGCCCACCCGGCGCACAACCTGCTCCCGGACGCAAAACGGAGCGGGCCCCGGCTGCACTTCGTGGACAACGTCGATCCGGACCGTCTGCACGGGCTGCTCGAGGCGGTCGATCTGCGACACACCCTGATCCACGTGGTGTCGAAATCGGGGGGCACCGTCGAGACCGCCGCCGGCTTCGCGTTGCTCCGCGACGCCCTGCGCGACGCGCTCCCCAAAACACGGCGGGAGCGCGCGCTCCGCGACCACGTCGTCGCGACGACGGGCTCCGGCGCGCTGCGCGAGTTCTGCGAAGTCGAAGCCATCGAGACGATCGAGTTTCCCCCGGACGTCGGGGGGCGGTTCTCCGCCCTCACCGCCAGCGGTCTCTTCGCGCCGGCGGTGGTGGGTGTCGACGTCGCGACCCTCGTGCAGGGCGCGCGTCGCATGGGGAACCGGCTGGCGCGCGACCGGGGGGAGGACAACGTCGCGTCGGCCGCGGCCGCGGTGGCCCACGTCCTGGGCTCCCAGCGCGGCGCCCCCACCCAGGTCTTCTTCCCCTACGCGGACGCCCTCGAGCCGCTGGGTCGGTGGATGGTGCAGCTCACCGCGGAGAGCCTCGGCAAGCCCGACCCCGATGGCACCGGGCGACGGAGCGCCTCCGGTGTGGGCTCGACGCCGATCCCCGCCCGCGGCACCACCGACCAGCACTCGCAGGTCCAGCTCTTCGTCGAGGGCCCGGCGGACAAGCTGATCGTGTTTGTCACCGCGGCGCGCAACCAGCGCGCGATGCGGCTCGCGAGCTCACTCGCGGAGACCGACCCGGCCGGCTACCTCGCGGGGCTTCCCCTGGGCGAGCTGCTGCGCGCCGAGCAGGTGGGCACGGCGATTGCTCTCGCCGGCGCGGAGCGACCGAGCATCTGCTGGCAGCTCCCCGAGATCCACCCGTACACGCTCGGTCAGCTTCTCGTGGCGTGGGAGGTGCAGACCGCGGTGCACGCGGCGCTGCTCGGGGTCAACGCCTACGACCAGCCGGGTGTGGAGGCGGGAAAGGTCGCGGCATTCGCGTTGATCGGACGCGAGGGCTACGAGTCGCAGCGCGGCCGGATCGAGCGGGCGCGACCGCCGCAGGTCTGGGTGGGGGATGTCGCGCCGGAAGACGCGTAGCGCTCTGCGCTGCGCTTTCGACTAGCGGGTCAGCGGCGATATTGGCTGGGGTCGACGCCGGTGCGCCGGATCACGTCGTAGAAGTCCTTGCGGTCCTTCTTGGCGAGCCGGGCGGCCTGGCTGATGTTGCCCCGACAGCGGCGCAGGAGCGCCTCGACGTAGCGGGTCTCGAACGCGCGCTTGGCGTCCCGGAACGACGGAACGTTCTCCGGCGACGCCGCGACGCCCAGGGCCTCCGCGGTGATCGCACCGCTGCCGGCGAGGGCGACCGCCTGACGGACCCGCTCGCGGAGCTCACCGACGTTGCCGTCCCAGCTCTCCTGGAGCAGGGCTTCGCGGGCCTCGTTGCTGAAGCCCACCGCGGTGACGCCGGCCTCTTCCGCGCAGCGCGCGAGGAAGTGCGAGGCGAGGGGCAGGATGTCTTCGGGGCGTTCGCCCAGCGGTGCGAGGGAGATGACCCGTGCCGACCCGCCGAAGAGCCCTTCGTAGCGCCGCTCGGGCGCGGTGACGATCACACGAGCAGACAGTGCGTGGTCGTGGTCGCCGCCCTCCTGACGGAAAGTGCCGACCTTGAGCGCCCCGGTCAGCGCCGTGCGCGCGCTCGGTTCGAGGGCGTCGATGGCCTCGAGCACCAGCGTGCCACCGGCTGCGCTGAGGAGCGCGCCCTGGTACTCCTCCGGAAGCGCCGGGTAGGTTCCCGTCACGCAGCCGAAGAGCTCACGACCTTGCAGGGGACCCGGAACGGAGTCGCAGTTGAGAATCACCAGCGCGTTCTGCGCGCGCGGGCTCCACTCGTGCACCGCTCGCGCCAGCATCGACTTGCCGGTGCCTGGCGGCCCGAAGAGAAGAAGCGGTGCGTCGTTGCGCGCTGCTTGCGCAGACAGCTCGACCGCCTTCTGCATCGCCGGACTCGCCGCCACGATACGATCGCTGCGCCGGCGTCCGGCGCTGCGTCCACCGGGCGTTGTCGCGGTGTCGGAACTCGTCGAGCGAGTGGTGTTGGGATTTGCACCCGTTACCTGATCGCGCATCCGGT
>CAJHXS010000344.1_pt1 | contig 10207 bp, 10 predicted proteins | sample 9198591 | NCBI WGS metagenome assembly CAJHXS01 (sample SAMEA7708347, study PRJEB35096) | sediment metagenome | biome: marine neritic benthic zone biome [ENVO:01000025]; feature: sediment [ENVO:00002007]; material: shallow marine sediment [ENVO:03000034] sea grass bed [ENVO_01000059] ... | reverse complement strand
TACCGGATCGAGACCTCGGTGCACGAGTCGACCCACCTCGGCGTGCGCAAAGAGGTGAAGGCGCTCCACCTGGTGGCGGAGCACGACGGCCCCTGCGAGATCGGGAGCCTCTTTCTCGCCCCGGCGGCGCGCCGCGACGGCAACGGCCGTCTGCTCTCGCTGGCGCGCTTTTTGTTCATGGCCGAGCGGCCCGATGACTTCGACCCCACCGTGATCGCCGAGATGCGGGGGGTGGTCGACGACGCCGGGCACTCGGTCTTCTGGGAGGCGATCGGCCGGCACTTCTTCGATCTCGACTTCCCCACCGCCGACTATCTGAGCGTGGTCGACAAACGCTTCATCGCCGACCTGATGCCGAGCCACCCGATCTATCTGCCACTGCTCCCCGAGGCCGCCCAGGCCGTGATCGGCAGGGTGCACCCGGACACCGAGCCCGCGCTGCGGATGCTCGAGCGGGAGGGCTTCCGCGACAGCGGGATGGTCGACATCTTCGAGGGCGGGCCGGTGGTCGCCTGCGCGCGCGACGAGATCCGCGCGCTCCGCGAGGCGGAGGTGCGCCGCGTGGCCGAGGTGGTGGACGAGCCGCCCGAACACTTCGACGGCCCGCGCTGGGCGGTCGCCCGGCCGAACGCGTTCCGCGCCTGCGCCTCGCCGCTGCGTCTGGTCGACGACGACGCTCTCGCGTTGCCGGCGCGCACTGCGTTGGCGCTCGGGGTGAAGGAGGGCGACGCGGTGCGGGTCGTGTCGATGCGGCCCACCTCCTCGGTGTGAGCCCGCCCTCCGTGCCCGGGAGCCCGCCCCCCGCCGCCCGCGAGTGGAACTTCGACGGCATCGTCGGGCCCACCCACAGCTACGCCGGGCTCTCGCCGGGGAACCTCGCCTCGGAGGCGCACCGGGGGAGGGTGTCGAACCCCCGGGCGGCGGCGCTCCAGGGCCTCGCCAAGACACGCATGCTCTACGAGCTCGGCGTGCCCCAGGCCTGGCTCCCGCCACAGCCGCGGCCGGCCCTGCGTTGGCTCCGCGCCCTGGGGTTCGCGGGAGACACCGGGGCGCTTCTCGAGAGCGCGGGTCGCACGGCGCCCCATCTCCTCGCCGCCGCCTACAGCGCGTCGAGCATGTGGAGCGCGAACGCCGCCACGGTGACGCCCTCGGCCGACAGCGCCGACGGGCGGGTGCACTTCACCCCCGCCAATCTGGCGGGGGAGCTCCACCGCGGGCTCGAGACGGGGTACAGCGCCGCGCTGCTGTGGGCGATCTTCGCCGACGAGGCCCACTTTGCGCATCACCCGCCGCTCCCGCCGGCGCTGGGCGACGAGGGGGCGGCCAACCATCTGCGTCTCGCGCCGAGCCACGGTGCCCCGGGGCTCCACGTCTTCGTCTACGGCGCCGCCCGAGACCCGGGAGCCCCCACACCTCGGCGTCACCCCGCGCGCCAGCGCGAGGAGGCGAGCCGCGCCGTCGCGCGGCAGCACGGCATCGCGCCGGAGCGGGCGGTCTTCCTACAGCAGACGCCCGCGGCGATCGACGCCGGCGTCTTCCACAACGACGTGATTGCGAGCGCGGACCGCGACTTTCTCTGGGCACACGAGAGCGCCTGGTGCGACGGGGACGCCGCGATCGACGCCGTGTGCCGCGGGTACGCGGCACTCGGCGCCGGCCCGCTGCGCCACCACGTCACCGCGGGTGCCGAGGTCTCCTTGCCGGACGCGGTGTCGAGTTATCTCTTCAACTGTCAGCTGGTCGAGCGGGTCGACGCGGCGGGCACCGCCCGGGTCTGGATCGGCCCCGAGGAGTGCCGCGAGCTCGCGGCGGTGCGCGACGCCCTCGAGCGTCTGGTCGCCGGGCCCGCCCCCGTCGACGCACTCCACTTCGTCGACCTGCGGGAGAGCATGCGCAACGGCGGTGGGCCGGCCTGTCTGCGGCTCCGGGTCGTGCTCGGCGAGGCGGAGGAGCGGGCCCTCCCACCGGGCGTCGTCTACACGCCCGAGCGCCACGCCGCTCTGGTCGCGTGTGTCGAGACCCACTACCGCGACCGCGTCGAACCGGCCGATCTGGTCGACCCGGCGTGGGCTGAGGAGTGCCAGGTCGCCCAGCGAGCCCTGCTCGGCGTGCTCGGATTGGCCGACGCCGGGCTCCCGGAGGGGGGCTAGCGGGGCCGGGGACTCTGCTATGTCTTCGCAGTGGACCCCACCGAGCTTCGGGAGCGCCTCGCGGGCTTTGTCCGCGACCACTACGGGAGCGATGCCCGCGTGCGCGGCGTCGAGGGATTCTCCGGGAGCCACGGCGGGCTCACCTTTGGCTTCGAGGTCGCGTTGCCGGACGGGGCGCTCGAGCGCTCGGTGATCCGGCTGGCGCCCCAGGGCGTGCGCCGCAGCGGGAATACCGACGTGTACCGTCAGGCGCCGCTGCTCCGCGCGCTCCACCGCCACGGGTTTCCGGTGCCCGCCGTGCGCTTCGCCGGACAGGACGACGCGTGGTTCGACACCGCCTACGTGATCTTCGAACGGCTGCGCGGCCGCGCCTTCATCGTCTGGGACCCGGACCCCGCCTTCGACCTCCGCGACGTGGCGGTGGCGCCCCTCTGGTTCCGAGCGGTCGAGCTCCTCGCGCGGGTCCACAACTTCGACTGGGAGAAGCACCTCCCCGACTGGGAGACCCCGACGCCGATCGAAGACGAGGTCGCGCGTTGGGACCCCGTCCTCGACAAGGCCGCGGAGCCCGAGTGGCGCACCCACGGCGAACGGGTGCGCACCCTGCTCCTCGCCGAGCCCCCGCCCCCCTCGCCGGTCGGGCTTCTCCACGGCGACTGTCAGCCCGGGAACATCCTCTACGACGACGCGGGCGAGGTCGCGGGGCTCCTCGACTGGGAGCTCTCCGCGATCGGCAGCCAACACTACGATCTGGGTTGGCTCCTGATGATCGGCGACCGGGAGAGCTTCCACCCGAGCTGGTGCCCGCGAAATCCCCTGTCCCCGCAGACCCTGGTCGAGGCCTACGAGCGCGCCGCCGGCCGCGTCTGCGCGGGGATCGACTGGTACCGCGCTCTCGCCGGGTACAAGATGGGGGTGGTGACCGGGCTCTACACCCGACTCCACCGGGAGGGGCACCGTCACGACCCGGCCTGGGAGAAGTTCGGGCTCGGGGTGCCCTTCCTCTTTGGTAAGGCGGAGCGGCTCCTCGAGAATCGCTAGAGCCGTCGCGGGTTGACGATGCGGAGCTTGGCCTCGATCGCCGCGCGGACGTGGGCGAAGACCGCGTCGTCGTCGAGACGCCCCTCGCGGATCGCCGCGGCGAGCTCGCGCTGCAGCGCCTCGAGCTCTCCCGGATGTCCGAGCAGCGTCTCCAACCCCTCGCGCTCGACGCGGTCGGCTTCGGCGCCCTGTTCGAGCTCGCGGCGCACGATCTCGAGTAGGTGCACCGAGACCCGCGTGTGAAAGCGCGCCTCGCCCTCGAGGCTGGGCTCGAGGGACTCGAGAAACGCACACACCGTGGCCAGGAGGTTGGAGGCGTCCGGGCGGTCTTGGCCCACGCCGCTACACCACGCTTCCGTCGAGGGTGCGCATCAGGTCGTACTCGATCTCGGCGACGTTGCGTCCACACGCGGCGAAGACCACCGACGAGCGGCCCTCGTAGACGTGACCGTGGGCCTGCATCAGGTTGATCACCGCCCAGCGCACCAGCCCGTACACCTCCCAGTAGCGCACGCGATCCGGGTCGACGGATTGTTCGGCGCACTCCGCGTAGCGGGTGTAGAGGTCAATGCGCTCGCCGAACCCGCCCACCGGGAGATCGTGCTGTCCGAAACGCCACGACCGGGTGCAGAGCCAGCCCAGGTCTTCCAGCGGGTCGCCGGCGTGGCTGCACTCCCAGTCGAGGACGGCGCGGATGCCGTCGGGCGCCACCAGAAAGTTGCCGTTGCGGAAGTCGCCGTGGACGAGCGCGCGCCGCGCGCCAGCGGGTCGCTTCTCCTCGAGCCAGCGAAAGCCGAGCTCGAGGGCCGGGTGCGCCTCGTCGTAGAAGTCGAGCCGCTCGCGCTGCGCGTCGATCGGGTCGCGCGACTCCGGGATCTCGTCGAGAAAGAGAAGCGGGCCCGTGTCGACCCGGTGGATCGCGGCGAGGATTTCGCCGCACTGAGCGGCGAGCGCCGGCCGCACCGCGGCAAACGCGGGCTCGCGGAGGATCCGTCGCGGCAACCCCTCGCCCTCGACCCGCTCCATCGCGAAGCCCCTGCCGAGCCCGTCGACCTCCTCGAGGAGGAAGTACGGGCGGGGCACCGGCACCCCCGCGGCGTGGGCGGCGCGCACCAGGGCGTATTGCCAGTCGGGGCGGATGAAGGGGCTCTTGGGGGCGCGGTAGGTCTCTTGACGCAGGACCAGCCGCAGCGGTGTGCGGCCCGCGGCTTCCACGACGTCGAAGAAGGTGGTGCGGTTCGACCCGCCGCCGAGAGCGGTGTCGACCCGCTCCACCCGGGCCCCGGCGCCGAAGTGGCGCCGCGCGAGGGCCGCGAGGGCGTCGTGCTGGGGCGCGTCCACCCGCGCTCGCTAACTGGGGAAGCCGACGGTCTCCCCGTCGCGGACGAGGTCGAGGTACTCGGAGAAGCCGAGCCCGCGCTCGCCGTTCCAGGTCCACTCGGTCATCGCCTCGGTGATCTGGGTGCGGAGCTCCTGGCCGTCCTCCTCGCGGCGGTTGCGAAGCGGGGCCAGCGAGACGACTTCCCCGCGGATGCGCTCGGTGCGGCCCTCGGCGCGCACGGCGATCTCCACCGCGCGCTGGTGTTTGTCCTCGGTCCACTCGGTCATCAGGTCGACGTCGCGGATCTCCTCGTACCGGCCGTCGCGGAAGAGCACCCCGTAGCGCCGCGTGGTGCCGTCGAGGTCGGTGATCTTGAGCAGCATAAAGCCCTTGTCGCGTCCAAAGTTTCCGACCAGCAGGCGATGACACCAGATGTTCTGCCAGTAGCGCGGCCCCCAGGAGTGGTCGCGCCAGCCGTAGCCGCCGAGCTGCCAGCTCTCCTCGCCGATCCGCAGCGGGCCGTGGACGGCGGTGTGCTGGTTGAAGTGGCCCCGCGAGAACTGACGGCCGTAGAGCGGCTGCACCGTGTCGTCCCGGGGCTCGCCGCCGTGGAGTGGCGAGATGCCCTCGTGCTCCCAGGAGAGCTCGCAGTGCTCGCGCGGGTTCTCGCGAAACGCGCGGCTCGGGTCGAGGAGCTCGCGCGGGTCGGCCATCACGATCACCGGGCCTTCGTAGCGGGTGCGGATCTTGCGGAAGGGCTCGACGACCTCGTAGGAGAGCCCGCCGGCCGAGAACTGCTTGTTGTCGGCGATCTCCGGTCGCCCGTACATGAACGCCAGCCGCCCGTCCGGCAGATAGATACACACCGAGAGCTCGGCGTAGCCCTCGTTGGCGCGGTTGCCGAGCCGGAACCAGGCGCCCATACGCTGCGCCGGGTCGAAGCAGTTCCAGTAGACGCTCTCGTTGAAGTTCTTGGCGTCTTCCAGGGGATGGGGGTACTCATCCCGCTCGCTGAGGCGAAAATCTTCAGACATCGAGATAAGCTACCTCGCTCGCCCGGGTCGAGAAAGCAGGAGACGACCGTGAAGATCGCGTACATGCCGGACACCCATTTCGGAGTCTTCGACCAACCGATCCCGGGCCCCGACGAGGTCGCCGACGCGGCCGAGCACCTGCTGGTCGAAGCCGAGCTCGCGGAGTCGGTGGGCTTCGACGGCTGCTGGCTCCCCGAGCGCCACGCCCGCACCGAGACCTTCTTCCCGGCGACGATCACCCTGCTCGCCGCGCTGGCGGCGCGCACCAAACGCGTCGACCTCGCGACGACGGTGATGATGCCGACCTTTCACCACCCCGTGCACCTGGCCGAGCAGCTCGCGATGGTCGACCACCTCTCGCGCGGTCGGCTGATCTTTGGCGCCGGTGTCGGCTTCCACGAGGACTACTTCCGGCTCTTTGGCGTGCCGATGGAGGGCCGCGGGCGGCGCTTCGAAGAGACCCTCGCGGTGATCGACGGCGTCTGGACGAACGAGCGCTTCTCCTTCAACGGCGAGTTCTACCAGTACGACGACATCCTCCTCACCCCGAAGCCCTACCAGCAGCCCCGTCCGCCGATCTGGATCGGCGCCTTCAACCCCAAGGCGATCGAGCGCGCGGTGCAGTGGGACGGCTGGGTGTGGTGGTTCCCGCCGACCCTCGAAGAATGCGCCCAGCTGGTGGGCGAGATGCGCGAGCAGGCCGACAAAAACGGCCGGGAGAACTGGTCGTTCGCGATGGGGATCGAGGGCTGGATCGACGAGGACGAGAAGCGGGCGCAAGACCGGCACGGCCACCGCTGGGTGCGAGAGTCGAGCTTCTACGACGCCGCCAACCTGGGCACCGCCAAGCTCCACGACCTTCAGGCCGAGCTCGAATCGAAGTTCCTCACCCTGGGCGGGCGGCAGAAGTGGCTCGACTACCTCGGCCGGCTGCGCGATATCGTGAAGCCCGACTACGTCTGCATCCGCACCCGGACCCCGAAGCCCGAAGGCGACGTCTACTACCCGTCGAAGCGGGAGTGTCTCGAGTGCATCGAGCAGCTCGGCGGGATGCTCGACCAGCTCTGATCAGCCCCGAGACGGTGGTGGCGGCGACGCCGCCCGTCGTCAGAGCCGCGGGATCACCTTTTCGCCGAAGAGCCGGATGTCGCGCAGGTTCTCCTCGTGGGAGGGGCCGCCGGGCTGGCGCATGCGGAGCATCAGGTAGTCGGGCTGGATCTCCTGCTGCCACATCTGGAGCTGGTCGAGACACTCCTCCGGCGAGCCGGCGATGAGCCGGTTCTTGGCGGCCACCTCGAAGCTCAGGTCGCCGGGCTTCTCGATGTCGCGCAGGTACTCGTCCTCGACGTAGGCGCCGTACTCAAAGTAGAAGCGGTGGGTGATCATCGTCGGGTCGGACTTTGCGACGCACTCTTCGTACGAGTCGCCGATCACACAGTCGCGCATCAGACACACGAAGGGCTTGCGGCCGTGCTGTTCCGCCGCCTTGCGGTAGCCGGCGGTGAAGTCCTTGATCACGGGGAGCGACTGCACCGGGTCGGCGATCCAGCCGTCGGCCATCTTGCCGGCGCGCTCGAGCCCCGGAGGCGACCAACCCGCGAACCAGATCGGCGGCCCCGGTTGCTGATAGGTTATGGGAGTGACCCGGACGTTCTCGATCGTGTGGTAGCGGCTCGGGTAACTGAAGGGCTCGCCGCTCCAGGCCTGACGCAGGATGTCGATGCTCTCCTCGGTGCGCCGCGCCCGCTCCGACAGCGCCACGCCGAAGGCGTCGAAATCCGGCGGCTGGTACCCGATCCCCATCGCGACGACCATACGGCCCTTGGTGGCCTGGTCGATCACCGCGATGTCTTCGGCGAGCCGGATCGGGTGGTAGAGCGGCGCCAACAACACACAGGTGCCGACGCGGATCTGCTCGGTCTTCATACCGACCAGACCGGCCATCAGCACCGGGGCCGGGAGGTAGCCGTCCTCCTGCTGGTGGTGCTCGGTGAAGAAGAAGCCCTCGAAGCCGGATGCTTCACAGACCTGCGCCTGCTCGATGATCTCGTCGATCATGCCGGCGACGTTGGAGCCGTGGGGCGGATCCTGGGTGCAGGGGAAGTAGCCAACGGGCAAGCTCATCGCGTCTCCTCCACCGGCGAGGGGGTCGCCGCGCCCGCCAGGGTACCGCGCCCTTCGCGGGCGCGTCCCAGCAGGATCCAGAGCCCGGCCACCAGCGAGAGCGAGCCCATCACGGCGTAGGCGGTCTGGTAGCTCTCCGAGACGAGCACCAACGTGGTGCACAACGTCGAGCCCACCACCAGCCCCGTGTAGGTGAAGAGCATCGCGGTGCCGATCGTGTCGCCGACCTGGTCGGGCGGGGTGTGTCGCGAGAGCTCGGCCATGTACAGACCGTTCCAGCCCGAGGCCGTGACGCCGGCGAAGAGACACACGGCGTGCACGGCGAAGAAGCTCCAGCCGGGATGGATGGTGGCGATCGCGAGGGTCGAGGCGCCGCCGCCGATGCCGAGCAGGGCGAGGATCGTACGCGGTCTCTCGAAGCGGTCGCCGATCCAGCCCCACCCGATCCGCGACACGAGACCGCCGAGCTGCAGCGTGGAGTAGACATAGCCGGCGAGGATCAGGTCGTCCGCGCCGACGTCGACAAAATACTCGGCGATCAGAAAGACCACGAGCAGCGAGAAGAGCGACATCTGCATCATCGCGAACACGAAGGACGCGACCGTGAGCCGGCGCAGGTCGCGGTCGACCATCAGCGCGCGCAGCGCCTCGGCGGAGCGGGTGGGGGAGAGCGAGCCCCCGCGTCGACGACGCGCGTCGAACCCGGCGCGCACGCTCTGCAGGAGGAGCGCCGAGCAGAGGAGCAGCGCCACGCTCGCCGCGATCGCGACCCGCCAGCCGTAGAGCTTGTCGAGCACGGGGAGCGCGAGACCGGCGAGCATCGTCCCCATCGGAGCGCCGCTCTGCTTGATCGAGAACACGAGCCCGCGCCAGCGCGGTGTGGAGGCGTCGGCCAGGATCTGGGCCGCGGCCGGTGTGAACGGTCCGTAGCCGAGCCCGAGGAGCAGCGCCGAGACCGGCAGCAGCCAGAGCCAGCCGACGTTGGCCAGCAGGATCGCCGGGCCCGAGATCAGGATGCCGATCTGGATGGCGCGCACCGGCCCGTAGCGAGCGATCGGCCCCCCCGAGAAGTACGAGACGACCCCGGCGCCCAGAAAGACCAACGCCACGTAGTAGCCCACCAGCGACTTCGGCACGCCGAGCTCGGGGGCAATCCGCTCGGCCAGCACCGCGACGGTGAAGAGCCCCATCGCCGTCACCACCTGGGCGAGGAGCGTCACCACGAGCGGGCGGACTACGCGTCGTTCGTCGCTGGGCAAGAGGGGGTCTCCGCGTTTATGCTCGCCGGCGGAGGACTCGTTGTAGCATGAAGACCATCGTCGAGCCGGTGTCCTACGAAGACGCCTCTTCCGGAGTGCGCGTCGTGTACGACGACATCATGAAGACCCGCGGGATCGACTTCGTCCCCAACTTCTGGCGCACCATCGCCCACGACCCGGCGCTGCTGCGTCGGACCTGGGAGACGCTGAAGGAGATCATGGCGCCGGGGGCCCTCGACCCGATGACCAAGGAGATGATCGCGGTCGCGGTGAGCGCGACCAACGGCTGCGAGTACTGTATCCGCTCGCACACCGCGAGCGCGCGCAAGCTCGGCATGAGCGACGCGATGCTCGGCGAGCTGATGTCGGTGGTCGGTATGTTCAACGAGACCAACCGCCTCGCGTTCGGCTACCAGGTGGAGCCGGACGAGGTGTTCTTCAAGTAACCCGAACCCGAGGAACGAGAGAGATGGATTTTCTGTTCAGCGCCGACATCGTGAAGCCCGCCGGGATGGCCAACGAGGAGTTCTTGAAGCTGTGGCACGAAGAGGCCACGGCCGCGACCGCTGCGCTCGACGCCGGGGGGATCAAGGGGCTCTACAAGGTGGCCGGTCAGTACAAGGTCGTCGCGATCTTCGACTTTCCCGACGCGGATTCGATCGACGCCGCCGTGCACTCGCTGCCCTTCTGGGCCTCGGGGCATCACGAGATCGTCCAGAACATCGAGATGATCCCGCTGCGCGACTACCGGAACTGGTTCGAAGATCTGAAGAAGATGATCTGACCAAGACTCGCGAAGCTTTTGCGGGAACGCGCCCCGGATCATTACCGGGGCGCGCTCTGCGTGGGCCTCGCAAAACGCCTCGGCCGGGTGCCGGAGTGCGTCTTTGTTGAACTTCGCGAAGGCTTTGCCTTCGCTGCGCGTGCCCCGGCCTTTGGCCGGGGCGCTTGCTTGTTGAACTTCGCGAAGGCTTCGCCTTCGTTGCAAGCGCCCCGGCCTTTGGCTGGGAGTTGGCGCCGGTTTCGCTCCGAAGGGACGAGAAGCGTCCTGGTTGAACTTCGCGAAGGCTTCGCCTTCGCTGCGCGCGCCCCGGCCTTTGGCCGGGAGTTGGCGACCGGTTTTGCTCCGAAGGGAGGAGAAGCGTCCTGGTTGAACTTCGCGAAGGCTTCGCCTTCGCTGCGCGCGCCCCGGCCGTTGGCCGGGGCGCTTGCCTAGGCAAACTTCGGCATGATCTCCGACGCCACCTGCTCGACGGTGGTGGCGGTGTCGAGGATCGG
>CAJHXS010000180.1_pt1 | contig 10213 bp, 12 predicted proteins | sample 9198591 | NCBI WGS metagenome assembly CAJHXS01 (sample SAMEA7708347, study PRJEB35096) | sediment metagenome | biome: marine neritic benthic zone biome [ENVO:01000025]; feature: sediment [ENVO:00002007]; material: shallow marine sediment [ENVO:03000034] sea grass bed [ENVO_01000059] ... | reverse complement strand
GTGAACTCGATCCTCGCGAAGCGCGAGGCGCTGCTCGACGGCTACGACGAGGCGATCATGCTCGACACCCAGGGGCTGGTGTCAGAGGCGACCGGCGAGAATGTGTTCCTGGTTCGCGAAGGCGAGCTGCGCACGCCGCCGCTGCCGACCATCCTCGGCGGAATCACCCGGCAGACGGTGATCCAGATCGCGACCGACAAGGGGATGCCCGTGGTGGAAGCCCCGATCACCCGCGACGAGCTCTACATCGCCGACGAGATCTTTCTCTGTGGCACCGCCGCCGAGGTGACCCCGATCCGCGAGGTCGACCACCGCCAGATCGGAAGCGGCGGCCGCGGACCCGTGACGAAGACGCTCCAGAGCGCGTTCTTCGACGTCGTCACCGGTCGCGAGAGCAAGTACGAGAGCTGGCTGACCTATCTGTAGGGCCCCCGGCGCGGCGTCTCAGTGCGCCCGCGGCCCGTGGTAACGCCCGTCCTCGAAGCGCTCGAAGAAGTGCTCGAGGAGCGGGTGACGGATCGGCGCGCCGCTCGAGTCGGCCTCGAGGTTGCGCTGGGCCACGTAGGTCATGTGGCTCGCGCCGTCGACGATCACGTGGTACCAGGGCTCGTCCTTTGGCGGGCGCGAGCGCGCCACTTGCTCGTACCACTCCTCGCTCGAGGAGAACACCGGGTCGAGGTCGACCACGACGCCGCGGTAGCCGAAGAGCCGGTGATGGATCAAATCGCCCGGGCTGAAGCGCGCGTCGGTCACGCCGGCTTGGCCCAGTGGTCGAGCGGCCCGCGGGCCCCCGCGCTGGGGCGGGCGCCCGGCGCCCCGGCGATCGCGCGCTGCACGAAGCCGTGGGCGCGGCGGACGGCTTCGCGCAGTGCCGCGCCCCGCGCCAGATGGGCCGCGATCGCCGCGGCGTAGGTGCAGCCGGTGCCCCTTGTGTGGCGGGTGTCGAGTCGCGGAGCGCGGAGCCAGTCGCCGGTAGTGCCGTCGAAGAGGTAGTCGGCGCACTCCGCTCCCTCCGCGTGGCCGCCTTTGATCAGCACCGCCCGCGGCCCCAGCGCGCACAGCGCGCGCGCAGCCCGTTCGCGTGCGTCGTCGCCGCGGGGGCACACACCGAGGAGCGCCTCCACCTCGGGAAGGTTCGGGGTGAATAGATCGGCACCGGGGAGCAGCTCGTCGCGCAGCGCCTCGACGCCGCCGATCCCGAGGAGAGGGTCACCCGCGCTCGCGTGCAGCACGGGGTCGACGACCACGGGTCCGTGGGCGTGTCGGCGCAGCGCCGCGGCGGTGGCCGCCACATTGTCCGCCGAGCCCAGCGCGCCGGTCTTCAGCGCGGCGACCGAGAACTCGCTGCACACCGCGGCGATCTGAGCCGAGAGCACGTCTGGCGCGACCGGCTGCGCGGCGTCGACGCCCCCGGCGTGTTGCGCACTGACGAGGGTGACGGCGCTGGTCCCGTAGACCCCGAGCTGGTGGAAGGTCTTGAGGTCGGCCTGGACGCCGGCGGCCCCGCTCGAATCCGAGCCGGCGATCGTCAGCGCAACGGCGTTCTCGGCCACGTGAACCTCCACTCCCTTTTGATATCCTACGAGTCCGTCGGTCGCTTTGCCGCCCGGGCACCGCCCGGGTCCGGAGGTGAGGCATGGAACTCCGACGCATCCCCTGGCCGCAATCGAATCCCAGCGAACCGGGCGCCCCGGCGCCCGCCGAGGACCCGCTGCGCGCGCAGCTCGAGGCCGAGGGCTGGGAGGTGTACCTGTGGCGCGACCCGAGCGAGCGAGTCTACGCCGACCACACCCACGCCCACGACGAGAGCCTGTGGCTGCTGCGCGGCGACCTGGTCGTCGAGGCGCAGGGCGAGCGCTATCCGCTCCAGCCCGGGGACCGGCTGCTCCTCCCCAAAGGAACGGTGCGCCGCGCCCGCGCCGGCCCGGACGGGGCGATGTACCTGATCGGACGCCGCTTCGAGGACGCCTGAGCCGGCTCAGTTCAGTCGGGTGGACTTGCTGCGCAGGTCGGCGAGCACCGGGTGGAGGGCCCGGGCCTCCTCGCTCTCGGGGGCCAGCGCGACGAAGGCTTCTAGGTCATGGAGCGCCGGCCCGTAGCAGTCGAGGGCCCGGTAGAGGAGCCCGCGGTCGCGCAGCTCGAGAGCCTCGTCCGGGAGCAGCACGAGGATGCGCTCGGAGCAGCGCAGCGCCTCCTCCCACGCGCGCTGCTGGACGTGGATCTGTTTGAGGTTGCTGAGCATGCGGGCCAGCACTTGGCGGGCCGGCGCCGGGGTCAGCAGTCGCTCGTCGAAGCGCGCGCCCGGGGTGCCGGTGCGCTGCAGGAGCTCGCCGCACTCCGCCGGACCCACCAGCCGGCCGTGGAAGGCGTCGACGACGACGCCGTCCTCCAGGGTCGTCGCGAGAAAGTGGCCGGGGAAGGACACCCCCGCGGAGGGGAGGTCGAGGCGGTTCGCGAGCCCCACCCACAGGATCGAGAGTGTGATCGGGATGCCGAGTCGGCGCTCCAACACGTCGTGCAGATAGCTGTTGCGGGGGTCGTAGTAGTCCTGCGCGTTGCCCCGAAAGCCGAGTTCGCGGTGGAAATAGGACACCAGGGCCAGGGCGCGGTCCTCGGAGCCGCCACCCCGGGCCGCGTCGGCGGCGGCTTCGGCGAGGGCGTCGATGCGGCCGAGCTGGGCCCCCACGTCGAGCGGGGCGCAGCTCTCGGCGGCGATCCAGAGCGCCGCCTCGCACAGGTCGAGGTCGGATTCGGGGCCCGCGACGACCTCGAGAAAGGCGTCGCGAGCGGCTTCCGCGCTGGCGGCGATCGGAGGGGTCACGAGGGGAGGATCGCGCAGGCGCGGGAGCCGGCACAACCGGGTCGCGCCGGCCCGGGTCTGGGGCTCGCGGGGAACGCTATCTTGGGCCCGATGGTGACGATCGGGATGAACTACCAGGTACTCGAGGGCAAGGAGCAGGTCTTCGAGGACGCGTGCCGCAAGGTGCTCGACGCGATGGACGACGCCGAGGGCCACGACGACTCCCAGCTCTTCCGCCGCGTCGACGCGAGCGGCGGCGAGTACCTGATCGTGTCGCGCTGGCACGACGAGGACGCTTTTCGCACCTTCATCGCCTCGGACACCTTCAAGAAGGTGACGAGCTGGGGTTTGAAGAATATTCTCGCCGGGCGCCCCAGCCACACGACCTACCAGACCGACGGAGACACTCCCCGTGCTTGAAGACACCACCCGCGACCGCATCCAGGCCGCGATCGACTCCCAGGACGTCGTCCTCTTTATGAAGGGGAACCCCGAGCAGCCCCAGTGCGGGTTCTCGGCGACGGTCGTGGGGATCCTGAACGAGCTGATCCCGAGCTACGGCACCTTCGACGTTCTCGCCGATCCGGAGGTGCGTCAGGGAATCAAGGAGTTCTCGACCTGGCCGACCATTCCCCAGCTCTACGTGAAGGGCGAGTTCGTCGGGGGCTGCGACATCATCCAGGAGATGTACGGGAGCGGCGAGCTCTACGAGACCTTCGGGCTGCCGGTGCCCGAGCGGGTGCCGCCCACGCTCCACATCTCGGAGCGCGCCGCCGCCTACGTGCGGGACGCCCTCGAGCAGGCACCGGGACAGAAGCTCCACCTGCGGATCGGACCCACCTTCGAGCCGCGGCTCTATCTCGGCCCCGAGGAGTCGGGGGAGATGGTGGCCGAGGCCGGGGGGCTCGACTGGTACGTCGACCTCCCCTCGGGCGCGCGGGCCAACGGGATTCGCATCGACTACGTCGAGACGGCCTCGGGCCACGAGCTGCGGGTCGACAACCCGAACGCCCCCGCCGCGGTGCGCGACATCGGCGTGCGCGACCTCAAAGCGCTGCTCGACGCCCAGCCGGGGGTCCAGCTCTTCGACGTGCGCAGCCCCGAGGAGCGGGAAACGGCGCAGATCGCCGGCGCCCGGTTGCTCGACGAGGCGTGCGCGCGCGAGATCGAGGTGCTGCCCAAGGACACTCCGCTCTACTTCCACTGCCACCACGGCGGCCGCAGCCTCAAGGCGGCGCAGCACTTCCTCGCGCTGGGCTTTGAGCAGGTCTACAACGTGGTGGGTGGGATCGACGCCTGGTCGCGGCAGGTCGATTCCACGGTGACTCGCTACTGAGACGGGCTGCGCAGTGGCCCTGAAGATCATCGGCGCCGACGACGGCGTGGTCGAGGAGATGCGTCGGGCGATCCGCGAGGCGATCCCGGACAGCGAGGTCGACGTGCGCCCGGGCGGCGCCGGACACTTCGAGATCAGCGTGGTGTCCGAGGCCTTTCGCGGACAGCCCCGGGTGCGCCAACACCAGTCGGTGTACGCGGCGGTGGCGCCGTTCATGGCCGGGGACGCCCCCCCGGTACACGCCATCGATCGCCTCGAAACCCGCACGCCCTGAACCGGGCCTCGTTGCCGAACACGCGACCCAGCGACCCCCGCCCGCTCTCGAGCCGCGCCGACGACGCGGGTCGCGGGTTGGGAAGAGACACCGCGACACGCCGAGCCCCGGCGCGGAGCGTCGCGATCGCTTCGCTGGTTCTGGCGCTCCTCGGGGGCTGTGGCGTCGACGACTCGAGCCCGGAGACGCGGTTGCGGTCTCACGTCGCGCGTCTCGCCTCCGAGGCCTTCGAAGGGCGCGCCACCGGCCGCGTCGGCGAGCGGCTCGCCGCGCGCTACCTGGTCGACGCCTTCCGCGCCGTCGGGCTCGAGCCGCTCGACGAGCGGGGGTTCCTCCACCGCTTCGAATTCAGCTCGGGGGTGCGGCTCGGACCCGGCAACGCGCTCGTCGCCCGTGGCGACGAGGCCTTCGGCCTCGGCGATGCGTGGCGGCCGCTCGGCTTCTCCGAGACCGGCGACTTCGGCCCGCACCCGCTGGTTTTCGGCGGCTACGGTTTCGCCGCCCCGGAGGCGCCCGGCGTGGACGCGGTCGACAGCTACGGCGCCGTCGACGTCGGCGGGGTGTGGCTGCTGGTGCTCCGCGACTGGCCCGAAGGGGCCAGCGACGCCCAGCGCCAGCACTGGGGGCGCTACGCGGGGCTCCGCTACAAGGCGATCCTCGCGCGCGAACGCGGCGCGGCGGGTCTGCTCGTGGTGCAGCGCGGTACCGGGGAGACGCCGGGGGGTCTCATCCCGCTGCGATTCGACGGGACGGCGGGGAGCGCGGGCATCCCGGTGCTGACGCTCTCCGAAGGCGTCGCCGACCAGCTCCTCGCGGACACCGGCCACACCCTGGCGGGTCTTCGCTCTCGGCTCGATGACGGCGAGGCCCTGGGTGCCTTCTCGGTCCCGGGCGTCGCGCTCACGGCGTCGGTGCGTCTCGAGTTCGAGCGCAGCGACGGCGTGAACGTGATCGGCCGGCTCGGGGTCGGCGACCCGGAGGCGCCGGCCGTGGTGATCGGCGCGCACTACGACCACCTGGGACGCGCCGCCGCGCGGGGCTCGCTGGCGCGCGGCGAAGAGCGCGCAGGAATTCACTACGGGGCCGACGACAACGCCTCCGGGGTGGCCGCACTCCTCGAGATCGCGCGGGAACTGCGGGCGCGTGCGGACGACGGCCGTCTCGCGCCACACCGCGACGCGATCTTCGGCGCGTGGTCGGGGGAAGAGCTCGGGCTGCTCGGCTCCCACGCCTTCGCACGGGATAGCGTCGAGGGCACCCCTCCCGGTCTCTCCCCCGGCGCCGACCCCCACACCGGATCCCCCGCCGACCCGCACGCGGCGCTACCCGTGGACCCCCGTTCCCCCCACACCGACACGGCGGGTCGCGCCGCGCACACCGGGAACCATGCGCAAGGCGGCGCGGCCGACCCCCACGGCGCGGCGCCCGGCGATCCGCGCGCGGCGACGGGCTCAGCACTCCGCGACCGCGTCGCGGCCAACCTCAACCTCGACATGGTGGGGCGGCTCCGCGAGGGCTTGCTGCTCCAGGGCGCCGTGTCGAGCTCGCGGTGGGAGCCGCTGGTGACGCGCGCGGCCGGGCGGGTCGCGCTTCCCTACCAGCTCCAACAGGAGTCGCTGCTCCCCACCGACGCCTCCTCTTTCGCGACCCGCGGTGTCCCGGTGCTCTCGGGGTTCACCGGCGCGCACGCCGAGTATCACACCCCCCGCGACACCCCGGAGACCCTCGACTACGACGGTCTCCACACCGTCACTCGACTCTTCACCGAGCTCGCCGCGCTCCTGATCGAAGACCCCGAGGCACCCGACTACCGCGCGCCGCAGCGCAAACGCGGCCCAGAGGGTGCCCACCCGCGCCGCGCGGTGCGGCTGCGCGCGTACCTCGGGACGGTGCCCGACTACGCCACCGACGCCGCCGGCATGGCGATCGCCACCGTGGTCGACGGAGGCCCGGCGCAGCGCGCCGGGCTGCGCGGTGGCGACGTCGTGGTCGAGCTCGCGGGTCGCCCGGTGCGCAACGTGTACGACTACACCTACGCCATCGAGGCGATGCGCCCCGGCGAGACCGTCGCGATGACGGTGTTGCGCGAAGGCCGTCGCGTCGAGCTCGAGATCACCCCCGAGGCGCGCAATTGAGAGACGTCGTCTCGGCGTGTGTGCTCGCGGTGCTCTTTGGCTGCGCGCCGCCGCCGGTGTACTGGACGCCACGGGACGGCTTCGACCCGGCGCTCCTCGAGGCGCCCCACTGCGAAGACGGCGCGTTCTTCAACCCGTGGGACCGCCAGGTGATCTCGTCCTCCAAGGTGTTGCGCTACGCGGTCACGCAGAACGCGGAGTCGCCGGGGCCGGGGCCGGGGCCGGGGCCGGGGCCCGTGGAGGTCCCCCGGGTCGAGAACCGCGGCGAGTCTCTGCGAGGCGTCGCCCACCCGCCGGAGATCACCTGGGTCGGCCACTCGACCTTTGCGATCCACGACGGGGCCCAGGTGGCCCTCACCGATCCCCACTTCGGCCCGCGGGCGCTGGTGGTGCCACGCGAAACCGAGCCCGGTCTCCCCGTCGAGGCGATCCCCGACGACGCCTTCGCCGTCGTGTCCCACAACCACTACGACCATCTCGACGCCTACACCGTCGAGGCGTTGCCCGCGGGTGTCACCTGGTACGTCCCGCTCGGGCTGCGCGACTGGTTCGCCGACCGGGAGCGCCGCGCTGTAGAGCTCGACTGGTGGGAGAGCGCGCGGCACGGCGATTGGACCGTCACCTGTCTTCCCTCGCAGCACTGGTCGCGGCGCATCGGCCAGGCGCCCAACGAGACGCTGTGGTGCGCGTGGTTGCTCGAGTCGCCCACCCACCGCTACTTCTTCGCCGGCGACACCGGCTACTTCGGCGGCTTCGCCGAGTACGGCCGACGCTTCCCCGAAATCGACCTCGCTCTGCTCCCGATCGGCGCCTACGCACCTCGCTGGATGATGGGATACTCCCATCTCACCCCCGCCGAGGCGTACCGCGCCTTTCTCGATCTGGGCGCGCGCTTCTTTCTCGGGATGCACTGGGGGACCTTCGACCTCACCGACGAGGCCCTCGACGCTCCACCCCGGGAGCTCCGGGCGGCGCTCCCCCGAGGCGAGACCCGCGTGAGGGTCCTCGCGGTCGGCGAGACGTGGGCGATCGACCGCGAAGCGGTCGCCGGAACGGCGCCCCCGACCGAGGCCCGCCAGGCGGTGTCTCGCTGAGTCACCATTTCCCTTCAACCCAGAAGGTGAATTTTGCCTAGCCTCTGCGCGAGGGACCTCGGCGGAATCCCGTCGTCCTCCCGAGACTCCGGCTTCGTAGGAGTCCCGCTACTCGTCGCGCCCGCGACCTACGCGGCCCTGGCCGCCACCAGGAGGCAATCATGCCGACCGTCCACGGAGCTCCGCTCTCCCCCTTCGTCCGCAAGGTGCGCGTGGCCCTGCACGAGAAGGGGATCCAGTACGACCTGGTTCCGGTGATCCCGTTTCCCCCGGCCAACGACGACCCGGCCTTCCGCCGGATCAGCCCCCTCGGCAAGATCCCGGCCTACACCGACGGCGATTTCGCGATCTCCGACTCGTCGGTGATCCTGAACTACCTCGAGTCGAACGACCCCGCGCTTCTCCCCGAAGACGCCCAGCAGCGCGCCCGCGCGCTGTGGATCGAGGAGTACGCCGATTCAGAGCTCGCCAACAACGTGGGCCCGGTCTTTTTCCAACGATTCGTGGCGCCCAAGGTGCTGCAGCAGGAGAGCGACCAGACGGTGATCGACGCGGCGTTGAACGAGGGTCTACCGCCGGTCTTCGACTACCTCGAGGAACAGCTCGGCGACGGCGAGTACTTCGCCGCGGGCCGTTTCACGGTCGCCGACGTCGCGGTCGGGGCGATGCTGCGCCAGCTCCAGCTGGGCGGGGAGTCGGTGGACACCGGGCGTTGGCCCCAGCTCACCGCCTTCGCCGAGCGGATCTTCTCGCGGCCGTCCTTCAAGACCGCCGCCGAGGCCGAGAACCAGATGTTGCGAGGTATGTAGGCCGCGGGGCCGCGGTGGCTCGGCTCCTGCGCACCCGGATCCGTCTCAGGGCTTCGCGGTGATGTACGCGACCCAGGCCGGGTCGTCCTCCGCGTGCTTGCGCGGGCGGTAGACACCGTTGGGCTCGTTGGTCCGTTTCTCGGTGCCCTCCCAGTAGACCGTCGTCTCCTGGAAGCCCACTTCCTGGAGCAGGTCGCGCAGCTCCGGGATCGACCAGAGCCGCCACCGGTAGCGGAAGGCGTCGCGGATCTCGCTCCCGTCCGGGAATTCGAAGTGGATCAGACAGGTCGCCGCGTGGGTGATCGGGTCGAAGCGGTCTTGGTCCCAGACGTAGGTGAAGTCTTCGTATTCGCGCCGCTCCTCGCGTCGCTCCTGGGCTTCGGGGCCGCCGTAGACGTCCAGGATCAGCAGCCCGTGCTCGGAGAGGCTCTTGCGGATCGACTCGAAGTAGCCGCGCAACTCGTGGCGTTTGCGCAGGATGAAGTACGAGAAGTTGAAGGCGACGACGATGTCGAAGCTGTCGGGCTCGAGCGTCAGCACGTCGGCCTCGACGAGCTCCACCCGCTCCCGCTGCTCGGGCCGAAGCTCGTTGAGGTGGTGCGCGCGCCCCCACGCGAGCGGCTCCGGATCGAGGTCGACCCCGACCGCGTGGTGACGGGCGCTCGCCGCCGCCCAGGCGCTCGCGAAGACCGCGGTGCCGCAGAAGTCCTCCCGCAGCGTGCGCGCCGGGCGGCCGTAGGCGCGTTTGTACATCCGCCGGACCCGGTCGACGTCGCCCTCGGGGTCCTGCACCGATTCCTCGTAGAGCTCGTACTTGTCGGCGCGCTCGGCCTGGGACACTCGGCCGCCGCCGGCGCGACGTGCCCGCTTGTTCTTCGCTACGGCCACCGCGGTCCCCTCGGCACTTGCGCTCATCCGGACGCTCCCCCTCCGTCGCTACGACCTGGCGCAGGGTGAGGATCCGCTCCGGAGGGCGCAACCCCTGGGTCGCGAAATCGCTCGACTACGAGCCGCATGCCGCGCACGTCACACACACGGATCGGATCGCCGGAGGCGATCGGTGGCGAGTCGTCGGCGCGCACCGCGCGCCACAGCTCGGGCCCGACGTGGACGTAGCCCTCCCCGGGATCGGCGGGCACCGGGTCGCGCGCGACGCCCGGTTTGCCGCGCAGCGCGGCGCCCGGGTCGTCGCGGTCGGGCAGGTAGGCGAGACGCAGCGCGGGGTAGAGGAGCGCGTCCTTCACGACCCACGCGATCCAGACGAGGATCGCGACGCGGAGCGAGAGCCACTCGCGCTCGACGCCGTACCACAGCGCGAGGCCGAGCAGCGCGGCCCCCGGGATCTGGAGCAGGGTGTAGCGGCGCAGGGCGCCGCGCGACTCTCCCGGATCCACCTCAGCGCCGCCAGAAGCTCGGCGCAAAGACCACGAGGAAGGTGAAGATCTCGAGGCGCCCCGCGACCATGCAGAACGAGAGCGTCGCCTTCGCCACCCCCGAGAGGTGGGCGTAGTGGTCGGCGGGGCCGACGCTGCCAAAGGCCGGGCCGACGTTGCCCACCGCCGAGAGGGATGCGGAGATCGCCGTCAGGAGATCCGCGCCGGTGGCCGCCATCGCGCAGGCGCCGAGCCCGACGAGCCCGATATAGGCGGTGAAGAACGCGAACACCCCGGTGACGACGCTTTCGGACACCGGGCGCCCGCGGTAGTCGATCGAGACGACCGCGTGGCGGTGGGTCGAGAGCGCGAGCACCGCGCGCAGCTTGCGC
>CAJHXS010000418.1_pt1 | contig 10221 bp, 7 predicted proteins | sample 9198591 | NCBI WGS metagenome assembly CAJHXS01 (sample SAMEA7708347, study PRJEB35096) | sediment metagenome | biome: marine neritic benthic zone biome [ENVO:01000025]; feature: sediment [ENVO:00002007]; material: shallow marine sediment [ENVO:03000034] sea grass bed [ENVO_01000059] ... | reverse complement strand
TCGAAGAGCCGCACGGTCTGGAGCAGCAGGTCGTTGAAGTCGAGGGCGTTCGCGTCGGTCAGCAGCTTCTGGTAGGTCGAGTAGATCTCGGCGGTCTGCTCCTCGTCGAGGTCGCGGGTTCCGGCCGCGGCGTCGGCGGGCATGCGACCGGCGTTCTTCCACTCGTCGATCTTCCAGCGGATGCGGCGCGGGTCGTGGGCCTTCGGGTCGAGCCCGTGGCGGCGCAGCGCCTCCTTGATGGTGCCGAGGCTGTCGGCCTCGTCGTAGATCACGAAGCCGCGCGACAGGCCGAGGTGCCCGACGTCGCGGCGCAGGATCCGCACGCAGGCCGAGTGGAACGTGGTCACCCACAGGCCCTCGGCGGCGCTGCCGAGCAGCTTCTCGACGCGCTCGCGCATCTCGCCGGCGGCCTTGTTGGTGAAGGTCACGGCCAGCACGCCCTCGGAGGGGATGCCGAGCCCGCCCACGAGGTAGGCGATGCGGTGCGTCAGCACGCGCGTCTTGCCCGAGCCGGCGCCGGCGAGCACCAGCAGGGGCCCTTCGGTCGTCTCGACGGCGCGTCGCTGTTCGGGGTTCAGTCCCTCGAGAATCTGCTCACCGAGCACGGCACAACTCCAGAGGAGGAACGAACGCGGAGGGGGCCCCCAAACTAGCGCACGTTCGGCCCCGAGGGAGCCGCGCTACTCGACCGTGACCGACTTCGCGAGGTTTCGCGGCTGGTCGACGTCGGTGCCCTTGAGCACGGCCACGTGGTAGGCCAGCAGCTGCAGCGGGACCGAGACCAGCACGGCGGTCAGGTAGTCGCCGAGGTCCGGCACCCGGATCACCTCGTCGGCGGAGCGGGTGATCGTGTCGTCGCCCTCGCTCGCGATGGCGATGACCTGCCCTTCCCGCGCCCGGACCTCCTCGAGGTTCGAGATCACCTTGTCGTAGACGGGGCTCCGGTTGGCGATCACGACGACGGGCATGTCCTCGTCGATCAGCGCGATCGGGCCGTGCTTCATCTCGCCCGCGGCGTAGCCCTCGGCGTGGATATACGAGATCTCCTTGAGCTTGAGCGCGCCCTCGAGGGCGATCGGGTGCATCACCCCGCGCCCGAGATAGAGGACGCTCTTGGCGTCCTTGTAGCGGTGGGCGATCGTGCGGATCTGGTCGTCGAGGAGCAGCGCGGTCTCGACGGCGCGACGCAGCCCGCGGAGCTCGGCCACCCGTTCCGCCAGCACCGCCCCCGAGAGGTGTCCCCGCGCTACGCCGAGACGCAGCGCGAGGAGGTAGAGCGCGACGATCTGGGTGGTGAAAGCCTTGGTCGAAGCGACCCCGATCTCCGGCCCGGCGTGGGTGTAGAGCACGTCGTGGCTCTCTCGGGCGATCGTCGCGTCGCGGACGTTGCACACCGCCATCACGCGGGCGCCCTTCTCGCGTCCCTCGCGGAGCGCGGCCAGGGTGTCGGCGGTCTCCCCCGACTGGGAGACGGGGATCACCAGCGTCCGGTCGTCCACCAGCGGATCGCGGTAGCGATACTCGCTGGCGAGGTCGGCCTCCACCGGGATCCCGGCCAGCCCTTCGATCATCGCCTTGCCGACCAGGCCGGCGTAAAAAGCGGTGCCGCAGGCGACGATGTGGACCCGCTCGAGACGGCGCGCCCAGGCCTCGTCGACTTCGATCTCGTCGAGGGCGACCTCGCCGTTGGGGCCCACCCGGGTGCCGATCGTGTCGGTGATCGCCCGGGGTTGCTCAAAGATCTCCTTCTGCATGAAGCGGTCGTAGCCGCCCTTCTCCGCGGCGATCGGGTCCCAGGCGATCGCCTTCTCCGGCCGCTCGAGAACGCCGCCCCGGGCGTCTTCCACCCGCACCCCCTCCGGGGTGATCGACGCGAAGTCGCCGTCCTCGAGAAAGATCATGCGACGCGTGTACGGGAGCAGCGCGGGAATGTCGCTCGCGACGAAGGCCTCGTCGTCGGCCACCCCGACGACGATCGGGCTCCCGCCGTGCTTGGCCGCGACCAGTCGCTCGGGCTCGTCCTCGCAGAGCGCGGCGATCGCGTAGGAGCCCACGAGCTTGGCCGACGCCGTCTGGACCGCCGCCAACAGGTCGACCCCAGCGGTGAGCTCGACGTCGACGAGGTGGGCGATCAGCTCGGTGTCGGTGTCGGTCTCGATCTCGCGCCCGGCGCCCTCGAGGTCGGCGCGGATCGCGGCGTAGTTCTCGATAATCCCGTTGTGGACGATCACCACCCGGCCCACCCGGTGCGGGTGGGCGTTCTCGACCGAGGGGCGTCCGTGGGTCGCCCAACGGGTGTGGCCGATCCCGATACGACCCGGGAAGCGCTCGTCCTTAATCATCTCCTCGAGGGCCGAGAGCTTCCCGACGGCGCGGCGCAGGGCGAGGTCGCCACCCTGCACGATCGCGATCCCCGCGGAGTCGTAGCCGCGATACTCGAGACGGCGCAGCCCGTCGATCAGGACGCTGATGGCGCGGCGGTCGCGCCCGACGTATCCGACGATTCCACACATCGCGCTAGCTCTTCTCCTGCTTCTTCTTCTGCTCAGCGCGCTGGTCGCGTTTTGCGCGCCAGCCCTCGATGTTGCGTTGCCGCTCCCGGGCCACGGCGAGGGCACCGGGGGGCACTTCGCGGGTCACCGTCGAGCCCGCCGCGATGAAAGCGTCCCGCCCGAGCCGGACCGGCGCGACGAGGTTCACGTTGCACCCGACGAAGGCTCCCTCCTCGACCTCGGTGCGGTGCTTCTCGGCGCCGTCGTAGTTGACCACGATCGAGCCACAGCCAAAGCTCGCGCCCGCGCCGACGTCGGCGTCGCCGATGTAGCTCAGGTGGTCGGCCTTCACGCCCTCGCCGAGAGCGCTGTTCTTCACCTCGACGAAATTGCCCACCCTCACCGCGGCGGCGAGCCGGGTCCCGGGACGCAGGTGCGCCGACGGGCCGATCACCACGTCGTCGCCGAGCTCGGCCTCCTCGATCGCGGTGTGGGCCTTGATGTGACAGCGCGCTCCGATCCGCGTGCGGCCCTGGATCACGCAACCGGGCTCGATCACGGTGTCGCGGCCCACCTCGACGTCGGTGTCGAGATAGGTTGCCTCCGGGTCGATCAGCGTGACGCCGGCGTCCATCGCGGCCAGGGCGTTGCGGCGCCGCTGGATCGCCGCCGCCGTCGCGAGCTCGGCGCGGGTGTTCACGCCGAGCGCCTCGTCGGCGTCGGAGAGCACGAGGGCGTCGACCGGACGCCCGGCCGCGACGGCGATCGAGACCACATCGGTGAGGTAGAGCTCGCCCTGGGCGTTGTCGTCTTCGATCTGGTCGAGGGCCTCGAAGAGGAGGTCGGCGTCGGCGAGCATCACCCCGGTGTTGCCCTCCGAGATCGCGAGCTCCTCGGGGCTGGCGTCGGTGGCTTCCACGATGCGCGCCACGCGGCCGGCGTCGTCGCGGACGATGCGCCCGGGCAGATCGCGCCGCGCGGTGAGGATCATCAGGTCGGCTTTGCGCTCGGTCTTGGCGCGCCGGAGCGCGCCGAGGGACTCGGCCCGCAGCAGCGGGGTGTCGCCGCAGAGCACCAGTACCTCGCCCTCGAAGCCGGCGAGGCTCTCGCGGGCGCACAGGACTGCGTGGCCGGTACCACGCTGCTCGGGCTGCTCGACGAAGACCGCGCGGTCGGCGAAGGCCTCGCGGACGCGCTCCGCGTCGCGACCCAACACCACGCAGAACGGGTCGGGCCGCAGCGCCCCGGCCGCGTCGAGCACGTAGGCCAACATGGCCCGACCCGCGACGGGGTGGAGCACCTTCGCCAGGTCGGACTTCATCCGGGTGCCCTGGCCCGCCGCCAGGATCACGACCGCGAGGGCCCGCTCACTTTCCATCCTTCGACGCTCCTCCAGACAACGCGCAGGAAAAAGGTAACTCTCCGTCACCGACCGGAAGGCGACTTCGGGAGGTCTCCCCCGTATCGACGCGAATTGGCCGTCTCCTGAGCCCCCGGCGCGGAGAGTTGCGGGTGGATGAGGCCGCTAGCGGGCAATTCCCCGCGGGGGCACGCCGATTCCGGTGCGGCCGTGGGCTACCGTTCGGTCAGGGAGTCGGGCTATACGCGTCCACGGCAATCTCCAGGGCCTCCGGGCCAGTCATACCAAGTCCCTCCAGCGGCTCTACCGCCGCCGCCCCTCGCCCGACCGGCTCGTCACCCAGGAGCTCGCCCGGGAGCTCGCGACCCTCTCTCGCGAGACCCGCCGGCAGGTCGGCGTCTTCCTGGATCGCCGGGGCACGGTGACCCACGTCATGGTGGGGAGCGCGAGCTCGATCGAGATGCCCGACTGGGGCCGTCTTCGCGCCGGGCAGGGTCGCCTCCGCGGCCTCCGCTGTATCCACACCCACCTCGGCGAGCCCCGCGGCGCCTCCCTCACCCACGACGACCTGACCGACCTCACCCTGCTGCGCCTCGACGCGATGGTGAGCCTCGGCGTGACCGAAGACGGCCTCCCCGGCGAGGCCCACGTCGCCCACCTTCGCCCGGCCCGTCAGGACGGCACGGTCGTGGAGAAACTCGACCCCGCGCCGCCGGCCGAAGTCGACCTCGAGTTTCAGGACTGGATCCGCGCCCTCGAGGACGAGCTCTCTCGCTCGACGCGCACCCAGAAGATCGCCGAGGGCGAACGCGCGATCCTGGTCGCCGTCAGCGCCGGTCGCGGCCGCGCCGAGACCGACGAATCGGTGGCCGAGCTCCTCGAGCTGGCGCGCTCGGCCGAGGTGGAGGTCGTCGAGACCCTCGTGCAACGCCGGGCGCGCCCCGACCCGCGCACCCTGCTGGGCTCGGGGCGGCTCGAAGAGCTCGCGATCACCGCCTTCCGCCACGACGTCGATCTGGTGATCATCGATAGCAACCTGACGCCGGTCCAGGCGCGGAACCTGGGCGAACGTCTCGAGCTGCGTGTGATCGACCGCACCCAGCTGATCCTCGACATCTTCGCCCAACGCGCCCGGACCCGGGACGGCAAGCTCCAGGTGGAGCTCGCCCAGCTCCGCTACCGGCTGCCCCGGCTGGCCCAACGCGACGAGGGGCTCTCCCGGCTGGGCGGTGGGATCGGCGGACGCGGCCCCGGCGAGCAGCGTCTGGAGGTCGACCGCCGCCGTGTCCGCGAGCGCATCGCGCGGCTCGATCGCGAGCTCAAACGCCTGGGCCGCGAGCGCGAGGGGCGGCGTCGCCGGCGCACCCGACGCGGCGTGCCGGTGCTCTCGATCGTCGGCTACACCAACGCCGGCAAGAGCACGTTGCTGCGCGCGCTCACCGGGGCGGACGTCGCGGTGGAGGACAAGATGTTCGCCACCCTCGACCCGACGTCGCGGCGGCTGCGCTTCCCCCGCGAGCGCGAAGTGATCATCACCGACACGGTGGGCTTCATCCGCGACCTGCCGCAGGATCTCGCCCTCGCCTTCCGCGCGACCCTCGAGGAGCTGCGCGACGCCGACCTCTTTCTCCACGTCGTCGACGCCGCGGCGGACGATCCGGAGCAGCGCATCGAAACGGTGCGCGGGGTGCTCCGCGAGATGGGCTACGACGGCACCCCGGAGCTTCTCGTCTTCAACCAGGCCGATCGGCTGCCGGCCGGGGTCGGCGACGCGATCGCGACCCGCGCCGGCGGTGTCGCGATCTCGGCGCTCCGCAAGATCGGGCTCCGGGAACTGCTCGAGCAGGTCGAAAAGACCCTGTGGACCGAAGATCTCTCGGCGCTGCACCGAGACCGTCTGACCTCCCTCGCCAGGGAAGGAGTGGGCCGATGACGCTGCGGAGTGTGATTGTCGGGACCGGAATGCACGTCCCCGACCGGGTCGTGACCAACGCCGACCTCGAGACGCGGATGGACACCAGCGACGAGTGGATCCAGCAGCGCAGCGGGATCCGCGAGCGACGTCACATCACCCCCGGCGAGACCCCCTCGAGCCTCGCCGAGGTCGCCGCGCGCCGCGCCCTCGACGCAGCGGGCTGCGGGATCGAAGACATCGACGGCATCGTCCTCGCAACGCTCTCGCCGGAAGCGGACTTTCCCGGAACCTCCTTCTTTCTCCACGAACGTCTCGGCGCCGACACGATCCCGTGCTTCGACCTGCGCGCCCAGTGCAGCGGCTTTCTCTATTCGCTCTCGGTGGCCGACGGCATGATCCGTTCGGGCCAGATGCGCCGTCTGCTGGTGCTGGGCTGCGAGGTGCACTCGACGGGGCTCGACATGTCGACCGAGGGGCGCGACGTCGCCGTCCTCTTCGGCGACGGGGCGGGCGCCGTCGTGGTCGAGGGGGTCGACGCCGCCGGCGACGGCGCCGGGCTCCTCGCCGTGCGGATCCACGCCGAGGGGCGTCACGCGCGCCGGCTCTGGGTCGAGGCGCCGGGCTCGGGGCACTACCCCGTGCGTGTCACGCCGGAGATCCTCGCCGAGGGGCGACACTGGCCCCACATGGAGGGGCGCTACGTCTTCAAACACGCGGTGACCCGGATGCCCGAGGTGCTGGGCGAGACCCTCGACGCGGCCGGGATCAAGGCCGACGACGTCGACCTCTTTCTCTTTCACCAGGCCAACCTGCGGATCAACGAAGCGGTGGTTCAGGCGCTCGGGATTCCCCACGAGAAGTGTCCCAGCAACATCCAGCGCTACGGCAACTGCTCGGCCGCCTCGATCCCGATGCTCCTCGACGAAGCCCACCGCGGCGGGCACCTGGAGCCCGGCAACATCGTCGCGATGACCGCGTTCGGCTCGGGCTTTACCTGGGGCTCCGTCGTCCTGCGCTGGTAGCGCGGGCCTCGCCGCGCTCGAGGCTGAGGAGCTGACGCTTGCGAGCCATCCCCCAGCGGTAGCCCCCACCCCCCGCCTTCGGAACCACCCGGTGACAGGGGATCACCAACGCCACCGGGTTCTGGCCACAGGCGCGGGCCACCGCGCGGACGGCCCGGGGCGACCCGATGGCCCGGGCGATGTCGCTGTAGGTCGCGGTCTCTCCGTAGGGGACGGCGCGGATCGCCTCCCAGACCTGGCGCTGGAAGGCGGTCGCGCAGATGTCGAGGGGAAGCTCCGGGAGCGGGCCGAGGCCCCGCAAGAACGCGAGGAGCGGCTCGGTGAAGGCCTCGTTTCCCGCGCTGAGCGTCGCCTCCGCGAACTCGTCGCGCAGCTCGGCCACCAGGTCGCGGGCGCGGGTGCCCATGCGAACCGCGCAGAGCCCGCGGGCCGTCGCCGCCACCAGCAGCACTCCGCCGAGGGGACAGCGCACGGTGGCGTAGGTGATGGCCTCCCCCGCCGCCCGGTCGCGGTAGGCGCGGGGTGTCATGCCGAGGGTGCGCCCGGCGCTCTCGTAGAGACGACTTGCCGAGCCGTATCCGGTCTCCACCATCGCCTGGAGCACCGGCTCGCCGTCGCGCAGACGGCGCCGCAGCTGGTCGACCCGGAGGGCGTCGGCGTACGCCCGCGGCGACACCCCGACCCGAGCCTTGAAGACGCGTTGGAGATGGCTCGGGCTCAGGTCGAAGCGGGCTGCGAGCTCGTCGAGAGAGGGGACTCGCCCGGGCTGCGACTCGATGTAGCGACACATCGCGAGGACCGTATGACCGGAAGGGTCGGTGCCGCAGCGTCGGCAGGCGCGGTACCCGGCCGTCGCCGCCGCCCCGGCGTCGTCGAAGAACAGGGCGTTCTTGCGCAGCGGGCGTCGGCTCGGACAGCCGAAGCGACAGTAGATTCCTGTGCTCCGCACGGCGTAGACGCCGTCGGCGCCGGGGTCGCGGGCCTCGAGCGCCCGCCACTGACGATCGTCGAGCGGGGCGCCCGCCGAAGCCTCGGAACCAGTCGGGATCGAGAGTGCTTGCGTCATGAAGTAAGCATCGCCGCGCCGCGGTGGACGCGCGCTCCGGTTCTTGTCGTGACAATAGAAAACCGGGGCGCCGAGTTGACATCATGACGCGTCGTATTAGTTTTGACGCACTGCGTCTACAACGCTCGACCCGCTTCCCCTTGGGGAAAGTCGAGCTGCCCGGGAGAAGCTCTGTGATCACGATCGATGCCCTCGAGACCCGCTTGCACCGACTGCGTCTCACCGCCGAACGGCTCGACCGCGAGCTGCGCACCGTTCCCCGCCGTGCCCGAGAGCGGGGCGACGCCCTCGCCCGCGAGGTTCAGGGGCAAGCCGAGACCCGTCTTCGCGAAGCCCGAGAGCGGGCCGAATCCCTCCGCGACCGCGTCGTGGCCGGGGTCGAGTCGACCCTCGAAACCGGGCCCGTGGCGACCCGGGTGGAGAGCCTGCGCAAGCAGGTGGGAGATCGAATCGACGCCGGGGTCGAGCGCGCCGTCGCGGCCCTGCCGGTGGCGAGCCGCCAGGAGGTTGCCCGGCTGCAGCGCAAGCTCGACCGGATGCAGCGCAAGCTGCGCGCGATGGAGAAGGCGCAGTCCGCCTAGCGGCGCTGCGCGCGTTACTGCCCCGAGCGCCCGACCCGCGTCCGCTACCGTCTGCCCATGGCTGACTTTCGCGGACTGGATTTTCTACGACTCGACGAGGAATTCTCCGACGAGGAGATCGCCGCGCGGGACACGGTGCGTGAGTTCGTCTCCCGCGAGTTCTTGCCCATCGTCCAGGAGTACGTGCGTCAGGACGGCGCCTTCCCCATGGACCTCGTGCCGCGGATCGCGGAGCTCGGGCTCTTCGGGGCGAACCTCGAGGGCTACGGCTGCGCCGGGATGGGCGCGGTGGCCTACGGGCTGATCATGCAGGAGCTCGAGCGCGGCGACTCCGGGCTGCGCTCCTGTGCTTCGGTGCAGGGCTCGTTGGTGATGTACCCGATCCACGCCTACGGCTCCGAAGCCCAGCGTCAGGAGTGGCTGCCCCAGCTCGCCGGCGGCGAGATCCTCGGCTGCTTTGGGCTCACCGAGCCCGACTTCGGCAGCCACGTGGGCGGGATGCGCACCCGCGCCGAACGCCGCGGCGACACCTGGGTGTTGAACGGCGCCAAGCGCTGGATCACCAACGGCTCGGTGTCGCGCATCGCGATCATCTGGGCGCAAACCGAAGAGGGGGTGCGGGGCTTCATCGTCGAGACCGACCGCCCGGGCTTCGAGGCCCGCGACATCAAGGGCAAGATGTCGCTGCGCGCCTCGGTCACCTCGGAGCTCTTTCTGCAGGATGTCGAGGTCCCCGAGAGCAATCGGCTCCCCGAGGCCAAGGGGCTCAAGGGGCCGCTCTCGTGTCTCACCCAGGCGCGCTACGGCATCGCCTGGGGGGCGATCGGCGCCGCGATGGCCTGCTACGAGGAGGCGCTCGACTACACCAAAGAGCGCGTCGTCGACGGCGGCCCGCTGGCGGGCAAGCAGATTACGCAGCAGAAGCTCGTCGAGATGCTGAACGAGATCACCAAGGCACAGCTCCTGGCCTTGCGCGTGGGGCGCATCAAAGAAGCCGGTACGCTCGACCACGCGATGGTGTCGCTCATCAAGCGCAACAACGTGAACATGGCGCTCGAGGTTGCGCGGGACGCCCGCGACCTGCTCGGCGCAAACGGCATCGTCGACGACTACTGCCCGATGCGACACATGGCCAACCTCGAGACGGTCCGCACCTACGAGGGCACCCACGACATCCACACGCTGATCCTGGGTGAGCACATCACCGGGATGCGCGCCATCTAGCGCCGCGGATCGCCGGGGCGGGCGGATGCGGATCGGGGAGCGCGCCCTCGAGAGTCTCGAGTGGCCGCTGGTCGTCGACGAGCTGCGCCGCCATCTGCGCACACCGGGTGGTGTCGCGCTCTGCGACGCCGGTCTCTTTGCGGCAGACCTCCGCGCGGCGCGGCGGGCCCTGCGCGAGACCGGCGAAGCGCGCGCTGTCCTCGAGCAGGGCGGCACCGGGATCGGTCGCGTCCCCGAGGTGGGGGCGGCGCTGGCGCGCAGCGAGCGCGGCGGGGCCCTCGAGATCGGAGAGCTCTTCGAGGTGGCGGAGGTCGCCGAAGCCCTCGCGGAGACCCGGCGCCGGGTGCTCCGCGCGGCCGACCTCGCACCCGGGCTCGCCGAACGCGCCGAGCTCCTCCCCGAGGCCGACTTCCTGGCGCGCGAGGTGCGCGCCGTCTTCGACGCGGAGGGTCAGCTCCGAGACGACGCCTCTCCCCTGTTGCGCGAGTCGCGCGGCGCGACCCGCCGGCTGGGGTCGGAGCTGCAACGCCGGATGCACGACGCGCTGCAAGACCGCAGCGT
>CAJHXS010000055.1_pt1 | contig 10225 bp, 6 predicted proteins | sample 9198591 | NCBI WGS metagenome assembly CAJHXS01 (sample SAMEA7708347, study PRJEB35096) | sediment metagenome | biome: marine neritic benthic zone biome [ENVO:01000025]; feature: sediment [ENVO:00002007]; material: shallow marine sediment [ENVO:03000034] sea grass bed [ENVO_01000059] ... | reverse complement strand
GGAACGATCGTCAAGTCCTTTGTGAGCGATGTCTTGATGCCACCGATCGGCCTCCTGCTGGGCGACGTCGATTTCTCGGAGTACGCGATCACGCTCAAGGAGGCCGCGGGGGAGACGGCCGCGGTCACGCTCAACTGGGGCGCTTTTCTCAACACCGTGATCAGCTTTGTGATCGTCGCGTTTGCGCTCTTCCTCGTGATCAAGGCGATGAACAAGGCGCGGGCGCAGGAAGAGGCGGCGCCCGCCGAGCCGCCGCCGCCGCCGGAAGACGTTGTGCTGCTCCGTGAGATCCGCGACGCCCTGCGTCGCTAGGGCTGGGGCCGGTTCAGCGCGCCGCGGGCGGAGCGCCTACACTCCCGCGATGCCCGACGCCCTCCCGTGGATTGCCGCCGCCGTGGCTAGCGTGGTCGCGACCTTGGGTCTCGCGCAATGGCGAAGCGCGGTCGCCCGTTTCGAGCGCGAACGCCGCGCCCGGCTCGAAGGCGAGGCGTCACTCGAGAGTCTGCGCGCCGAGGTGGCGATGCGCGAGCGGCGCCGCGACGACCAGAGCGCAGAGCTTCAAGATCTGCGCAAGCGCCTCGACAAAGCCAAGCGTCGCGCTTTCGAAGGGCAGGCCGAGGTCGAGCCCTTAAAGACGCAGTTGGCCAAGCTCGAGGCCGAGCTTCGCTCCAAGGAGCGCGCGCTGGCCGATCGCGCCGACGCGTTGGCGCGCGCCGAAGCGACAGCCGCGCAGGCCCAGACGGCACGGGACGAAGCCCGCGCGGAAGCCCACGCCGAAGTGGAACGCGCCGCAGCCGAATCCGCGAGCCAGAATACCCAGCGCGACGCCGGTGCCGCCGAGCTGGATGCACTGCGCGGCGAGCTCGCGGCACTCGAGACGCGCGCCACCGGGGCTGAGCGGGACGCTGCTCGCTTTCGTCAGCGCTGGCGGACACAACAGCGGCTGTACATGGTGCTGCGCGGCGAGCTTGAGATCGCGAAAGATCGCATCCGCGCCCTCGACGGAAGTCCGCCGCGCGAAAACCCCCATCTGTCGGCGGCGCTCCGGGAAGTCGGCTTGACCGCCGCGCCACCGCGGATCGAGCCTGCGCCGGAGGACGACGATCTCGGCGAAGCGGGAGAGGTGGGTGAGCTCACCGAAGTGGGCGAACTCAACTAAGCCGTCGGTGCACCCGGCGTTTCGGCGTCGGCGGCCTCGACGCGCACCGCGCAGAATTTGAACTCCGGGATCTTGCCGTCCGGGTCGAGCTCGTCGAGGGTCAAGAGGTTTGCGGCCGCTTCCCGGAAGTGGAACGGGATAAACACAGCGCCGCGGCACTCGCGCTCGGTGAGTCGCGCTCGCAGCACTACGCTGCCCCGCGCGCTCGTCACGCGGACGCGGTCTCCGTCGCGGACGCCGAGCGCTTCCCCGTCGTCGGGGTGTATGCCGACATAGGCTTCGGGCGAGATCGCGTCGAGCGCCTTCGAGCGCCGCGTCATCGAGCCGGTGTGCCAGTGTTCGAGCATGCGACCGGTATTCAAGATGTACGGATACTGCTCGTCGGGGAGCTCCCGCGCCGCGGTCCATTCAGCGGGTACGAAACGCGCCTTGCCGCTCTGGGTGGGGAAGCGATCCCCAAAGAGCACCACCGGCCCGTCGTCGGTCGTCGGGTCGGGGTTGGGCCAGAGCTTGCCCGTCGCGCCGAGGTTCTGGTAGCTGAGCGTTTTGTAGGCGTCGGTAAGGCCCGCAAACTCGTCAAAGATCTCCGACGCGGAGCCGTACTCCATCGGGTAGCCCATGCGTCGCGAGATCTCGCAGACGATCTGCCAGTCGAGGCGCGCGTCGCCGGGGCTGCGCAGCGCGGGACGGCCGATTTGCACCCGGCGGTCGGTGTTGGTGTAGGTGCCTTCCTTCTCGAGATAGGCGCTCGCCGGCAGGATGACGTCGGCGACCTCCGCGCTCTCGGTAAAAAAGATGTCTTGCACCACCAGGAAGTCGAGGTTCGCGAGCGCCCGTCGGACTTTGTTGGCGTTGGGATCCGAGAGAAAGGGGTTCTCGCCGAGGATGTACATGCCCCGGATCTTCCCCTCGAGCGCGGCCTTGGTAATTTCGACCACCGTGAGCCCACGCGTCGGGTTGAGCGGACGGCCCCAGGCGCGCTCGAACTTCGCGCGGATCTCCGGGTCTTCCACCGACTGGTAGTCGGGAAACACCATCGGGATCAGGCCGGCGTCGCTGGCGCCCTGGACGTTGTTTTGCCCGCGCAGCGGGTGCAGACCCGCGCCGGGCTTTCCGATGTTCCCGGTGAGCAGCGAGAGCGCGATCAGACAGCGGGCGTTGTTGGTTCCATAGACGTGCTGCGAGATGCCCATGCCCCAGTAGATCACCGCGCTCGACGCCCTACCAAAGCAGCGCGCCACATCGCGGATCGTCTCAGCGGGCACGCCGCAGATCTTCGCGGCCTGCTCGGGAGGGTAGGAGGCGACGAGCTTTTCGAGCGAGTCAAAGTTCTCGGTCCGTTGCGAGATGAACTCGCGGTCGGCGAGACCCTCTTCCAGGATCACGTGCATCATCGCGTTGTAGAACGCGACGTCGGTGCCGGGCTTGATCCGGCAGTAGAAGTCGGCGTGGTCTGCGATGTCTTCGCGCCGCGGGTCCACCACGATCAAGCGGGTGCCGCGCTTGCGCGCCTCTTTGAAAAAGCTCGCGGCCACCGGGTGGTTCGAGGTGGTGTTGGTGCCGGCGAGCAGCGCCGCCCCCGCGTTGGCGACGTCGCCGTAGGTCGTCGTGACCGCCCCGCTGCCGATTCCCTCGAGGAGCGCCGCCACGCTCGAGGCGTGGCAAAGCCGGGTGCAGTGGTCGACGTTGTTGGTGCCCCAGCCGGCGCGCACTAGCTTTTGAAAGACGTAGGCCTCTTCGTTCGAGCACTTCGCGCTGCCAAAGCCCGCCAGAGCATCGGGCCCGGCTTCGTCGCGCAGCGCCGCGAGCCGCGTCGCGACGAGGTCGAGGGCTTCGTCCCAGCTGGCCTCGCGGAAGGCCGGCATCACCTCGTCGTAGTCGACCAGGCCGCCGGGCTTGCGGCGGCCGTCGTGCTCGCCGCGCACGTCGCGCGACAGCGGCGCCTTCGGATAGGCATCCTCGCGGCGGATCAACGGGACGGTGAGACGCTGTGGGTGGTGGGTGTAGTCCCATCCGTAGCGGCCCTTTACACAGAGACGCCGCTGGTTGCCGGGGCTCTCGCGGCCTTCGGCAAAGACCACCTGGTTCCTCTCGCGGTCGACGTGGTAGCGGATCGCGCAGCCGACCCCGCAGTAGGGGCAGACGCTGTCGACGCTCTCGAGCTCCGCGGCGGGGCGCAGCGGGAGCCCGACGGCCTTGTCGACCAGGGCACCGGTCGGGCACGCGGCGGCGCACTCTCCGCACGAGACGCAGGTGCTGTCGCCCATCGGCTGGTCGAGGTCGAACGCGATGCGGGTCGCGTAGCCCTTGCCGGTGCGCCCGATCACCTCGTTGCTCTGGACGTCGTCGCAGGCGCGGATGCAGCGGTCGCACAGGATGCAGGCCTGGTGGTCGACTGCGATCACCGACGAGGAGTCATCGCGCGGGCGCCCGTTCGCGGCCGGAAAGCGCACCGCGTCGACGCCCAGCTGGTCGGCCAGGGCAAAGAGCTCGTTGCCGCCAACACTCGACTCGCGGGCGTCGCCCTCCCGCACCTGGTCGGCCATCAGGAGCTCCGTGAGGACCGCGCGGTGCCGCTCGATCTCGGGATTCTGGGTCGTCACCTCCATGCCCGGCTGGCAGGCGCGGACGCACGAGGCCGCGAGGGTCCGCTCGCCAACGTCGACGACGCACATCCGGCACACGCCCACCGGGCATAGCGCGGGGTCGTGGCAGAGCGCGGGGATGTCGATCCCCGCACCGCGGGCCGCTTCCCAGAGGGTGGTCCCCTCTTTCACCCGCACGCCTCGGCCGTCGATGCGGAGCTCGATCATTCGCTTCTCCCGCTGCCGTCGCGCTCGAGCGCGTGTGTGATGTGTGGCCGCTGCGACTGCCGAGGCGGGACGCCGCCCTCGCTCCAGCCCCGCTCCGAATAATAGGCGCGAATCATGGACTCGAGGAACTCGGGGCGGAGCCGGGCTCCGGCCGAGGCGCCGTCGGGGAGCGGCGTATCGAGGAGGCGCTGGGGCAGGGTGTCGTCCTCACGTTTCCACCCCTCCCGGATGTTGTATTCCTTGCGGAGGGCGACGATGCGGCGGGCCGCAGCGCGCAGCTCCGCGGGCCCGAGCCCCCAGCCGGTGACCGCGTCCAGGAGCTCGGCGGTCTCGAGCTCGAGATCCCCAAACACGCCGCGCAAGAATTTGCACAGGATCAGCGAATCGAGGAGCGCGGCGCGGTCCTCCGCCGCGACGGCGCCGGCCGCCACCGCCGCGGCCGAGCGGGGCGCGTCCGCGCGGAAGTCCGCCTCGTAGGCACTGCTGCGGTTGTGATCGGCGCCGCGGGTGCCAACGGCCAGCCCGAGCGCCATGGCGGGGAGGGCGCGCGGCTCATAGCCGGGGAGCTCCAGGCCCTTGACGTGACCCTCCAGCGCCGGGGCCTCTCCGCCGAGCGTTGCCGCCGCGCGGCGCGAGCCCTCCGCGAGGAGCGCACCCACGCCGCGACGCTCCGCAATGTCGTCGAGCACCGCCAGCAGGCCGGGGCCGTCGCCAAAGGCGGGGGCGTCCGGGAGCAGGCCGCGTTCGCGACACTCCATCGCGAAGGCAATCGTCCCGCCCGTCGAGACGGTGTCGAGGCCGAGCTCGTCGCACCGCGCCGAGGCCGCCAGCACGATGTCGGGGTCGCCGACCCCGCACAGAGGGCCGAGAGCAAACAGGCTTTCGTACTCGACCCGGACGCTCGTGTCGCCACGCCGATAGCGATGCTCGCAACCGATCGTGCAGGCCGCGCAGGAGGCACGTTCGCGGGCGCGACCGCTGTGCAGTCCCTCGGCGGACAGCGCCTCCGCTGCGGCGAAGTGGCCGCCCTGGAAGTTGCGTGTGGGAAGCGAGACCACCCGCTCGAAGGCCAACAGGTTGGCGGCGGTCCCGAGCTCGCGGTACTTCGCGGTCGCCTCGCCGCCGCTTCGTTGCGCGAGCTCGCGCGCCAGTCGGCGCACGGCGTGCGGTTGCGCGAGGGGCGTCGCCGCCTTGCCGCGCACCACGACCGCCTTGAGACGCTTGGCCCCCATCACCGTGCCGAGGCCGCCGCGGCCGGCGTGGCGCCCGTCGTTGGAGATCGTCGCGAAGCGCACTCCCCGCTCTCCCGCCACCCCGATGGCGGCGACGCGGCCCCGTCCCGCGAGCGTTTCGCCCACGCTTTTCGCGCTGGCACCCCAGAGCTCGGTGGGCTCGAGGGAACCGGCCCATCCCGCTTCGGTGCTGACGCCCTCGCCAAACCAAATCGAGGGGCTGGTGCACACGCCGCGAAACACCAGAGCGTCCACCCCCAGCGCTTTGCCCGCGATCGCGAAGTGCGAGCTCGAGAGCGCGTCACACAAAAACCCGGTGAGCGGTGACTTCGCGACGACCGCGAATTTCGCCGAGGTCGTGAGCGGGGTGCCGACGAGGGGCGAGAACGAGAACACCAGCGGCGCTTCGGGGGCGAGGGGGTCGACGCCGGCAGGGGCCTCGCGAAAGAGCAGCCAGGCGCCCAGGCCCACACCACCTAGATAGCGGTGCGCCACGGCCTCGGGGATCCCCACCCGCTCTTGGGTTCCCCGGTCGAGGTCGATGCGCAGGTAGGCGCCGTGGACGCCGGCCACCGGCTCAGCCCCCGACCGACGCGTCCATCACGAACACGCGTTCCCCCGCGCCGATGGGAAGCGCCGTGTCGCGCACAAAGCGGCGCGCCTCGAGCGAGACCAGGAAGTGCTTGGCCACCGCGTCGCCGTCGCAGAGCGGGAGCTCTGGCGCGGCGTTGGCGAGCACCTCCGACAAGGTGCCGACCGCCACGTCGCGCGCGCGGGCGCCCGTCGCCGCCCGGCAGCGCCCGAGGAATTCGACCCGAACGGCGGCATCGGGGGCGGCGCGTCGCAACGCCTCGAGGTACTGCGCGGGGGTGTCGAGGCTCTCCAGCGAATCTCCACCCGGTAGGCGCTCGGCAGGGATCCGGCGGTAGGCGAGGGACTCGAGCAATGCCAGGGGGCGCCGCGCGCCCGCTGCCAGCAGCGCTGCGGCCTGCTCGGCGCCGTCGCGGGGATAGACGGCTACGAGTGGCTGCACGCGACCTCCCGACTCGACCGCGACGGTGGGCCCCTCGCGCAACAGCGCCTCCACCAGCTCGGCGCGCAGCCAGGGCGTGTCCGTTGCCGTCGCAAACACGCTGGGCGCTCGCGCCACAGCGAGCCCGGCGGCGAGCCCCGCGAGCGGCCCGAGAAACGGCTCTTCGTCGACCACGACCGTCGCATCGAGCGGCGGCAGCTCGAGCTCGGCCGCGCCCACCACGACGAGCTCGTCAACGACGCGCCGCAGGGTCGCCGCGACGTGCTCCAGCATGGTTCCGCCCGCCCACGGGAGAAGCGCTTTGGGTCTCCCCATCCGCGACGAACGTCCACCGCAGAGGATCAGCCCGGCGTTCTGGCTCATCGCGCGCCTGGGAAGCGGTCGAGCACCGAGATCAGCGGCCCCAGCGCCACCTGTCCGAGGCCGCAGATGCTCGTGCGGGCCATGGTCTCGTTGAGCTCGCGAAGCGTCGCCTCGGCGTCCCCGATGCGAGCCCCGGCGGACTCCACCAACGCCACCGCCTTCTCGCTGCCGACGCGGCACGGCACGCATTTCCCACACGACTCGTTGCGAAAAAAGCGCGCGACGTTGAGCCCGACCTCGATCAGGTCGTGATGCGCGCCCACAAACACCGCGGCGCCCGAGCCGAGCATCGAGCCGGCGTCGCTCAAGCTCTCGAAGTCGAGGGGGGTGTCGAGCTGTTCGGGCGGGAGGAAGTTGCTCGAGGCGCCCCCGGGCGCGATGGCCCCGAGCGCGACGCCGTCGCGCATCCCCCCGCATCGCTCGAGCAGATCGCGGAGCGGGATCCCCATCGGCACCAGTACGACGCCGGGTGTAGCCACGTCGCCACTCACGCTGATGAACTTGTGCCCGGCGAAGCCCTCGCGGCCCAGGCCGCGCCACCACTCGACCCCGCGCCGCGCGATGCCGCTCGCGTGGGCAAAGGTCTCGACGTTGTTGATGAGCGTCGGTTGGCCCCACAGCCCCGACGTCCCGGGGAAGGGCGGTTTGTTGCGCGGCTCTCCGCGGCGGTCTTCCATGCACTCGAGCAGCGCGCTCTCTTCGCCCAGGATGTAGCCGCCCGGGGAGACAAAGACCTCGACGTCAAAGGAAAAGGAGCTCCCGTACAAATGGGTGCCGAGGGCGCCGGCACGACGCGCCGCTTCGATCTCCGCCAGCAACCGCTCGCGTTCGGGCGCGTATTCGTGCCGCAGAAACACGTAGCCCCGCTCGGCTCCCACCGCGTAAGCGCCGAGGGCCATCCCTTCGATCACGAGATGTGGGAGGTCGGCCAGCACCACCCGGTCCTTGAAGGTGCCGGGCTCGCTCTCGTCGGCGTTACAGATCACGTATTTTGGCGTCGCCGCCTCCGCGGCAACCAGCGACCACTTGCGCCCGGTGGGAAAGCCCGCGCCGCCCATCCCGCGAAGCCCCGCTTCCTCGAGCAGGGACGGGAGCGCCCCGCGCGGGTGTTCGAGGGCCGCCCGCAGCGCACCGTAGTGGTCGTCGGGGCGCTCGTAGACCTCGGCGGCCCAGCGCCCCGGTGGGTCCAGGGTCACGCCGACGGGCGCGCCCGCTGCTTCCAGCGCCCGCACCACGGCGGCGGTGTCCCGCGCGTCGACCCGGGATCGGCCGGCCTCCGCGACCGGCGCGTGTTCGCAGCGGCCGAGGCAAGACACCTCGACCACCTCGGTGTCGTCCCCCAAGGCAGCCGCGAGCGCGGCGCAGGCGCCCGCACCCCCGGCCAGCATGCACGAGAGGTCCCGACAGACGCGGACCTCGCGCTTCGGTGGCGGGGTGCGGCGGAAGTGGGTGTAGAAGGTGGAGACGCTCTCGAGACGGTGCAGCGGAACGCCCAGCTCCTGGGCGAGGGCGCGCAGCGACGGCTCGGACAGCCACCCCTCCCGCTCCTGGAGGCCTTCTAGCGCTTGAATGATGGAGGGCACGGCGCACCGAGTGTAGCAGTGGGCCTACTGTTTCTTTCTCGCGGCAGGGCCGCGGCGACGTTCCAGCTCCTCGAGCGTCTTGGGCCAATCTCCGCGCAACAGCCGCGAGAGCGCGCGGTCGGCCAAGAGCTTGCCGCCGGTTTGGCAGGTGGCGCAGTAGTTGGCCTCGTTCTCGGCGTATGCGATGCGCTGCACCGGGTCGCCGCAGCGGGGGCAGGGCTTGCGGTAGCGGCCGTGCACCGCCATCTCGGGGCGGAACGCCGTCACCTTTTCGGGGAAGCCCTCGCCGCACTCCGCGCGCAGCCGCGCCACCCACTCGGCGAGGGTCTCCTGCACGGCACGGTGCAGGGCGGCGAGCTCTTCGGCCGGGAGCCGCGCGCTTTGCTTGAACGGGGAGAGCCGGGCCCGGTGCAGGATCTCGTCGGAGTAGGCGTTGCCGATGCCCGAGAACAGGTGGGGGTCGGTGAGACATCGCTTCAGCGTGTGATTCTCGCGTTGGAGCGCTTCGGCGAAATGCTCGAGATCGCACTCCAGCGGCTCGACCCCACCGGGGTCGTGTTCGGCAAGCGCCGCCTCCCCTTTCACCAGGTGCAAGGTGGCGCGCTTCTTGGTGCTGGCCTCGGTGGCGATGAGGGTTCCGGACGAAAAATCGAGCGCCCCGAGGCCGCGGCGCCCCGGTGGCTTTGCGCCGACCTTTTTCCAGTGAAGACGACCCGCGATCATCAAGTGGAGGACGACAAAATGCTCGTCCTCGAGCGCGAACACGAGGCGTTTGCCCAGGCGACGCACCCCCTCGACCTTGCGCCCCGAGACCGCCTCCACGCTCGGATCGACCGAACGCAGCCAGCTGATCCCGGCGAGCCGGATGCCCTCGAGACGCGCGCCCAGGACGCGCGTCTCGAGCGCCTCGCGATACACCTCGATGTCGGGGAGCTCGGGCACCGTCTCGGAAGCTGGCCTCAGCTCCGGGAGACAAAGGAGGACGGGTTGTCGTCCGGCTTTTCGTCCTCACCGACCGCGTGCTTGCGCAGCTCGAGCCGCGCGATCTGGTTGCGGTGCACTTCGTCCGGGCCGTCGGCGAGGCGCAGGGTGCGCACCGTGGCCCAGGCGCGCGCCACCGGAAAGTCCATCGTGACCCCGCCGCCGCCGTGGGCCTGGATCGCCCAGTCGATCACCTTTTGCGCCATCGTGGGCGCGGCGACCTTGATCTCGGCAATCTCCTGTCGCGCGACCTTGTTCCCCGCCGTGTCCATCCGCCACGCGGCGTAGAGCGTGAGGAGCCGCGCCTGGTCGATCATGATGCGCGACTCCGCAATGCGCTCCTGCGTCACCGTTTGCTCGGAGACGGGGCGGCCGAAGGCCACGCGCACCTGCGTGCGTTTGCACATCGCCTCGAGGCAGCGCTCGGCGAGGCCGATGGTGCGCATGCAGTGATGGATGCGCCCGGGCCCGAGGCGGCCCTGGGCGATCTCGAAGCCGCGCCCTTCCCCGAGGAGCAGGTTGCTCGCGGGGACGCGCACGTTCTCAAAGAGAATTTCCGCGTGGCCGTGCGGGGCGTCGTCAAACCCGAAAACCGGCAGGTTGCGCACGATCTGGACACCCGGGGTGTCGCGGGGCACGAGGATCTGCGACTGCTGCTCGTAGCGGTTCGCCTCAGGGTTGGTCTTCCCCATCAGGATGAAGATCTTGCAGCGCGGGTCCGAGGCGCCCGACGAGAACCACTTGCGACCGTTGATCACGTACTCGTCGCCGTCGCGCTCGATGCGGGTCTCGATGTTGGTGGCGTCGGAGGACGCGACCTCGGGCTCGGTCATGCAGAAGGTGGAGCGGATCGTTCCGTCGAGGAGCGGCTCGAGCCACTGCTTCTTGTGCTCGTCGTTCCCGTAGCGCGCGATCACCTCCATGTTGCCGGTGTCCGGCGCGGAGCAGTTGAACACCTCAGACGCGAAGCCCACGCGGCCCATCACCTCGCACAGCGGCGCGTACTCGAGGTTGGTGAAGCCGGGGCCGCGGTCGCTGTGGGGCAGGAAGAGGTTCCAGAG
>CAJHXS010000398.1_pt1 | contig 10289 bp, 8 predicted proteins | sample 9198591 | NCBI WGS metagenome assembly CAJHXS01 (sample SAMEA7708347, study PRJEB35096) | sediment metagenome | biome: marine neritic benthic zone biome [ENVO:01000025]; feature: sediment [ENVO:00002007]; material: shallow marine sediment [ENVO:03000034] sea grass bed [ENVO_01000059] ... | reverse complement strand
GCGCAGCGCGCCGATCGCCGCGGCGTAGTCGGGGGCGCCGAACACCGCGCTCCCCGCGACGAAGGTGTCCGCCCCCGCGGCGGCGGCGCGCCCCGCGGTGCCCGACGCGATCCCGCCGTCCACCTCAAGCGCTACCGAGAGTTCGTCGTCGTCGATCCAGCCGCGGAGCTCGCGGATCTTGGGCAGCATCGACTCGATAAACTTCTGGCCGCCAAAGCCCGGGTTCACGGTCATCACCAGCACCTGGTCGAGGTCGCCTAGCACGGCGCGCAGCGCGACAGCGGGAGTCGAGGGGTTGAGCACGGCGCAGGCGCGCGCGCCGGCCTCGCGGATCTGCGCCAGGGTGCGGTGCAGGTGGGGGCAGGCCTCGACCTGGACGCCCACCGTCGCCGCGCCGGCCCGCACGAAGTCGCCGATGTAGCGCTCGGGCTCCTCGATCATCAGATGCACGTCGAGGGGTAAGGTCGTGGCGGCGCGGACGGCTTCGACCACGACGGGCCCGAGGGTGATGTTGGGTACGAAACGCCCGTCCATCACGTCGACGTGGATCCAGTCGGCGCCGGCGCGCTCGACGGCCGCGACCTCGTCGGCGAGGTGGCCGAAGTCGGCTGCGAGAATCGACGGAGCGATCACTGCGTTCACGGGCCCTCCCGTTCGAGACGCGCGGCGTAGAAGCCGTCGCTGTCGTGTCGGTGCGGATAGAGACGGAGCTCGCCCGGTGCGCCGCCCAACACGCGGAGCGCGTCGGGGATTTCGTCGGACCGGCGGAAGTCGCCGCGCTCGGCGAGAAAGGCCTCGACCACCGCTTCGTTCTCTTCCCGCGTCAGGGTGCAGGTACTGTAAACGAGTGTTCCGCCGGGCCTCAAGGCGTCCGCGGCGCGGCCGAGCAGCGCGCGCTGGAGATCGGCGAGGCGCTCGAGGCTGTCGGGCTGGACACGCCAGCGGGCGTCGGGGTTGCGGCGCAAGGTGCCGAGCCCGCTGCACGGCGCGTCCACCAGCACGCGGTCGAACCCGTCGCCCGCGGCCTCGTCGGGGAGTGCCTGGGTCGCGTCGGCGACGAGGGTGCGGATATTGCCGAGGCCCAACCGTCGGGCGTCGCGGGCCAGCAACCCGAGCCGGCGCTCGTGACGGTCGGTGGCGAGCACCGCGCCCCCCGCGCCGACCCGTTCGGCGATCGCCGTCGACTTGGCCCCCGGGGCGGCGCAGGTGTCGAGCACCCGCTCTCCCGGCTGCGGGTCTAGCAGCTCTACCACCACCTGCGACGCCTCGTCCTGGATCGTGTAGTAGCCGGTGAGGAAGGCGGGGTCGCGCGCCGGGTCGCCCTTGCGGCCCAGCACGATGCCGTCGGACGCGAACACACAGGGATGGGCATCGGGAAAGCGCAGCCGCAGCTCGTCGAGGAGCGCATCGCGGTGGAGCTGGGAGCGGTTGACCCGCACCGTGCGCGGCGGCGCGCGGTTCGAGGCGATGGCGAGGGCCGCCGCCTCGTCGGGGCCCAGCTCCTCGAGCCAGCGCGCGGCGAGCCACGACGGGATCGACAGCGCGTGGGTCAGGTGGGCGAGCGGGTCGGCGGCGAGTGAGGGCAGCTCGAGCTGGTCGAGACGCTCGCTCAGCCGGCGCAACACCGCGTTGATCAGCCCCGACGCGCGGTCGAGCCCCACCGCCTGTGCGAGCCGCACGCTCTCCGCGACGGCGACCGGCGCCGGCACCGCGTCGACGAAGGCGAGTTGGTAGGCGCCCAGGCGGAGCAGCGAGGCTACCGGCGGCTCGAGCTTGTCGAAGCTGCGGTCGAGGACCTGGCCCAGCAGATAGTCGAGCCGGCCGCGCCAGCGCAGCGTCCCGTAGGCCAGCTCGGTGGCGAAGGCGCGCTCGCGGGCCTGGAGGCCGTTGCGGTCGAAGGCGGCGTGGAGGGCGAGGTCGGCGTAGGAGCCGGTGCGTTCGACGCGTTCGAGCACCCGCAGCGCCACGAGCCTCGGCGGGTTCGCCGCGGGGCCCCGGCGGCGCGGCGCTCGAGCCGGCGGCGGTGTCCCCCCGCGCAGCCGCGACCGTCCCTCGGGCCGACTCATCCGACCCGCTCCGGCGAAGCGAGACGCTCGCCGTCGCGCAGCCCGCGCCCCCGTTGAAAGGCCTCGATGTCCTGGGCCACACCGCCGGCGCGTTGGACACGGGTGAGCTCGACCCACCCGTCGCCCGCGGCGACGAAGACGCTGCCGTCGGCCAGGTGCACCGTGCCACCGGGGGCCGGCGCAAAGCGGCCCGGCGCGACCTCCGCCGCCCGCAAGATGCGCAGGCGCTCGCCATCCCACTCGGCGAAGGCGCCGGGGCGGGGCGCCATCGCGCGCACCTGCAACACCATCTCTCGCGCGCTGTGCTCGAAGCGCAGCGCCGCGTCCGCCGGGCGGAGTTTGGGGGCCAGGGTCGCGGCGCGCTCGTCCTGCTCGGTCCACTGGATGTCGCCGCCGGCGATCGCGTCGACGGCGGCGGCGACGCCCTCGGCCGCGAGGTCGGCGAGCCGCTCGCTGAGGCTCGCCGCGTCGTCGTCGTCGCGGATGGCCGTCTTGCGCACCAGCGCCACCGGCCCCGCGTCCATTTCCTTTTCGACCCGCATGATCGACACACCGCTCTCCGCGTCGCCCGAGAGGATGGCGTATTGGATCGGCGCCGCGCCGCGGTGACGCGGCAACAGACTGGCGTGGGCGTTGATCAGGTAGCCGCAGCGGGGGAGCTCGCGCACGCGGCGGGTCAGGAATTGCCCAAAGGCCACGACCACCCCCAGGTCCGCACCCACCTCGTCGAGGGCGGCCAGCGACTCCGTGGCGCCGACCTTTTCGGGCTGGAGGACGGGGATGTCGTGGCTCTGGGCGCACGCCGCGACGGGCGGCGGGGCGAGCTTGCGCCCGCGGCCGCTGCGCCGGTCGGGCTGGGTCACCGCGGCCACGACCTCGTGGGGTCCGGCGACCAGGCGCTCCAGGGAGGGGAGGGCGAACTCGGGCGTGCCGAAGAACAGAATACGGAGCGCGCGACTCAGGGCCGCTGCACCGGCGGCGCCGGCGGCCGCTCACCGCTCGCCGGCCAGGGCCGCTCTTCGCCCCGGTGCAGCTTCTTGCGTTTCTGAACGTAGAGGTTGCGCTTGAGCAGGCTCAGTCGATCGAGAAAGAGCACCCCGTCGAGGTGGTCGAGCTCGTGTTGGAAGCACACCGCGCGCAGCCCCTCGACGGATTCGACGATCGGCTCTCCGTCGAGACCCGTGGCGTGGAGCTCGACCCGCTCCGCGCGCTCGACGTCGGCGGTGAAGTCGGGCACCGAGAGACACCCCTCGGTCCAGGTGAGACGCCCGCCGCCGCCGCGGATCTCGGGGTTCACGAGCACGGTCGGTTTGCGGTCGGCGTCCTCTTCGGTCCAGTCGGTGTCGACGACCACGAGGCGGATCGCGTGGCCCACCTGGGGCGCGGCGAGCCCGATTCCCGGCTCGTCGTACATCGTCTCGAGCATGTCGTCGGCGAGACGGCGGATTTCGTCGGTGACCCCGCGCACCGGCTCCGACTCGCGCCGCAAGCGCGGATCGGGAAACTGCAGCACTTCGAGGATCGCCATCGCGGCGCAGCGTAGCGGCGAAAGTGGCGCCGCGCCGCCGAAGAGCGGATCGCTCGTACGGCGAGCAGGTGCTCTGCGCGGCTCGTTTTCGGTGCTAGAGCATGTTCAAGGGTGTTGCGTCGACAGCGACGCGCAGCGAGCCGTCTTCGAGCTCGCGCCCCGTCCGCGTGAGCGACCACCCGACCTCGTGGAGCCGCTTGGCGTCGCGTCCCTTCACCAGAAAGTGCACGCGCTCGCGGTCGCGCAGACGCGACAACGGCGCCGGTGCCGGCCCCAGCACCTCGAGCTCGGGAGGCTCACCGCGGCCCCCCACCCCCCGCCGCACCCCGTCGGCGAGCGCTTCGCTCGCCCGCCGTGCCGCGTCGGCGTCGGGCGCCGAGACCAGCACGCGCAGCAGCTGCGCGGTCGGCGGGTAGCCGAGGGCGCTGCGCTGTCGCATCTCCTCCCGGTAGAACGTCTCGTAGTCGTGGCTCGCCGCACAGCGGATCGCGTAGTGGTCGGGCGCGAAGGTCTGCACCACGACGCGCCCCGGGGCCGCGCCGCGCCCGGCGCGGCCGGCGACCTGGGTCAGGAGCTGGAAGGTGCGTTCGGCGGCGCGGAAGTCGGGGTGGTGGAGGGCGAGGTCCGCCGCGATCACACCGACGAGACGCACGCCGGGGAAGTCGTGCCCCTTGGCCACCATCTGGGTACCGATCAAGATGTCGAGACGTCCCTGGGAGAGCGCCTCGAGAATCGCCTGGGTGGCGCCGCGCCGGGCGCTGCTGTCGCGGTCGAGCCGCCCGATCCGCGCCGCGGGGAAGAGCTGACGCACCTCTTCTTCGAGACGCTGGGTGCCGAGCCCGAGCAGCGCGGTCTCTGGCGCGCCGCAGCCCGTGCAGTGATCCGGCGGGTCGCGTTCGGCGTCGCAGTAGTGACAGCGCAGTACCCGTTCGGGGGCGTGGTAGACCAGCGACACGTCGCAGTGTTCGCAGCGCTCGGCGTGACCGCACTCGAAGCAGAAGACCCGGGTCGAGAAGCCGCGGCGATTGAGGAAGAGCACGGCCTGGCCGCCGTCGGCCAGGGTCTCGCCCAGCGCGGCGTGGAGGGCGCGGGAGAGCACGAGCTTGCGCCCGCGCGGGAGCACCGCTCGCTCCGCCTCGAGGTCGACCAGCTCGACGCTCGGGAGCGGCCGCCCCGCGACGCGGCGCGGGAGCACCAGACGGCGCAGCGCCCCGTGCTCGGCGGCGTGCCGGGTCTCGAGCGAGGGCGTCGCCGAGCCCAGGATCAGCGGACAGCGGTGGGCGGTGGCGCGGCGGGTGGCGAGGTCGACGGCGTGGTAGCGAAAGCCCTCTTCGTTCTTGTAGGCGCCGTCGTGCTCTTCATCGACGACGATCAGCCCGATCTCGCGCAGCGGAGCAAAGAGCGCGGAGCGCGCCCCGACGGCGATCGGGGCGCCGCCGCGGCGCAGCCGGTGCCATTCGCCGACACGCTCGCCTGCGCCGAGCCCGCTGTGGAGCACTGCCACCTGGTCGCCGAAGCGCTCTTCGAGACGCGCGACGAGCTGGTGGGTGAGGGTGATCTCGGGGACCAGGACCAGCGCCTGACGTCCTAGGGCGAGCGTCTCCTCGATCGCGCGGAGGTAGACCTCGGTCTTGCCGCTACCCGTCACGCCGTGGAGCAGAAAAGACTCGTGTCGGCGCGCCCGGAGCGCGTCGGAGATCTCGCGGTGCGCTTCTTTCTGTTCGGGGGTGAGGGTGGGAAGCTCCTGCGGGCCCGAGCCCAGCGCCAGCCCCCGCGGCGCGGCGCGGCGGTCGCGGGCCACGGTGCGGATCTCCACCAGCCCCTTGGTCTCGAGGGCCGCCAACGCGGCGCGAGCCCCGGGCCGCTGCGCGGCGAGCTCTGGCACCGACGTCGGGCCCCGCGAGGCGAGCAGCGCGAGAAGCTCCGCCTGCCGGGGCGCCCGGGCCAGGGTGTCCCCCTGGGCCGCGGGGTCGACGCCGGGGCACAGCGACGCCACCCGGAGCGTGGGCGCGCGGGGTGCGGCGCGCTCGCTTTGACGCTGCTCGAGCAGACCCTGACGGAGTAGGCTCCGCAGCTGCGCCGGGTCCGCGGCGAGGGCCTTGGCACCCTTGGGGCCGTCCCGGAGGGTCTCGAAGAGCGGCACGAGCTCGTCGCGGAGCACCCCCCGGGCGAGGGCGTCCCGACCCTGCGCGCTCAGCGCGAACACGGTGCGAGCCCGCGCCGCGCCCGCCCCGGGGAGGGCGGCGGCGAGGGCGATGCCGAGGGGGCAGAAGACGTCCCGCGCGCACTCCTCGAGGATGCGCAGCAGCTCGCCCGAGAGGACCGGCTCCGCGTCCACCACACGCTCCAACGCCCGCACCGCGGGGTCCGCGCCCCCGAAGAGGGAGGTCTGGCCCCGGGCCGGTGCCCGCTCGAGCGGGGGGAGATCACCGCTGCGCACCACCACCCCGGTGAGCTGGCGGCCGCCCACCCGCACCACGACCCGACAGCCCACCCGGACAGAGCCGACCCACGCGTCGGGCACGCCGTAGCGAAACGTCTCTTCGACGGGTATGGGAAGGGCGACCTCGACGTACTCGGCGAAGCCCATCGCGCGAGTGTACCGATCGGGGAGAGGAGGGGGCGCGTGGCGAAGCGGGGACGGGGAGCGGAGCCGCCGCGACGTCGGGTCCGCGTGCGGCGCCGCGATGGCGGCACCGCGCTCGAGATCGACGGCACCTGGGCCTCGCATCGGCTTCCCGGGCGCGCCACGACGGCCTCGGTGTGGGACGCGCTGGCGCTCCCGGTGTTGGCGCTCGCTCCCCGCGCCAGGGCGCGCCCCAGGGTGCTCGTGCTGGGCCTCGGGGGCGGGAGCGTGGCGCGGATGATGCGGGCGATCGCCCCCGACGCTCGGCTCACCGGAGTCGAGTTCGACCCCGAGGTGGTGCGGGTGGCGCGTCGGGTCTTCGATCTCGACGAACTCGGGATCGAGGTGTGCTGCGAAGACGCTCGGGAGTTTCTGCGCCGCACGCGCCGGCGCTTCGACCTGATCGTCGACGACGTCTTCGTCGGCGCGGGCGACGCGCCCTGCAAGCCCCCGGGCTTCCCGACACCGGCCCTCGAGCGCGCGGCCGCACTCCTCGATCCGGGGGGCATCCTCGTCTCCAACAGCCTGGACGAAGCGGTCGCCGTGCTGCGGGTGCAGCGCGCGCTGTGGCGCTCGGTGCTCGAGCTCCGCGTCGAGGGCTACGACAACCGCATCTTTGCCGGCGCGGGGCGCCGTCTCGACGCGCGTCGTCTGCGCCGCGAGATCGCTCGGAGCCCGCTCCGCGACGGGCTCCCCGCTCTGCGGGTGCGTCGGGTCTCCTAGACTCCCGGCCATGGAGGGGATCGTCACCGGGTTGCCCTGGCTCGCCGCCGCGGCGTGCGCGGCGTGGGTCGCCCTGCTCGTCGCTCGCGGCCGCTACTGGCTCGCCGATCAGGGTCTCCCCGAAACGGAGGCGGAGCTCGAGACCTGGCCGGGGGTCGTGGCGCTGGTGCCCGCGCGCAACGAGGCGCAGCACCTCCCGACGACGCTTCGCGCGCTCCTCGACCAGGACTACCCGGGTCTCCTGCGCATCCTCGTCGTAGACGACGAGAGCGACGACGGGAGCGCCGAGGTCGCGAAGGCGATCGCTCACGAACACCCCCGCGGTCATCACCTCGAGGTGGTGTCGACCCGCGAGCGACCCGGCGGATGGGTGGGGAAGATGTGGGCGCTCCAGTGTGGTCTCGAGGCCGCGCAACGCCGCGACCTCCCCTGGAGCGTCGCGTGGCTGAGCGACGCCGACGTGGCGCACCCACCCCGCACCCTGCGCCGGCTCGTGGCGAAGGCCCACACGGACGACCGCGCCCTCGTGTCGCTGATGGTGCGGCTCGACGACGACGGAGCGTGGGAGCGCTGGCTGATCCCCGCCTTCGTCTACTTCTTTCAGCAGCTCTACCCCTTCGTGTGGGTGAACCGGCGCGACACCCGCACCGCGGCGGCGGCCGGGGGCTGTGTGTTGGTCCGGCGCGACATCCTCGAACGGATCGGTGGCTTCGCGGCGATCCGCGGCGAGGTGATCGACGACTGTGCCCTCGCCGCGCGGGTGAAACGGGAGGCGCCGATCTGGCTGGGGCTGAGCGACGCCTCGCGGAGCATCCGGCCCTACGGCGGGCTCGGCGGGGTGTGGGACATGGTGGCGCGCACCGCGTTCACCCAGCTGCGCCACTCCTGGCTACTGCTCGCGCTCACCGTGCTCGCGATGGGTTGGCTCTATCTCGCTCCCGCGCTGTTGGTGCTGGGGTTTCCGCTGCACCGCGATCTGGCGGCGCTCTCCTTCGGCGCCGCGGCGTGGGGGCTCCAGGCCCTCTCCTTTGCGCCGACCCTGGCCCGCTACGGGCGCCCCCCCGTCGCGGGGCTCGCGCTCCCCGCGCTGGGGGCGCTCTACACCGCGATGACCGTGGACTCCGCGCTCCGCCACCGACGTGGGCGCGGGGCGCGGTGGAAGGAGCGCGCCGAGGCAGGTCGCGGCGAGCCGGGGGCGTGACGCTGCTGGTGGCGACGGCGCTGCCCTTCGAGGCGCGCGACCTCGCCGCGAGCCTCGGGGGCGCGCGGAGCGAGATCGGACGGGGCTGGCGCTGGCGCGGCGCGCTGGAGGGCCGACCCCTCGATCTCGTCGTCACCGGCCCCGGGGCACGGCGGGTCCACGCCGCAGCCGACGCCCTCGCCGTGCCGCCGCGCGCGGTGATCAGCACTGGGGTGGCCGGCGCCCTGCTCGACGACCTGGGTCCCGGGGCCGTTGTCGTGGCGGAGTCGGTCGCGACCCTGCACTCCTCCCCCCGTCGCACCGACGACGCGCTGCGCGACGAGGCCGAAGCCGGCCTCGCCGAGCTCGGTCTCTCGTGGCGCCGGGCCCGCTGTCTCGGGGTCGACGAGGTGCTCGCCGGCGAGGCCGCCAAACGCGACGCCGCCCGGCAGAGCGGCGCGGCGATCGTCCAGATGGAAGACCACGCGTGGGCCGAGCGCGCCGCCGCGTGGCGCGTTCCCTTTCTATCGCTGCGCGTCGTGCTCGACGCCGTCGACCGCGAGGTACCGGAGGCGGCGATGATGTTCTCGTGGCGCGGGCCGGGCCCCCTCGATGTGCTCCGGGTGGTGGCGGCGCGACCCGCCCAGGTGCCCGCGCTCGTCGCCCTCGGGCGCGCCCAGTCGCGCGCGCGGCGCGCCCTCGCCGCGGCGCATCGCGCCGTGCTCCCCCGCTGCGCGGCCGCGGCCGCGGCCGAACCGGGCTAGCGTCGCGGCGTGGCCGCGCGCAAGAAGACCTCCGCCAAGAAGAAGATCGCTCGGAAGAAGAAGACCAACGCGCGCAAGCGTCTCACCCCGCGCAAAGAGAAGCAGGGGCTCTCTGCCGACGAGGTGCAGCTCACGCCCCAGCACCCGGAGCTCGCCGCGCTCACCGGTGACGTCGAGGCCGCCGGCGGCGTAGCGGTGGGCGCCTACCGCGAGCCCCTCTCTGGCCGCCCCCTGCTCCTCGCGACCCTCCCGAGGGAAGCGATCGAGCCCACCCCGTTTCAGCGCGATCTCTCGCCCACCCACACCAAGCGGCTCGCCCAGAAGATCGAGGAGAGCGGGTCCTTTCTCGATCCGCTGATCGTCGTGCGCGGCGCCACGGGGGGCTTCTGGACCCCCAACGGCCGGCATCGCCTCGCCGCCGCCAAGGTGCTGGGGCTGCGTCAGATCACCGCGCTGATCTCCCCCGACGACGAGCTCGCGTTCAAGATCCTCGCTCTCAACACCGAGAAGGCCCACAACCTGAAGGATCGCAGTCTCGAGGTGATCCGTATGGCGCGCGCCCTCGCCGAGCGGTTCAAACGCAAACGCGAGGACGAGTTCGCCGCCGAGTTCGAGGCGGCCGAGCTCCTCACCCTGGGGCTCGTCTACGAGCAGGAGGGCCGCTTCGCCGGCGGCGCCTACAACCCCTTCCTGAAGAAGGTCGATCGCTTCTCGACCCGTACGCTCGCCGCCAGCCTCCGCGAACGCGAGGGCTACGCCTCCCGTCTCCTCGAGATCGACGGCCGCGTGAAGGAGATCATCGAGACGCTGCGCGACCGCGGCTTCAAGAGCCCCTACCTGCGCAACTACGTCGTGGCCCGCATCAACCCCGTCCGCTTCCATCGCGCCAAGAAAGGCGATACCGCCCCGGCGATGGCCATGGGCGCCGCGCTGACCCGCATGGCCGGCTCGGCCAAGAAGTTCGACGTGGACAAAGTGAAGGAGTCGGAGATCGCGCTGGTGGCGGGTGCGGTCGGGTAGCGAGCGCGGGGCAAAGCCCTGCGCGCGCAGCGAGCCGTAGGCGAGCGAATTCCACCAAGATGATTCCCCACCGGTTTTCTGGACGCCGCCGACGTCGACGTACGACTAGCCGAGACCGGCCCTGAGCAGGGAGGGATCTCGCCGACTCTCTGGCGGTCCGGTGTCTTGACGGGCTCGGAGGTTGGGCGTTGTCTAGCTGTTGGACTTCGGGTGGGCTTTGCCCACGCTGCGCGCCAAACGGCGGGGCCGTTTGGCTTGCGGGGTGCCTTGAGGGGCACGGGGGTTTGCGTTGTCTAGCTGTTGGACTTCGCGTGGGCTTTGCCCACGCTGCGCGCCAAACGGCGGGGCCGTTTGGCTTGCGGGGTGCCTTGAGGGGCACGGG
>CAJHXS010000251.1_pt1 | contig 10308 bp, 7 predicted proteins | sample 9198591 | NCBI WGS metagenome assembly CAJHXS01 (sample SAMEA7708347, study PRJEB35096) | sediment metagenome | biome: marine neritic benthic zone biome [ENVO:01000025]; feature: sediment [ENVO:00002007]; material: shallow marine sediment [ENVO:03000034] sea grass bed [ENVO_01000059] ... | reverse complement strand
GGGTCTTCGACGGGCGCGGGCTCCGCGTGCTGGGCTATTCGCGCCAGGAGATCCCGGCCAACTGGAAGCTGATGTTCGAGAACATCAAGGATCCCTACCACGCGAGTCTGCTCCACGTGTTCCTGGTGTCCTTCGGGCTCTTCCGGGCCGACCAGCCCTCGGCGGTGCACATGGACGAGACGGGTCGGCACGCGGTGCTCGTGTCGCGGCGCGGCGAGCAGCGGCACAGCGACGCCACCCGCGACATCGAGAACCTCCGCACCGACTTCCATCTGCGCGACCCGCGGCTGCTCGACCCCGTCCGCGAATTCCCCGGCGACGCGACGGTGGTGATGCAGACCCTGTGGCCGAACCTGATCGTCCAACAGCAGTCGAACACCCTGGCGATGCGCCACATCGTGCCGCTCGGCCCCGAGCGCTTCCGGCTCGACTGGACCTTCTTCGGCTACGAGGACGACGACGACGCGATGGTGCAGCGGCGGCTGCGCCAGGCCAACCTGATGGGGCCGGCCGGGTACGTCTCGTGTGACGACAGCGAAGTGATGAAGATGAGTCAGGAGGGGATCCGCGAGGCCCCTGCCGCCAGCGGCGTGATGGAGATGGGGGGCCGCGCGAGCCACGACGAAGACCACATGGTCACCGAGGCGGCAATCCGCGCGTTCTACGACTACTACCGGACCGTGATGGAGCTCTAGCGGTGGGTGGGGGCGTCGACCTCGAGACCCGCTTCGCGGTGCAGGATCTCTTCGCCCGCTACGCGGCGGCGCTCGACGACGCCGAGTACGAGGCCTGGCCGGATTTCTTCTGCGACGACTGTCTCTACCAGATCATCCCCCGGGAGAACCGCGAGCGCGGGCTGCCCCTCGCGACTGTGCGCTGCGAGAGCCGCGGCATGCTCGAGGACCGGGTCGTCGCGCTGCGCCAGACCATGATGTACGAGCCCCGCGCGCTGCGGCACCTGATCTCGGGGATCCGGGTGAGCCGGGACGCCGACACGCTCCAGGCCGTGGCGGACTACTGCGTCCTCGAGACCCTGGTCGAGGAGACGACCCGAATCCTCCAGGCCGGTCGCTACGAGGCCCGGATCGACGAGCGGGACGGCGCCCTGCGTTTCCGCGAGCTGTTCTGTGTCTTCGACTCGGTGGTGGTGCCGAACTCGCTGGTGGTGCCGATCTAGGCGGGCGCCGCGGCTGGGCCCGCGCGCCAGTCCTAGGGCTCGATCAGCCCGGCCCGGACGAGCACCTCGTCGAGCCGGCGCTCGAGCTCGGGGAGCGCGGGCACCATCGGCAGCCGGTGCTCGTTGCGCTCGGCGACGCCCATCCGACGCAGCATGTACTTCACCGGAATCGGATTGGTGTCGAAGAACACCGAGCGGTTGAGTTCCCAGAGCGACTCGTGGAGTCGGCGCGCACCGGCGAGATCGCCCGCCGCGACGGCCTCGTAGAGGTCGGCCACCCGCCGCGGTGCGATGTTGCCCACCGCGTTCATCATCCCGCAGGCGCCGATGGCCATCATCGGGAGGGAGAGCTCCTCGAGTCCGACGAAGATGCGAAAGCCGTCGCCCAGCCGTCGCAGCGCCTCGGTGACGTAGGCGAGGTCGGTGGTCGCGTGCTTCATCCCCACCAGGGTGGGCGCGCGCTCGGCGATCGCCTCCAGGGTCTCGAGCTCGAGGCTCACCGCCGTACGTCCCGGGATGTGATAGATCATCGCCGGCCGCTCCGAACGCTGGGCGAGGTCGGCGTAGTACTCGACGAGGCCGCGCTGGGGGGGACGGATGTAGTAGGGCGTGACGATCAACAGGGCGTCCGCGCCGACCTGGTCGGCGTGGGCGGTGAGCGCCAGCGTCTCGGCGTGGGACTGGCTCCCCGTGGCCGCGCACACCGGGACCCGTCCGGCGGCCACCCGCACCGCGAGGTCGACGAGCTGGTTGCGTTCCTCGACGCTGAGGGTGCTGGGCTCCGAGGTCGTGCCGTTGATCAGCAGCCCGTGGCTGCCCTCGGCGATCTGGCGCTCGACCAGCGCTTCGAAGCACTCGAAGTCGACCTTCCCGTCGAGGAACGGGGTGACGAGCGGCGGAAACGAGCCGCGAAGCCCCGGCGGCGCCTCCATCACTCGCCGGCGCCAGCCGTGCTGCGGTTGGTCGCGAAGCCCTCCTCGGCGCCAAGCACAGCGAGAGGCTTCTTCAGGTTTTCCTGCCAAAGCAATGATTCCATTGCGAGATTGAGCGGCTGGTCCTGGATGGTGAGCTCGTACACCAGCTCGTCGTCCGAGGCGTGGTTGTGGACGCCCCAGCCCGGTGCCGAGAGCATCAGGTCGCCCGCCTTCCACGGGTACACCCGCCCCTCCACCGTGCTCCGACCGCTCCCGGAAAAGTAGTAGTTGATCGCGGCCGAGATGTGGCGGTGGGGTTGGTCGACGATGTTCGCGGGTCGCACACACATCGTGGCGAAGAAGTTGGGCGTGGTGCCGTTGAGGTCGCCGGTGCGCGGGTTGTACATCAGGAGCACGCGCCGCCCTTTGTACTCGTTGCCCAAGGCCTGGAGCTTGTCGAGATGCCCCTTCACCTCTTTCCACGACCAGTGGAGCGCCCGCGACTCGACGCTCTTCGGATTGATCAGGGTCTCGTAGGGCATGAGCCACGCGCCCTCGCCGTTCATGTCGAAGGTGTCGAAGGGCGGTCGGCCCGGCTCGCGCTCGTCGTCGTCCGGGTCGGGCACGGCCTGCACCGCCGGGGGGCTCTCCTCCACCAGATGCACGTTCATCTTCTCGAGGAGGGCGGCGTTCGAGTAGGTGAGCCGCACCTGGAGCTCGTCGGTCGGGTTCTTGTGGAGATAGGTCGCCCAGGAGGGGAAGTTCCAGACGTCGTACTGCTCGAAGTGAAGCTCCCGGCCCTGCACAAGGGAGGTGCCGCCACCGCGGATACAGAAGTTCACCTGGGTGGAGTTGTGGCGGATCGGGGCGCTCTCCTCGCCCGGGAGCAGCACCTCGAGGGTCACGCGGATCCCCGGCGCGAGCCCGAGCCCCGGCTCGGTCGCGTCGGGGTGGACGATCGAGGCCTGACGGCGGCCGTTGTCCGGCCGCGGCAGCGAGGCCAGCCGCTCCGCCTCGGCGTCGAGACGCTCTTTGGGGATCACGATGGCCGGCCAAAGCTCCGGGCTCTCGCTGCCCTCACCGCTGCGGTCTACGACACGGATGTCCTGCTCGCTCATCGTCGTCTCCCGATCTCGGCCGGCGGCCTAGAGGAGGGTCGGGGCAGCGCGGATCGGCTGGAGCACCGCCCGGCCGAGCCCCTGGGCGCGGGCGCGTTCGAGGATCTCCGACCCGACGGCCAGGTCCGAGACGCCCATCCCCATCGCCTTGAAGAGGGTAAGGTCTGCCGCCGGGTCGCGCCCTCGGCTGGCGGCGACCCGCTCGGAGAGCGGGCGCAGCCGCTCCCAGTCGCCGCCCGCCTCGGCCCAGACGCGGAATTCCCGCGACAGCGCCCGGACCGTCTCCGGGTGGTCGGCGGCGAGCTCGGCGCAGCGCGGGAAGAGGTCCTGGGCGAACTCCTCCCGCCCCAGGGCGATCGCCCCCACCGCGTTCACGTGGGTGCCCGGTCGGAGCATCGCGGCGTGGAGAAAGGGGGTCTCGGCCCGGGTCACCGCGGTGACGATGTCGGCGCCCCGGGTCGCGGCGTCGACGTCCGCAGCGTCGACCACGGGGAAGGGGAAGCCCTCGTCGCGGAGTCGGTCGACGAAGCGCGCGCGACGCTCCGGGTCGCGGCCCGCGACGCGGAGCTCGCGGAGCGGCCGCACCGCGTGCACCGCCGCGACCTGGGGCAGCGCCTGCTTGCCGGTGCCCACCACCGCCATCACCTCGGCCTCGTCCCGCGCCATCCACCGGGTGGCGACCCCGGAGATCGACGCGGTGCGGAGCTGCCCCAGCGCGAAGGCCTCGACCACCGCGCGAAGCGCGCCGCTCTCGGCGTCCCAGAGCATCAGGAGCGGCGTCGCGCCCCCGGGCGTGTGGGCCCAGGTCTTCGTCCCCACCAGCCCCCGGCCCTCGAAGACCGCTCCGATCGCGTGGAGGGTGCCGCCGCCGGAAAAGGTGGCGAGGGTCTTGGCCATGTTGCGCGCGCCGCCGTTCGCCTCGAGCCGGAGACCGGCCTCGAGGGCGTCGATCGCCTCGCGCAGGGGGAGCAGTGCACACACCTCCGCCTCGGTGATCCAGAGGGCGTCGTCGCTCATCGCGGTCGGCTCCGGGCTAGAAGCGCATCGTCCATTTCAGCTTGATCACCCCTTGGGCCGAGTGGCTGTTGATCGTGTCGCTGCTGGCGGTGAACTCCTGGTTCCACACCAGAAAGAACTCGCGGCCGGGCTCGATGATCCAGCGCAGGCGGCTCTGGAAGCCCAGATCGTCGTCGATCGCGTCGTATTGGCCGATCGTTTCCCAGGATAGGTCGGGGTTGAACGCCAGCACCGCGCGCACGCGCACCAGACGCTGGGTGAAGTCGAGGTCGTCGGGGAGGTCGGCGGAGGCTTGCTGGTAGAACACCTCCCCGATGAAGAGCGGTGTCGGACGCCAGGTGATCGTTCCCCGCACCTGGGTGAGGTGGCCGTCGTAGAACTCGCCGTGGCCCAGGCTTCCGCGAAACGACAGGGCGCGGGACGTAGCCGTCTCGAGCTGCATGCCCGCCCGGTGCCAGTCGTAGCGATCCACCGGGATGAAGTTTCCGGGCACGATCTCGAAGGGCTCGTCCAGATCCTCGACCACGTGTCGGGTGCCGATCCAGAGCCGGTCGCCCTGCTGACTCTCGATGCGGATCCAGCGGGTGCGGAGGTCGGCCGACTCGAGGTCGTTGCCGGTGCCCGTCACCACGAAGCCCTCGACCTCGTTGTCGATGGTGCGGATCCAGCCGTCCTTGGGCCGTCGTCGGAAGCGCAGAAGACCGTCGTAGCGGCGGATGCCCTCGCGGTTCAGAAAGCCCAGGCCGGGGTAGAAGTTCTTCTCGATCTCCTGGGCACCGACCCGCCAGTTCCAGCGGTCGTTGGGGTACTCGATCCGAAACCCGAAAGCGGAGGACGAGCCCTTGTTCCCCGACAGCCCCGACGAGCTCGAGCGCTGGAACCAGAAGTCGCCGTTCAGCACCCGGGTCTCGAAGAGTCGGCTGTTGCGGTAGCGGTAGTCGAGACCCCAGAGATAGTTGTCGCCGTTGGTCTCGGGGTCGCCCCGGGTCGCGACGACGCCGGCGAGGGACTCGCGCCCGACGTTGTAGGAGACCCGGCTCACCGAGAGGTTCTTGCCGTCGAGGTCGCCCCGACCGCCGGTCTGCACGTTCATCAGACCCATGTTCACCCGACCCATGCGCCCGACGAGCTTCGCGCCGCCGCGGATCGGGACGAGCTCGCGGATCGGGCCGCGGTCGTCTTCGGTGAAGCCGATCCGCCGCGAGAAGAAGGGGCGGCCGTTCTCGCGCAGCCCGCCGAAGTCCTCGTAGAGACTCGCGTCCTGGAGAAAGAACGCGCGGTTCTCGGGGAAGAAAAGGTCGAAACGGGTGAGGTTCAGCCGGAAGTTGTCGAGCTCGGTCTCGTCGAAGTTGGTGTTCGCGGTGACGACCCCCGTCAAAGTCGGGGTGAACTTGTAGAAGACGTCGAGACTCGGGCTCACGTTGGTGTAGTCGCGCGAGGGCTCGCGGTGGTTCTGGGCGATCGAGAGCGACGGGACGACGTCGAGCCCCAGGCCCTGGTTGATGTCGTCGAGGCCGTTGAGCAGCCCCGCGTTGGCCAGGTCGAGAAACGAACGGCTCACCACCGCGTTGGTCCAGCGGATCTGCTCGTTGCGCCGCCGCACGTTGCGGAAGATGTTGAGGCCCCAGCTCTCGGCGTCGGGGTTGTAGTTGAGGGTCTGGAAGGGGATGCGCATCTCCCCGCTCCAGCCCTCCGCGTCGATCTGCGCCCTGGCGTACCAAATGCCGTCCCAGTCCACGCGGACCTGGCGGCTGTTCTCCACCAGCATGTCGCGGCGCGCGCCGTTCGGGTTCAGCACGAACATGAACCCGTTCCGGTTGTCGAGATAGGGGTCGATCATCACGGCGACGCGGTCGTCGGAGTCCTGGTCCTCGTCGCGCAGTCGGGTGCGGGCGATGACGCCCTCGGGGTCGTCGTCGAAGCAGCGAAAGCCCACGTAGAGGTTGCGGTCGTCGTAGAGGAAGTAGAACTCGGTGCGCTCGGAGGGGCGCGCGCCCTCGACAGGGACCACCTGGGTGAAGTCCGTCGCCACCCCCGCCCGTTGCCAGACCGCGTCGTCGACGACGCCGTCGATCACCGGCGCCTCGGCCACGCGGATCGCCCGCACCTCCGCCTTCGGGTCGGCTCCCCGCGCGGGCGCACCCCACGCGCAGATGGCGAGGGCGGCGATGAGGGCGGCTCGCAGCACGGTTGCAGGTCTCCACTCGCGGAGTGCGACGCGGTCCGCGAGCGGAATCCCGGGTCCGGGCTCGTGGAATTCGGGGCCGGGCGGTGCGCGGTCGACAGGCAGCCCCCTGTTCTAACACAGTTTCTGCGCAGTCTCGCGGGGTTGCGGTGCGTCGGCGACCCGGTTCGCGGCGAGGGGGCACGCCCCAAGTCGGTTATCCTGCCGCGCGCGATGGCCAGCCCCTCCGACCCCATCCACAGCGCTGTGTGGCGCCTGCGCAACGCGGTGGACGGCGCGCTGGTGGGCCAGCGGCGGGCCAAGGACGCGCTGCTGCTCGCGGTGGTGGCGCGTCAGCACGCCTACCTCGAGGGTCCGCCGGGCTGCGGCAAGACCGCCCTGGCCGAGGCGTTGGCCGGCGCCTGCGACGCCCGGCTCGCGGCGATCCGCTTCCACCGCGACGTGCGCGACACCGACCTCCTGGGCGATGCCCTGATCCACCGCGAACGGCTCGAACGCGGCGAGCGCATCCGCCGCGACCTTCACCCGGGGCCGCTGCTGCGCGCCGAGATCGCGGTCCTCGACGACCTGCCCCGCGCGCCGGGGGAGGCTCTCGGCACCCTGCTCCGGGTGCTCTCCGAACGCGTCGCCCTGGGGTCTGCGCTGCCCCTCGAGACCGCGATCGCGACGGCGCCGCCCTTCGACGCGCCCGAAGGTTACGCCGACCCGCTCGAGCCCTCCCAGCTCGACCGCTTCGCCATCCAGGTGCGGGTGAAGGGGCTCGTCGACTCGGCGGCCTGGACGCACAGCCGGACCCTGATCGACCGCGCCGCCGCTCCCCCGGCCCCCTTCGAGGCGAGCCACGGGATCAGCGCCGCCGAGCGTCGCGCGCTCCAGACGCAGGCCGCGGCCTTGCCGATTCCCGAGACCGTACGCGAGGCGTGGCTCGCCGCGGTGGCTCGGCTGGCGGCCCTGTCTCGCGACGCGGGCGGGGCCCTGCTGAGCGACCGGAGCTTCGCCTGCGCCGCCGTGCCGCTGCTCCGCGCCCACGCGCTCCTGCGCGGGGCGGATACCGTCGAGGCCCGCGACGTGCGGGTGATGCGCTTTATGGTCGGTCGTCGCGTCCCCGACCGGGTGCTCGAGTGGATTGACGTCGTGATCGACGAGGTCGTCGCCGAGGCGGAGGGCGAAGAGGCCCAGGACGCGGGGGCCGAGGGCGCGCCGGACGAGGAGATGGAGGTCGAGCAGGGCGGCTCTCCGGACGGCGAGCGCCGACTCGAGGAGCGCCGCGAAGAGAGCGGAGAGGAGGGTGGCGAGGCCCGCGACGAGCGTTCGGACGAGAGCGCCGAGGTCGACGAGCTGCTGCGCGCGCTGCGCGGGCGCCTCGACCGCGGGCGTGTCGAACGGGAGGAAGACCCCGGCGGCTCGCCGCGCAGTCTCCAGCCGATGCGTCGCTTCGACGAAATCCTCGACGCAGACCCCGTCGAGGTCCAGCTCCTCGTCGAAGGGCGTCTGCTCGGCATGCCGCGCACCCTGCGGCGCGAAAAGCCGATCCGCGGCGGTGCTCTCGTCGTGCTGCGCGACATCAGCGCGTCGATGGCCGGCCCCTACGCGCGCTGGGCCGGCGCTGTGGTCGCGGGCATGGTCCACGCCGGTGCGAGGCGCCGGATGAAGGTGGGCTACATCGAGTTCAACCACGAAGCCAACGCCCTGCGGGTCGGCGAGTCGATGCTCCACCGCCAGTACCGCGAGGTCCTGGCCGCCGCGGGCGTCGCCCAGGCGCGGGGCCGCACCAACTACGAGGCGCCGCTTCGCAAGGCCCTCGAGGCGCTCCGCGAGCACCGCGGTGTGAACCGCCACATCGTCATGCTGACCGACGGCGTCCCGGTGCTGGGCGACCCGGTGGTCTCCCGCGAGCGCGCCCTCGCCGCCGAGCTGGGAGTGCGCATCCACACCGTATTCCTGGGCAAAGGCGACTGCCCCAAAGTCCTCGACTCGATCTCCCTCGAAACCGACGGGATGCGTTTTCTGGCGCGCCTCGACAACGCCGGGCGCATCCACGTGGCCGAGCGGCAGACCCGAAGAGAAGCAGCATGAGCGACGCTCTGGCCCCCCTTCGCGCCACCCTCGACCGCCAGGTCATCGGCCACGACGATTCCAAGGACGCTCTGCTCCTGGCGCTGGTGTGTCGGGAGCACGTCTACATGGAGGGCCCGCCCGGCGCGGCCAAGACCCGCCTCGCCGAAGTCGCAGCCCACGCGTCGAGCCTGCCCTTCTTCTTCTACCAGCTCCACCGGGACACCCGGCTCCCGGAGCTCGTAGGCGACGTCGTCCTCGAGCGTCGCGAGATCGAAGGGGGCGAACGAATCCACCACCGCATCGAGCCCGGCGGGTTGCTGACGGCGGAGATCTGCGTCCTGGACGATATCTCCCGGGCGCCGGGCGAGGCGCTCAACATCCTGCTGCGCATTTTGAACGAGCGGAAGTTCGGCGACAGCCCGATCCCGTTGCTCACGGCGATCGCCACCGGCAACCCGATGGACGACGACTACTACAACGAGCCGCTGGATCCGGCGAACCTCGACCGCTTCGCCCTCCAGCTCCGGGTGCAGGGGCTGATCACCTCGGGCGACCACGCGGGCGCCCGTCAGCTGATCGACCGGTATGCGGACGGCGAGGTGGTGGAGCACCCCGCCACCGAGCCGGTCTGCGACCGGGCCACCCTCGACACCCTCCACGGCCGGCTCGCCGAGATCGCGGTGCCCGACCCGGTGAAGCGGGCCCTGCTCGAGCTCTTCCGGATCCTGGTGGTCGAGTACGACTGCAGCGAGACCAACGCCCTCCTCACCGACCGCAGCTTTCTCGTCAAAGCGATCAAGCTGCTGCGGGGGCGGGCGCTCCTGGCGGGCCGCGACCGGGTCGAGCTCGAGGACCTCGGGGTGATCGAGTGGATGACGACCTTCCGGGTGCCCGCCGACGTGCACGAGAAAGTGCCAGAGGTGGTCTCCCGCGCGATCGCAGGGGTGTCGTAGCGCGGCTACCCTCCCCCGATCCCCGGCGGCCCGCCCGCGGCGCCCCGGCGTGTGGAGGACCCGATGGATTTCGCGCTCGACGAAGAACTCCAGGCCATCTACGACGAGAGCGCCAAGATCGCCGCCACCTTTGACGACGACTACTGGGCGCAGCACGACGAAAAGCACGAGTTCCCCTGGGAGTTCTACAACGCCTTCGCCGAGCAGGGCTGGATCGGGATCCTCGTGCCCGAGCAGTACGGCGGCGCGGGGCTGGGCTGTCTCCACGCGGGCGTGTTGCTGAACGCGGTCGCCCACAGCGCGGGCGTCCAGAACGCCGCCTCGACGCTCCACCTCTCGATCTTCGGCATGGGCCCGGTGATCCACCACGGCTCGGAAGACCTGAAGCAGCGCACGCTCCCGCCCACCGCCAGCGGCGAGCTCCACGTCTCCTTCGGGGTCACCGAGGACGACGCGGGCACCGACACCAGCCGGATCCGCACCTTCGCCCGCGACGACGGCGACCGCTTCATCGTGAACGGCAAGAAGGTCTGGAACACCAAGGCCCAGCAAGCCCAGAAGATTCTGCTCCTCGCGCGCACGACGCCGCGGGAGGAGTGTGCGAAGCCGCTCCAGGGGCTCACGCTCTTTCTGGTGGACCTCGACCGCAACCACTGCGAGATCCGGGAGATCCCGAAGTGTGGGCGCAACGCGGTGAATTCGAACGAGGTCTACATCGAGGACCTCCCGGTTTCGAAGGACGACGTGGTGGGCGAGGTGGGCCGCGGCTTCTACCACCTGCTCGACGGGCTCAACCCCGAGCGCATCGTGATCGCCGCGGAAGCGGTGGGGATCGGGCGGCGCGCCCTCGATGTGGCGACCCACTACGCCCGCGAGCGCATCGTCT
>CAJHXS010000326.1_pt1 | contig 10314 bp, 9 predicted proteins | sample 9198591 | NCBI WGS metagenome assembly CAJHXS01 (sample SAMEA7708347, study PRJEB35096) | sediment metagenome | biome: marine neritic benthic zone biome [ENVO:01000025]; feature: sediment [ENVO:00002007]; material: shallow marine sediment [ENVO:03000034] sea grass bed [ENVO_01000059] ... | reverse complement strand
GCGTCCAGGGCGCCATGATGCTCGGCATCGCGCTGCTGATCGGTGTCCTCGTCCTGGTGGGCTTTGGTGTCGAGGGCGGCTTCAGCGGTCTGCTGACGAAGATCCACGCCCTCGACCCCGCCATGACCCGTCCGCTCCACGACAGCTACCCGCTGCTCAATTCGCGCTGGGATCTCTTCGCGCTGGTGCTGGCCCACGTCCCGCTCGGGCTGCTGCCACACATCGGCAACAAGCTCTGGGCCCTCGACAGCCCGCGCAGCCGGCGGCGCTTCGTCGTGCTGGTGTTCGCTTTTGGGATGCTGATCCCGACGATCGGCGCCGGCGGCATTCTCGCCCGGGGCGTGCTGGGCGACGCCCTCGTCGCGGAGGGGGGCGCGAACCAGGCGCTTCCGATGCTCTTCGCCGAGATCTTCCCGAGTTGGCTCGCCGCCATGCTGGGGATGGGGATCCTCGCCGCGGTGATGTCGACCGCCGACGGGCTCGTGGTCTCGACCTCGCAGATCTTTGCCAACGACCTCTACCGCCGCACCTTCGCGCCGCGCTGGCACGCCGACCAGACGCCCGAGGCGATCGACCGCCGCGTGCTCCAGATCAGCCGCTGGGGCACCGCGGGAGGGATGCTGGTGGCGGTGGCCCTCGCCTGGCTCCTGATCGACATCAACGTCGCGATTCTGGTGTGGATCGGAGTGGGCGGCATGATGGCCGCCTTCGCGGGGCCGCTGCTCTTGGGCGTGCTGTGGCGGGGCGTGACGAAGGCGGGGGCCTACGCGGGCTTCGCCGCGGGCGCCGCCGTGTTCCTGCTGGTCCATCCGACCCACTATTTCCCCGGGATGGGGGAGCTCTACCTCGGCGTCGTCGCGAGCGGGCCACTCGCCGCCCCCGTCGAGTGGCTGCTCGGCGAGGCGTCGAACCCCTACTCCTGCGCCGCCCTCGGCGAGATCGTCTCGCTGCTAGCGACCTTCGGGGTCTCCCGGGTGACCCGGAAGCTCCCCGAGACCCACCTCGACGAGGTCTTCGGGCGCACGCGAAACGCGGACTGACGCCGCTCGCGGTTAGCGGGGATCGGCCGCGCGCAGGAACACCTGGCGCTCGATCTCTTCGTAGAGGCTTCGGATGATGAGCGGGTACGATTCGGCGCCCTGGGGAACCCCGCTCAGCGTGACCCGGGTGCGGGTCCGCGTCTCGCCGAGACGCTGGGTCGTAAGCGTCCCGTGGACGGCGATGCGGTCCTTCTTGGCGGCGTGGTAGTTGGACGGCGCGGCCCAGATCCAGGCCACCGGCCAGAACACCGTGTCGATGGCGGCGCGTTTGGTGCGTCCGACGTAGAGATCCCCGATCGGCGCGAGGGTCGAGAGGCCGGCGGCGAGCACCGGGTCCTTGCCGGGAATCTCGCCCGTAAACACCAGGACGCCGCCCTGAAAGTCCGACGACTGCACCCGATAGCCGAGGTTCAGGATGGCGTCTCGCGCCGCGTGGAAGGTCGTGGTGACGGGGGCCTCGACCACCCGGGTCTCGAGCTGCTGGCGCTGCGGCGCGCTCAGGCCTGCCGAGCGCATCGCGCAGCCGGTGCCGAGGAGCGCGGCCACGAGGGACGCGACAAAGAGCCGTCTTGACGGGAGGTGCGCGCGCATCCGACCCCTGTCCTCAGTAGGTCGTGGTGCGGTATTTGAAGTCGGCGAGGACGCCTTGGTCCCAGTACAGGAACAAGGTCGCGGTGCGCGAGGCGCTGGTCGCCGAGGTGGAGCGCGCCCAGGCGCTACCGGCCATCGGCACCGCCGAACCGGCCAGGGTCGCGACACCCCCGCTCGCGAAGTTCGCGCCGCCGCTCGACGTGTGGGATTCGTAGGCCATCCGGTCGTAGGTCCAGGTCTCCACGCCCTCGGCGTTGCCCGTCACGATGTTGGGCCCTCCAAAGGCCTCGATCACTTCGCGCTGGGTCGTCTCCCCCGGCTGTAGCAGAAGCTTCGCGGAGCCCGCCGAGAGGGGATCGCGGACGCCGGTGCCCGCGCAGGCGAAGAGCGCCAGCGCCGAGATCACTACGGCACACCGGAAGACGGGGGTCGTTCGCATGGGGCCTCCCACCCTTCTTCGTTGGGTTCAGGAGGCCTATCGGCGAGCGCGGGGCCGTCTTGATGCGGCGCGTCGGCGTCTCGCCCCAAGGGGCGGCGTTGCTAGCGGATTGCCACCGGGTTGATCACGACCTGCACTGCACCGACGAACTTGGGCTGCCCCAACACGAACATGAACTCGGTGACACCGTCGGCGGCGAGCTCGGCGGTGTTCATGTTCTCGAGGATGTAGATCCCCTTTTTGGTGAGGAAGAGCTGGTGGACGGGGTAGAGCACGCCCTCCTCTTCCCCGGGCAACACCTCGAGCCCCCAGACGTCGGCGCCCACCGCCGTGACGTCGAGACCGGCCAAGTACTCGGCACCGTCCATCCCGAGGCCGGGCTCGCCGGTCATGAACTCGACGGGGTCTTCGGTGGCGAGCCCGCCCCAGCCGGTGTGGAGCAACACGACGTCGCCCGGCGCAATCGTGACGCCCGCCTTCTCGGCGATCGCCTTGATCTCCTCGCTGTTGACGGCGCTGCCCTTGGGCACCCGCGCCACCCCGCGGTGGGCGGCGACGTCGAGGAGTACGCCCCGCGACACGATCGGCGGGAGCAGGTGGGTCCCAAACTTGGTGACGCCGTCGTTGCGGACGAACTCGCTCGCGGGCGTCCCGTTGTAGTGCATGAAGTCGATCCCGACGTGACCCAGCCCGTCGATCTGCGAGCCCACCCCGAGGTGGCTCATGATCAGGTCGTCGTTGCCGGTGATCTTGTTGGTGCCGGCGCCCTCTGGTCCGAGGTTGTCGAAGATCGCGATGCGGTAGCCGCGGGGCGGCACCGCCGGCGTCGTCACGCCGGTGTCGATGCCGAGGGAGTAGGTCTTTCCGGTGGTGATCAGCTTGGCGGCCTGGAGCACCTTCTCGGGGGAGAGCTCGTTGATCGCGCCGAGGGTGTCGTCGGCGCCGTATTGGGACGGGTACCAGTCCTCGGCATCGCTCGGCGGCGCCCCACCCAGGGAGCAGGCCACCATCACCGTGAACAGGACCGAGATCGTGTGCTTCGCCATCGAACCCTCCGGGTGCGTGCGCCGCGACACCGCAGCGCGCGCGCCATCCTATCAGAGCCCCGGGGCCCGAAGGGCCCCGGGGCGCGCTGGCTCGGCCGCCCCTGCGGGCTACGTTCCGTCCCCACCCCCTCGACCCGCGGTCTTCCCCGGCCGTACACGGAGCGCGCGATGGCAGTCGACACCTCGAATTTTCGCAACGGTCTGAAGATCGTCCTCGACGGAAACCCGTACGTCATCACGTATTTCCAGCATGTGAAGCCGGGCAAGGGCGGCGCCTTCGTGCGCACCAAGGTGAAGAACCTGCTGAACGGGAAGGCGCTCGAGAAGACCTTTCGCTCCGGCGAGAAGGTGGACGAGGCCGATGTCGAGGAGCGCACCATGCAGTACCTGTACCTCGACGGCGACAACCTGATCTTCATGGACCAGGAGACCTTTGATCAGCTTCCCTTCGGCGCCTCGGTGGTGGGCGAGTCGCGCGACTTCCTGAAGGAGAACACCGAGGTCGACGTCCTCTTCTGGAACGGCAACCCGATCAACGTCGAGCTCCCCGCCTTTGTCGAGCTCAGCGTGTCGCAGACCGACCCGGGGATGAAGGGCGACACCGCCTCGGGCGCCACCAAGCCCGCGACCCTCGAGACGGGGGCGGTCGTCAACGTCCCGCTCTTCATCAAGGAGGGCGAGACCATCCGCGTCGACACGCGCAGCGGCGAATACGTCGAGCGGGTGGGCTAAGCCGGCCGGATGCGGGGCGAGCAGCTCGCCCGCCAGTGGCGCCTGATCCAGCGTCTGGCCCGGAGCCACTACGGCGTCGGGCTCGACGACCTCGCCACCGAGCTCGACTGCGTCCGCCGCACCGTCTACCGCGACCTCGACGCGCTCATGGCCGCGGGCTTCCCGGTCGTGAGCGAGCGTCGCGACGGACGTGTGCTCTACCGCTTTCTCGACACCTTCCAGTGGGGGAGCGTCCCGTTCACCCCCGACGAGATCCTCTCCCTCGCCTTTGGGGAAGACCTGCTGCGCGCCCTCGAAGGCACTGTCTTTCACGACTCGATCCGCTCTGCCCTCGACAAGATCCGCTCGAGTCTGGGGCCCGAGCTCTCGGAGTACCTCGCGCGGCTGGGCGAGACCTTCCGTGTCCTCCCCGGCCCCCACGGGCGCTACGCGGAGATGCGCGACACGATCCGCGCGCTCCACGACGCGGTGCTCGGCCAGGAACGCGTGCGGGTGCGCTACCGCACCGGGCGCAGCGGCCAGGAGCGCGCCCGCGAGATCGACCCCTACCGGGTGTGGTACCGCGCCGGTGCCCTCTACGTGGTGGGGCTCGACCACCTGAGCGACGAGATCCGCACCTTCGCCGTGGGCCGCATCCTCGAGCTCGAGCCCCTGGGTACCCGCTTCGAGGTGCGAGAGGACTTCGACTTCGACGCCTACGTGGGCTCCGCCTTCGGGGTGATCCCGGAGACCCCCACCGCGGTGCACATCCGCTTCGACCCGCGCTGGGCGCACTGGGTGGCCGAACGCACCTGGCACCCGAGCCAGACGATCGAGACCCTCGACTCGGGTCACCTCGAGCTGCGCATGGAGGTGGGCGCGGCGGCCGACCTCCGGACCTGGGTGCTCTCCTTCGGCTCCGGCGCCGAAGTGCTCGAGCCGGCGACGCTGCGCGACGAAGTGCGTCGCGAGCTCGAGGCGGGCGCTGCGCGCTACCGCTCCGATGGCGCAGCGACGACGGCGCGACCCCGACCCAGCGCGAGTCCCTGAGGGCGCGCTGGAGACGCGCCGCCGGCGCGTTCAGGGCGTGACCACCTCGACCGGGCCGAAGGGCTCGAGCTGCGGGATCACCGCCTCGGCGGGGCCGGCGATCACGATGGCCATACGCCCGGGGTCGAGACGTGCTCCCTGGGCGCCCGCCGCGGCGAGGTCGACGTTTCGCACCCGGGTGCGGAAGGTGTCGAGGGAGTCCGGCGGGAGCTCGTGCACCTCGAGGTCGAGCAGCGACGACGCGATGGCGCTCGAGGTCTCGAGGCCGAGGGCGAAACGACCCGCGCTCAGACGTTTGGCCGCGGCGAGCTCGTCGGCGTCGGGGGGCCGGGCGCCGCGGATCGCTTCGACCTCCTCGAGGATGCTGGTGAGGATCTGCGCCGTCTGCTCGGCCTTGGTGAAGGTGCGGATCGTGAACGGCCCCGGCTGGGAGCGTGTGGAGAAGCCGGAGTAGATGCCGTAGGTGAGCCCCTCCTTCGCGCGCACCCGGGACATCAACCGGGAGAGAAAGCCGCCCCCACCGAGCACGCTGTTCATCATCGAGACCGAGACGCGCTGCGGGTCGGTGCGCGCCATCCCCTCTTGCCCGAGCGCGATCTGTGCCTGGGCCAGGTCGGGGCGGTCGATCACGACGATCTGACGCGCGGCCGGGGTCGTGGCGGGGGGAGCCGGCGTCGCCGGGAGCGCCTCGGGGGCCGGCGGGAAATCGCCGAAGAGCGCGTCGATCTGGGCGCGGAAGGTCGCGAGGTCGATGTCTCCGACCGCGTACGCGATCGAGTGGGCCGGGTCGAAGAGACGTCCGTGCCACGCCTGCAGATGCTTGCGACGCAACCGCGTCAGCGTCTCCGGCGTGCCCGAGCGGTCGAGGCCGTAGCGGTGGTCGGGATAGAGAACCCGGGCGAGCTCCCGAGCCACCAGGGCGCGCGGGTCGTCGCGCAGCGACTCGAGGGCGGCGAGCTGTTGCTGGCGGGCCCGCTCCATTTCGCGGGCTTCGAGACGCGGCCGTCGCACGACGGCGGCGAGCACGGCGAAGAGCGCCTCGCGATCTTCGGAGAGACCGGTGAGCTCGACGGTCGTCGAGTCCCACCCGGCGCCGATCCCGAGCGAGGCGCCGAGGCTCTCCACCGCCTGCGCCAGGGCGAGCGCGTCGCGGTCGCCCGCTCCCCGTTCCATCACCTCGCTGAGAAGCGCCGTGATCCCGGCCTCTTCGCGGGTCTCCGACCCGATCCCTCGGCGGGTGAGCCAGCCCACCTCGAGCCGCGGGAGCGAGTGGTCTTCCAGGAGGAAGAGCTCGAGACCGCTCTCGAGGGTGAGCCGGTGCACGCGGTCGCCGGGCACCACCGGGCCTTCGGCGATCGGCGGGGGCGTCGCCTCCCAGGCGGGCAGCGCGGCGGCCGCGGTGGCGGACGCCCCGTCACCACCGCGCAGCGCGGCGCAGCCGAGCGCCACGAGCCCGGCGCACAACGCCAGCGCGGAGCGCGCGGCCATCAGAGAGCTTCCTCCGGACCGGGCTCGGGCCGGGGCACGACACGCACGAGACTGCGCCCGTCCTCCCGCAGGTAGGTGCGGGCGACCCGCTGCACGTCCTCGGCGCTGACGGCGCGGTAGGCGGCCAGACGCTCTTCCAAGGGTCGGATCCGGCCGAAGGTCACCGTGTCGGAGGCGATCCGCGACGCGAGACCGTGGGCGGTGGAGAAGCCCGAGATCAGGTCGACCTCGATCTGGCGCTTGGCCTTGGCGAGCTCGGTCGGGGGCACGGGCTCGTCCCGGAGCCGCGCGATCTCGGCCAAGAGGTCGCGCTCGACGCGGTCGATGTCCTTGCCGGGGCGCAGCCCGACGAAGGCGTAGAAGACCCCCGCGTCCCGCAGCTCCCAGTAGGACCCCGACGCCGACAGCGCCTGCTCACCCTCGTAGATCAGGCGGCGGTAGAGCCGGCTCGAGCGCCCCCCGGACAAGAGCAGGCTTGCGACGTCCAGCGCCTCGGCGTCGGCGTGACCGGCGCGGGGCGCGTGCCACGCCGCGGCGATCACCGGGCTGCGCACGTCGAACTGGATCACGTCGCGGCGCTCGCCGGCCTGCACCGGTTCGAGGGTGGGCGTCCGCGGGATCGGCTCCGAGCGGGGCAGCGGGCCAAAGGCCTCGCGGACCCGGCGGATGGCGTCGGCCTCGTCGAAGTCGCCGGCGATCGAGACGACGAGGTTGTTGGGCGCGTAGTAGGTGTCGAAGAATTCGCGACACGCCTCGACGGTGGTGGCCTCGATGTCGCTGCGCCAGCCGATCGTCGGCACCCGGTAGGGATGGGCGCGGAACGAGAGCGCCATCAGCGCTTCGAAGGCGCGGCCCTGGGGCTGGTCTTCGGTGCGCATTCGGCGTTCTTCCAACACGACCTGGCGCTCGCTGGTGAGTGTCTCCTCGACGATGCGCAGGTTGGCGAGACGCTCGGCCTCGAGCTCGATGGCGAGGGGCAGGGTGTCGCGGGGGACGTCGTTGAAATAGACGGTGACGTCGCGGGAGGTGTAGGCGTTGACCCGCCCGCCCCGCGACTCGATGAAGCGCTCGTGCGACTCCGGTGGCAACCGGTCGGTGCCGCGGAACATCATGTGCTCGAAGAGATGGGCGAGACCGGTGTAGCGGGTCTCGTCCCGCGACCCGACCCGCACCCAGGTCTGCATCGAGACGACGGGGGTCGACTCGTCGGGCAGGGTGAGCAGGACGAGGCCGTTCTCGAGGGTCGTGACCTTGGTGCCGAGCGCCGGATCGTCGATCTCCGCCGCGGCCGCCGGCGCGGCGAAGAGCAGCAGACCGGCGACGGGCAGGAGGGGCAGGAGGGCGAGGAAGCGTCGTTCGGTACGTTCCCGTCCGCGGTGTCGAATCGTGTGCGTCATGGGGTGCGGGGGCCGAGTTAAGCGGATGGATGCCATGCGTCAACGTCTCCGAGTGCCCGTCTACTACGACTTCGCTTCGACCCTGTGCTACGTGGCGCACCGCGTCGCGGCGCGTCTGGCACCCGATCTCGACGAGCTCGGCATCGACTTCGTGTGGACCCCCTTGGACCTCGCCGACCTGCTCGGCATTCAGCGGGGCGCCGAGCTGTTGCCGGCGCGTCGCGACAACGCCGCGCGGGTGGCGAGCGAGCTCGGCGTCGACGTCTCGATGCCGCGCGAGTGGATGGACTCGCGCGCCGCCCTCGCGGTGGCGGTCGCGCTGGGCGACACGCCCCGCGGCGCCACCTGGCGCGAGCGGGTGTGGAGCGAGGTCTACGAGGTGCGCCACCCGCTCGACGAACCCGACGCGGTGATGGCGCTCGCCCGCGGTCTCGACATCGAGCTCGCGCCGGGCGAGCTCGACGCCTCGGAGCGCGCGCTCGCCCGCATCACCTTCGAGGCCTCCTCTGCGATGGTGACCGGGGTGCCCACCTTCATGCTCGGAGAGTGGGCATTCGGGGGCATCCAGGAGGAGAAGACGATGAAGGCCGTGCTGCGGCGCTTCGCCGAGCGCCGCCGCGCCGGGTTGATGTAGCCCGGGCCGCTACGCCCGGTCGCCCGACGCCTCGGTCTCGAGCTCGTCGACCCGGTAGCGCATCGCGCGACGCTGCATCCAGCGCACCGCCCAGAGGTCGGCCAGCCCGACCCACAGGCGGTTGTGCAGCCCGTACTTCGAGCGACCGTGGCGGCGCGGCCGGTGCGCCACCGGCACCTCCACCGTCCGCGCTCCCTGCAGCCGCAGCAGGGTGGGGAGAAAGCGGTGCATCCCCCTAAAGGGGCGCACCTCCGCCAACAGCGACCGGCGCATCACCCGAAGCGAACACCCCACGTCGGCGTCGTCGTCGCCGGTGATCCAGTTGCGGGTGCGGTTGGCCAACCGCGACGAGAGCCTCCGCAGAAAGTCGTCGTGGCGCGTCGCGCGGATCCCGTTGACACAATCGACGCCGTCGCGGTGGTCGAGCAAACGCGGGAGGTCCGCCGGGTCGTTCTGGAGGTCGGCGTCCATCGTCACGACCCAGGTCCCGCGCGCTGCGGCAAAGCCCGCGGCGAGCGCAGCGCTCTGACCGTGGTTGGCGTCGAGGGCGAGAACCCGCACCCGGCGGTCCTTCGCCGCGAGCTCCACGAGACGCGCCCGGCTGTCGTCGCGGCTCCCGTCGTCGACCCAGATGATCTCGGCACTCGCGCCGCAGGCCTCGAGCGCGGCGACGATCTCTGCTTGTAGCGCGCCGACCGAGTCCGCCTCGTCGAACACCGGAACGACGATCGAGAGCTCCGGCGCCGCCACCGACTCCATATGGCCCTCCGCGTCCGCGCCGCCCAGCGCCCCCCGACGTCGTCCGGGTCGATGCACACGGGGCACGACCGGGCGTCGGCGCGACCATCACGCGCGGCACCGGTCGGGAGTTCAAGGTACCGTTGCGCCGCTCACCCTCAAAACCCGCGGAGGTGGTTCTGGGCATCGCCCCGGCGAGCGCGCGTGTCGGTCTCCTCGTGGTGTTGGCGGCGCTCGCGCTCTTCACCGTCCGCCTCGGGGCGACCGGGCTCTGGGCCCCCGACGAGCCCCGCTACGCCCAGGTGGCCGACGAGATGCGCTCGATGCAACACGGCCCGCGCGGGCTCGTGCTGCTCCGCCTAAACGGCGAGGCCTACACCCAGAAGCCCCCCCTCTTCTTCTGGACCGCCGCCGCGCTGGGTGCCCCCTTCGAACGCGTCAGCGAGACGGCGGCGCGGCTGCCCTCGGCCCTCGCGGGCGTCGCCCTGGTCGCGCTGCTGCTCCGCTTCGGCGCGGCGCTGCTCGGAGGGCCGAGCGCCACCCTCGGCGCCGCCCTCCTGCTCACCACCTTTCCCTTCGCCCGCGCGGCGCGACGCGCCCAGCTCGACGTGATGCTGGCGCTCTTCGAAGCCGTCGCGCTCGTCGCGTTCTGGCGTCTCGACCGGGGCATCGGGCGCCGCGGGCCGAACCTCCTGCTCTTCCACGGCGCGGTCGCGCTGGGCTTGTTGACGAAAGGGCCCGTCGCGCTCCTGGTGCCGCTCTTGATCGTGCTGGCCTTCCTCCTCTGGGAGGGGCGGGTCCGCGACCTGCGCCGGCTCTTTCCACTGTGGAGCCCCCTCGTCTCGCTGGGCCCGGTGCTCGCGTGGGCGAGCGCCTCGGTGGCCCTCGCGCCCGCGGGCTACTTCGACGTCGCCATCACCGAGAACCTGATCGGGCGCTTCTTCTCGGGGACCTCACACGCCCGCCCGGTCTACTACTTCGTCTATCAGTTCCCGGCGCTGCTGGCGCCCTGGGTGCTCCTGCTGCCGGTCACGGTGTGGGCCAGCGCCGGCGAGCTGCGGGCGAGCGCCGCCCCGGAGCGGCGCAGGGCGATCCGCTTTCTGGTGGCCTGGGTCGCCGCGAGCTTCCTCTTCTTCTCGATCTCGAGTGGAAAACGCGGTCTCTACCTCATCCCGGCGCT
>CAJHXS010000226.1_pt1 | contig 10323 bp, 8 predicted proteins | sample 9198591 | NCBI WGS metagenome assembly CAJHXS01 (sample SAMEA7708347, study PRJEB35096) | sediment metagenome | biome: marine neritic benthic zone biome [ENVO:01000025]; feature: sediment [ENVO:00002007]; material: shallow marine sediment [ENVO:03000034] sea grass bed [ENVO_01000059] ... | reverse complement strand
TGGCCGCGATCCTGACCAATCTCGAGCCGAACGATGTGCTGTTTGTCGACGAAATACATCGGCTGAGCCCGGTCGTCGAGGAGGTGCTCTATCCGGCAATGGAGGACTTTCAGCTCGACATCATGATCGGCGAAGGCCCGGCGGCGCGTTCGATCAAGCTCGACCTGCCGCCTTTCACGCTCGTCGGCGCGACGACCCGCGCCGGCATGCTGACCTCGCCGCTGCGCGACCGCTTCGGCTGGATCGCGCGGCTCGAGTACTACCCGCCGCAGGACCTCGAGCGCATCCTCGCGCGCTCGGGCCGGGTGCTCGGCGTGGAGGTCGAGGTGGAGGCGCTCGCCGAGATCGCCGGGCGCTCGCGCGGCACGCCGCGGGTCGCCAATCGGCTGCTGCGGCGGATCCGCGACTTCGCGCACGTCGACGCGGAGTCGTCGGGCGGTGCGGTCGACCGCAAGCTCGCCCGCTTCGCCCTCGAGCGGCTCGACGTCGACGACGGCGGCTTCGACCGCTTCGACCGCACCGTGCTGCTGACGCTGCTCCAGAAGTTCGACGGCGGCCCCGTCGGGCTCGAGACGCTGGCGGCCGCGGTCGGCGAGGACAAGGGCACGCTCGAGGACGTCGTCGAGCCCTACCTCATCCACCAGGGCTTCCTGGCCCGGACGCCGCGGGGGCGGGTCGCGACCCGGCGCTCTCGCGAGTACTTCGGGATCCCCGCGCCCGCGGCCCACGCCAGCCAGCCCAAGCTGCTCTAGGCGCGGGAGCCCGGGGGAGGGGGATCGGTGGACCTCGGGGGTCGCCGCGGGCCGTCGGGACGGCTCAACGCCCGAGCCCGGACCGCCGATACGGCCCAGAGGGCGCCCCCGCCGGGGCGACCCATGAGGTGAATCCGTGGGCCGAGCCCTGATGCTGCTGGTCGCCGTGCTCCTGCTGGTCGCGGGAGGGCTCGGTCTCGCCATGGCGCACGCGCCCGAGCCCCACGGCACCACGGTGCGGAGCGCCGTCGAAGGGGCCCTCGAGGCCGCGGTCGACGCTTCCGGGGGCCAGCTGCCCGACGACCTCGTCGTGACGCTTCCCGACGCCATCGCCGGCAGCCCGCAGCGCTACGCGTTCGCCAGCATCGGGCTCATCCTGCTGGTCGCCACGCTGCTGCCGGGGCGCTCCGGTGGAGGCGGCGAGGAGGCCTTCGAGGGCGGGGTCGCCGCCGACAAGAAGGCGCTCAAGAAGGCCGCCAAGGAGGCGCGTGCCATCGCGAAGAAGGGCATGCCGCTCGAGGCGGCGGAGCTGTGCTTCGCCGTCGACCTGATGGACGAGGCCGCGGGCTACTTCATCGAGGCCGAGGAGTTCGTGCGCGCGGCGGAGATCCGCCACGACCAGAACCGCTTCCTCGAGTCTGCGGAGCTCTACGGCAAGGCGGGCAGCCACTCGACGGCCGCAGCGATCTACGCGCAGCAGGACGAGCACGGACAGGCGGCCGAGGCCTACGTCGCGGCTGGCAACCACCACCTGGCCGCCGAGATGTTCGAGAAGCAGGGCGCGCACCGTCGCGCCGCTCAGTGCTACGAGGAGAGCGGCTTCCCTCGCGAGGCGGCGCGGGCCTACGCACGCTGCGAGGACTGGTCGCGCGCCGCGCGCTGTCTCGAGCGCCTCGGTCTCGCCCCCGAACGGATCGAACGGGTGCTCTTCTTGGTCCGCCAGCACCTCGTGATGTCCCACGTCGCCCAGCGCCGCGACCTCAGCGACTCGAAGACGCTGCTCGAGTTCGCGCGGCTCTGTGGAGACCGCACCAACCTTCGGTTGCTCTACCTAGTGACCTTCGCCGACATGAGGGCGTCGTCGTCGACGGCGTGGACCGAGTGGAAGGGTGCGCTCCTCCGGGAGCTCTACGAAGGCAGCGGCGACGTGCTCGAGTCGGGCGACCTCGACCCCCAGCGCACCCTCGACACGATCCACGCCCGGATCGAGGCGCGGCGCGACGGCGCGCGGGATCTCCTGCTCGCCGCGGACTGGGACGAGGCGAAGGCCGACGCCGCGCTAAAGACCCTACCGGCGCGCTATTTCGTCGGCCACACCCCGCGACAGATCGAACGCCACCTCGACGCCCTCGAGGCGTCCCGGGCCGGCGAGGACCTGGTGACCCGCGTGCGCACCCTCCGCGGCGGGTTCACCGAGCTGATCGTCGTGTGCCCCGACACCCCGGGGCTCTACTCCAAGGTGGCGGGCACGCTCACGGCGCGGGGCATCAACATCCTGGCCTCCAACGTCTACACGACCCGCGATGAGCTCGCCCTCGAGATCTACCGGGTGGGCACGCCCGAGGGTGGCGAGGCGGATCAGGAGCGGGCCTGGAAGGAGTTCGCGACGACCCTGCGCGCGGTGCTCGCCGGCGACGCCGACCTCGAGGAGCTCTTGCTGCGGCCGCGCTCGCGTTACGGCGCGCCCGAAAGCCCGTCGCGGCTGCCGCCTGCGCTGCGGATCTCGAACGAGGTCTCCGACCGCTACACCGTGATCGACGTCTCGACCAACGACCGGCTAGGGCTTCTCTACGACCTGGCGCGCACGCTGGCGGATCACGGCCTCGAGATCCATGTGTCCAAGGCCTCCAAGGTGCTCGATCAGGTGGCCGACACCTTCTACGTCCGCGACGGAGAAAACCGTCAGCTCCACGACTCGGAGCGCACCGAGGCACTGCGCACCGCCCTGATGGCCGTGGCGACCCGGGCACCGGACACCGCAGCCGATGGCTGACGACCCGGCACCGTCGATCGCCACCGCGATCGACGGATTCCTCGCCCACGCTGCGGTGGAGCGCGGGCTCTCCCCCCATACCGTGGCCGCCTACGCACGCGACCTCGCGCGCTTTGCCGATCTGCTCGAGATGGCGGGCGTGAGCCGCGTCGACCAGATCGATCGGCCGGTGTTGCAGGAGCTGGTCCGCAGCCTCGACTCCGCGGGCGGCAGCCGGCTGGGCGCGCGCAGCCGCGCCCGCGCAGTCGTGTCGCTGCGCCGTTTCGTCGGCTACTGGGTCGGGCGCGGCGCCCTCGCGGGCGACCCCAGCGACGTATTGCTCGCTCCCCGCTTCGGACGGCCCTTGCCGCGTGTACTCCGTCCCGACGAGAGCGCCGCACTTCTCGCGGCCGCGGAGGGCGACACGCCCCTCGCGTTGCGCGATCGCGCGATGCTCGAGGTGCTCTACGCCGCCGGGCTGCGGGTGAGCGAGCTGGTCTCGCTGCCCCTCGACGGGGTCGACCGCCGCGCCGGGCTCTTGCGGGTCCTCGGGAAAGGGCGCCGGGAGCGAATCGTGCCCCTCGGCGCGCCGGCCCTGCGCGCCCTCGACGCCTACCTCGAAACGGCGCGCCCCGCGCTCGAGCGGTCGGAGACCCAGGCGGTCTTTCTCAGCACCCGCGGCACCGCGATGACGAGACAGAATTTCTTTCACCGCCTCCGCGGGCTGGCGCGCCGTGCCGGGCTGGACGCCGAGCGGGTCTCGCCCCACGTCTTGCGCCACTCCTTCGCCACCGACCTCCTCGAGGGGGGTGCCGACCTGCGCGCCGTGCAGGCCATGCTCGGCCACGCCGATCTCGCGACGACCCAGATCTACACCCACGTGAGCCGCCGCCGGCTGCGCGAGGTGGTCGAGAGCCGTCACCCCCGCGGCGAGCGTGCGCGACCGGGGGGGCGGTGAACGCCCCTCGTCCGGGTGCGCTCGACGCGCTCGACGACGCGCTGCGCGACCTCCTGGCCCGCGTGCGACGCGAGGCCGCGCGCCGCCGGCACGCGCTCTACCTCGTCGGGGGGCCGGTGCGGGACTGGCTCCTCGGGCGGAGTCTGCGAGACCTCGATCTGCTCGTGGTGGCGCGCCCGGAGGAGGGCGCCGCGCTGGCCCGCGCCGCGGTGGGGAGCCGGGGCGAGGTCGAGATCCACGCGCGCTTCGGCACGGCGCGGCTCGCCCGGGAGGGCGCGAGTCTCGATCTCGCGACCGCGCGTCGCGAGCACTACGCGCGACCCGGGGCCCTGCCCACCGTCGAGCCCGGGAGCCTCGAAGAGGATCTGGGTCGGCGTGACTTCACGGTCAACGCGATGGCCCTCGCCCTCTCGGGAGAGGGGCCGTCGACGGCGTGCGGCGACACCTCCGTCCCTGACCTCGAGCGTCTCGTCGATCTGGCGGGCGGTCGTGAAGATCTCGCGCGCGGGGTGCTCCGCGTGCTGCACCCGCGCTCCTTTTTCGACGACCCGACCCGCGCACTCCGCGCCGCACGACTCGCCGCGCGCTTCGGCTTTCGGCTGGCCCGCGCGACTCGCAACGCCCTCCGCGCCGCGATCGACGCCGGGGCCTTCGACGAGGTCTCGGGGGAGCGGGTGCGGCGCGAGCTCGAACACCTCTTCGACGACGACCCGCGGCTCGGGGGGGATCCGGTGCGGGCCCTCGTGGCCCTCGAGCGATGGGAGCTCCTCGAGGCGTTGCGACCCGGGTTGGTGCTCCCGCGGCCGGCGCGAGCGCCCCTGCGCCGCCTCGGGCGGGTCGTGGCCCAACCGCCCTGGCCGCTCGAGACCTCCCACCCCTGGGTCGCCGCCCTCGCGCTCTGGTGCGAGGGGCTGCGGGCGCCGGCGCGGCGGGCGCTCCTCGAGCGTCTCTCGGTGCGCGGGCGCCGGGCCGAGCTCGTGCTCCGCTTCGCCCGCGACGCGCGCCGCGACCTCGAGCGCTGCGAGCGCGCCCGGGGGCGCGGCGCCCTCGACCGCGAGCTCGGAGCGCTGGCCCCCGAGGTGCGTCTCGCGATCTACGCCAAGGCCGGCGCCCCGCTGCGACAGCGGATCACGCGCTGGGTGCGGGAGGATCGAGGCCGACGGCCCCCCGTCGGCGGGCGCGATTTCGATTCCCTGGGCCTCGAGGGCGCCCAGGTCGGCGAAGGGCTGGCGGCGGTGCGCGCCGCGTGGCTCGACGGCAAGTTCGCGGGCCGCGCCGAGGCCCTCACCTTCGCTGCCGAGTGGGCCCGACGCGCGCGGCGTCGCGCTCGCAACAAGCCGCGCAACTCCCCGAGACGAGGACGCTGAAGGGGAGCGGGTGTGTTGCCCTCGGGGAGCGGATTGCGGATACTCCGCGGCACCCCGCCCGATCGTGAATTCTTCCTCTCCGCGGAGCGCCATGGCGCCGACCGAGCCGATCTCTCCGCCCACCGACTCGCTGGAGACCAGCGGGGGCGCCGCCGTCGGCGCGGGTGCGGGCGCGCCCGTCGAGTTCCCCCTGATGAACGGTTGCCCGATCCGGCTCCCCGCGTTCGAGGGGCCCCTCGATCTACTGCTGCACCTGATCCGCGAGAACGAGCTCGAGATCACCGATCTCCCGATCGCGCAAGTCGCCGATCAATACCTCTCGTATCTGGATGTGATGCGTGAGCTTCACCTAGATATCGCCGCGGAATATCTGGTGATGGCGGCGACGCTCGCCTGGATCAAGTCCAAGCTGCTCTTGCCGCCCAACGAGGCGGAAGAGGAGACGGAGGAAGAGGATCCCCGCGCGGCGCTGATCGCCCGACTCCTCGAGTATCAGCGCTTCAAGGAGGCCGCTCAGGAGATCGACGCGCTGCCGCGGCTGGGCCGAGACCGCTTCGCGCCGCCGGGCCTCAAGCCCGATCCGGTGCCCGAGGCCGAGCGCGATGTGGCGGTGTCTCTGTTGCCGTTGGTCGAGGCGTTCCGCCGGGTGTTGGAGGGCGCCGCGCCCGACGACATCACCCATCAGGTGTTCAGCGAACCCGTCACCGTGCGCGAGCAGATGGTGGCGATCGTCGACGCCCTCGATCGCTCCCCGAGCGTCGAGCTGATGGCGATGCTGGGCGAGCTTTGCGGAGACCGACCGCCGCGCTCCACCGTCGTCGCCACCTTCCTGGCGCTGCTCGAGCTGGCACGGCTGGCGGTGCTCCGGGTCTTTCAGAGCGTCGATCCGAGCGGGGCGCCGCGGGGTCCGATCCATTTGCGGCGCGCGAGCGCCGCTCCCGGGCTCCCGGCGGATCCCGAGCCGTGATGGGCGCGCGGCGCGCGATGCGCGCCGCGCCGGTGGAGAGACGCGCACCGCGCGGAGGAACCATGGATCGCCAAGAGCAGAAACAGTGGGTGGAGGGAGCGCTTTTCGCGTCCGCGGCGCCCGTGACCGCGAAGCGGCTCTCGAACCTGATCCCCGACGCGGACACCAAGACGGTGCACGCGTTGCTGCGCGAGCTCAACGAGGAGTACGAGAGCGCGGGCCGCGCCTTTCGCGTCGAGAAGGTGGCGGGCGGCTACCAGCTCCGGACCCTCGAATCGCTGGCGCCGATGCTCCGGGCGCTGCGCCCCGCGCCACCGCTGCGGCTCTCGGCCGCCGCCCTCGAGACCCTCGCGATCGTGGCCTACCGCCAGCCGATTACCCGCGCCGAGGTCGAGCACATCCGCGGCGTCGAGGCCGGGCCGGTGCTGCGCAGCCTGCTCGAGCGTCAGCTCGTGCGGGTTGCGGGGCACCGCGAGGTCCCCGGCCGCCCGATGCTCTACGCCACCACGCGGCGCTTTCTCGAGGTGCTGGGGCTCAACTCGCTCTCCGACCTCCCGACGCTGCGCGAGATGGAAGAACTGCTCGCGGAGTACGAGGCCGCCCAGCCCGCGGTCGAGGCCCCCGAAGACCCGGACGCTGCGTCCGACGGTCCCGCGGAACCTGCACCGGCCTCGGAGTCCGACCTTCCGGGGGACCCGGGCGACCAGGCGGGGCCCGCGCTCCACTAGCCGGCCCGGATGCCCGCGCTTCGTCTCCAGAAGCTCCTCGCCGCCGCCGGGGTGGCTTCGCGGCGCGGCGCCGAGGAGCTGATCCGCGCTGGCCGGGTCCGCGTCGACGGCGTGCGCGCCACGCTCGGGGCGAGCGCCGACCCCGAGACCCAGCGGATCGAAGTCGACGGCCGCGCGCTCCCGCCGACGCGCTTCGCCTACTGGATCGCCCACAAGACCCGCGGGGTGCTGACGACGCGACGCGATCCCCAGGGACGACCCACCCTGGTCGAACGCGTGCCCCTCGAGGCCTCGGGGCTCGCGCCGGTCGGGCGTCTCGACCGCGATACCGAGGGCCTGGTGCTGCTGACGAATGACGGCGACACGGCCCACGCCTTGCTCCACCCCTCCCTCGGCAACGAGCGCGAGTACGCCGTCACGGCCCGCGGCCGGATCGCCGCCGAAGACCTGCGGCGTCTCGAAGCCGGGCTTCCGCTGCGCGACGGGCGCACCGCTCCGGCGCAGGTGAGCGCGGTGCGCCGCGAGAGCGGGGCGCGGCCCGCGACGCGTTTCCGGCTCACGCTGCGCGAGGGCAAGAAGCGGCAGATCCGACGCTCGCTCGCCTTCCTCGGCCACCCCGTGCAGCGTCTCGTGCGGGTGCGGATGGGGCCGCTGCGGCTCGGCCGCCTCGCCCCGGGCGAGGCGAGGCCGCTGCGCGCCGACGAACGCCGCCGGCTCCTCGCACACGTCGACCGGCTTCGCGCGCGCAAGAAACGGGGGCAACCACCGGCCCGACCACGGGAATTCTAGGCTCTCGAATCCTCTTCGAAAAAATCCCTAAGTTGTTGAAAATATATAAGGTTTTCGTTTAGGATCGTTGCGCCAGCAGCGCGTCGACCGGCGCGGGAGGGGTCGCTTGGCAACCACGCACACACGCACGCGGTCACGCATCGGAGCCGCCCTGGGCGCGCTCGTCGCCCTCGGCGCCGCAGACGCCGCCCACGCGCTTGCGGGCGTCTGTCCCGACGGCAGCATCTTCATCGTCCAGTCGGCGGCGCAAATTCCGTGCGAGGGCGCCAAGGAGGTGGAGCCCTCGAAAATGCCGCCGCTCCGCCCCGAGAACCTGCCGCGACCCTATCTCTGGGAGGTGTACCGGGAGCGCGCGGACGTCGGTCGCAACCCCTACCACCTCCTCGAGCGCGCCGACGACGTGCGCCGGGGAGGCCCCGCGACGGCGAGTACCCCGCCGCCGCCGGTGGCGGCGCCACCGCCGAGCGAGCCGGTCCGCAGCGCGCCCGACCGGGTGCGTCAGCTCGGGCTGAGCGAGGGAGAGGTCCGCGATCTCTTCGTCCTGGTCGAGCTCTCCCAGCAGCGCAGCCCCGTCCACTTCGTCGAGGCAGACGGCGGACGCGAGCGGCTGCGGGTCTCCTTCGCCCATTCGCGGGCATTCCGCGACCGTGCGGAGCAGGGTGGTCTGGTCGAACCGGGCACGACCCGGGACGTGCTGCTCTTTTCGTCGGTCGCCGCCCGGCGCAGCGAGTTCCATCCCCACTTCACCCTGGTCCAGGGGCCCCACGCGTATCAGCCCAGCGCCGGCGACACCCGCGAGCTCGGGCTGCTGCGCGGCGCGGTCGGTCCCCAGGCCCGCGACGCCGTCGCGCTCGGCTACATCATCCTGCCCGACGGTTTCGACCTCTCGCGCCCGATCGACGTGTACTGGAACGACCGGCGCATCGAGTCGGCGCGGCTCGCCCTCTAGCGCCCGTCGCCGGCCCTAGGGCCGAGGGACGCTGGTGTAGAGCTGGGTGTAGTAAAGCGTGCCGTCGGGCCCGACGGCGACGCCAATCCCGCTGGTGTTGAAGGCCGGCGCCATCAGGTTCTTGCGGTGTACCGGCGAGGCGAGCCAGCCGTCGTGGATCTCGGCGGTGGGGTCGGGCCGTGAGGTCATCCCGACGTTCTCCGCCGCGAGCGAGAACCCCACGACACCGCCCCCCTGGAGTCGTCCCACCGGGTTCACGCCCTCGGGCGTCGTGTGGGAGAAGTAGCGGCGGCGCGCCATGTCCTGGCTGTGCGCCCGGGCGACGGCATCGAGGGCCGGATCGCGACGCAGCACGACCAGGTGGTGGTTTGCGCGGGTCCGGTTTACACGCTCGAAGATCTGGCGCTCGAGGCTCGCGAAGCCCTCGTCCCGGGATGTGTCCGCCGCGGCGGGAATGGCCCAGAAGGGGAGGAGCAGCCACAGCGCCAGCCACAGACCGGCGAGGAAGGCGAGGGCCTGGACGGGGGTGCGCGGCACGCTCAGGGCTCCCAGCGCTCGTCGTCGTTGAGCAGGATGCGGCGGGTGAGACGGCCCCCGTCGTAGAAGGAGCGTGTGTCGAGCGCGCCGTCACCGTCGGAATCCTCGTCCCGCTCGGCGGGGCGGCCGTCGGGGCCAAAGCGCGTGACGCGTTCCGGAAACCCGTCGCCGTCGGCGTCTTCGGTCCGCCGCGCCAGCTCGCCACCGTCGAAGAAATCGATCTGATCGCGGTAGCCGTCCCCCGTGGTGTCCCGCTCGAGCCGGGCCACGTCGAGGCCCCCGTCGGCGTAATAGGTCCACGCGTCGATCATGCCGTCGCCGTCGAGGTCGGCGCGACGGCGCACGGGTGCGCCGCCCCGGTAGCGCGTCCAGGTGTCGATGGTGCCGTCGCCGTTGGCGTCCTCGGCGCTCTCGGCGATCAGCCCTTCGCGGTCGTAGACCTCCTCGCGGTCGGGGCGACCGTCCCCGTCGTCGTCGAAGCGCTGTCGGTAGCCCTCGGCGGGGTCGGCCGCCGGGAGCGGGTCCGTCGGCACGTCGCGCATCCGGTTGGTGTCGTGGCGGCCGGCCATCCGGGGCGCGTCCGCGTTCGGCTCCGCGGGTGCCGTGTGGCCGCGGCGCAGCGCCGCCAGCTCTTCGGCGATCGACAGCTGGGAGGCTTGCGGGGGTGGGGAGGAGCGGGGCGGGGCGCTCTGTTGCCACACCGGTGTCGGCGCCACGGCGGGCCTCGGCGGCGGTGTAGAGGACGGCGCGCTCGGCGACACGTGGCGGGGGGGCGAGGGCGCTCCGCCGGCGCCGTCCCGCTGGGCGAGCGCCCGCTCCATCGCGAGGGTCTGCTCCCGGTCCTGGAGGCGATCGAGCTGCTCCGCGCTGAGCGGCGGCGGGGCGCTCTCGGGACCCCCCGAGTGCGACTGGCTGGCGCTTCCGGAGCGGCGCTCGGAGAGCTTCTGAAAGGGCCACGCCACCACCGCGACCGGCCAGAGGAGGGGGTTCCGCACCATCGCGTCGACGGGCTTCATTTTGCGCTGCTCGCGGCGTGTGTCGACCGTGGTCGCGCCGCCGATCGACACCATGCCGCCTCCGCCCCCGGGTTGCGGGCCGCCGGGTTGCGCCGTGGGGTGGGGTGTCGCGCCGTATGCCCCTCCCGGCGCCCCGCCGTAGGCGCCCTGCTGGGGCCCCCCGCTGTATTGGCCTCCGCCCGGCGGCAGGATCCGCGCGCTGCCCTGGGACGCAGTTTGGGTGGGCGCGTGGGTCTGACCGCCGCCGCGCGAGCTCTGGTTGTACTGGCCCGGCGCCGACGCGCTGCG
>CAJHXS010000429.1_pt1 | contig 10400 bp, 11 predicted proteins | sample 9198591 | NCBI WGS metagenome assembly CAJHXS01 (sample SAMEA7708347, study PRJEB35096) | sediment metagenome | biome: marine neritic benthic zone biome [ENVO:01000025]; feature: sediment [ENVO:00002007]; material: shallow marine sediment [ENVO:03000034] sea grass bed [ENVO_01000059] ... | reverse complement strand
GCGCGGATGTGCTGCCCGGTGCCGTAGAAGAGGTTCAGCGCCCAGCGCTTCAACTGCTCGCGGCTGAGCTCGCCATCGAGGGCGCCCTGGTAGAAGCTCGGCCCGAGGAGCGGCGTCTTGTCCTCCTCCTGCACGAAGCTGCGCAGCTCGCCCAGAAACCCGTCGACGCTGGTCATGACGACCTCCCTGCTGGCACCCGCCTATGCGAAGGCGGGCATCACCTCGGCCTCGAAGCGCGCCAACGACTCGGGGGAGAGCGGCGCGATGATCGTGGTGTGGATCCCGGTCTCGTCACTGCGCGCGGATCTGCTCGCACACCTGCTCCGGGGTGCCGAAGAGCGCCACCGGTGAGGCCTGAGCGCTCGCGAGGTCGGGAAAGCCCAACATCTCTGCCGCGTGCGCGAGACTCGGGTCGTCGGGGCGCTCGGCCAGCGCCACCAGCGAGAGGCCGGTGAGCTCGATCTCGTCGGGGTCGCGGCCGGCCTCCTTCGCGAGCTGCTTCAGGAGCTCGATGCGCTCGAGCAGGACGGCGGCGGTGAAGCGCCGCGTCGCCTCGGGGTCGTTGGGAAAGTCCTTCCCCTGCCCGGTCGGCGGGATCAGGTTGACGACGTCCGCCTCGGCCGCGGCGAGTCGCAGCAAACCCGTCGCCGAGCCGCCGAGCATGATCGGCGGGTGCGGTGTCTGCACCGGGCGGGGCTGGTTGTAGGCGCCGTCGATCGTGAAGTAGGTGCCCCGAAAGCTCGGCCGCTCTTCGGTCCACATGGCGCGCAGCACCTGGATCGTCTCGGCGAGCCGGGCGAGACGCTCGCGGATCGGCGGGAAGGGGTAGCCGTGGGCCTCGTGCTCGGTGGGCAGCCAGCCGGTGCCGAGACCAAGGGTGAGCCGGCCGTCGCTCGCCAGGTCGAGGGTGGTGGCGATCTTCGCCAGCAGCGGCGCCGGGCGAAACGACGCCGCCACGACCGCCGGCATCAGCCGGATGCGCTCGGTCTTCGCCGCGACCGCCGCGAGCAGGGTGAAGCACTCGAGTTGCGGATCGCTCGGCGCGCCAAAGGGCGAGAAAAAGTGGTCGTTCGGGGAAAAGCAGACGAAGCCGCTGGCCTCGGCGCGCTGCGCCGCAGCCATCGCCTCGCCGAAGTCGCCCGTGATCGAGAAGAGCCCGAACTGGATCCCGGCCACCCGCTCCCCTCCTGCGGCCACCCCCGACGACCTACGCTAGCGCGGGGGGCCGAGGCCAGTGGACGCCAAGAGACCCGAAACGACGCGCGGGAAGCGCGGGGTGTGGGCCGCCGCCCTCGCGATTGCCACGGGGTCGGCGGCGGTCCTGGCGGTGCTGGTCGCGGGGGCGGGGTCAATGGACGGCCCCTGGGGCATGGTGCCCGGCGGTACCCTCCGCGGCGCCGACGTGCCGTGCGCGAAGGCGTCTTGGCGCGCCCACGCGACGATGGAAGAATGGGAGATCGAGGTGTCGCCCGAGCGGCCGCGTTCGGTGACGACCTGGTGGGTGCTGCACGAAGGAGAGCCTTTTGTCCCCGCGGACTTTCTCACACCCTTCAAACAGTGGCCGCAGCGCGTGATGGCCGACCCCCGCGTGCGGGTACGGCTGGCCGGAGCGATCTACCGCTGCCGGGCGGAGCGTGTGCGCGACCCCGCGACGGTGGAGGCGCTGCGCAGCGCGGCCGCGGCCAAGTACGCCCTCGATCCCGACGGCCTGGCGGCCCGGAGCGAAGTCTGGTGGTTCCGGATCGTCCCCCGCTAGCGGCGGAGACGCCGGCCAACGGTGCGGTCGCGGCCGACGCGATCGCGGTGGCCGGGTTCGCCCTGCTCTTCTCGGTCGACACCGCGGCGTGGTGGCGGGCGGCGAGCGCCCACGGCGAGCTCGCGATCGCGCTCGTCGCGCTCCCGCTCGGGGTCGCGCTCGCCGACCTCGTGACCGGCGTGATCCACTGGGCGGGAGACACTTTCTTCGACGAGGACACTCCGGTGCTCGGGCCGCGCTGGATCCGCCCCTTTCGCGAGCACCACCGCGACCCGTTGGCGATCACCCATCATGGGTTTTTTGAAGTGAGCGGAAACAACTGTTGGTTATTGCTCGGGGTTCTGGGCGCGATGCACGCGGTGGGCCCGGCGCTCGAGAGCGCCGGTGGGCGGCTGGCGTGGGCCGCCCTCCTGGCCTTCTGTCTCTCCGTCGCCGTCTCGAACCAGCTCCACCGCTGGGCCCACGCCGAGGCGCCGCCGCGCCCGGTGCGCTGGCTCCAGCGCTGCCGGATGGCGCTGCCGCCCCGCGTCCACGACCGCCACCACAACGGTCTCCACGATCGCGCCTTCTGTGTGACGACCGGCTGGTGCAACGCCCTCCTCGACCGCCTCGACCTGTTCCACCGTCTCGAGAAGGTGCTGGTCGGGCGCCGCGACGGGCGCGGCGGCCCCCATGCATCGGGAAGCTGAAGGCGCGCCGTGAACTTCGAAGCGATCTACGCCAGCGAGTGGCAAGCCGTGTGGGCACTCTGGGTGGCGCCGCTGCTCTTTCTGCTCTTCCGGTTGCGCGGCGAACCCCTCGAAAGCGTCCGCCACCCGGCGCTCGCGCGATGGATCGACCTCTACTGCGTGGTCTTCGCGGTGCAGACCCTGGTCGACCCGGTCTCGACGACGACCGCGGTGCGGGTGCTCGACCTTCCGCCGCCCGTGGCCACGGCGCTCGGCGTCTTCTTCGTGTGGTTGGGCGACGTCCGGGTGCTGGTCTTCGTCTTCGCGGTGGCGGCGCATCCGCGCTGGTGGCGAGGGCTCCTCCCCGCAGTCGGGCTCGCCGCTCTCGTCCCCGCGCTGGCCTACGCCGCCTACAGCGGCGCGGCGACGAGTGGGGGGGGCGCCGGCGTCGACCCGCGCTGGCTCTACCTCACCCACGAGGTCTTCTTCGTGGCGCTGGCCCTCGGGCTCCGCGGCGTGTGGCTCCCGGAACGCAGCGGGCTCGAGCCGCGGCTCGCCCGGCTGCTCTCCGAGGCACTCCTCTACTGCGCGGGCTACTACGCGCTGTGGGCCCTCTCCGACGTCGTCATCCTGCTGGGGGTGGACGCCGGGTACGCGCTGCGCATCGTGCCCAACCAGCTCTACTACGCGTTCTGGGTGCCCTTCGTGTGGTGGCGGGCTCGCGTCGCGTTGGCGCCGTAGCGGTGGCGCTGCAGTCGTCGCGCGCTCCGGCGGACGCTACGGCGCCGCCGGATCCGGCCGGCGCTCGTAGAGCGGGGCGTCGCGCCCCTGCCCGGCCCAGCGCCGCGGGTCGCGCTGCATCTGCTCGAGCCAGCGCAGGAGAAGCGCGTTGCCCTGGGCCTCGTGTTCGAACACGGCGAGGGCGCCGGGGAGCGCGGCGTCGAGCACCCGCAGCCGCTGGCGGGCCGGGTCGAGCATGCGTCGCACCGCGTCCACCAGGGCCGGCTCCCCCACCGCGTCGGCGCGGGCGAGCATCACGACTTCGCACTCGCGTTCGGCGTGCTGTTGGAAGGGGCCGTGGGAGAATTCGAGGACGTCCCAGAGCGGCGGCCAGGGAAGCCCCATCCCCTCGAGCACCTTGTGACGCCAGCCCTGGGCGCGCTCGCCGTAGCCCCCCGAGGCGAGTAGCGTGACCCCTCGCTCGAGGCGAAGCCCCGTCCCGTCGCCGAAGACACGCGCCACCGCGTCGGGGGCGCGACGCCAGGCCGCCCCCACCGCCGCCGTGTCGAGGGCGAGCGACGCGACCTCCCGGTCGAAGACCCGCCCCCAGGCCCGGGCCACCGCGAGGGCGCCGGCGTAGGCCAGCATCGGCCCGGTCACCCGGATCAAGGTGCCGTACTCGTCTTCGCCGGGGGTGCGCACGACGGTGGCGCCGGCGCACTGCAGCGCGTCCAGCAACGCGGCCTTCTCGCCGCAGTCGGCCCGGGCGCCACCGCGGGTGCCGGTGGCGGTGACGAGGGTGAGGGAGGCCCACTGCTCGGGAGCCGTCAGCGCAAAGCGGGCGTTGGGCGACAGCCCCTGGGAGAAGACGACCAGAGCGTCGCGGCCGCGATCGACGCGCGTGTCGCGTTGGGCCAAGGCCCCCGTCGGCACGTAGCGCGCCGGCAGCGCCAGCTCCCGGTCGAGGACGTCGGCGAGATAGCGCGCGTGGGCGGCCGAGTTGCCCACCCCCGTCACCGAAATGCGGCGCACCGTCTCGGCCCGGCGCGGCAGCACCGGATCGGGTCGGGACGCAAACTCCGCGAGCGCGTCGGGAAGCGACGCCACCCGGCCCTGCAGCAGCGCGACTCCCTCGCGCCAGTCGGTCGCGGCGCTCGGCGCCGCCGTCGCGGCGACCCGAGGGGCGCTCACCGAGGCACCGGGGGCAGATGCTTGCGCGCGGCCATCGCGCGGAAGTACGCCACGAGGTCGTCGAGGTCGCCGTCGCTCAGATGGCGGTGCGCGGGCATGCTCGTCAGGCGGAAGCTCCCGGGGTCGCGGATGAAGGCGCGGATCTGTTCGACGGGACGGTACTCGACGATGCTCTGGGGGACGTTGAGGTCGGGGCCGACGGTGCCGCCCTCCCCGTTCATCGAGTGACACGAGACACACTGGTCGCGGAAGAGCCCGAAGCCCCGCGCGGTGGCGGCCCCCGCCTCGGCGCCCGGCACGAGATGCGGGTATTCGGTGTCGAAGGGGGCGGCCTCGACAGCGACGAGCTGGTAGGGCCAGGGAAAGCGATGGGGGTCGTTTTGGCCGGCGCCGCTCCAGATCAGGTAGAAGGGGCCGGGGTCGAGCTGGCGTCGGTCGATCGGCTCCCAGCGCGGCGGCGCCTCGGGCGTGTCGGCGAGAGCCGCGTCGGAGAAGGCCACCCACGCGTCGGCGCTGGCGAGCGCCCCGGCCCGCGCCGGCCGCACGTAGCCGTCGGCGGCGCGGAGAAAGAGGTTCCCGTCGCGCGCTGCGGCGGACGTCGCCGGGAGCCCCTGGGCCAGCACACACGCGGCCGGAAGCGCCCAGAAGGCCTTGGGGCGTTCGTAGTAGGGGTCATCGACGGCCACCCGCTCGGGCGGGCACGCGGCGCGCAGCACGGCCAGGCTGTGGCGCGCCACCTCCTCGCCGCGCTCCAGGTAGCGAAGCTCCGCGGCGGCGGCGCGCGCCGGGGGCGCGGTGGCGAGCGCGGCCAGCAGCCCCGCCGCGAGCGCGAGCCCCCTCCGCACCTCTCGCCAGCCGCCGGCACGCATCGGGGCAAGGTAGCGTGGGCGCTCCGGGGCTAGGTGCCCGCCGACTTTCCCCCGTCGACGGGGAGCGCGACGCCGGTCATGAAGCCGGCGGTGTCGGAAGCGAGAAATGCGATCGCCGCGACCACGTCCGCGTTGGTGGGGAGCCGTTTCATCTTGTTCGCGGCAGCGAAGGCGTCGTAGGCGGCCTGGGGATCGTCGGCGCGGCGAAACCCCTGCCAACCCATCTCGTTGTCGACGGTGGTGGGGCACACGCAGTTCACCCGGACCTCGGGGGCGAGCTCCATCGCCATCGAGCGGGTGAGGTTCGTAACGGCGCCCTTCGACGTGCAGTAGAGGGGAACGTTGGCGAAGCCCATGAGGCCGGCGATCGAGGCGTGGTTCACGATGGCGCCCTGCGCCGCGCGCAGGGCGGGCAGGGCCGCGCGGCTGCAGAAGAAGACACTCTTGGTGTTGACGTTCATAACCGTGTCCCAAAGCGCTTCGTCCGAGTCTTCGATCGAGGCGATCGTGAGGATGCCGGCGTTGTTCACCAGGACGTCGAGGCCGCCGAGCCCATGGAGGGCCGCGTCGACGACCATGTCACAACCCGCGGCGCGCGCGAGGTCGCCCGGGGCGGCCACGAGGGCGTCTCCTCCGTCGAGCGACGCAATCGCCGTTTCCACCGCCTCCGCGCTGCGCCCGTTGATCGCCACCCGCGCGCCGGCGTCGAGAAAGTGACGCGCGAGGGCCAAGCCGATCCCCCGGGTCGAGCCCGTCACCAGGATTCGTTTGTCGCGGAAGTCGTCCACCTGCGGCTCGCTTTGCGTCGGAGGGAGCAGAGAGCGGCACAGCCTAGCTCGGGGTCGGGGAGACGAGATACCGTTGCGCCCGACTCCGATGCACCGGGCTGGGGTCGGCGCCCGCGGGAGGACACAGCGATGCCTGGGAGCACCAGCGCAATAAAGGGGGGAGGCCGCGCGCGGCGCCGGCCGCCGGGGCGGAGGCTCCCGTGACGACCACCGCGGTGCTCCAACGTGTGACCCTGCCGCCGAGCCCGGCGCCCTGGCCCACCCTCGACCCCTTTCTCTTCTGCGTGCACCACCGCGACGCCTATCCCGCCGGCGACGGCGCCCTCGCCCCCGCGGCCCCGCTCGACGGGCGCGCCCTCGGCTCTGACTTCTCCGCGCGGGACGGGTGGTCGATGTACCACGGCCGCCGCGTACCGGGCTTTCCGCAGCATCCCCACCGCGGCTTCGAGACCGTGACCTACGCGCGGCGCGGGGTGATCGACCACAGCGACTCCCTCGGCGCGGCGGCGCGCTTCGGCGCCGGCGACACGCAGTGGATGACGGCGGGGGGCGGCATCGTCCACGCCGAGATGTTTCCCCTCGTCGAGACCGACGCGCCGAACCCCCTCGAGCTCTTCCAGCTCTGGCTGAACCTCCCCGCCGCGCACAAGCTGGTCGACCCTCACTTCGCGATGCTCTGGGCCCGCGACACTCCGGAGCTGGCGCCGGCGCCCGGGGTACGGGTCACCGCCGTCGCCGGCACCCTCGACGGGTGCGCTCCCGGAGCGCCGCCGCCCCACTCCTGGGCCGCCGAGCTCGGCCACGACGTCGCGGTGTGGCACCTGCGCTGCGACCCGGACGCCGCGTGGCGGCTGCCCCCTGCGCGCACCGAGCCGGTGACCCGTGCGCTCTACGTCTTCGCCGGGGGGCCGCTCGTGGTGGAGGGGGCCGAGGTGACGGGCGCCACCGCGCTGGTGCTCGACGCGCGCAACGAGGTCACCCTCGAGACGCGAGCGCACCCCTGCGAGGCGCTCCTCCTGCAGGGTCGCCCGATCGGCGAGCCCGTCGCGCAGCACGGCCCCTTTGTGATGAACCACCCCCCCGAGATCGAGCAGGCGATGCGCGACTACCACGCCACCGGCTTTGGCGGATGGCCGTGGCCCGCCGGCGACCCCACCCACAACCCGACGCGGGGCCGCTTCGCCCGGCACGCCGACGGTCGCGTCGAGGAGGCGCCGCCGGCCTAATCGGCCCAGACCTAGCGCGTGTCGTAGCGACGCCCAGGCGGGCGGCGTCGCTACGCGATGAGACCGTCGGGGTAGTCGGGGAAGCGCTCGATCCCAGCCGGTAGCTCGAGCCAGCCTTGGCCGCTCGAACACCAGAGGCTGAAGGTGGGACGGATCGCGCTCTTGTCGTCGAGGGTGCCGCCCATCATCGACCGGATCCCCGGGTAGCGGTCGAGGGTGACCATCACGGCCGACCCGCAGCGCGGACAGAAGTGCCGGGTGAGCTCGCGCTCGCCGTCGATGCGCGCGGTGTAGGGCTGGAGCTCACCTTCGATCGAGACGGCGTCGCGGTCGAACACCACGGCGATCAGGAACGACGAACCCGACTGACGCTGACAGCGATCGCACTGACACAGCCCCACACTCTGGGGCTCGCCGTCGCAGCGGTAGCGCACGGCGCCGCACAGACATCCACCGGTCAAGGGGCTGGGCACGGGGCTCTCCTTCACGTCGGGGGCCGTGGGGTGCGGCAGACGCGAGGCTACCATGGCCCCGGCCAGGGGAAGCCATGCGACACCTCTCGGGAAAGACGGCGCTGATCACGGGGGCTTCGCGCGGGATCGGGGGCTTTCTGGTCCGCGCCCTCGCCGACCTGGGAATGCACCTGGCGCTCACCGCCCGCTCGGCTCCCGGCCTCGACAGCGCGGTCGCCGAGGCCACGGCGCGGGGCGCGCGGGCGGTGGCGATCCCGGCCGACCTCGCCGAGCGCGGCGCCGTCGACGCGGTGGTGCAACGGGCGGAGGCCGAGCTCGGACCCGTATCGCTTCTCGTCAACAACGCCGGCCTCGAGCAGGGGGCGTCCTACGCCGAAGCCAGCGCGGCGGAGATCGAGCGGATCCTCGACGTCAACCTGCGCGCGCCGATGCTCCTGGCCCACCGTGTGCTCCCCGGGATGCTCGAGCGCGGCGCCGGCCACATCTGCAACATCGCCTCGCTCGGCGGGCTCGTGGGCACGCCGTACAACGAGTCGTACGCCGCCAGCAAACACGGACTGGTCGGTTTCTCGCGCGGTCTGCGGATGACCGCGCAGAGCGAGGGTTGGCCGGTGGAGGTCACCGTGGTGTGTATGGGCTTCATCGGTGGCGCCGGGATGCACGAAGACGCGATGGCCGCGGGGGGCCGCGCCGCCCCGCTGCTCCTCGGCACGACACCCGTCGAGCGCGTGGTCCCCCGCGTCTTGCGGGCAATCCAGGACAACCGCGCCGAGTCGATCGTGAACCCCCTGCCGGTGAAGCCCCTGCTCGCGGTGTCGAGCCTCGCGCCGCGTTTCGCCGACTGGTTTGCCGCGAAGAGCGGTGTCTTCGCGCTCTTTCGACAGCACGCCGAGAATCGACGACGGGCGCGGCTCTGAGCCCGACCCGACCCGGCCCGGCCCTAAAGGGCGGGTCGATGAGCACCTGCGTGCCGGCGGAGAGCCGGGTGGGCACCGGGGCGGGCGAGACGCGACACTCCCGCGTCGGGGCGCGGGCCGCGTGGTGCGTCCGGGAGGACGGCGTGCAGGGATGGGTAAAGACTGGATGGGCGGTGCTGCTGGGGCTCGCGTTGCTGGCGTGTGGCGGAGCCCCGCCGGCACCGGGCGAGGGACCCGGTGGTCGAGTGGCCGACAGCGCGGGCGCGGCGCGGAGCGGAGCGATGGTGACGGCGCGTGCCGAGGCCACGGGCATCGAGACGACGGTGTTCAGCGACGCGGCGGGCCGCTTCGCGTTCGGGGCGCTCGACGGCGGGCGCTACCGCCTGACGGCGAAGACGCCGGCCGCGCGCGCCGCCTCCATCGAGCTCGTACTCCCCGACGACGTCTCCGAGCCGCTGACCTTCACCCTCGAGCCCGACCCCGACTACGCGCGCTCGGTGCCGAGTGCGGCCTGGCTCGCGCTCCTGCCCGACGGCGCGAGGAAGCGCGAGTTCGTCCTCAACTGCGGGAGCTGTCACGAGATCGGCCACGACCGGATCATGCGGGGCGACGCGCCGCGCAGCGCCGAAGACTGGAGCGCCGCCATCGCGTTGATGCGGGCAATCGACGTCTACGGGCTCACCCCGCCCGACTTCGACGACGCCGCCTACGCCGCGTGGCTCGCCGAGCACCTCGATGCCGAGGCGGTCGCGAGCCTGCGCCCCGCCGCCCCGGCCCGGGGCGAGGCGCTGCGCGCCCGCTTCACCGAATACCCGGTGCCAAAGACGCCCTCCCTCCCCCACGACCTGGTCCTCGGCCCGCGCGGCCGGGTGTGGATCACCGCCTTCTACCAGAACGTGCTCTGGGCGCTGGACCCCGCCGACGGCGGGGTCGAGACCTTCCCCGTGAACGAGCAGCCCGAGGTGATGGGCCAGGTCCGCGCGCTGGCCTTCGACGGCGACGGTGCGCTCTGGACACTGCTCGGCGGCACCGAGTCGGTGGTGCGCCTCGACACCGCCAGCGGGGCCCTCCGGAGCTTCCCCGTCGGCATGTATCCCCACAGCATCGAGCTCGACTCGGCGGGGCGTATCTGGTTCAACGACTACCTCTCCCCCCGCAAACGCATCGGACGGCTCGACCCGGCAGCGGGGGGCGTCGAGGTGTACGAGATCCCGGGGGTCGCCCTGGGCGCCGGCGAGGGGCTCCCGCTGCTCTACGGGCTCCAGGTCGACCGACACGACGTGGTGTGGGGGACGATGCTCGCGGCCAACAAGCTCTTCCGCTTCGACCCGGCGAGCGGCGAGACCGAGCTCTTCGACATGCCCGCCGACAACAGCGGGCCGCGGCGGCCGGGGCTCGGGCCGGACGGTGCGCTTTGGATCCCCGAATTCAACACCGGGACGCTCGCCCGCTTCGACCCGGCGACGAAGACCTTCACCCGCCACCCGCTGGGCGCCGACACCCTGGGCCCCTACGACGTCGCGGTCGACCCGCGCCGCGGCCACGTGTGGGCGGCCGCCGCGCTCGGGAGCGCCCTCGTGCGCTTCGACCCCGCCACCGGGCGGGTCGACACCTTCCCCTTCCCCACCGAGCCGGCCTACCCGCGCCATCTGGCGATCGACCCGGAGAGCGGCGATGTGTGGACAACCTACTCGTCGATGCCGGACGCGACCCCGAAGATCGTGCGGCTCGAGCTCCAGGCGGGCGCGCACTCGCTCGCGGCGACACCCACCGCAAAGTAAGGGGCGGGCGC
>CAJHXS010000106.1_pt1 | contig 10490 bp, 11 predicted proteins | sample 9198591 | NCBI WGS metagenome assembly CAJHXS01 (sample SAMEA7708347, study PRJEB35096) | sediment metagenome | biome: marine neritic benthic zone biome [ENVO:01000025]; feature: sediment [ENVO:00002007]; material: shallow marine sediment [ENVO:03000034] sea grass bed [ENVO_01000059] ... | reverse complement strand
TGCCAGCGAGTCGACACCGACGAGGGTGCTCGCCGGGCGCAGGCCCTCGCCCATGAACTCGGTGCGGACGCGGCGGAAGACCTCGAGGTCTTCGGGGCGGTAGCCCACGATGTACGTGTTGATCTTCACCAGGTGGGAGAAGGAGGCGCCGGCGTCGCGGAGCTGGGTGCCGAGGCTCCGGAAGGCGGCGCGGAGCTGCTCCTCGAGGGTCTCCCCCTCGCCGATCTGCCCCGAGACATAGAGCGTCTTCGCCCCGCCGTGGGTGACCGCCACCACCTGGGTATAGCCGTTGGCGGGGTTGATGTACTCGCGCTCGACGGCGTGCACCGAAGGGGCCGCGAGCGCCAGCACCCCGACGGAGACCGAAACCACAACGAGGAAGCGACGGAGCCCATAGCGATGTGCCACGTGGGGCCCTCCCTTCGGAGCGGCGGCGCCCACCGCCGGCGCTGCCCCGGGTCGGGTGATGGAAGACACGCGGCGCGACCCGCGTGCGGGGCGCCGCGCGGGCTAGGACGACGCTTGCTGGGCGTCCCAGGCGTCCCGGACGTCCTTCATGGTGAGGGTCGCCACGACCTTCGCGTCGTCGTCGAGCACCTCGAGGACGGCGTCCTGGTCGTCGGCGCGCATGCTGTACAAGACGACAGCGCCTTCCGGGCCCCCGCCCTCGCTGTGGGCGTCGTTGGTGCGACCGCGGTAGTAGCGACCCGCCGGGCGCACTTCGCGCACGCTGCCGTCGGGCTCGTACATGCGCAGCTCGCCCTGGATGATGAACATGTTGGTCTGCGCCAGGTGGTTGTGCATGGTGACGGTCTGATCGGGCGCGAAGCGCACCACCAGGTCGACGACCTTGCGCTCTTCGTCGATGTCGCAGAGCGAGAGCTCGAGGTTCTCGATTCCGGCGAAGGGCAGCCAGCGGATCTCGTGATCGTAGAGATGGAAGGGAACGGTCGGGGTTGCTGCGGCGCTCATGGCGACTCCTCTGGTGCGAGACAGTCGCTCCAGTATAGGCGAGTCGTCCCCGGGGCCCGGGCGCGGTGGCGACGCTAACGCGCCGACTCAGGCCGCTGGCGAACCCCCTCGATCGCGGCCTGACGCACGACCCGGGTCTTCACGTGCCGCCCCGTCCGGCTGACGATCGTCGCCGTGAGCGTCTCTTTGCGGAGGACGGGGCCCACCCCGCGGGCGAGCCACTGCATGCGCTCGACGGTGCCGTTCTTGAGACGAACCTTCTTGCCGTCCATCACCACCTCGCCCTCGAGGGTGCCCGTGTGCCGCACCACGAGACAGTCGCCGTAGGTGCCGGCGGGGGTCTTCGCCGCCTGGCGGCCGACGATCTCGCCCTCTTCGCTGTAGCGCAGGCCCTCGAAATCGTAGGTCCCCGCGTCCCAGCGCATCCCGGCCTCTACGCGGTCGGGCAGGAGAAGGGCCGGCGGGTCGAGGGGAACCGTCCGCGTCGGCCCGGCGACCGCCGTGTCGAGGGCGACGACGCGGTAGCCGTCCTCGCCCTTGCGCAGATACTGGGCCTCCTGGGTCACCTCGTCGGGTCGGCCCTGCTCGCGGAGCACCGAGCGCGACGCGACCTTGATCGGCTCGCCGGGCGCCTGGCTCACGACGAAGTGCTGGGTCCCCGAGAGCCCTTCCGACACCTTGAGATGGGGACCCTGGCTCATCTCGCGTTTGCTGACGATGCGGTAGAGCACCTCTTCCCCCACCCGCACCGGCGACCATTCGCCCCGCGGATCGGGCATCGGCGGCGCGAACCCGCGCAGATCGGGCGCGGCCGCCTTCGCCGCGGGCGCCCCGGCTGCGGGGTGGGGACGCTCTTCGGCGAGCGCCGCTCCTGCCCACCACAGCGACAACACCACCACCCATCCCGCGAATCGACGCATCATCTGGCCCCCTGACACAGTGCAGAGGGGACATCGGTGGGTCGAGCGGGGCTCTCAAGGGCTGATTCGAAGCGGCATCTCGCCGGCACCCCGCCCCCGACGCCGACCCGCAGCTCTTCCCACTCCGGCGGCAGTCGCGCGGCAACACTCGTGCAAACCCGGCCCGTAAGTCCCGCGACGTCCGCCTCGACGGCGATGCCCGGCTGCGGCGGAGCTTCCCGTCGTGGCTGCTACTCAGCCCCTTCGCGCACGGCTGAGCCGCGGGGCGGCCGCGCCGGCCCGACAAACGGAGCGCGATACCATGGAGCCGCGGGGCGACGTCACCCGTCGCGCGGCCTCGGCGCTGCCCCCGCGGAGGTGACATGACGACCCGAGCCCACAGCGACCTGATGCTCGTCGGGAGCTTCCCGGCCGAGAGCGCGGAGGAGGCGATGCGGCTCGCCGCGCCGCTCTTTGGCGACTGCTGCTTCGGCCTCCCCGACAGCGAGACGGGCGACCGCGCGATCGACGGAGAAGACGGCCTGCGCATCCGCACCGAAACCGCCCGGCGACACCTGCGCGACTTCGGGATCGCCAACTACTGCGGGTTCGCCCGCCAACCCGGTCTCTCCGCCGAGGCCACCCTGCGCGAGCACCGGGCGCTCGTGGACGTCTTTCGGTCTCTGCCGTCGTAGCAACGTCCGGCGCCGCGCGCACACCCCAGGAGGGAAAGGATGCTCAACTTGTCGGGGCGGGTCGTGATCGTGACGGGCGCGGCTCGGGGCATCGGCCAGGCGCTCTGCCAGGCCTTCGCGGTCGAGGACGCGCGGGTGGTGGCGGCCGATGTGCTCCCGTGCGAGGAGACCCTCGCGGCGGTCCGAAACGCCGGGGGCGAGGGTGTCGCCGTAAAGGTCGACGTCGCAGACGCCGCCAGTGCCACGGCCATGGCCGGGGAGGCCGTCGAACACTTCGGCGACATCGATGTGCTCGTCAACAACGCCGCCCTCTACGGCGGGATGACCACCGGCCCCTTCGAGGAGATCCCCGAAGACGAGTGGGACCGCATGATGGCGGTGAACGTGAAGGGCGTGTGGAACTGCTGCAAGGCCGTGGTGCCCACGATGCGGGCCCAGGGCCGCGGCCGGATCGTCAACATCTCGTCGAGCACGCTCTGGGGCGGCGATCCCTACTGTCTGCACTACGTCGCTTCGAAGGGCGCCGTCTTCTCCCTCACCCGCGCCTTGGCCCGAGAGCTGGCGGGCACGGGGATCAACGTGAACGCCGTCACCCCGGGCCACACCATGACCGAGGCCAGCAAAACGCTCCTCGATCCAGACACCTTCGACCGCTACCGGCGCCAGTCGCTGAAGCGCCAGATCGTCAAGCGCAACGAAGAGCCCGAAGACGTCGCCGGCACCGTGCTCTTCCTGTCCTCCGACGCGAGCGAGTTCATGACGGGCCAGACCCTCAATGTCGACGGGGGCCGGTCGCACTACTGAGCGGGCCGTGGCCGCCCATCGCGGTGCGCGCGGCTCGGCGCCAGCGCTGCACTAGACTCCATTTGAGTACCCGGAGGCCGACTTGGCTCGACCGCTCCTCTTCTCTGCCTTCGTGATGAATACCGCCTCCCACATCCTGCACGGGTTGTGGCGACGGCCCGATGCCCAACAGATGGACTTCGACTCTCTCGAACTGTGGGTAGAGCTCGCACGCACCCTCGAACGCGGTCGCTTCGACATGCTCTTCTTTGCCGACGTGGCCGGGCTCTACGACGAGTTCCAGCGCTCGCACCGCAAGTTCATCGAGGCGGGCCTCCAGATCCCGAGCAACGACCCATCCGCGATCCTCTCAGCGCTCGCCTACAACACCGAGCACCTGGGGTTCGCCTTTACGAGCAACATCCTCCAGGAGCACCCCTTCCAGTTCGCCCGCAAGGTCTCGACCCTCGACCACGCGTCGAAGGGCCGCATCGCTTGGAACATCGTCACCAACGTCCAGCGCAACGGGGCGCGCAACTTTGGCCAGGAGCTCACCGAGCACGACGAACGCTACGTCTGGGCCGACGAATACGTGACCGTCGCCTACAAGCTCTGGGAGGGCTCTTGGGACGACGGGGCGCTCCTCCGCGACCGCGACACCGGCGTCTTCGCCGATGTCGACCGCGTCCACAAGATCCACCACGAGGGCAAACGCTACCGGGTCGAGGGACCCCACCTCGTCTCGCCCTCGCCCCAGCGCACCCCGGTGCTCTTCCAGGCGGGGAGCTCGGAGGCGGGGATGCGCTTCGCGGCCCGTCACGCCGAAGCCCAGTTCCTCGTGACCCCACGCCCGGAGGTGGCGGCGGAAGTCATCGACGCCACCCGCGGCCTTCTCGCAGAGTACGGCCGGAAGCGCGACGACCTCCTGGTCTTCCAGGGGCTCACCTTCGCCGTCGGCAGCACCGAGGAGGAGGTGCGCCGCGTCGACCGCGAGCTCGACGAGGCGATCGACACCGAGGCGATGATCGCGCACCTGAGTGGCGCCGCGGGGGTCGACTTCCACGGTCATACCATGGACACCCCGCTGAGAGAGATCACGACCGAGGGCTCCCAGGGAATCCTCAAGATGGTGAGCGCAGCCGTGGTGGGGCGCGAGCCGACGGTGCGCGACATCGGTGTGCTCGCCGGGCGCGCGAGTCGGGTCTCCGGCACGCCCGAGCAGATCGCCGACGCGCTCGAGACCTGGCAACGCGTCGGTGTCGATGGCATCAACGTCATGAACGCGACGATCCCCGGTACCTACACCGAGTTCATCGAGCACGTCATGCCCGTCCTGCGGCGCCGGGGCCTCGCCCGCGACGACGACACCCCGGGCACCCTCCGCCACAAGCTCTTCGGCCGCGACCGCCTCCCCGAGAGCCACCCCGCCGCGCGGTTCCGCAACGCGTTCTGAAGAACGGCCCGCTTGCGCGGGCCGGCAGACGCGCCGTCTGGTGGCGTGACAGGGACAGGCGCGCTCACTATCGAGGCGTCGCAGCGGCGGGGCTCACCGACGGGATAGAATGGGGGCGCGCGGTGTCCCCGCCGCGGAGGACGGGTCGCATGGAGCTTTCCGAGGACTGGAAGACGATCAACCAGGACGGGGTGCGGCTCTACCAGGAGGGGCGCTACGCCGACGCGGAGGACGCGCTGCGCCGCGCACTGGGCGAGGCGCTAAAGCTCGGGCCCCGAGGCATCAGCGCGGCGATCGTCCTGAACAACCTCGGCAACCTCTGTCACAGCGAGGGAAAGCTCGGCGAGGCCGAAGCGCACTACCAGCTCGCCCTCGAGATCCGACGCGAGCGCTACTCCCCCGAGCACCCGCTCGTTGCCCAGAGCATGAACAACATCGCGTCGCTCTACCGGGAGATCGGGCGTCTCGACGAGGCCGAGTCGTATCTTCGGGAGGTGATGGCGATCGCCGAAGCCCTGGTCGGGCCCAACCACTGGCGCATGACCAACTGTCTCAACAACCTGGCGGCGGTCTTCACGAGACAGGAGCGCTGGGCGGAGGCCGCGGAGCTCTTCGAGCGGTCGCTCGAGATCCGCACCGCGACCTTCGGCGCCGACCACCACTCGGTGGCGACGACCCTCTGCGGGCAGGCGGAGCTCGCCGCCGCCCAGGCGCATAACAGCGAGGCCGAGGGGCTCTTCCAACGCGCCCTCGAGATCCGCGAGGCCCGACTCGGCGCGGACCACCCCGCCGTGGCCCTCGTCCTCGAGAAGTTTGCGTCGCTCCTGCGCGACGCCGATCGCCCGGACGATGCCGCGCCGCTCGAAGCGAAAGCGAGGCGGATCCGCGATCAACAGGTCGCCGCGAGCGGCTGAACGGGCCGCCGCGGGCCTCGCGGTGCGGCCGGCCCCCTATCCGGTGGCGCCCGCACGCCCACCGCGGACGATGCGCGCGACCCCCGCCGCCAACAGCGCGGCGGTCGCCGCGACGCCCGCGGCGGCCCAATGCGCCGTGCCGAAGCTGGTCTGTTCCGCCAGAAAGCCGAACGCCAAAGGGCCCGCGGTCGCACCGATCAACGCCTCCCGCTGGAGAAGACCACTGGCTTCGCCGGGGTTGTCGGGCCAGAGCCGCACGCCCGCCAGGAACTGGACGCCGGGCCAGGCCCACCCAAAGGCGTAGGCGATCACCGCGCCGATTCCGAAGGGAACCAGCGTCGCCGTCCCCATTAAGGCGTAGCCGAACGATCCCACGGCCAGCAGCCCGAAGATCACCCAGAACGGATCCGCTCCCGTGCGGTCGAGCACAGCGCCCCAGAGCACCCGCGTGACGATCAAGCTGCCCGCCGCGACGCTCAGCAACAATCCCGCCCCTCCGACCGTGTACCCCGCTTCGGTGCCCGCCCGCACGAGAAAGGGGTTGAGCGTGCCCACCGCGGTCGCCCCGAAGAGCCCGACCAGGCCGAGCAAGCGGAGGGCGCGCGGGGCTCGGGGTCGCCCTTCCCTGCTGGGCACAGCCCTCGTTCGGTGTTCGACCGGCGTCTCGGGCGCGAGCAGAAGACTCGCCACCGGGAAGATCAACATCGCGACAAAGGCCCAGCGCCAGCCGACCCGGAGCGCGATCAACGGCACGGCCAACCCCGACAGCGCGGCCGCGAGCGGCACCGCCGCCTGCTTCAGCCCGAAGGCAAAACCACGCCGCCCCGGGTCGACGTGGTGGATCAACACCACGTTCGACGCCGGCGTGGCGAGTGCCATCGACGTCGCGCCGATCAGCGACGCCACGACCAGCGCCGCGAACGACTGAGCGGTCGCCCCCACCAGCAGGCTCACCGCGACGATCACGCCCGTGGCGCGTAGGCCGAGCGCCGGACCCAGCCGATCGACGAGCCGTCCCCCGCTCGGCGCCAATGACGCCGCCACTAGAAAGTACGCCGCCGCGATCACCCCGAGCTGCCCGTCTCCGAACCCGAGCTCCGTCTGCAGTTCCGGTGCGATCGCCCCCACGAGCGAAATCGGCACAGAGCACGCCGTCTGCGCCGCGAGCCCCGCAGCAATCGCCAGCCTCGGGTCGGTGCTCGCGCTCACGGCGGGCGAGGCTAGCCCGAGATAGCCCGGCCTCGCTCACCGTCACCCCGCTCTTCGCCCGACCCCGAGCCGCCGACGGGGCTCGCCGCCCCTCACGACAGCCAGCCGATGAACACCTGCAGGATCGCCGCGTTGGCGATGTCGATGAAAAATGCGCCCACCAGGGGCACGATCAAGAATGCCAGAGGCGAGGGGCCGCACTTCTTGGTGATCGCGGTCATGTTGGCGACTGCGGTAGGGGTCGCGCCCAGTCCGAGCCCGGCGTAGCCGCCGGACATCACGGCGGCGTCGTAGGTGCGGCCCATCAGCGGGAAGATCACGAACACCACCCACGCGGCGATCGTCGCGAGCTGCGCGGCCAGGAGGAGGAGCAAGGGGCCCGCCAGCGAGATGAGCGACCAGAGCTGCAGGCTCATCAACGACATCGCGAGAAACAGGCCGAGACTCAGGTCGGAGAGGAGCGCCAGCGAGTTGCTCCCCGACGGCCACGGAACCCGTTTGATCAGGTGGGGAATCGTATTGGTGAGCAGGATCCCCGCCAGCAGGGCCCCGACGAAACCGGGGAGCTTCAGGCCGATCCCCGCCGCGGCGTCGCTGATGATGTAGCCGATACCCATCGCGACGGCGAGCAGCAGGAGACACGCCAGAACGTTGTCGACGTTGATCTGGTGGGCCCGGTGGGTCTGCCCCTCCGGCTCGTCGGGCAGACCGACAATATAGTCGTCGCTCTGCCGGGGGGCGCTGAGCCCGTAACGGTCGATCAGAAATTGCGCGATCGGCCCGCCGACGACCCCGCCGACCACCAGGCCAAACGTGGCGACCGCGATGCCGATGACCTTGGCGTTCTCGAGACCGAACTGGTCCTGGAAGATCGGTGTCCAGGCGATGGCCGTGCCGTGGCCGCCGCTGAGCGAGATCGACCCCCCCACGAGCCCGACCAGCGGGGGCGCGTCCAGCAACACCGCCACACCGACCCCCGTCAGATTTTGGAGCACGAGAAAGGCGGACGCGCAGCCGATCAGGATCAGCAGCGGCTTCCCTCCCTGGATGAGAGTGTGGAGCTTGGCGTTCAGCCCGACGCTCGCGAAGAAGACGACCAGGAGCGTGTCGCGGTGGGAGAGCTCGAAGCCGGAGGCATGCCCGGTGATCGAATAGATCAGCGCAAACAGCACCGAGGCGATCACGCCCCCCGTCACCGGCTCGGGAATGTTGAAGCGCCGCAGGAAGCCGACGCGCTGGTTGAGGAATTTACCCAGGAAGAGCGTGAGGATCGCGAGGATCAGCGTCTGTCGGCCATCGAAGTCCACGTGGCGTGATGTCCGGGGCGTTGGAGCGGTGCCCAATGGTAGGCGCAATGCTGAGCCCCGCACCATAAAATCGCGGCGCGAGGTCGAAACGCCCCGACACGGGATTGCGCGGGCGACCTAGAGGGCGGGAGCGATCTCCGAGATGAAGCGCTCTAGGGAGTCGCGGCTGTGTTTGGGGCTGAGCGAGCCCCACGCGAAGGAGCCCACGAAATAGTTGATCCCACTCTCCGCGATCAGCGCCTGGATTTGCTCGCGGACCTTGGCGACGGACCCGATCAGGATCGTCTCCCCCGCCAGACACGCGTCCCAGTCGAAGAAGTCGTCGTAGCTGGTATCACCGCGGCGGTGCCAGAGCTTCGTGATCGACGTGTACCAGTCCGCGTACGCCGGCCTGGCGATCTCGATCGCGGCCTCGTCGGAGTCCGCGACAAAGATCTGCCGCATGGCGCCGAGCTTGGGCTCCGCGACGTGGCCGTTGAGCCGCGCCGAATTCCCCTGGTGCGCCGTCGCAACCTCCCGGTACCGGCCCATCAGGTGCGCCACCAGCGAGGGCGGGCCGAGGCTCATAAAGTGGAAGCCCTGCTCGGCCGCGTACTCCACCCCGGCCTCGCTAAACGACGGATACCAGAGCGGCGGATAGGGGCGCTGGAGGGGCTCGATCTCCATCGGCACATCCCGGAACTGGAAGTGCTTGCCGTCGTGATCGAGCACCGGTTCGCACATCGCCGCGCGGAAGACCTCGAGGGTCTCCGCGAAGATCTCCCGGGTGGCCTCGGGGTCGACGCCGAAGCTGCCGATCTCGTAGGGCGACACCCCGCGGCTCACCCCGACCTCGACCCGACCGCCAGAGAGGTGGTCGAGCATGCACACCTCTTCCACCAGCCGCAGCGGGTGGTAGAGCGGGAGCAGATACGCCATCGGGCTGAAGCGAATCTGCGTCGTCCGCTCCGCCAGCGCCGCGAAGAAGACCGAGGGCGAGGGTGCCATCCCGAGCGGTGTCGCGTGGTGTTCGGCGAGGTGGTAGCCGTAGAAGCCCGCCTCGTCGGCCCGCTCGATGAGCTCCAAACGCGACGCGTAGAGGTCTGCCGTCGAGCCGGTGCCGCGGTCGAGCCAGTCGAAGAGTCCGAACTCCACAGATCGCCTCCGTGTCTGGGCGCAGCCCCCGGCCCCGCTCGAGCGGGCGGCGGGTCCCCAAGACGCTCGCGGTCGCGGGGCCCCTAGACGCCGAAGTAGTTGAAGACGCGGACCTTTGGCTCCGCCGCCACCATCTCGCCCATGGCCTTGATGTCGCCGCGCTCCGTCCTCCACCCGATGTACTTCTGGTAAGCCTCAGGCGAATCCCACTGTTCGATGATCATCAGGTCGGTGGGGTCTTCCTGGTTCTGCACCATCAGGATGGAGACGCAGCCCTCGAAGGCACGGGTGTCGGGGAGGTTGGCCGAGAACCACTCGCGCGTTTTCTCGACGGCTTCGGGCTTGACTTTGAGCTCGAGGATCGCCTGACAGGTCATGGGACGGGTCTCCGGGATCGGGGTTGAGCGCGCGATGGTAATCCAGAACGGCACCCGCCTCGACGCCCCGATGCGCACGGCGCGTCAAGACGGGGCGTCGTCCCACACCCGATTCGGCGAGAACTCCGCCTCGAGCACCTCGGTCTCGAAGAACCTCACGAAGCTCGCCCCGAAGAACTGCCGGTGATCCGGCCAGCTCTCCTTGAGACCCCGCGAGGAGAACTGTCGCATCCGCAGGACGCGGCTCTCCCAGATCTCGTCCTGCACGTCGTCGCGCCGGCGCGCGTCGTAGAGCGTCTCGAAGTAGTTGAGCCCCGCCCGCGACCGCAGGTAGAAGCGCCGCCGATCGTCCTCCGACAAGGTGTCCAGGCCGTCGCTGGCCGCGGCCAACAACCCGAGAAACTCGGGGTGACCGCCCACGAAGTAGGAGAGCTCGGTCGACGCGCGGGCCGCTTCCTGGTGCATGTGGGTGCGCGCGAGCTGGTTACCTTGCCGCACCTGCGCGGCGAGATAGAGGAGCGTCGCCACGACGGCGACGCCGCCGATAAACTCCCCCAGGTTGGCGAGCTGGTCGAGGGCCATGGTCACCCCCCCCCAAATCTGCGGCGTCGAGCGCGGGATGAACGACTCGATGTAGGCGCTGAACTCGGCGTTCAACGAGAACGGTGTGTCGCGCCACCACGAACCCGCCGGGCGGGTCGGGCTCACTCGGGTCCCCGACGCCCCGAAGGTCGGGTCTTAGAGGGC
>CAJHXS010000084.1_pt1 | contig 10510 bp, 10 predicted proteins | sample 9198591 | NCBI WGS metagenome assembly CAJHXS01 (sample SAMEA7708347, study PRJEB35096) | sediment metagenome | biome: marine neritic benthic zone biome [ENVO:01000025]; feature: sediment [ENVO:00002007]; material: shallow marine sediment [ENVO:03000034] sea grass bed [ENVO_01000059] ... | reverse complement strand
GGCGCCCTGGCACTTGCCGCGCTTGGTCACGAAGTTGAAGATCCCGCCGCGTCCCTCGTCGTCGCCCGGGTACCAGTTCTGCACCGTCGAGTACTTGATCTCGGCATCGTCCATCGCGACGAGCTCCACCACCGCGGCGTGGAGCTGGTTCTCGTCGCGCATGGGCGCCGTACAGCCCTCGAGATAGCTCACGTAGCTCCCCCGTTCGGCGACGATCAGGGTGCGCTCGAACTGACCGGTCTCCTGGGCGTTGATCCGGAAGTAGGTCGAGAGCTCCATCGGGCAGCGCACGCCCTCTGGGATGTAGACGAAGGATCCGTCGGTGAAGACGGCGGAGTTGAGCGCCGAGTAGAAGTTGTCGCCGACGGGCACGACCGAGCCCAGATACTTCTGGACGAGCTCCGGCGCCTTGTGCACCGCCTCCGAGAAGGGGCAGAAGATGACGCCGTGTTTCTCGAGCTCGGCCTTGAAGGTGGTGGCGACCGAGACGCTGTCGAAGACCGCGTCCACCGCCACCCCCGCCAGACGCTTCTGCTCTACCAGCGAGATCCCGAGTTTCTCGTAGGTCTCGCGGATCTCGGGGTCGAGGTCGTCGAGGCTGTCGAGCACCTTCTTCTTGGGCGCGGCGAAGTAGCGGATCGCCTGATAGTCGATCGGCGGATACTCGACCTTCGGCCAGTGGTGCGGCTCCTCCATCTCCAGCCAGCGGCGGAAGGCCTGGAGACGCCACTCGAGCAACCACGCGGGCTCGCCCTTCTTGGTGGAGATCAGACGGATCACGTCTTCGTCGAGCCCGGGCTCGGCGATCTCCTGCTCGACGTCGGTGGTGAAGCCCCACTTGTATTGTTCGTTGGCGAGCTGTTCGAGGTCGGCGGAGGACATCGGGTCTCCAGGTAGCGGCCCTGTGGCCGCGCGGTGGGTGGCGGGTGCCGCGCTATGAGGACGCTTCGGCCCCGGGTTTCGCGAGGAGCTCGGTGGCGGGGAGGCCGAAGGGCTGCGCGACGAGCTCCGAGAGATGGATGTGTTCGAGGGTGCGGCGCACCGCGAGGTTGATGCGCTGCCACGGCGCGCGGACCTGGCAGCGCGACTCCCGCTCGCAGACCCCCGGATGCGCCGAGCACTCGGTGAGGGCGATCGGGCCTTCGAGGGCGTCGATCACTGCGGCCACCGAGATCTGCTCGGCGGGCATCGCCAGGGCGTAACCGCCCTTGGTCCCCCGCTGCGACTCGAGAAAACCCTCGCGGGCGAGCCGCTTCAACAGCTTGCTCACCGCCGGTCCGGGGAGCCCCGTCTCTTCCGAGAGCTCCCGGGCGTTGCGCTGCGCGTTGCCCGCCGCCAGATGGGCGAGGAGCAGGATGCCGTAGTCAGTCAGTCGGCTCATGCGGAGCATGACGTCGCCTCCCGGGTCCGGAACAATACGGGACCGAATCGGTACTGTAAATAGGGTACCGAAACAGTCCTGTATCGATAGCCGAAGAAAAAACGACTTCCCCGGGGGATATTCCGCGGCCCGCGGTCCGAGGACGACCCCGCAGACTCCGCGGAGGAGACACCACATGCCGAAGGTCCAGTTCATCCATGGCCTGGAGGGGAGCCCGCAGGGCACCAAGGCCAGGCTCCTGGCCGAGCACTTCGAGACCCTCACACCGGCGATGGACACGAGCGACTTCGAGGCTTGCGTCGACCTTCAACAGCGGTGTCTCGAGGAGTTCGCGCCCGACGTGCTGGTGGGCTCGTCCTATGGGGGCGCGGTCGCGGTGGCGCTCCTCCAGCGCGGGGTCTGGACCGGGCCGACGCTGCTGCTGGCGCAAGCCGCCGAACGGCTCGGCCTCCGCCCAGCCCTCGCGGACGCGGCCGGGCCGATCTGGATCGTGCACGGGCTCCGCGACGACGTGGTCGATCCCGAGGACAGCCGGCGTCTGGCGGCGGCCGGCGCCGAGCCCGCGGTTCGGTTGATCGAGGTCGACGACGACCACCCCCTCACCGCCTCCGTGGCCTCGGGTGCGCTCCTCGACTGGGTCCGCGGGCTCGCCGCACTCGCTTGAGGGAGTCGTGGCGCGCCGCCGCGCGCGGTGGGGGAATCGCGGCGCGCCGCCGCGGGCGTTTGCGGGAATCGCGGCGCGCCGCCGCGGGCGTTTGCGGGAATCGCGTGCGCCACCGCGGGTGTTTGCGGGAATCGCGTGCGCCGCCGCGGTTCGCCCGGGCGCTCAGCTCCGCTGCTGAAGGACCCGCTCGACCAGCGAGTCGAGAGAGCCGTCGATGTAGCGGACGCCCTCGATCCCGGCGGCGCGCGCGGCCGCGAGGTCGGTGTCCCGGTCGCCGATCAGGAAGCTCGCCTCGCGCACGACGGGATACTCGGCGAGGAGGTTCTCGATCATACCCGGCGCCGGCTTGCGACACCCGCAGCGCACGCGGTAGCGCTCGACCGCGGCCTCGGGGTGGTGGGGGCAGTAGCGGAACGCGTCGACCGCGTCGCCGAGCGCCTGCTGCATGAAGGCGTGAAGCGCCTCGACATCCGCCTCGTCGTAGTAGCCGCGGCCGACCCCGGATTGGTTGGTGACGACGAACACGAAGAAGCCGGCGCGGCGCAGTCGGGCCAGCGCCCGGGCCGCACCGGGGATCCAGATCAACTTCGCGGGATCGTGGACGTAGCCCGTGTCCTCGTTGAGCACCCCGTCCCGGTCGAGGAAGGCCGCGGGGCGCGGCGCCGCGCTCATCGCTGCGGCCCGGCCGCCGGCGGCGGGTCGGGACGGGTGAACACGGCCAGCGGGTGCAGGTGATCCCGGCGCCACGAGAGCCGAGGGGTCTGGAGCGCGCCCGGGTCGCAGAGGCGGGAGGGGCGCAGGGTTGCGAGGGTGTCGCGCTCCTCCTCGCGAAGCCCGGCAACGGCGAGCGCCGCCAGATGCGCCGCGTCGGCGCGAAGCGCGCCGCGTGTCTCGCCGATGTCGCGGGCCGGATAGACCCGAAGGGTGCGGTAGAGCGGCACCGGGCGCAGCGCGGGTTGCCTCTCCCGCACGACACACCACCCGTCGCCTTCCACCACGCGGACCCCGGTGCCGGCGGCCTCGCGCATCGCGTCGGTCGAGACGCTGTGACGCAGCGCGGAGCGCGCGGCGACGTCGAGCCGGCCGCGGGGCCAGCGCGTCTGGACGGCGGCGAGAGCTTCGGCGAGGGCCTCCGTCACGGCGTCGCAACTCGTCGGGTCCGGGTCGACGACCCACACGCCAACCGGTGACAGACACCCGAGCTGGTCCCAGCGCGCGACGTCGCGGGCCAGCGCGGCGGCGGTGTCGGCGAGCTCAGCGCCGCGGATCGCGGCGCCGCCGACCACAGCCGCTGAGAAGCGGTGGCCGTGCTCGATCACCGGCACACCCGGGGCCACCCGGGCGGCGAGCTGCGCCACGCTCTCGTCGGAGCCGGTGAGCTCGACGAGATCGGCGGCGAGCAGCGCGTCGAGGGCGGCGGCGTGGGAGACGTCGGTAGACAACGACACGACCTCGACACAGCGACCCAGCAGCGGGTCGACCGCGGCCGCGGATTCCGCGACGAGCGCCGGGGAGACCGGGTCGCCGGCGCTGGGCTTCAGCGCAACGGCCCGGCCCGCGCACAGGGGCAGGGCGGCCGAGAGCAGGGTCGGCATCGGGATCGCGCCGGCGAGCACGGCGGCCACCACCGAGGGCGAAGCCCCGGGCAGGGGCGGCGCGTCCGCAGCGAGCTCCCGGAGCGCCGCCGCGTCGAGGGGCGCGAAGCCCGCGGCGGCCGCCTCGCCCACCATCTCCGGTGAGAACCCGGTCGCCCCCGGAAGCGCCTCCACCAGCGACTTCTGCCACGGGGAGTCACGCCGGCTCCACGCGTCGAGAAGCGCCCCGACCCGCTCGACGCGCTCGCCCGGCGCGAGCGCGACCCACTCCGCGCTCGCCCCGCGGAGCGCCGCGAGCCGGGCGGCGACACGCGGGTTCATGCGAGCATCGCGTCGGCTGCGACGGAGCAGCCGCGCAGCTCCGCCCCCTCGGCGCGCGCCAGCACGTCGAAGCCCGCGGGCGCTCCGGACCCCGCGATCCGACGGCCGAGGTCCGAGGTGCGCAGGGCCAGCACGCTCCCGGTGTTGGCGAGGTCTACGATCTCGACGACGCCGACCTGACCGAGGGGCATCTCGACTCCGGTGTCGGGGTCGACGATGCGCACCCGGGCCCAGGGGGGCTCGAGCTTGCGACGTGGCCCCGGGTCGCACAGCACGCTGTCGTAGAACTGGGAGCCCAGCTCGGTCATGCCGTACTGGTTCACCATCCTCGCCGCGGGGATGTCGAGATGGGTCTCCAGGGCCGCGTAGAGTGCCGGCCGAGGGACGTTCCGCGAGCGCCCTTTGAAGCCGCCGGTCTCCATCAGCCGCGTGCCCGCCGGGAGCCGCAGCCGCACCCCGTCCGTCGCGAGGGCGTCGAGCCAGTGGACGAAGGCAAAGGCCGTGCCGCAGAGGAGCGCCGGGTCGCTCAGAGTGGCGAGACGCTCGGTGAGGGCATCGCTGCGCAGCGCACCCTCCACCACATCGAAACCACTGCGCGGGTCTCCCCACTCCTCGATCGCGGCGCCAAACATGTAGGAAAGGGAGGAGTCGGGGCTCTCCTCGGGCGAGGGCGCGAGCACCCGGATCGGCAGCCGCCCGCCCGCCTCGAGGTCCGGGAGCAGACCGCGTCGGAAGCTCGGTCGCAGCGAGTGGTCGTAGAGGGCGAGACTGTCGAGCAGCAGCCGACCCCGCGTCTCCGTCGAGGTGCCGCTGGTGCGGAACACGTGTACGGCCCGCTCCGGGGGGAAGCAGCAGAGGTCGAGCTCTTTGAAGGCGCCAGTCGGCACCGCCGGAATGTCGCGCCAGCTCGTCACCCGTTCCGGGGCCACTCCGAGCCGGCCGAGGTAGGCCGCGTAGGGGGCGCACGCCGCGGCCTGATAGCGGAAGAGTTGCAGCGCCAGGGCTTCGAAGCGCCCCTCGTCGGGCCGGGCGTCCCGCTCTCGCATCCACTCCAGAAGCTCCGCTTCGATGACGGCGCGCCGCGGGTCGCTCACGCTTCGAACCCCGCGACGGCGTCCTCGAGCGCGGCGCGCAGCGCGGGCTCCGGAATCGAGAGCGCTGGGGTGACCGAGAGCACCTCGCCGCGGGCGCCGGAGGGCAGGGTGATCACGCCGCGGTGGAGGGCTTCGCGACAGGCCCGCATCGCGTGGTCGCCGTGGCCGACGATGCCGATCATCAGCCCGCGGCCGCGCACCTCGGCGATTCGTGTCGCCGCCCCCGGCGACGCCTCGACCCGTTTGCGCAGCCACTCGAGGGTCTCGGCGCCGAGGGTGGCGCTTCGCTCGACGAGCCCCTCGGCTTCGAGGACGGCGATCGAGGCGAGGGCCGCCGCGCACGCCACCGGGTGGCCGAGAAAGGTCTGGGTGTGGAGCGCCTCCCCCGACGACACCGGCCAGGCGTCCATCACCTCGGGTCGGCCCAGACACACCGACAGCGGCATGCCCGACGCCAGACCCTTCCCCGCGCAGAGGAGGTCGGGCACCACCGCGTCGTGCTCACACGCGAACCAACGCCCGGTGCGGCCGAAACCCGTGTAGACCTCGTCGGCGATCAGCAGCCAACCGCGCTCGTCACAGAGCGCCCGAAGTCCGGCGAGAAAGCCCGGCGGCGGGACGCGCTCGCCCCCGCGTCCTTGCACCGGCTCGACGACCACCGCGCCGATCGTCTCGGTCTCGAGGGCCCGCACCGCGTCGAGCTCGCCGTAGGGCGCGAAGCGGGTGTGGCCCGCTAGCCGCGCGGCAAACGGGGTGCGGAAGTCGTCGCGGGAGGTGAGGTCGAGGGCGCCCAGGGAGAGGCCGTGGTAGGCGCCCTCGAAGGCCACCACACCGGGTCGACCGGTCGCGAGCATCGCGGTCTTGAGGGCGGTTTCGAGGGCGTCGCTCCCGGAGCACCCGAGCACCCCACGACACCCGCCGCCACCGGGAAAGAGCGCCGAGAGCCGATCGAGGAGCTCGACCTTGACCCGCGAGGGGTGGACGTCGCCCATCCCGTGGAGCAGCCGCGCGCTCTGCTCGTGGATTGCGTCGACGATGCGCGGGTGGGCGTGCCCCGCGTTCGCGACGCCAAAGGCGCCCCCCAGGTCGACGAAGCAGTTGCCGTCGACGTCCCAGACGTTCGATCCCTCGGCGCGCTCCCAGAAGATCGGCGCCTCCGGGAGGAGCGCCGTCACGTTGCGGCTCTCGACCCGCGCGAGCCGCTCGGCGAGCTCCCGGGAGCGGGGGCCCGGGATCTCGGTGCGGAGCGAGGGCGGCAGGCAGTCGGGGGACATCGCCAAATCAGTCTAGCGGCGGCCCCCCGTCGACCGTCCGGCGTCGCGCGGTCGTTAGACTCGCAGCATGGAGCCGCGACGCGGGCCTCGGCGACTCGCCGCGGCCCGTCTCTCCGTCGGGACGGGTCTGGTGATTCTCGCGCTGAAGGGCGCGGCGTGGGTCCACACGGGCTCGGTGGCCGTGCTCTCGGACGCGCTCGAGTCGGTGGTGAACGTGGTGGCGGCCCTGCTGCTCCTCACCTCGCTGCGGGTCGCGCTCCGCCCCGCCGACCGCAATCACCCCTACGGCCACGGAAAGATCGAGTTCTTCTCTGCGGGATTCGAGGGCGCGCTCATCGCGGTCGCCGCATTCGTCATCGCAGTCGAGGCCCTCCGCGGTCTCTACGGCGGCCGGGGACCCGTCGCCCTCGACGTCGGGATGCTCCTGCTGCTCGTCGCGTCCCTCGGCAACGGCGCGGTGGGGCTCTATCTGGTCCGTCTCGGCCGCGAGCTCGATTCGATCGCCCTCGAAGCCGATGGCAGACACCTGCTGAGCGACGTCGCGACCAGCGCCGCGGTGCTCGCCGGGCTCGGCGCGGTGTGGCTCAGCGGCCAGGTTTGGATCGACGCCGCGGTCGCGCTCCTCGTCGCCGGGCACATCCTCGCGGTGGGGTGGCGGCTCGTGCGTCGAGCGGTCGGCGGGCTGATGGACGAGGCGGACACCGCGCTGCTGCGTCGTCTCGCGGCAGCGCTCGACGCGGCCCGCCGCCCCTGGTGGATCGACGCCCACAGCCTTCGGGTGTGGCGCTCGGGTAACTTCCTCCACACCGACCTCCACCTCGTGGTGCCGCGTTTCTACGACGCCGATCGGCTCCACGAGGTGGGCGACGAGGTCGAGGACGCGATCGCCGATGGGGCGGAGAGCGCCGGCGACGCGATCGTCCACTTCGACCCCTGTCGCCCGCGCCACTGCGGCCAGTGCGCGCTTCCGGAGTGTCCGATGCGCCAGACGCCCTGCGCCGGGGCGCCCGCCTTGAAGCTCGACCGCGTCACCCGGGAAGACGAGGGCCTCGACGGCGAAGCGCTCCCCCCGGCGGCCCCGGCGCCGTGATCACCGCCTACGTCGCGATCGGGAGCAACCTGGGCGACCGCGAAGGCCACGTGGCGTACGCGTTTCGCGCGCTTCAGACGCTTCCGCAGACCGCGCTGCGGCGGCGTTCGCGGGTCTACGAGACCGAGCCGGTCGGACCCGGAGTGCAGGATCGATATCTCAACGCGGTCGCCGAGCTCGACACCGCGCTCGCGGCGCGGGCCCTGCTCGACGCGCTCCTCGCGATCGAGACGCGGGCCGGTCGGGTGCGCCGCGAGCGCTGGGGGCCGCGCACCCTCGACCTCGATCTCTTGCTCTACGGAGACGAACACATCGACGAGCCCGATCTCGTCGTGCCCCACCCCCGGATGACCGAGCGCGTCTTCGTCATGGTGCCGCTGGCGGAGCTCATCGGCGAACGCGTCGTGGCCGGACGCCGCCTCGGCGAGCGCGCCGCAGCGCTCGAAACCCAAAGTGAATTGAGGGTTTGGAATACACGATTCCATCGACCTGAAATCGAATTATAAAACCTACCTATTTAGTAAAGATTTAGAGTCTGACGAGCGCCGTCTCCTTCCCCCGCCGCCTCGGACGCGGCGCGCGCCCCTGCCCGAGGACTTCGCCCGGCGGGGTCTTCGACGCGCTGGACGCCGAAACCCTCCTCGCGCCAGGGATCGAGCGCTTCCACCCGCGCCTCGTGCCCTCGTGCGCGGGCCTGGGGGGTCAGTGCGCACCCACGGACAGAACCCTTTCTACGAGTGGGTCGAGCTCCGACGCCGCTGCGGTGCGGTGCGCAAGGTCGAGCCGCTGCGCCGCTATTTCGCGGGGGCCGGGGTGGACGCCTGGGTGTTGGGGCTCCGGCGTGGACAGAAGCGACGCGCCAAAGGTCGAGGTCGACGCCCTCCACCGCGATCTCGTGAAGTTCAACCCGCTCGCCGAGTGGAGCGACGACCCGGCGGCGCTACGTACGGCGTCCCCACCAATCGACTCCACAAATCGGGGTATCCTTCCGCCGGATGGGAGCCCTGCTCTCGGGCGATCCAACCTGGCGACGAACCGCGAGCCGGGCGCTAGTGATGGGAACACGAGAGCACCCGCGAGCGCGGGCTACACGCCGGAGAGGAAATTGATGGTTCGGGGATCTAAGACCGGGATCGACCGCCGCACCTTTATCGCGGGGAGCGCCGCGTGGCTGTTGTGGCCGCGGGTCTCCCGAGCCGCCCACCACGAGCGGGCCCACAGCCTCTCCGCCGACACCCTGAAGCTCCTGGCGGAGAGCCCCTACGTCTACGTCTCGCCGATCAAGAGCGACGGCGGGGAGAGCCGTTGTCACGGCGAGGTCTGGTACGCCTGGTTCGACGGCGCCGTCTATCTGAACGCCGCCTCGGACACCTGGAAGGCGCGCGCCGTCGGCAAGGGGCTCACCAGCGCCCGGGTCTGGGTCGGCGACCACGGCCGCTGGAAGGGTCTCGTCTCGAAGAACGAGGCGTTCCGGGCCGCGCCCCACTTCGACGCGAGCGTCGAGCGTGTGACCGAGGCCTCCGCCAACGAACGGCTCCTCGCGGTCTACGAAGTCAAGTACAAGGGGTCGTTCGACGGCTGGCGCGACAAGATGCGCGACGGTTTCGCGAGCGGCGACCGGGTGCTGCTGCGCTACACGCCGGCCTGAGGAGCAGCGATGGAGTTCACGGTCCCCGAGGAGATCCAGGCGAAGCTCGACGAGCTCGATGTCTTCATCGAGCGCGAGATCAAACCTCTCGAGCGCGAGCACATCCAGTACTTCGACCACCGCCGCGAGTGGGCGCGCACCGACTGGGAGAACGACGGACAGCCGAGCGAGGCGTGGGAGGCGGTGCTCCAGGAGATGAAGCACCGCGCCGACGCCGCCGGCCATCTGCGTTTCGGGTTGCCCAAGGCGCTCGGCGGCCAGGACGGGTCGAACCTCGCGATGGCGATGATCCGCGAACACCTGGCGGCGAAGGGGCTCGGGCTCCACAACGACCTCCAGAACGAGTCGTCGATCGTCGGCAATTTTCCGATCGTGCTGATGCTCCACGACTTCGGCACCCCCGAGCAGAAGCAGCTGATCGAGGGGATGATCACCGGGGAGACTCGGATCGGCTTCGGGCTCACCGAGCCGGGTCACGGGAGCGACGCCACCTGGCTCGAGACCACCGCCGTACGCGACGGCGACGACTGGGTGATCAACGGCGAAAAACGCTTCAACTCGGGGCTCCACAACGCGACCCACGACCTGGTCTTCGCCCGCAGCGGCGGCGAGCCCGGTCGGCCGAAGGGCATCAGCGCCTTTCTGGTGCCCACCGACGCCCCGGGCTTCGAAGTGCCCTTTATGCACTGGACCTTCAACATGCCCACGGACCACGCCGAGGTGCGGATGACCGACGTGCGGGTACCGGCGAGCGCGCTGGTCCACGAAGAGGGCGAAGGTCTTACCCTCGCCCAGCACTTCGTCCACGAGAACCGCATCCGCCAGGCGGCCTCTGGGGTCGGGGCCGCGCAGTTCTGCATCGACGAGAGCGTCGCGTACGCCCAGGAGCGTCACACCTGGGGCGAGCCGCTCTCCAGCCGCCAGGCCATCCAGTTCCCGCTCGCCGAGCTCCACACCGAGTGCGAGATGGTGCGGGGTCTGGTCTACAAGACCGCGTGGCACCTAGACCAGCAGCACCACATGCAGGTGAGCCACATGGTGTCGATGGCCAACTACCGGGCCAACCGTCTGGTCTGCGAAGCCGCCGACCGCGCCATTCAGGTGCACGGCGGGGTCGGCTACACGCGGCACAAACCCTTCGAGCACATCTACCGCCACCACCGCCGCTACCGGATCACCGAGGGCTCCGAGGAGATCCAGATCCGGCGGGTCGCGGGCACCCTCTTCGGCTACATGGGCAAGCGGCGCTAGCGAGCGCCGCGCCGCGAGGGCGATCCGGCGCGGTTGGCCTCGAGAACGCGCGCCGACGCCGGTCAGTTCCCCGGCGGTCGTCGGAAACCGCCGTGGATCGCCTCGAGATCGCGCGCCGACGCCGGTCAGTACCCCGGCGGTCGTTGGAAACCGCCGTGGATCGCCTCGAGAACGCGCGCCGACGCCGGTCAG
>CAJHXS010000217.1_pt1 | contig 10558 bp, 10 predicted proteins | sample 9198591 | NCBI WGS metagenome assembly CAJHXS01 (sample SAMEA7708347, study PRJEB35096) | sediment metagenome | biome: marine neritic benthic zone biome [ENVO:01000025]; feature: sediment [ENVO:00002007]; material: shallow marine sediment [ENVO:03000034] sea grass bed [ENVO_01000059] ... | reverse complement strand
TGCTGCGCCGCGGGGACGAGCACCGGCGTGAAGGGCGACCGGGATCGGGGTTGGTGTACGACATCGCCGCCTCGGGCCAGCTGCTCCGCCTGATCGAGGGCACGACGGCGAGCGAAGAGGAGCTCGCAGAGGCCTACTACCTGCTCGGGTGGACCGAGAGCCGGATCGGTCGTCCGCCCGGACGGGAGCGTTGGGACGACTACCTCGAGACCTCGATTCGCCTCGCCCCGGGCACCGCGACGGCTCGCGCGTCCTTCACGCTCTTCGAGGAGCTCTGGCTCGCCCAACGTCGAGGCACCGCCGTGTTTGCGCTTCCCCGAGCCGAGCTGCGACGGCTGGAGACGCTGCGCGCGCTCGCTGGAGACGGAAGCGGCAGGGGTGACTCCACGGGCTGACCCACTCGCCCTGCGGACGCCTCCGCCGTCTCGGCGGCTCCGCTCGGGTTGTGGAGGCTCGCGACCCCGCCGGCTCGCGCCTTGTTCGAACGTCGCGTCCTCGGTGCGCCGCGCCTGCGCTCAAGCGCCCCGCCCCATCGTGTAGAACTCGTGGTTGGGCCTGAGGTCGATCAGGTGGGCCATGCGGTTCGAGAGCGCGAAGAACGAGGCGATGGCGCCGACGTCCCAGATGTCCTCGCGGTCGAGGCCGTGGGCTTCGAGGGCGGCGTAGTCGGATTCGTCGATCTCCTCGGCGCGGGTCGCCACCTTGAGGGCGAAGTCGAGGATCGCGCGACCGCGGGGTTCGAGGTCGGCGCTGCGGTAGTTGACGGCGACCTGGTCGGCGATGTGCGGATCTTTGGCGCGGATCCGCAGGATCGCCCCGTGGGCCACGACGCAGTACGGGCACTGGTTGGCCGCGCTGGTCGCGACCACGATCATCTCCTTCTCCGCCTTGCTGAGGTTGCCCTTCCGCTCGAGGATCGCGTCGTGGTACGCGAAGAAGGCGCGGAACTCCTCGGGGCGGTGGGCCAGGCCCAAAAAGATGTTGGGGACGAAGCCGGCGCGCTCCTGTACGGCTTCGATCGCCTCGCGGATGTCGTCCGGGAGCTCGCCGAGCTCGGGAATCGGAAACCTGGAGATGTCGGGCACGGGGAGTCCTCCTGACGCAGTGGGCGCGATGGTACGCAATCGACGCCCACGGGCCCTCGGCGGGCCCGCACGGCGCGCACTCCCTCAGGCGCCTCGGTAGCCCGGGTCGGCGAGCCCGGGCATGTCGACGAAACCGGGGAGCGCGGAGAACCGCTCGATCCACGCGCGCACCGCCGGGTAGGGATCGAGAGACACCGCACCCATCGGCGCCAGCGCGATGTAGGGGAAGCAGGCCACGTCGGCGATCGTCGGGTGCGCGGCGGCGAGCCAGTCGCGCTCGCCGAGCGCCGTCTCGAGAATCTCGAGGGAGCGCGCCCCCCGGGTCTGCCCCTCGGTGGGGTCGACGGCGAAATCGTGGGGGAGCCCGTTGCCCCCGATTCCGAAGGCCACCACCGCCCGCGCGGTGAAGACGCCGTACTGGATCCAGCTCGCGGCAAAGGCGAGCCACTCCATCACGGCGCCCTCCGCGGCCGGGTCGGCGGGAAGCCAACGGCCCGAGGGGTCGTAGCGGCGCGCGAGGTAAACGAGGATCGCCATCGAGTCGCGCAGCACGACCCCGTCGTCGACCAGGACGGGCACCTCGCCACGCGGGTTGACCGCGCGAAACACCTCGCCCAGCTGCTCGCCCGCCAACAGGTCGACGGTCACCGACTCGTAGGGGACGTCGAGGAAGGAGAGCAACAGCCGGACCTTGTGGCTGTTCCCCGACTCGGGGTGTTCGTGGAGCCGAATCACGCAGGGCGCGCGGCGGGCGCGGCTACTTGGGGTTCACGGCGAACAGCTCGACCTCGAAGGAGAGCGCCGCGCCACCGGGAATCGCCGGGGGAGCGCCGCGGGCGCCGTAGGCGATCGCGGCGGGGCACACGAGCCGCGCCTTGCCGCCGGGCTTCATCCGCTGCAGCCCCTCGGTCCAGCACTTGATGACGCGGTTCAACGGGAAGCGCACCGTCTCGCCCTTGTCGACCGAGCTGTCGAACACCGTGCCGTCCCGAAGCGTGCCGTGATAGTGCACCTCGACGGTGTCCTCCGGCCCGGGCGAGGCGCCGCTGCCGGCGTTGATCTCGCGGAACACCAGACCCGACTCGGTCGTCACCGCGCCCTTCTCGGCGGCGGCGGCCGCGACGAACTTCGCGGATTCGGCGCCCTCTTCGGCGGCCAGGGCCTGGTTCCGGCTCTCGGTGAGGGCGTTGATCTGCGCGCGGTAGTCGTCCGCCTGTACGGCGAGTTCCTTGCCGAGGGCGGCGTCCTGGAGCCCGCGTACGATCTGGGCGAGCTCTTTCTCGCTGACACCGAGGGGTTGGAGCTGTCGCGCCATCAACGTACCGATGGCGTAGAGGGTGTTGTCCTTCTCGGTGCCGGTCGGCACCTGGGCGCGCGCGTCCCCGCTCGTCGCGGCGAGGATGGCCGCGGCGGCGCCGAGCGCGACGAGAGTCCGATTGAATTGATACACAGCCGTCCTTTCGGTGAGGCGTGGTCGGAAGCGGCGGGAGCATGACCCGGCGGGCGGGGGTGGGCAAGCTAGCGGGGCGGGCCGCCACCCAGTGCCGTCTCGAGGTTGGCGGCAAAATCGGCCAGAAGACGACGGGTGAGCTCCTGTATCAGCCCCACCCGCCCGAACTGCGCGGCGCGGCCGGCGAGGGTGAAGTCGGCGTCGACCTCGACCCTCGTGCCGGCGTCCGTCACCGCCAGACGGTACTCGACGGCCATCCGCCCCCGACTCCCGCCCTTTTTGTCGACGCCCTGGCCGGCGATGCGCCCGCTGCGCTGGTCGGCGCCGGGCGTCACGGTGGCCTCGCCGTCGAAGAGCGACTGGATCGGTCCGAGCTTCACCGCGAGGTCGCCGCGATAGCGATCTTCTCCCAGCGTCTCACCGAGGGTGGCGCCGGGGAGACACCCCACCACGGCCGGAATGTCCTGGAACAGCGCCCACACCTGCTCGGCCGGGCGCGCGACCTCGAAGTTCTCGGAGACCTTCAACGCCGCGGCGCCCCCGCCGCGCGGATCCAGCCGCGCACCCGCTCGGGCGTCATCGGCACCTCGTTCACCTCGACGCCGAAGGGGGTGAGGGCGTCTTCCACGGCGCTCGCGAGGGCCGGCGGCGCGACCATCCGCCCGCCCTCCCCGGCCCCCTTCACGCCGTACTCGGTGAAGGGCGACGGGGTCTCGTGGTGGTAGAGCTCGATGTCGGGCACCTCGTTGATCGAGGGGAGGAGATACTCGCCGTAGGTCGAGCTCAGGAGCTGGGCGTCGTCGTCGTAGCGCATCTCCTCGAGAAACGCGGCGCCGATGCCCTGGGCGATCCCGCCGATGATCTGCCCCTCGAGGCTCGGCGGGTGCATCACCGTCCCGGAGTCGTGGACCGCGATGTAGCGGAGGATCTCGACCAGCCCGGTCTCGGCGTCGACCTCGACGATCGGGATGTGACAGGCGTGGGAGACGATCGGGTAGAAGACCCCGAGGTCGCTGCGGTCGTCGGCGGGGCGGGTCGCGTAGGGGTGCTCGTAGCGGTAGGTCGCGGAGAGCCCGCCCTCTTCGCCTTCGGGGAGGTCGAGGTGGAAGAGGTGCGCCTTCATCGCGACCTCCGCCAGCGCGATCTCCGCCGGGGCGCCGTCGACGCGCCGCACCACGCCGTCCGCCACCTCGAGGCCCTCGGCGTCGGTCTCGAGCAGGTGCGCGGCGATCCGCAGGATCTTCTCCTTCACCCGGCGACACGCCCCGGCCGTGGCACCGCTGATCATCACGGTGAGCCGGCTGCCACCGGGCCCTGCCGAGACGAAGCCCGCCCGCGAGTCGGCGTGCTCGACCGAGACGTTCTCCGGGTCGACCCCGAACTCCTGCGCCACCACCATCGCCACCACCGTGTCGGGGCTGTTGCCCCAGAGCGGCGAGCCCACGGTCACGCGAAAGCCCCCCGTGGCGTCGACGTCCAAGCGCACCGTCTCCGGGGTGGAGGTGAGCGGGAAGCCCGGTTTGTCGTAGAGGAACCACCACTCGGTGGCGCTGTAGGTGGTGCGCTCCTGACAACTGGTGATCCCGATGCCGAGGTAGCGGCCCTGCTCGCGCAGACGCGCCTGCTCCGCCCGCCAGTGGGGGAGGTCGGCCTTCGCGAGGGCCAGGTCGAGCACGGTCTCGTAGTCGCCGCTGTCGTACACGTTCCCGGTGGGGATGCGGTAGGGGAACTCGTCGGGGGCGATGAAGTTGCGCCGACGGATCTCGGCGGGGTCGAGGTCGAGCTCCCGCGCCGCTTTGTCGACCAACCGTTCGAGCACGAAGTTCCCGGGGTCGGAGCCGGCGCCGCGGAAGAAGCCCTGCTGGTCTTTGTTGGTGAGCACCGCGCACAGGTCGTACTCGAGGCTGCGGATCCGGTAGGGCCCCACGGGCTGGGAGAGGGCGTTGCCGTGTTGGCCGTGGGCGAAGCGGAAGTAGGCGCCGTAGTCGTCGACCACGGCGAGACGCAACCCCAGGAGCTCGCCGTCGCGGCGCAGCGCGAGCTCGGCGTCGTACTCGCGGTCGGGGCCCAGGTTGTCGTTGGCGGCCAGGTTGTCGGCGCGGTCTTCCACGTACTTCACCGGGCGGCCGATGGCCTTCGCGAGGGCGCCGGCGATCAGGATCACCTTGCTCAGCAGGTGCTTGCTGCCAAAGCTCCCGCCGGCCAGACACGGCACCAGCGTGAGCCTGTGGTTCGGCACGTCCAGCATCTGGGCGAACACCCAGGGGATGAAGTTGTACATGTTGGTGTTCGACCAGACGGTCATCTCGCCGCGGGCGCGCTCGTAGCGCGCGACGGCGCCGCAGGTCTCGAGGGGCTGGGCGCTCATGCGGTGCCAGCGGTAGCGGCCGCGCACCACGTGGTCGGCGGCTTCGAAGTCCGCCGTCAGGTCGCCGAACACGAAGCGCTCGCGGAAGGCGACATTGTCGCTGAGGCCCTCGTGGAGCCGCTCGGCGTCGGGCGCCATCGCCGCCGCCGCGTCGGGCAGCGCCGGGAGGGGCTCGAAATCGACGTCGATCGCCTCGCAGGCGTCCTCCGCCTGGGCGCGGGTCTCGGCGGCGACGATCGCCACCGCCTCACCGGCGAAGCGCACCCGCTCGACAGCGACCGCGTCCTGCTCGATGGGCTCGTTGCAGAAGGCCGGCGCGGCGCCGACGTAGCGGCGCGCCTCCGCGCCGGAGAGCACCGCCACCACCCCCGGCATCGCGCGGGCGGCGGCGCTGTCCACCGAGAGGATCTTCGCGTGGGCGAAGGGGCTGCGCAGTACGGCGGCGTGAAGCATCCCGGGGAGCTTCACGTCGTCGACGAAGGTGCCGGTGCCGGTGAGGGGCGCTGTGTCCTCGCGGCGGCGGATCGAGCGCCCGACCCAGGGGCCCCGCTGCTCGGGGCGCACGGCGCTCACGCTCCGCCCTCCGGCGCGGCGCGCAGCGCTTCGGCCGCGGCTTTCACCGAGCGGAGGATGTCGCGGTAGCCCGTGCAGCGACACACGTTCCCCGCGAGCGCCTCGCGGATCGCCGCGTCGTCGGGGGCCGGGGTCTCGCGCAACAGCTCGAGAGTCGATATCAGCATGCCGGGGGTGCAGAAGCCGCACTGTTGCCCGTGGTGGTCGGCGAAGGCCTGCTGAATCGGGCCGAGCCCCCCGGCGCCGTCGCCCATACCCTCGACGGTGGTGACCTCCGCGCCCTCCGCCTGGTAGGCGAACATCAGACACGCGCGCACACTGCGGCCATCGACGAGTACCGTGCAGGCGCCGCACACCCCGTGCTCGCAGCCCAGGTGGGTTCCGGTGAGCGAGAGCTCCTCGCGCAGCGCATCCGCCAAGGTGGTGTGCGGGGGCACCCGGATCTCGTGGGCGGCTCCGTTCACCGAGAGTGCGACGCGGGCCGCGTCAGACACGGACGTCCTCCTCTCCCGCGGCCGCCGCGAGCGCGCGGCGGGTAAGCGCGACGGCGAGCTCCCGGCGGTACTCCGCCGAGCCGTGCACGTCGTCGAGCGGCTCGACCTCCGACGCTACCTCGTTCGCGGCGCCGCGCAGCCCGGCCGGGTCGAGGGGCGCGCCGCGAAGCGCCGCTTCGACGGCGTGGGCGCGCACCGGGCGCGCGCCGGCGCCGCAGAGCGCAACCCGCGCCTCGAGACACGGCCCACCGGGCTCGCGGCGCACCACCGCCGCGACGCCGCAGAGCGGAAAGTCGTGTTTGCGGCGCGCCGCCTCGACGAAGGTGCTGCGGGCGTCGGCGGGTGCCACGGGGACAAGCACTTCAACGAGCGCTTCGCCGGAGGCCAGCGCGGTCTGGAAGTAGTCGACGAAGAACTCGCTCGCCCCGATCGTGCGCTCGCCGTCGCGGCTACGCGCGATGAACTCGGCGTCGAGGGCGAGGAGCGCGGCGGGAAGCTCGGCCGCCGGGTCGGCGTGGGCGGCGCTCCCACCGAGGGTGCCCCGGTTGCGGGTGGTGGGATAGCCGACGTGGCGGGCGGCCTGGGCCAGGAGCGGCGCCGCCGCCTCGACCTCCGGCGAGCGCAGCAGGTCGGCCTGACGCAGCATCGCCCCGAGCGACAGGGCGCCGTTCTCGCGGCGCACGGTGTCGAGATCCGGCACGCGGTTCAGGTCGACGAGCAGCGACGAACGCGCCAGTCGCAGGTTCATCATCGGCACCAGGCTCTGGCCGCCGGCGATCACGCGTGCCTCGTCGCCGTGCTCGGCGAGGGCGCCGAGGGCCTCGTCGAGGGTCTCCGGCACCAGACAGTCGAAAGGCGCGGGCTTCATCGGCGCTCCAGCACGCAGGGCCGGTACAGTATCACAGGACGCGCGCGCGCTTCGCGACACGCGCGGCGGAGGCGAACCGATGGGCGACGAAGCGATTCTCTACATCAACGGCGCATTCAAGCCGCTCTCGGAGGCCCACGTGTCGGTGCTCGACCAGGGCTTCCTCCTGGGGGACGGCGTCTTCGACGTCGTCTCGGCGTGGCGTGGAACGCTCTTTCGTCTCGACGACCACCTCGATCGTCTCGACGGCTCGCTCCAGGCGGCGCGGCTGGGGGTGCCCCTCACCCGCGAGCAGTGGCGCGACGCGATCGTCGAGACGCTGCGCCGCAACGGTCTCCGCGACGCGAGTGTGCGGCTGATCGTCACCCGGGGCGTCTCACCCAACGTGGTGGCCGACCCGCGGGTGTTCGAGCCGACGGTGATCGTCTGGGCCGCGCCCTATGTGTTCCTCGCCGACGAGACCAAACGCCGCGAGGGTATCCGGCTCCATCTCTCCGCCACCCGCGGCTTCCCGCCGGACACCCTCGACCCGCGTTACAAGTGTCTCGACCGGCTGCCCTTCCAGCTGGCGAAGCTCGAGGCGCTCGAAGCGGGCTACGACGACGTCATCTGGCTCGGCGCCGACGGCTACGTCGCCGAGGGCCCGGCCTCCAATATTTTTCTGGTCGCGGGCGGCCGGCTCGCGACACCGGCGCGCGGCGTGCTCGAGGGCATCACCCGCGCGACCTTTCTCGAGCTCGGGCTCGAGGCGGGGCTCGAGGTGGCCGAGGCCGACCTCAGCCCCTTCGACCTCTTCTCCGCCGACGAGATCTTTACGACGAGCACCGCCGGCGGTGCGCTGGCCGTGCGCGAGGTCGCCGGCCGCACGCCCCGCGGCGAGGTGCCGGGCCCGGTGACCCGCGACCTCGACCGCCGCTACTGGGCGCTGCGCGACTCGGGCGCCCACGGCACCCCCTTCTAGGCGCGACCTCCCGGCGCCGCCCCGAACGCCGGATCCCCGGCGGAGGCACCCCGAACGCCGGCACTCCGGCGGAGGCACCCCCGATGCACTCGACCTGGTTCTACATCGCGTTGGCGGTTGCCGCCGGCGCCCTCGGCGGCATCCACGTGCCGATCAACGGCGCCCTCGGCGCGCGGATCGGCTCGGCGCTGGTCGCCACCTTCACCTTCTACGGGGTGGCGTTTCTGGTGATCGCCGCGGCCAACGCGGTGATGCTCGACCGCAGCGCCTTGGCCTCGCTGAGCCGGGTCCCGGCCTGGACCTATCTACTCCCGGGGTTGATCAGCGTCCTCGTGGTGGGCGCCAATACCTATCTGATCCCGAGGCTCGGCGCGCTGAATCTCTTCGTGCTCGTCGTCGCGTCCCAGCTCGTCGTGCGCAGCACGATCTCGCACTTCGGCTGGCTCGCGTCTCCCGTCGACCCGGTCAACTGGACCAAGGTCGCCGGGACCGCGATGGTGCTGATCGGCGCCGTGCTCGTCGTGCGCAACTGAAGTCCGCGGAGAACCCGACTACGGAAGCTTGAAGACGAAGAGCGTGCTGCCGTAGGGCAGCGACGTGGGCGAGCCCACGATCTCCTGCACCAGGCCGCCACCCCCCGAGCCGATCGCCACGTAGGTCTCGCCGTCGAGCTCGTAGGCCATCGGCTGGCTCCGGATCCCCGAGCCGGTCGAAAAGCGCCAAAGCTCCTTCCCCGTCTTCGCGTCGAAGGCGAGCGCGTGGCCCTCGGCGTTCCCCGTGATCACCACGCCCCCGGCGGTGCTCAGCGTGCCCGCCATCACCGGAAGCTTCTCGCGGTGGGTCCAGCGGCGCTCGCCGGTGTTGACGTCGATCGCGACGATGTTGCCGTAGGCCTCGCCGCTGTCGCGTTCGGGGGAGGAAAACCAGCCGCCAAAGAAGGGCACGCCTTTCACGAAGACCGACTCCCCCTTCTCGATGTAGTGACAGCTCTCGATCGACGGGACGTAGGCGAGCCCGAGATCGGGGTTCACCGACCCCGCGTAGGCAGCGTTGTTGCCCCCGGCGATACCGGGGCAGATCAGCACGTTCCCCTCCGACTTCGGCACCGGCACGCGGCCCGGGTTCGGGATGGGGCGCCCCGTGTCGTCCACGCCACTGGCCCAGTTGATCTTGTCGACGTAGGTGGTCGCCCGCAGGAACTCGCCGGTGGTGCGGTCGAGAATGTAGAAGAACCCGTTGCGGTTGGCCTGGACCAGCGCCTTGCGCGGCTCTCCCTCGTGCTCGATATCGACCAGCCAGATTTCGCTGTTGCCGTCGTAGTCCCAGACGTCGTGGGGCGTCGCCTGGAAGTGCCACTTGAGCGCGCCGTTGGTGGCGTCGATCGCGAGGATCGAGTCGGAATAGAGGTTGTCGCCCTTGCGCAGGTCGCCGTTCCAGTCGGGGGCCGGGTTCCCGGTGGGCCAGTAGAGGATGTCGGTCTCGGGTTCGTAGGCCCCGAGCCCCCAGGTCGGCGCCCCGCCGGTCTCCCAGGAGTTGCCCGACCAGGTCTCGACGCCAGGCTCCCCCGCCGCGGGAATCGTGTAGAGCCGCCAGACCCGCTCGCCGGTCTTGGTGTCGTAGACGTCGACGAAACAGCGGGCGCCATACTCGCCACCGCCCACGCCGATCGCCACCCGGTCGGCGCCCAGCGCCAGCGGGGCCGAGGTCGCGCTGAAGCCGTCCGCGTGGGGCGCGATTTCGGTGTCCCAGAGCAGCTCCCCGGTCTTGCGGTGGAGCGCCACGATGTGGGCGTCGAGGGTGCCCATGATAATCGCGTCGCCGGCGATCGCGACGCCGCGGTTCGCGGGCCCACAGCAGATCCGTAGATCGTCGGGCTGGCTGTAGTCGTAGCGCCAGATGACGGCGCCGGTCTCGGCGTCGAGGGCGAAGAGCCGGTTGTAGGCCGACGTCGTGTACATCACGCCGTCGTAGACGAGGGGGTTGGCCTCGAGCTGGCCGGTGGTGCCGGTCTGGAAGGCCCACGCCACCTGGAGCGAGCCCACGGTCTCGGGGGTGAGGGAGGCGATCGGGCTGTGACGCCAACCCGCGTGGTTGCCGCCGTAGTGGAGCCACTCCGCGTTGTTGCGCGGTGTGGCGGCCAGCGCGGCCGTGTCGACCGGGCCGAGCCCGGTGCCGACCGAGGCCGAGTTGGTCCAGTGAGAGGAACTCCCCTCCTGCGCTCTGGTCGCCGCGGCGAACGCCAGCCCCGTCGCGACGACCAGCGCCGTCGCCCCCATCCGTCCCCAGATCGTCGCCATGTTCGTTGCCTCGCGTCGAGAAGGTTCCGACGCAGCATTGTCGGCGACAGGGGGTCGGGGGGCAATACGGTGGCTCCCCACGAAACCATGGAGCTCGGAGGTGTGCGGATTCGGCTTTGTGGACTTCGCGGCGCCTGTGGCGCCGCTGCAAGCGAGCGCCCTTTGGGCGCTCGCTTGCTACGCTCGGGGGACTCTGCGGGCGGTGTCGGGATGGGTGATCGCAGGGTCCCGGTCGAGTCGGAACTCCGCGAACCCCGTCAGGCCCGGAAGGGAGCAGCGGTAGCGAAGCGTCGGCGGCGATCGGGGGCGCCCTGCGATCTTCCATCCCGCGCACGGCCGGCCGCAGCCCCCCGGCGCAACGGAGACCCCCCCGCGTTGAGCTACCAGGTTCTCGCCCGCAAGTGGCGACCCCAGACCTTCGACGACATCACCGGGCAGGCCCATGTGACCCGCGCGCTGCGC
>CAJHXS010000104.1_pt1 | contig 10730 bp, 10 predicted proteins | sample 9198591 | NCBI WGS metagenome assembly CAJHXS01 (sample SAMEA7708347, study PRJEB35096) | sediment metagenome | biome: marine neritic benthic zone biome [ENVO:01000025]; feature: sediment [ENVO:00002007]; material: shallow marine sediment [ENVO:03000034] sea grass bed [ENVO_01000059] ... | reverse complement strand
GCCGAGCGTCTCGACCCGGCCGACCTCGAGGCGCGGCGCGACGCCGCCGGCGACGAGCACGGCCAGCGGCGCGGCGGCGGCGTGCCCCGCGGAGGGGTCGGACGCGGCGCGGTGTCGGAGGCCCGCGCCGCGCGAGGGATCGCGATCGCCACCGGCGAGAAGGACGTCGGCTACGAGCTCCGCTGTGGCAAACCCACCGCCTTCGACCGCGACTACACCCGTGACCTCGGCGCCGGGGCAGCCCAGGCGATCCTCGACGGCACCCGCGACGTCCTGATCACCCGTCAGGCGGAGCAGATCGTGCCGATTCCCTTCTCCGATCTGATGGACGCCGAGACCGGGCGGACCCGGGTGCGCGACGTCGACGTCGGGAGCGACTGGTACCGCCGGGCCCGGGCGCTCCAGCTCCGGGTGGAGCCGGGCGACCTCGAAGACCCGGCGCGTCTCGAGGCCATTGCCCGGGCCGCGAGGCTCCCCCCGGGCGAAGCCCGCACCCGCTACGCGCCGATCGGCTAATCGTTGTCCGTCCTCGATCTGGTGCGCGACGCGGGAGCGGGACTCAGCCGCTTTACCGAGCGCTGGGTGCCCGACTCGTGGGTGATCTGCATGATGCTCACGAGCGTGGCCCTGGTCGTCGCGGTCGTCGGCGCCGGCGCCACCGTCGCCGAGGCCGTCGAGGGCTGGGGCGGCGGCATGTGGGTCCTGCTCGGCCTCTCGATGCAGTTTTCGATCGCTATGGTCGCCGCCTACGCCTGTGTCTCCTCGCGCCCGGTCTACCGGCTGCTCGACCGGATCGCGTCGCTCCCGAATCCCGAACGCCCCCATCAGGCGGTGTTCCTCGCGGCCGTCTTCTCGATGGCGACCGCCTACCTCAACTGGGCCTTTTGCCTCGTGGCCTGCGCGCTCTTCGTCCCCTTCGTGGCCCGGCGCAACCCGAAGGTCGACATCCGCGTGCTGGTCGCGTCGGCCTACGTCGGCCTCGGCACGGTCTGGCAAAGCGGGCTGTCGAGCTCGGCCCCGCTGATCCTCGCGACCCCGGACAACAACCCGCTGCTCGACCCGCGGAGCGGCCCGCCGGTGATCGACCGCATCTACCCGGTCTCCGAAACCCTCTTCTCGAGCTTCAACCTGGTCTACATGGGGGTGATCGCTGTGGTCGGGGTCCTCGCGTGTCTCGCGATCCACCCGCGCCGCGGCGGCGACGTCGTGACCCTGTCCGCGGAGCAGGTGGAGACGATCCTCCCCGAGCCCCCGCCGGCCCCCGACCCGCCGCGCTCGCCCGCCGAACGTCTCGAGCTCTTCCGGGGCTGGGTGTGGTTGGCGGCTCTGCTGATCGTGTGGGCGCTCGGCAGCCAGATCCTCGAGCGGGGCTTCGGCCGCGCCTGGACGATCAACGCCTACAACATGACCTTCCTCGCGGCCGCGCTCCTGCTCCACCAGCAGCCGGTCTCGTTTCTGCGGGCGTGTCGCCGTGGCGTCGACACGGCGTGGGGCATCATCGTGCAGTTCCCGTTCTACGCGGGGATCTTCGGGTTGATGAACGGCACTCGGCTCGGCCCGTGGCTCGAAGAGATCTTCAAACGCATCGCGACCACCGACACCTTCCCGACCGCGGTGTATCTCTATTCCGGCTTCTTGAACCTCTTCGTTCCGTCGGCGGGGTCGAAGTGGTTGATCGAAGCGCCCTACCTGATTCCCGCCGGCGAGGAGCTCGGGGTGTCGGTGGTGACGACGATGTTCGCGTACGCCTACGGCGACTCGACCACCAACCTGATCCAGCCCTTCTTCGCGATCCCGATCCTCGCCGTCACCCGGCTCCGCTTCGGGGAAGTGGTCGGGTACACCTTCCTGATCGCGCTGGCCTGCGCGGCCACCGGGATCGTCGCGATGGCGCTGATCCCGGCGCAGCTCTAGGCCCGCGCGGGGGCCACAGCGGCCGGGTCGATCGGCCGAAAGGAGAGTATGGCTTCGACGAGCGCGACCGAGGGGCGTCACGGGATTCTCGTGGTCGGCGGCGGGCTCGTGGGGTCGACCCTCGCCGAGCTCCTCGCCGGGCAGGGCCGCGACGTGACCCTGGTCGAGCGCGACCGCGACGTCGCCGCCGAGCTCGTCAACCAGCTCGGCGACGTCCGGGTGCTCGAGGGCAACGGCACCACCGGCGCGGCGCTGCGCCTCGCGGGGATCGAACGCGCCGAGCTCGTCGTCGCGGTCACCCAGTCGGACGAGGCGAACCTCATCGTGGGGCTCCTCGCCGCCTCCTTTGACGTGCCGCGTCTGATCGTGCGGGTGCGCGACCCCGACCACTCGCGTTCCTTCGAGCGGTTGCGTCAGCGCGCACAGGAGAGCGACACCCTCGCGGTGAACCCCACCCTCGCCGCAGCGGAGAAGATCGCGAGCCTGCTCGCGGTGCCGGGTGCCCGCGACGTATGCTCCTTTCTCGGGGGCGACCTCCTGGTCGTGGGCTTTGCGATCTCGGCGCGCTCCGACTTCGCCGGCCTCGCCATCCACAACGTCGACCTGATGTTCGCCGGGACGCCCACCCTCGTGGCGGCGATCCGCCGCGGGGGCGACTGGGTGATCCCACGGGGCGCCGACGAGATCCGCGAGGGCGACATCGCCTACTTCGCGGTGGGGCGCGACCACCTGCCCTCGGTGCTGAGCCTGCTCGGTGCGGAACACAGCGGACGACCACACGTGATGATCGCCGGCGGCACCGACGTGGGGCTTGAGCTGGCGCGTCGACTCGAGTCCGACGAGGGCCGCGCCGCTGTCGGCGAGCTCTTCTACGACGACCAGCAGCAACAGCGACGTCACCCGCGTGTCACGCTGATCGAGGAGGATCCGGAGCGCGCCACCGCCGCCAGCGGCCAGCTCCACGAGACCCTCGTCGTCCACGGCCTCGCCACCGACCAGACCCTGCTCGAGGAGGAGGAGATCGAAGAGGTCTCTACCTTCGTGGCCGCCACCGACGACCACGAGACCAACCTGGTGGCGGCGCTGCTCGCCAAACGCCTCGGGTGTCAACGCGCCTTCGCGCTGGTCGACAACCCGGCGATCGCGAGTCTGGTGGGCGACATCGGGATCGACGCGCCGATCGTGCCCCGTCAGCTCACCATCGACCTGGCGCTCAGCTACATCCGCGGCGACCGGGTGGTCTCGGTGACGACCCTCCTCCAGGAGGGGATGGAGGTCTTCGAGGGCGAGGTCGACGAGAAGAGCCCGCTCTGCCGTGGTCCGATCCACAGCGTGGCCGAGCGGCTGCGGGGCGCGATCGTGATCGCCGTCCAGCACGAGGCGCAGGTGTTCATCCCCCGCGGCGACTTCCAGATTTCCCCGGGCGACCACGTGGTGATGCTCGCCGCCAAAGACCGCGCCGAGCGGATCGGGAACTTCCTCTCCGCCTCGAGCTAGCGCGCTCCGCCCGCCGTTCCGGCCCGGAGAGCACCGGTCAGCGAGACGGCGCGAGCGCGCGCGGAACCCGTCAAGTCGGGGCCGGAAGCGGTCGAATCAGCTCCCATGACCAGCGCACCCGCTCGCCTCGAATGGGATACCCCCATGTACCGTCTGGCGGTGGCCCAGCTCGACCGCTGCGCCGAGCAGATGGGTCTCGACACCAACGTCTGGGAGCGGCTCCGCACGCCGCAGCGCGCCCACGTCGTGTCATTCCCCTTCCGCCGCGACGACTACGACACGGTGGAGACCGTGTTCGGCTACCGGGTGCAGCACCTCCTCACGATGGGCCCGACCAAGGGGGGTATCCGCTACGACGTCGACGTCAATCTGGGCGAGGTGACGGCCCTCGCGATCTGGATGACCTGGAAGTGCGCGATCATGGAGCTGCCGTTCGGCGGGGCCAAGGGCGGGGTGCGGATCGACCCGCGGGCGCTCTCGCGTTCCGAGGTGCAGCGCATCACCCGTCGCTTCACCTCCGAGATCATCCCGGTGATCGGGCCCGACCGCGACATCCCGGCCCCCGACCTCGGGACCGACCAGCAGGTCATGGCCTGGATCATGGACACCTACTCCCAGCAGAAAGGCTTTTCGGTCCCAGGGGTGGTGACGGGCAAACCGATCCAGCTCGGCGGCTCCGAGGGTCGGCGCGAGGCCACCGGCCGCGGCGTGATCATCTGCGCCGCCGAGGCCTGCCGCGAGTACGGTCTCGCCTTTCCCGAGAGCCGGATCGTGGTCCAGGGCTTCGGGAATGTCGGGCGCGCGGCGGCCCAGATCGCCGACGAGCGCGGCGCGAAGATCGTGGCGATCTCCGACGTGGGCGGCGGGGTCTACAACGACGGCGGCCTCGACCTCGAGGCGCTCGCCGCGTGGAACGACGAGCACGGCACCCTCTACGGCTTTCCCGACGCCGACCACGTCGACAATCACGAGATCCTGGAGCTCCCTTGCGACATCCTGATCCCAGCGGCGATCCAGAACCAGATCACCGAGGAGAACGCCCACGAGGTCGACTGCAAGCTCCTCGTCGAGGGCGCCAACGGCCCCACCACCCTCGAAGCCGACGCAATCCTGGCCGACCGCGGCATCGTCGTCGTGCCCGACATCCTGGCCAACGCCGGCGGCGTCACGGTGTCCTACTTCGAGTGGGTGCAGGGGCTCGCCCAGTTCTTCTGGTCCGAGGAAGAAGTGAACGAGAAGCTCGAGCGGCTGATGGTGAAGGCCTTCCTGGCCGTCCACTACATGGCGAAGGAGCGGGGCGTGAGCCTGCGCAGCGCCGCGATGATGCTGGGCGTCGAGCGGGTGAAGGAGGCCAAACGCACCCGGGGCGTCTTTCCCTGAGCCCCGCGCGTCGAACGCGTCTCGGCGTCTAGAAGCGGATCCGACCGCCCCGCGAGCGCTTCGAGAAGGCCCACTGGCCGATCAGCCCGAGCACCATGCCGGCGGCGAGGATCGACGCGCCGGTGATCAGGAAGGGCCAGCGCTCCCCGGCCTTGTACTCCATGTTCTCACGGGTGAGGCGCTCGATCTCGAGGGCGGTCTCGGCGTCGGCGCTGCGCAGGCCCTCGTTATCGCCCCGCAGGCCCTCGGCCTCGCTCTGGGCGCTGGCGAGCTCGGTCTCGAGCTCGCTCACCCGTTGGGCGAGGAGCACCCGGGGCGGCGCTTCGTTGGTGAGGTAGGAGCCGAGGACCCAGCCCTCTCGTCCCCGTTCGTCGCGCACCTCGACCCAGCCGCCGTCGCGGCGCAGGATCGTCACGGGGTCGCCGGTGCGCAGCACGCCGATGGCGTGGTCGTTCTCGCCCGCGCCGGTGCGGAGGTTCAGGACGCGGTCGCCGCTCACCCAGGCCTGCGCCCAGGTCAGCGCGGGGGCACCCGCGACAGCCAGGGCCCCCAGCAGCGCGAGCGCCCGCCACGGGCCGAGTCTCGAAGGGTTGCGTCGGTGCTTCGAAGTCAACGGAGACTCCGGGTTGGAGGTGGCTCCCCGGGCAGGACTCGAACCTGCGACAAGTCGGTTAACAGCCGACTGCTCTACCAACTGAGCTACCGGGGAATGGCCAAAGAGTCTGGCGTTATTCGTACCGAATCTCCACGATCTCGAACTCGCGCATGCCGCGGGGCACCGTCACTCGCACCTCGTCGTCGACGCCCTTGCCAATGAGCGCCCGCGCGACGGGGGAGCCCACCGAGATCCGCCCCTGCCCGGCGTCGGCCTCGTCCTCGCCGACGATCACGTAGCGGACCTCCTCGTCGCTCTCGACGTCGTTTAGAACGACGGTTGCGCCGAATCGAACGGCGTCGGGGCTCTGGCCGCGGGGGTCGATCACCTGGGCTCGGGCCAGGCGGTCCTCTACCTGGGCGATCCGGCCTTCGACCATCCCCTGCTTTTCCTTGGCGGCGTGGTATTCCGCGTTCTCCGAGAGGTCTCCGTGGGCCCGAGCCTCTTCGATCGCATTCACGATCGAGGGTCGCTCGACCTTCTTCAGGTGCTTGAGCTCCGCCTCGAGGCGCTCGCGCCCCTGCGGCGTCATCGGCACGCGGTCACTCACGGCATCCTCCTGCGACGACGGAAACAAAAAAACCGACGCCGCGGAAACGGGCGTCGGACAACATCGCCTCGGGGCGATCGAAGCTACAAAACTCCCCCCGGTGGGGTCAACGGGGCCAACCGTCGCTCGTGGCGCCCGAAATTTAGGATTCGGCGTCGAGGTCGGGGTCGAGGAGGCGTTCCTCGAGCACCCGGAGCAGATACCCCATGAGCATCAGATTCGGCAGACGGCGTAGGGTTTCCCCACCGACGTCGGCGGCTCGCCCAAAGTCGTCGCCGTACTTCTCGAAAAACTCGAGCGTCTCGAGCGGGACATTCTTCGCCAAGAGCTCGTTGATCTCGTCGGTGTTGAGATCGGCGAAGAGCTCGGCGAACTCCCAGGCCAGGTGCGTGTGATCCATCGGAGTCTCGATCCCCGCCGAGACCCGGGGCTGCCGGGGTTCGACATCAGCCGCTTTCGGATGCTCGACGGACCAAGGGTTGACCCCTCCGGCATCCAGAGCGCGATGCTCGCACCAGTGCCATTTAATGTCAACGCGACGAAAAGCCATCTATCTTCTCGTGTTCTGCGCAACTCATGCGCAAAAACCCAACAAAAACCCGAAAAGTCCGAAGTTTTTTCGGATCGGTTCCGGCCCCAAATTGCGTTCGGGTTTCGACACGCCATACTGCGGCCCATCGGGGCGTGGCGCAGCTTGGTAGCGCGCTTCGTTCGGGACGAAGAGGTCGCTGGTTCGAATCCAGTCGCCCCGACCATTCCTCCGCCCGCGGGCCTAGATCGGCGGAGCGCGTCGAAGTCGCGGCTCTCGGCGACTACGCTCTATGAAGTTCTGGTGGCGATTGCCCGGCCCGGCTGCAGGCCGCCGGGCCCGCACGTATGGTTGGCAGCGATGGCTGAGCGAATCCTCGTGGTGGACGACGAGCCCGACCTGCAGGACCTGGTGGAGCTCGCACTTGGCGACGCCGGCTACGAGGTGGAGACCGCGGCCAATGGGCGGGACGCCCTGAGCAAGGTGCAGCAGTCGCCGCCCGACCTGCTGGTCCTCGACTTGATGCTCCCCGACATGCCGGGCACCGAGGTGTGTCGCCATCTGCGCGGGCGCCCAGCCACCGAAGATCTCCCGATCTTGATGCTGACCGCGAAGTCGGAAGAAGTCGATCGTATCGTCGGCTTTGAACTCGGTGCTGACGACTACGTGACCAAGCCCTTCAGTCCCCGCGAGCTGGCGCTGCGGGTGCGGGCACTCCTGCGCCGCCGCGGCGGCGCGCCCAACGAAGAGAATCTCCTCGAACACCGCGGCATTTCGCTCGACCTCGAGCGACACCGCTGCAGCGCCTCGGGGCGGGACGTGCGGCTCACGGCCAAGGAGTTCCGTCTGCTCGCGACGTTGATGCGCCGCCCCGGCCACGTCTTGTCCCGGGAGCAGTTGCTCGAGAACGCCTGGGGTTCGGACATCACAGTCACCCTCCGCACCATCGACACCCACCTCAAACGTCTCCGCGAGAAGCTGGGTCCGGTCGGCGAAGCGATCGAGACGGTGCGAGGCGTCGGCTACCGCATCGCCGAGTGAGCCCGGTGCACACCGAGACACGAGCCGTCGCGCGGTGGGTCGCCGCAATCGCGACGGTCGGGTGTCTCGCTGTCGCGACCGCGGTCTACGTGGGGGAGGCGTCGGCGGCGTTGGCCGTTGCCGTGCTGGCGGTGGGGGGAGGCTTCGCGGCGGCGCTCTGGCTCCAATCGCTCTACACGCGCGAGGCGCTCCGCCGTATCGGCGATTTCGTGTCCGAAGCGCAGCGGGACCTCCACAACCCGCCGATACTCGATGAACGGGGCGGCGTCGAGTGGACGCGCTCCGCCCGGACGCTGAACACGTGGATGGCTTCGCTGCGGCGGCGGGTGGACGACGAGAGCGAGGTGCGCGGCCGCCTCGAGACCGTGATCGGCGCGATCGAAGACGCGTTTCTGGTGGTGTCCGCGGAGGGGCGGGTGCTCTTTGCCAACGAGCGGCTCGGGGCGCTCTTCTCCGTCCCGGAGGCCCCGGTCGGGCGCCCGATGCTCGAGGTAGTGCGCGACCGCTCGGTCCTCGACGAGCTCGAGGCGGCTTTGGCGGGGGAGCCGCGCGCCGGCGAGCTGCGGCTCGGCGCCGACGGCCAGCTCAGCGTCCGCTACCGCGTCTCGCCCTTTCCCGCCCCCGCCGAGGCCGGGGCGCCGCCGGCGGGCGCGGTCGCGCTCTTTCACGACATCAGCGAGCTGCGACGCGCCGAGAACGCCCGGAGCGACTTCCTCGCCAACGCCTCCCACGAGATCAAGACGCCGCTGGCGGCCGTGCGGGGTTACGCCGAGATCCTGGCCGACCGCGAGGCCTCGGACCCCACCGCCAAACGCGCCGTCGAGGCCATCCTCAACAACTCGAAGCGGCTCGCGGCGCTGGTCGAAGACCTCCTCGAGCTCTCACGGATCGAAGGGGGGGCGCTGACCTTCGACGCGCGCCCCTTCGACGCGGGAGAGGCCGCCCGCTCCCTGCTTCGCGACTTCGACACCCGCGCCCGCGCAGCCCAGGTGAAGACCTCCCACGAGGCGCTGGGCGACACCGCGATCGTCGGTGACCGCCGGCTCTTTGAGCAGGTCGTGGGCAACCTGATCGACAACGCGATCAAGTACACCCCGAGCGGGGGCGCGGTGACCGTCTCCGCCCGCCCGGCCGCCACTGCCGGGTGTGTCCGAGTCGAGGTCCGCGACAACGGGCCCGGGATTCCGCTGCGTCACCACGACCGGGTCTTCGAGCGCTTCTACCGGGTCGACCCGGGTCGCTCGCGCAGCCTCGGCGGCACCGGGCTCGGCCTCGCCATCGTGAAGCACCTGGTCCAGGACGGCCTGGGCGGCGAGGTCGGTCTCGACTCGACCCCGGGCCAGGGCTCGTGTTTCTGGGTGGAGCTTCCCAGCCGACGCGACAACGCGTCCGCCGCCGGCGCTCTGGGCGCGCCCGAGCGACACGACGACGGCTGATCCGCCCGCCGCGTCGCCTCCCGCGGCGTGGAACCGTGACCCTACCCGAACCGGCCGCTGATGTAGTCCTGGGTGCGTCGCTCTCGCGGGTTCACGAACATGTCGCCGGTGTCGCCGACTTCGACCAAGCCGCCGAGGTAGAGAAACGCCGTGCGGTTGGATACGCGCGAGGCCTGCTGCATGTTGTGGGTGACGACCACCTGCGTGTAGCGCTCCCGCAGGTCTTGCATCAGCTCCTCGATCTTCGCGGTGGCGCCCGGGTCCAGAGCCGAGCAGGGCTCGTCGAAGAGCAGCACGTCGGGCTCGACCGCCATCGCCCGCGCGATACACAGCCGCTGTTGCTGGCCCCCCGACAGACGCAGCGCGGTGTCGTGGAGCCGGTCTTTCACCTCCTCCCAGAGCGCCGCGGCACGCAGCTTCTCCTCGACCAGGTCGTCGAGGGCGTCTCCGAGACCGTGGATCCGGGGGCCGAAGGCGACGTTCTCGTACACCGACTTTGGGAAGGGGTTGGGCCGCTGGAAGACCATTCCGACCCGTTGTCGCAAGGTGTGGACGTCCACGTCGGGGTGCAGGACGTCGACGCCGCCGAGCTCGATCTTGCCCTCGACCCGGGCACCCGGGATGGTCTCGTACATCCGGTTGAAGCAGCGCAGCAGGGTCGACTTCCCGCACCCGGAGGGTCCGATCAGCGCCGTGATCCCGCCGGCGGGAATCGCGAGGGAGACGTCGTCGAGGGCCTGGCTTGGCCCGTACCAGAACGAGAGGTCTTGCACACGGAGTTCGTTGGGCACCGGCGACCTTCGTCGCACAGCCTGTCCGGGGGCGCCAGCGGGCAGTTCGGGACGCCGATTCGCTAAGATGGGCATCCCCCCCGGATCGTATTGGCGTGTTCGCCCGGGAGGACCCGATGAGTCGCACCCTCGACGCTGCCCTCAACAACGTGCACACCCTCGTGCTGCAAATGGCCGTGGCGTGCGAGGCCATCCTCGACAAGGCGCTGCGCTCCCTGGAGGCACGCGACATCGCGCTCGCCGACCAGGTCGCCGACGACGACCTCGAGATCGATCGACTCGACGTCGAGGTGGACGAGGCGATCCTCCGCGCGATCGCCCTCCAGGGCCCGGTCGCCGAGGATCTGCGCCGGGTCCTCGCGGCGAAAGCGATCGGCACCGACCTCGAGCGGGTGGGCGACCTCGCGCGCAACATCGCGAAGTGCACCAAGCGTCTCGCGAGTCGCAGCCCCGTGCCGCTGCCGCCGAGTCTCGAAAGCCTCGTGCTCCACGCCAAGCAGATCCTGCGCGGCGCCCTCGACGCCTTCGTCGAACGCGACGCCGACAAGGCGCGCAAGTTGCTTTACGACGACGACCAGGTCGACGAAGATCAGGACCGCGTGGTGCGCGAGGCGCTGCGCGAGATCCGCGAGCACCCGGACGCCTCCGAGCAGGAGATCGACCTGATTTTCGTCGCGAAGAACCTCGAGCGTGTCGCCGACCACGCCACCAACGTCGCCGAGTCGGTGATCCTGCTGGTCGAGGGGCGCAACGTCAAACACGCCGACAAGCTCGCGCGTCTCGAGGAGCGCTAGCCCCGTCCGCGGCGAGGTTCCCGCGTTCGGCTAGACGGCCCCGCGGGCTGTCGCGATTTCCTCGCGCAGCGCGCCGATCGCCGCGGCGTAGTCGGGGGCGCCGAACACCGCGCTCCCCGCGACGAAGGTGTCCGCCCCCGCGG
>CAJHXS010000420.1_pt1 | contig 10821 bp, 13 predicted proteins | sample 9198591 | NCBI WGS metagenome assembly CAJHXS01 (sample SAMEA7708347, study PRJEB35096) | sediment metagenome | biome: marine neritic benthic zone biome [ENVO:01000025]; feature: sediment [ENVO:00002007]; material: shallow marine sediment [ENVO:03000034] sea grass bed [ENVO_01000059] ... | reverse complement strand
TCACAAGTGACGGCGGCCTCCTAGGCGCTCGCCTCCTGGGCGGCGAGGAGCTGCACGACGTCTCCTGTGCGGAGGGTCAGGACGACCTTCTCGTCCTCGTCGAGGAGGTCGAATAGGGCGTCCGTCTCGCCTCGAAGGCTGTAGTGGACGATGGCCCCTGTTGCGCCGCCCCCTTCTCGGTGCATGTCGCCGGCGGGGCTCGTAGTGGCGCGGCCGGCCGGGCGGCTGTCGCGCTCGGAGCGATCCTTCTCGTAGAGCACGTGGTCGCCGGCCACCACCAACGTGTGGGTGTCGGCGAGGTGACGGTGCAGGATGATCATCTCGTTCGCGTCGAATTTCGCCAGAAACTCGACGTGGTTGCGCTCTTCGTCGACGGCCAGCGCGTGGAACAACACATGATCGAACATCGGGTCGTCACCGAGACGGCTCCAGGAGAGTTGCGTGTCATCGAAGTTGCTCATGATGTTCCTTTCCCGCTGAACGTTCCGCGCGCGATCGCAGAAACACGCTAGCAGAGCGATCCCTCCTCGCGGAACAAGCGAACCCGCTCTGTAGCGGTGGGGCTGGCGCCCCATCTGGCGTGTACTTCCGTTCGCTGCGCCCGATCACTCGTAGTCGCCCGACGGATCGAAGCTCGCCCCCTCCGCCAGCACTCCGTGCCCGGGGACGTGGTTGACCTCGAGCCGGGTGCCCACTGGGTCTTCGAAGAGCACCGAGTAGTAGCCCGGGGCCCAGCCGCCCTCTTCCGGGGCGTGGACGATCTCCGCGCCGATCTCCTGGAGATGGGTGTGCACCTTGTCGACGTCTTCCCGGCTCCGCGCCCGCCAACAGTGATGGTGCAACCCGACCGCGTTCTGGACGAATCGCTGCCCCTCGAATTCGGGGGCGCAGCGACCCACCGCCATCGCCGTGCGCCCACCGACGAAGTAGACAAAGTCCGCCCCGTCGAAGACCTGCCCCATTCCGAAGAACGGCAACAGCTTCGTGTAGAAGTCGCGGCAGACCTCCCAGTTGCTCACGGTGATGTTGGTGTGGGCGACGCCGTTGATGTCGATCATTTGGAGGTCCTCGTGGCTGCCGTCGCTCGAGACGACGAGGCATGGCATGAAAGCGAGCCCGACACGATAGGCCGTCTGGTGGCCATTGGTTTCCCGACAGGAGCTCGACCCAGGGAGGCTCGGCCAACGTGAAGATGGAGGGGTAGAACTCGCGTTCCGGTTCGGACGAGATGGGTCCCAAGCATCACCTTTTTTCCGGGACGAACGGTTTCGCTGCGGTTCACAATCACGGCCAACGCCCGCCTGATGTACTGTGGAGAAATGCGCAGCTCGCATCTCGATCCAGGCGACCCGAAAGGCGACGCCGCTCGATCGTCCGCAGCCCCTTCAATTCAAGCGTTCGAGTTCGGGCGAAACTGGCAGGAATTTCTCGAGTGCCTCACCGATGACCGGATTGGAATCGCCCGAGATTCGATCGTCGATTTTCTTCATCCGGAATCCCTTCAAGGCAAGAGCTTCCTCGACATCGGGTGTGGCAGCGGCCTTTTTTCCTACGTCGCGCACGAGTTGGGCGCGGCCCCGATCGTCAGCTTCGACGTAGACGAATTCTCGGTCGAGTGCTGCCGCCACATGCACGCCAAAGCCGGTAAACCCGACCACTGGCGCACACTCAACGGCTCGGTGCTCGATGAAGACTTCGTCGGATCACTAGGCCAATTCGACATCGTCTACGCCTGGGGTTGCCTCCATCATACAGGCGACATGTGGCGCGCGATCGAGAACGCTGGAAGTCGTGTTGCCCCGGGCGGCTTGTTCTACATCGCGATCTACAACAAAGTGAAACGTGGGATCCAGACTTCCAGGAACTGGTCCCGGGTCAAACAGATCTACAACAAGATGCCTCGTGCCGGAAAGACCGCGATGGAGTGGGCGTACGGGTCCTGTGTTCTGCTTTCGAAGGCTCTCCGCTTCAAGAATCCCCTCCAGTATGTCCGCGAATACAAACGCAAGCGCGGCATGAGCTGGCGGCGGGATCTGGCCGACTGGATCGGTGGATATCCCTACGAGTACGCCACGGCGCAGGAGCTGTTTGATTTCATCCGGGCGAAGCATCCCGATTTCCACCTGATCAACCTCAACTTGGCGACCGGTCTGGGAAATCATTCACTTTTGTTCCGGCGCCTCCCGCCATCGAGCTGATAGGGGCGGTGGATCCACCCGCTCGTACGAGCGGGAGGCTAGGGAACGATGTGCACCGGCGTCCCTGGCGCCATCCGTTCGGACAGAAAATCGAGCTCGACGTCGCGCACCGCGAGGCATCCGAAGGTCCAGTCGAGATGTTCGGAGCTATCCCTCCACCGCTCGCCCTCGCCGTGAAAGCCGATCTGACCGCCGATCGGCGTGTCGGACGGCGGGAGGTGGCCTTGCGCGTGCGCGTCGAGGATGCGTCGGTGGTCGACCGCCGAGATCCGCCCCGCGGCGAGCGCCCGCTCGGCGTCCGCCGGCGACGGGTAGCTGATCGGAAGAAAGCCGTGAAAGCGGCTGGGCTGCATCGGCCCCGTCACGTAGTAGAGACCTTCCGGGGTGCGGAGGTCGCCCCGGCGCTCCTTGTGGCCGCTGGGCTCCCGCCCCAGCGCCACCGTCATGTGGCGCAGCGCCCCCCCTTCGCAGCGCGCCACCAGACGGCGCGCGCTCTTTTGCACTTCGACGGAGAAGATCTTCGTGCACGGGCGCTCGGGTTCCACCACGACCGCGGGAAGCTCCGGCACCGACGGCGTCTGCGGCGCGGGGGGCGTGGGAGCGGGCTCCACCGGCGGCGCGGGCGATGGCTGGGCACAGGCGATCGCCAGCAACGCCACGGCAACACAGCGGGAGAGCCGGTGCGCCCCTCCCGCGCGCATCTCCCTTCGCTTCGCGCTACTGACTCTAGCGATGCCCGACCCTCGCACGTGGCTGCCGGCCGCCGGCCTCGCGCTGATCGCCTTGTTCCCGGTGCTCCTCGTCCTCCCGGCGCGTTCCGATCCCGACGCGTCGGCCCAGCTCATGCCGCTCTTCGGTCGCGCCGAGCGCGTGCTCGTGGCAGAGGGCGAGACCCTGTTGCAGATCGCGTTCGACCATCGGGTCGGATTCGAAGCCCTGCAACGGCTGAACCCCGAGGTCGATCCGTGGATTCCCGATCCCGGAACGATGGTCCAGCTGCCCACCCACTTCGTCCTTCCCTCAGTGGAACCGACCGGCCTGATCATCAACGTCCCCGAGATGCGTCTCTTTGACTTTAGCGTCGAGCCCTTCCGCGTATACGCGGTCGCGGTGGGCGACCCGGACGACCCCTCGCCGATCGGGCGATTCCGGGTGGGAACCAAGCGCATCGACCCGGCGTGGCGTGTGCCGGAGTCGATTCAACGCGAACGGCCCTCGCTCCCCGCGGTGGTCCCGCCGGGTCCCGACAACCCGCTCGGCTCGCGCTGGATGACCATCGGGGCCACCTCCTACGGCATCCACGGGACGAGCACCCGTTGGTCGATCGGGCGAATGGCCACCCACGGGTGCGTTCGCCTCTACGACGACGAAGTCCAGCGTCTCTTCGAGGAGGTCCCGACCGGAACGCCGGTGGAGCTCGTCTACGAACCCTACAAATGGGGAGTGCACCGGGGGGCGCTGTATTTCGAGGCCCATCGCGACCTCTACGGCCGCGTCCCCGACCCGCTGTCCCAGGCACTGCGCGTGCCGCGGGCGCTCGGCCTGCTCCCGCAGATCGATATCGAGGCGGTTTGGAGCGCAATCGAATCCGCCGACGGCGCGCCGCGCGTCGTCGGTCGACTGCCCGCGCCCGAGCGGGCTACTTCGAGACCGAGGTCTTGAAGATCGCGTCGGCTTTGCGCGCCGCTTGGTCCGCCTGACCGGCCGCGTCACGCGCCTGCGCCGCCGCCTCGCGCGCCTGCGCCTCAGCGGCCTCGGCGCGCGCCACGCTCTCGGCGGCCGTCGTCTGCGCCGACGCCAGGGCCGCTTCGAGGTCACTCAAACGCTCGGCATCGGCGCGGTCCTGTGCCTGCAGCGCCTCGACTCGGTTCTCGAGGGTCTCTACGCGTCCCGAGCTCGCGCAGCCCGCGATGGCAAATGTCAGCACCAACATCGTGGCCAGAACTTGTCGCATTTCGATTCTCCGTGTGATGGGACGCGGCTCGCGCGCGCCACGTCCAGGGCCTCTACAACGCAGCGGTCCCGCGCGGCCTCCGGTTTCGTCATTGTCTGTGTGGGAACTTCAATCGATGCTGACGCTCCTCTGACGCAATCTGGATAAACGCATCATCTTGTCAACCGGAGGGTGGTTGGTTCGAGTCCAACCCGAGGAGCCCATTGGAGCCAGTCGAAGCCCTCGGAAATGCGATTAGTCAGGTGGGTCGTGGGTATGATTCCGGGCCCTTATCGCCGGGCTCCGCACATCGAGCCCCCCCACCCACTACAAGCGGCCGAATTCGATAAGTAATTCGCGATCTGGCGGTGGCTGGTTCGGCTGCTTTGGTTGCGCGTGGTCGTGGTGACAAGCGACTGGTTTTGGGCCCTACGCGCTGCTCATCCTCTGGGTCCCGCCGTCGTAGGATCTCCACGATGACGCCCGGCCGTTCCGGTCCGTGGGTCGCACGCCACCCCACTCGGACCGGAACGAGAGCGCACCTGTCGTCGCGATCGTCATCCGTTCACGGCCGCCAAGCCCGGCGAGAAGCGCGCCCGGATCTTGTGGTTCTCTGCGTCGAGAATCCATGGTACGACCGCGCGATAGACGGGCGTCCAGAAGCGTGCCCCCGAAAACAAGAAGGTTCCCCGGAGCTCATTGAGCACCGCACAAGAGACCTTCGAGAGCGGCCGGATCGTGAACGACTGGCTGTGGGGAAACACGTCATGACCGCGGGCCGCGAACTCGCCCCAGGCAACGCGGTGACCGGTACATCGGTGCACCCGCGCGATGCGCAGCTCGCGCCGGAAGCCAAAGAATCGGTGATCGATCCGGGCGATGCTTCCGCGGCGAAGCGTCGCGGTGTCGCACTCGACGGCGCCGTGAAACAGATTGAGCGAGAATACGAACGCAGGATCCAGAAGCGATTCGAACACGGCATCCGCCTCCGCTTGGACCCGAATTGTTCGCTCACAGACGACCCGCATAGCGCCGCAAAGCCTACCGAGCGGGGTCGCCGACTGCGTGCCCAACGCACCACCCGATCACCCGGTTGCTACCGAGCTTGCCGCTTTCGCCGTGGGGACGGTTCCACGCCCCAGGTCCAGGAGGGCTGCCTCTGGCCCGTTCTCCCGCGCAAACGCGGGCAGCCGTTTCGTAGCGTTCGAACTTTTCGATCGCCTCGGCGAGGGCGAAGACCAGCGTCGCCAATTCTCCGCGAGTGAAAGGAAAGCGCCGCAAGGCGTCGATCAACGTGGTGGGCGCGGGCGGGATCGAACCGCTGACCGCCTGGGTGTAAACCAGGCCGTCCCGACCAAAACTCGTAGTGATTGCGACTGTTTGAGGAAGAGCGGGAAACCTGAGCGACCCCTGGGCGACTCACCACCCAAAAGCCAACTCCTTTGGCGGTCTTCTCGAACGCGATCGATGCCTCGCGCTCCCCTTACCAGGGCTTCAGGGAAAAGAAGGAATCGTCCTCGACCTGGACGTCGGACGGGCCGTTCGCAACGGCGGCGAACTGCTCGGCCCACGTATCGATGATCTCGTGGCAGTGCCCGTACCAGGTCATGGCTTCGAGATTCAGCGGGCGGGTTTTCGCGGGCTCGTTGTCGGCGAACTTTCCCACGACTTCCCCCGACCCGGCATCCCGGACCCGCCCTTCAAATGCGAGGGAGGCCTGGTTGGCGGTCGCCGCCCCGACACCGAGAGGGATGCCCAAGGGGCCAAGCGCCCACGCCGCGACGCCCACCGTTCCGAGCCAGGCTTTGCTGGGGACGACCTGGACCAGTGCCAGCTCCAGAACCAGGTCGGGGGCCGAGCTGGATTCGTCCACGACCTGCAATCGGCCGCCGGGGTAATCCCGCAAGGCTTGAGCGAACTTCTCCTGCATCTCGACGCCCAGCTTCGTCGCCTCGACCTCAACGTCGTCCCGCTGGAGGCTCGCCTCCTGCCAACCGCTCATCTCGAGGAGGTGCGCGACGTTGACTGGCGCCACCCGGACCGACTGGTACTGGTCGAACCAGAAGCCGGGCTTCCGCCAACCCCGTTGGAAGGCCTTGCCGCCCGTATCCCGCATCTCCTCGGGGTTCACCAAAAACCCGCTCTCCGGTGTGGGATCTGGGCTCATCACTTCGTTCGCCGTCTTCGTCCAACACCCATTTTGAAACACGAGCGCTACCAACGCGATGGCAACACTCGGGGCACAGGCGCGCTGCTCGTTGCGGCGCATAGTTGGGCCTCCTTGAAAACACCTTGAGAGCCGTGGCCCCCAGTATGAGCACGTCAAAGCCCAAACGGTCGCGGCCGTGTCACTGCAGCCTACCAGATTCCCACACGGGCCCTTGTAGAAGATTTACTCAACGCCCTACTCGAACTCGTCCTCTTCCTCGGGCCGAACCGTAAAGGTCTCGTAAACGTACCCGAGCTGGCCGCGCCGCTCCTTGTTGTAGAGCTGGTGGATCGGCGTCGCGTCGCGCGGTGCCCAGGCGTCGCTCTGCTCGAGCACCGCGTCCTCGAGCTTCCAGCGCCGGTCGAAGCGACGGTCGCGAAGCGCGGGCAAGACCTCGGCGCGTTCGGCGCCGAGGCACGGGACGTCGAGCGCGGCGAGGGCCTCGGGGGAGATTTTGGGGTCGACGACTTCCGCTGCCTCGAGCGCCAGGCGTTGCTGGCCCGGGTCGAGGGCAACCCGCTTCCCCAGCTGGTAGCGGAACACGACGCCCGACGCGAACTCCCTGTCCACGAGACCCTCGAGTTGGTCAACCGGGAGCCCCGCCGCTTCGAGACGGCTCATCTCGGCGGCACCAAGCTTGTACTGCAACGGCACGAACACCTGCTGGGTGAACACGTTCTGCATGATGAAGAGCGCAAAAAAGCACATCGCGCCGGCCATTAGGGGCGTGGCGGCCCAGCCCGCGACGATGCCGCCCACCCGGTTCCAGCGAATCTGCTTGAGGCCCTTGAGCCCACGGACGCCCGCGATCCCGACCACCGCCCCCACGATGGCCTGGGAGCTCGACACCGGGATCAGCGGGATCGCCGGGAGGCCGTTACTCAAGAGGAGGTACTGGAGCGCCACCGAGGAGAACAGGAAGAGGACGATGGCGTGGGACACGACCGAGACAAAGGCCGCCACCGGGGTGAGCGGAATAATCCCGCGGCCCACGGTCATCATGACGGGCCTGGAGAAGGTGATCACCCCCACGCCGATCGCGATGGCACCGAGGAAGAAGAGCTGTTGCACACCGGTGACCGTGACCGACCCGATCTGGAAATCGCCTTCACGCGCGCTCCCGAGGTGTTCGGCGTCGCAAAGGCCACGCCGCCCCCGAGCAACGACTCCAGGGATTCGGCGTGGCGTGGAGCCCCGTCAGACCGAGGTCGGCGCTAATGCCGCTGGCGGTCCAAAAAACCGAGTTGGTGCGCACCAAATCCGCGTAGCGCGACAAAATGTTGAGATGGATCCGCACGGCGCGGGAGTCGTTGGAGAGCGCCGTTGACACCACGGCACCCACGCGTTCCTCTTTGTACAAGACAAAGTCGCGTTCTTTCACTCCCCCGAGCCGTGAGGCCTCGACCATCAGCGGAGCGCCTGGGTCAAAAAACCAGACGGTCTGCAGGTAGAGCGACGCTAGAGCGACAGGAATCTTGGCCTATACGGCCTTTGGCTGCACGGAAATATCCGCGGGCGCACGGTGGCCAAACGGCTGTAACTGATCGACTTTCCGATCAATAACTCGAAAATTGCTTTAGAACGGGTGGTGGGCGCGGACGGGATCGAACCGCCGACCGCCTGGGTGTAAACCAGGTGCTCTCCCAGCTGAGCTACGCGCCCGAATTCCCGCCACCGTAGCTTGCCTGGGGCAGGACTCCAGCATCGAAGCGGGACCGATACGCGCGGAGGCGCCGCAGCCGCCTTGAATCTTCCACCGGCCCGCCACGCGGGCGCCCCAATCGACCCTTAGGTTGCAAGCGAACCGCTAACACCCACGAGGAGGGCTTTGGTGTCTCCGGAAGTGCAACAACTTCTCCGCAAACGCGTAGCGGCGGCGTTCGACGCCGCTGGCTTCCATCCGGTGGGTCTTGCCCCGCTCGAACCAGCGGTGTTTCGCTTTTCGATCGACCGGATCGTCGCCGACGATCGCCTCCGGGCGCTCTTTGCTGGGATCGATGACGACGAGACGCTATGCCGCACCTTTCTGAGCGTCTACTTCAGGACGCTCTACCGCACGCCCTAGCGGATCGCCGGATTCTCTCGCGACGCCAGCCCGCGCACCCCGAGGGCGAGGAGCAGCGCCGTGGTGGGTTCTGGAATCGGACTCATGGGCGGCTCACCCGAGAGCGTCACTCGCTGGCGTTCGTTGCCCCCGCCGTATTGCCCATCGTCGCGTGCGTCTGGAGATCGCCGTCGATCGCGCGGCTTGCGCTGGACGGGACCGCGTTGTCGCCGAGCGCGACGAAGTTGCCCAATTCCCCGGGTGCGGCCGCGAGGTTGGGCTCGATCTCGACCAAGTGGAGCCCGCTTCCGGCGGCGACCCGTGTAGGAACAAGCCCTCGATGCCGAGGTCCTCGCCGTCGACGTTGAACGCATCGTTGGGGAAGAATAGACGGTACTCGGTGGTCACTCCGTAGTGTCGATGTTGGCCACGCTCGGCGGGTCGTTCAGGCGTCGACAGCCGCGGCTACACCTCTTTCTCGAGCAACACGCCCGCGTCCCGCATCGCTTCGAGATCCGCATCGCTGCGACCCAGGATGCCGGCCAAGACTCGACGGTTGTGCTGGCCGAGGGTGGGCGAGTCGATCGCGGGCCGGTTCGGGAGCTCACCCCAGCGGATCGGCATCGCGGGAATTTCGACCCGGCCGTGCACCGGGTCGTCGATCGCTTGGACGGTGCCGCGCTCGCGCAGGTGCGGGTGCTGGGTGGCTTCGGCGATCGAGAGCACCGGAGCGCAGGGCACGTCGAAGCGCTCGAGTTCCGTCACAGCGGCGTCGACGTCGGGGAACCGGGCGAGCCAGTCCTCGAGAATCTTCGTCACGTCGTCCCGGCGCTTGACGCGGCCGCGGTCGTTCCCGAGCTCCGGGTCGTCGATGAGATCTTCACGCCCCAGGGCGCGGCAGAGGTCGGGCCAGTGGTGGAGCATGCCCATCACCACGATGTACTGCTCACCGCACCGATACACGCCCGCCGGGCACGCGAATCCGTAGTAGCGCCCGGCGCGGGTGGGGACGACCTCGCCGTTGGTCCCGCTGTACACGTGGACGTTCGCGTCGTGATAGGCGTAGTAGACGTCGAGAATCGAGACGTCGATGCGCTCGCCTTTCCCTGTCCGGTTCCGGCGATGGAGTGCCGCGAGCAGGGCAACGGCGGCGTGAGCGCCCGTGCTGGCGTCGCCGATGGCCGCCGAGGGGAGCACCGGCGGCTCCCCCGGGTCGCCGATCATCGACGTCATCCCCGAGTAGGCCTGGGCGATGAAGTCGTAGCCGGGCTTCGAGGCCAAGGGACCCGTCTGCCCGAAGGACGAGATCGAGCACAGGATAATGTCCTCTTTGAGCTTGCGGAGTCGGTCGTAGCCGAGGCCCATGCCTTCGAGCACACCGGGGCGAAAGTTCTCGACCACCGCGTCGACGTGGGGCACCAGCTCAGCCACCAGCGCGATCCCGCGCGGATCCTTCAGGTTGACGCAGACGCTCTGCTTGCCGCGGTTCTGTTGCACGAAGTAGAGGCTGCGGCCGTTGTTGAACGACGCCGCCCCGCGCGAGAGCTCGCCCCCGGGCGTCGGCTCGATCTTGATCACCTCAGCGCCCATCTCGGCAAGCATCCGGGTGCAGTAGGGCCCGGCGACGACCCGGCTGAGGTCGAGGATCCGGACATCCGAAAGCGCGTGGTCGTCGAGCGGCGGCATGGAGGCTCCCAGGTGCACGAGGGCATCGGAGAGTGTACGCCAGGGGGCTCGGCGGGTGCCGCACTGCGCTCGAGCCCGCGGCGTCAGGCGAGCGCGCCCGAGGCAGGGCGCGCGCGACGAGATGCCGCCCCTACGAAGGATTCGGCAGCCCGGACTCCCCCCGAGATCATCTCGAAGCGAAAGGTCCCGCCGACGCGAGCGTCTAGGTCCGGCGCGGGGTGCCGGGGCCGTGCTCAGTTGACCCCGGCCGGGATCTCCGTTTCGAGGTCGGCCTCGGGGAGCGGGTCGTAGATGTCCTCGATGGCGTGGTCGCCTTGGCGGAGGAAGCGCGCCGGGTCTTCGATGGCGAGCGCCTGGGCCAGGACCTCGTCCATGTGCTCCACGGGGACCAGCTCGAGCTTGGAGGTGATGTTGCTCGGCACCTCCTTCAAGTCCTTCTCGTTGTCCTTGGGGATCAGCACCTTGTCGATGCCGCCGCGGAGCGCCGCGATGAGCTTCTCCTTGAGACCGCCGATCGGGAGCACGCGACCGCGCAGGGTGATCTCGCCGGTCATCGCGACGTTCGAGCGCACCGGCACGCGGGTGAGTGCCGAGGCGATCGCGGTGGCGATCGTGATACCGGCAGAGGGCCCGTCCTTGGGCGTGGCGCCCTCGGGCACGTGCACGTGGAGGTCGATCTTCGAGTAGAAGTCACGGGAGAGGCCGAGCTGCTTGGCGCGGGAGCGCACGTAGGACGCGGCGGCGTTGGCCG
>CAJHXS010000137.1_pt1 | contig 10906 bp, 9 predicted proteins | sample 9198591 | NCBI WGS metagenome assembly CAJHXS01 (sample SAMEA7708347, study PRJEB35096) | sediment metagenome | biome: marine neritic benthic zone biome [ENVO:01000025]; feature: sediment [ENVO:00002007]; material: shallow marine sediment [ENVO:03000034] sea grass bed [ENVO_01000059] ... | reverse complement strand
GGACGCCGACATCACGAAGCTCGGGTGCCCGGTGGCGCAGCCGAGGTTCAATAGCCGCCCCTCGGCGAGGAGCAGGATGCTGTGGCCGTCCGGGAAGATCCACTCGTCATACTGCGGCTTGATCTCGACGTGGCGGATCCCGGGCACCGACTTCAGCCCGACGATGTCGATCTCGTTGTCGAAGTGGCCGATGTTGCCGACGATCGCCTTGTCCTTCATCCGGCTCATGTCTTCCGCCGAGATGATGTGGAAGTTCCCGGTCGTGGTGACGAAGAGGTCGGCCTTGTCGACCACCTCGTCGAGGGTCGTCACCTCGTACCCCTCCATCGCGGCCTGGAGCGCGCAGATCGGGTCGATCTCGGTGATCACCACCCGGCAGCCCTGCGCGCGCAGCGACTGGGCGCAGCCCTTGCCGACGTCGCCGTAGCCACAAATTACGGCGAGCTTGCCGCCGAGCATCACGTCGGTCGCACGCATCAACCCGTCGGGGAGCGAGTGTCGACAGCCGTAGATGTTGTCGAACTTGCTCTTGGTGACCGCGTCGTTGACGTTGATCGCCGGGAACAGGAGCGAGCCGTCCCGCTCCATCTGGTAGAGCCGGTGGACCCCGGTCGTGGTCTCCTCCGAGACGCCCTTCATCCGCTCCGCGGTGGCGGCCCAGCGCCCGGGGTGCTCCGCGAGCTCCTCGCGGAGTAGCGCCAACACGAACTCCCACTCCTCGGGGTCTTCGCGTGGGTCGAAGTCCGGCACGGCGCCGGCGCGCTCGAACTCGACCCCTTTGTGGATCATGAGCGTGGCGTCGCCGCCGTCGTCGACGATCTGGTCGGGGCCGCCGCCGTCCGGCCAGGTGACGGCCTCCCGGGTGCACCACCAGTACTCCTCGAGTGTCTCGCCCTTCCAGGCAAAGATCGGAACGCCCTTGGGCTCGTCGGGGGTGCCGTCGCCGACCACCACGGCCGACGCGGCGTGGTCCTGGGTCGAGAAGATATTGCACGAGCACCAGCGGACGTCGGCGCCGAGCGCGGTGAGGGTCTCGATCAGCACCGCCGTCTGCACGGTCATGTGGAGGCTGCCCATGATCCGCAGCCCCTGGAGCGGTTGTTTGGCCCCGTAGCGCTCGCGCAGCGCCATCAAGCCGGGCATCTCGTGCTCCGCGAGCCGAATCTCGCGGCGCCCCCAGTCCGCTTCTAGAAGATCCTTGACCTTGAACGGCGGTCGTTCGCTCGCCATCGCGCAGAGCCCCCCAGTTCCCGACGCCGGGTGGACCCGGCCGGGAGAATATTTGAATATGCGGATGGAGTGTTATAGCGGTCGGTCTCCAGTGTCAACGCCCTGTGGTCGGGGCAGACGCCGGATCCGCCCACGCTACTCCGGGAGGCCCTTGACCCCCTCGTCGAGCTGGACCCCGAGGGTATTCAGCACCATCGAGACCAGGTTGTACTGGCCGACCGCGAACACCATATCCATGAGCTGCTGGGTGGACAGATGCCCCTCCAGGGCCTTCCAGGTCGGGTCACTCACGAAGGCGTCGCGGTGGAGCTCGTCGGTGGCCTGCAGAAGCAGGGTGTCGAGCTCGCTCCAACCGGCCGCCTCGGGCCCCTCGGTGATCCGCTGGATCTCCTCGTCGGTGAGACCGGCCTCGCGCGCGATCACGACGTGCTGGCCCCACTCGTAGCCGGCCCGACACAACCAGCCGATGCGGAGGATCACGAGCTCGCGCTCGCGGGGGGCGAGGGTCGATTTGAACAGCACGTGGTTGCCGAACACGAGCCACCGCCGCAGCAATTTGGGGTGGTTGGCGAGGGTGCGGAAGATGTTGAGGGGCGTCGCGCCGCCGCTGCCGGGGGCCTCGAAGATGGTGCGGACCTCGGGGTCGAAATCGGCGGGGTCGAGGGGCGGGACGCGCGGGGTGTCGAGTCGCATGGTTCCTCCTGACGGGATCGGGGCAGGATACTCCCCCGCCGCCGGCCCGCGCACGGCATCTCGTCACGCCGCCCCGGAGGACACCTCGGTCCGATGCCCACGACCTGGGCAGGGCGCTGCCCGTCCCCAGGGCAGACGGCCTCCCCGGCGCGGGCTCCGCGTCGTAGGTCGGGAACGGGGCTTGCAGCTGCGCAGGGGGATGACGCAAGCGATCAGCGTGGCGGTAGAGGAGCGAGGCGTGGAGCGGGACGAGCCGATCGAGGCGCGTTTCGAACGCATCCTCGCCGACTCCTCGGTCGGCGATCTCAGCCTCTTCGAGTGGGTCGAGACGGCGGAGCGCTGGCGCATCCGTCAGGCGCTGCGCGAGTGCCGGGGCAACCGCTCGGCCGCGGCGCGCCGTCTGGGGATCGGTCGGCGCACGCTCTACACGAAGATGGAGCGGCTTGGGATCGGCACCCGTCGACACCGCGGCGAGTGATCCCAACCTTCACCGCGCTGCCTCGTCGCGACCCGTCGCCGCGCCGAGTGCGGGACCGCCACCGCGTCCCCGCCCGGCAGGGTGGCGCCCTGCGCGATGTGCGATGCTCCCCGCGACCCGCAAGCAAAGGAGAGCGCGATGAAGGTCGGCGTGTCGGCGATGTTCCAGAACCCGGGCAATCACATCAGCGATCGCACCCTCTGGCAGGAGGAGCTCAAGATCGTGAGCCGCGCCGAATCCCTCGGCTATGACTCCGTCTGGGGCATCGAGCACCACTTCACCGATTACATCCTCTGTCCGGACGTCGTGCAGATGCTCACCTACGTCGCCTCGCGCACCGAGCGGGTGCAGCTCGGCACCTCCGTGATCGTCGCGCCCTGGCACGACCCGATGCGGGTGGCCGAAACGGTCTCGGTGCTCGACCACATGTCCGACGGGCGGATGATCCTGGGCTTTGGCCGCGGACTCGCGAAGGTCGAGTACGACGGCTACCGCGTATCGATGGACGAGTCGCGTCAGCGCTTCATCGAGTCGGTCGACGCGGTGTGCCGCGGTCTCGAACAGGGCTACGTCGAGTACGACGGCACCTACGTGCAGCAGCCCCGCCGCGACATCCGCCCGGCGCCCTTCGAGAGCTTCCGCGGCCGCACCTACGCCGCCGCCGTCTCCCCCGAGTCGGCCCGGATCATGGCCGAGCTCGGGATCGGCATCCTGATCGTGATTCAGAAGCCCTGGGAGCAGGTGGAAGCAGAGCTCGCCGAGTACCGCGGGGTGTTCCAGGAGGTGAACGGGGTAGAGGCGCCGCCGCCGATCACCGCGAGCGTCAGCTACTGCGACGACAACGAGGACCGCGCCGCCGAGATGGCCGAGAAGTATATCGGCGGGTACTTCAAGAGCGTCGTGAAACACTACGAGGTGGAGGCCGAGCACTTCGGCAAGGCGAAGGGCTACGAGTCGTACGCCGGGATGCGCGATGCCCTCGATCAGATGGGTCTCGACGGGATGGCGAAGTTCTTCTACGAGCTACAGGTCTGGGGCACCCCGGAGCAGTGCTTTGAGAAGGTGATGGAGATGCGGCGCCGCACCGGGACGCGGCACCTGGCCAACAACTTCTCGTTTGCCGGCATGCCCTTCGACCAGGCGAACCGCAGCATGGAGCTCTTCGCGAGCGACGTGGTGCCCGAGCTGCAGAAGCTCGACGCGTAGCGACCGGCCCCCACGGCCGAGCGCCGCGTCGTTGTCGTCGATCGAGGTCCGCCCGGTTCGGGGACGGGCGGGGCTGCGGGAGTTCATCCGGCTGCCCCGCGTCCTCTACCGCGACGATCCGCTGTGGCCCCCGCCCATCGACCTCGAGCGCCGCGCGTTTCTCGACCGCCGCAAGCATCCCTTTTTTCTCCACGGGGAAGCCCAGGCCTTCACCGCGTGGGCGGGAGACGAGTGCGTCGGGCGGATCCTCGTCGCGGATGACTCCCGCTACAACGCGCTCCACAGCAGCCGCACCGGGACCTTCGGCCTCTTCGAGTCTCGTGACGACCCCCGCGTGGCCCGGGCGCTGCTCGACGCGGGGGCGGTGTGGCAGCGCGGGCGCGGGCTCAAGACGATGCTCGGCCCGATCGACTACTCGACCAACTACCCGTGTGGGCTGCTCGTCGAGGGCTTCACGTCTACCCCCTCTCTCCTGCTCAACTACAACCCGCGCTACTACGCCGCCCTCCTCGAAGACTGGGGGCTGCACAAGGCCAAGGACCTCTACAGCTTCTGGTTCGCCACGGCGCAAGGGGTGCCGGAGCGCTGGCGCCGGCTCGCCGAGCGGGCGCGGCGGCGCAACCGGGTCGTGGTGCGGCCGGTCGAGGTGCGCGATTTCGACGCCGAGCTCGCGCGTATCGAGACGATCTACAACGGAGCCTGGGAGAAGAACTGGGCCGCGGTGCCGATGACCCACGCCGAGTTCCAGCACCTCGGGAGCGAGGTCAAGCCGCTCCTCGGGCGCGCGGTGGTGTTGATCGCGGAGATCGACAGGGCGCCCGTGGGGTTCTCGCTCAGCCTCCCGGACATCAACCCACTCCTCCAACGCATCGGCGGGCGTCTACTGCCTTTCGGCGCGCTGCGGCTGCTCTGGGGCCTGCGTCACGACATCCGCTCGATACGGACCCTGGCCCTCGGGGTACTCGAGGGCTACCGGCGCCGCGGGGTCACCGAGCTGATGATCCTCGACACGATCGAGCGCGCCAGCGCCGACGGGGTGCAGATGTGTGAGATGGGCTGGACCCTCGAGGACAACGACCTCATCAACCGCTCGATCGAGAGCCTGGGCGGGAGCCGGATCCGCCGCTTCCGGATCTACGAACGCGCGATCGCCTGAGCCCGGCTGCGTCCGCCCGCGGCCCGCAGGTCTGCGCAGAACACCCGCCACACGGCGCCCACGCTCGCGAAGACCGTGGCGCGGTACACCCCGTCTTCCGGGAGCGCCGCCACGAGCCGCCGGTGGGCGATGCCGAGGCTGTGGTAGGGCAGGGTCGGGAAGAGGTGGTGAAGCGAGTGGTAGCGGAGCCCGACCGGGAAGATCAGTTCGGTGCCGAAGCGACTGCCCTCGATCGTGACCGAGTCTGCGAGCTGCTCGAGCCGGCCGCCGGGATGCCCACCGCGCAGGTAGCGGTGGGCGAACAGCGTGCGCACCCAGTTGAGGCCGAGAGCCAGCACCGCGACGGCGTAGATGCGGAGCAGGAACTCCCCCGGTAGAAGCCCCAGCAGCGCAGCGGTCGCGACGCCGAACACCACGGTCATCCCCGCCGCGTCGGCCCAGACCGACCAGCCGTAGAGCTCCTGCTCCCCAACTTCCCGCCGGTAGCGCAGGTTGATCCCGTACGAGGAGGCGCGCTCGAGGAGGAGCCGGCGCGCGCGCCGAGACACCAGCGAGGGCGGGACGAGCACGGCGAAACGCAGCACCGCCAGCACGGGGAGCAGCGGGATCTCCAGGAAGTAGCGGACCAGCCCCCAGCGGGTGCCGGTCGCGAGGGGCAGGTACTCGCCGTCGTCCGGGGTCCCGTAGCGGCGCAGGCTGTGGTGGTCGCCGTGGTTGGCGTACATGAACGACGGCATCAGGAAGGGGATGCCGTAGACGAGGTTCCAGGCGACCTTGAACCCGCGGAGCTCGCCGCGTCGCAAGTGCTGGATCTCGTGGATGAAGGTGCCGAGCCGGAAGAGCGCGAGACCGCCGACCAGCCAGCACAGCGTCTGGAGCCAGACGGGGAGCCCCGCCGAGGAGCCGACGAGAAACGCGCCCCCCGCCCCGTAGGCCAACACACTACTCGCGAGGAAATCCGCCCAGTAGATGCCCGGCCGGGGCTTCAGGTCGCGCCCGACGAGTTCGCTCATCGCGCGGAGGATGTCGGCGTCGCGCGGGGCGCTGGCGTCCATGGGTAACTCTCCCGGAGAACGGGTAGCGAAGTGCCCGGCGCGGCGCTCAGCGGAGCAGACGCTGGCGCAGGGCGCGCCAAAGGACCGGCCAGCCCAGCAGAAAGGGGTGCCGGCGCTGGGCGGGGCTCGCGTCGACCCGCACGCCGGTGTGGCGCTCCATCTTCCACAACGCGTAGGGCACCCAGTCGCCAAAGGTGAAGGCGCTCTTCAGCAGCCGCAGCGCCGCGGCAGCTTTGCCGAGCGGACGCCGCAGCGCCCATCGCCAGCGTTCCCGGCGCGCCCACGCGGGGTCGAGACGCAGCGTCGCTCCCTCACGCCGCAGCGCACCGCGGGTCTCGAGGCGGGCGATCGCCGCCGATGCGGCGAGCCCGTAGTAGTCGGCGTCGCCCGCGACGATCTCCGCGCTGCGCGTCGTCGTCTCGAAACGCCACTCCGCGCGGTAGGTCTCGCGGAGTCCGGTCTCCCAGAGGGTCGCCGCCGACGCGTCCACGGGCGTGTCCGCGTCGACCGCGCGGGGCAGCGCCACCGTCATCATCGCCTCCACCGAGGTGGCCGCGCAGCGCGCGAGCGCGTCGCGAACCTCGTCGTCTCGGGCCCGGAGCAGCGCCACCGGTTGACAGAGTCGGGCCCAGACGAAGCAGTGGGCCCGGTTGGTCGCGGTGGCGCGGTGCAGGTCGTCGAGGCTCAACACGGCGTACTTCGCGCGCAGGGGCCCGCTCTCGCCGTCCTCGGCGATCAGCGCAAAGACGTTGGGCGGACACCAGCGATTCGCCGCGCGAAGCGTCGCCTTGGCGTAGGCGCGGGTGTAGTCGGCGACCACGAGGAGGAAGTCGGGGACGCCTTCGAGACGGCCGTCGCGCAGACACGATCCGTAGAGGAGGATCGCCAAAGCCCCCGGGTGGCGGCCCTCGATGTCGTCGAGCAGCGGCTCGAGGTCGCGGCACAACGCGTCGGGAAGTGGGCGGCCCATCCAGCGCGCGCAGAGCGCGTCGAGCTCATCCACGCAGAAACGGGATCTCGCGGGTCGCGCCGATCCGCAGCGTGCCCTCACAGTCGAAGAGCTCGCCGTCGATGGTGAACCCGCAGTCGTGGCGCACCACGACCTCGTCCGCGTTGCGGCTCAGGTAGCCGCGCTCGCGGCGCAGCGGAGCGCGACTCGAGGCGTCGCCGGGGCGACCGGTCGCCAGACGCCACCCGGCGCGACCCAGATCGGAGGCGCCCCACTCGAGCGCGGTGAAGCGAACCGGCCCCGGCCCCCGCCCCCAAAAAGGACGGATGCGCAAAAAGAAGCGGTCGAGACTGGTCGCCAGAACGAGGAGGTACTCGGCCGGCTCCACCGCGTCGCCGTCGATCACGAACTGGTGCTTGTCGGGCACGAGGATCGGGGTGCGCCGGCCCATCGCCGCCTGGACGAGGGTCGAGACGGCCGTGATCCCGCCACCGAAGACCCCGCGAGCGCGGCCCGGCGGGTAGACGCGGTGGATGTACTCGATGGCGCGGCGCACCACGCCCGTCCCCAGGAAGAAGCCGTAGAGCGGTGCGGCGCCGGCCGTGGGCTCGATGCGGAGCAGCGGGCGGTCGACCCGACGCGCCACGACCGTGCCCTGACGACACGAGTCGAAGAGCGCCCGGACGCTTCGCCGGGGCGAGCGGCCCGCGCCGAAGTCGAGGGCGGCGACGTTGGTGCGACCGCCGCGCAGCGGGGCCACGAAAGGCTGTCGCTCGAAGGGCCGGCCGCGCATCAGCTCGGTCACAGTGTGATGGAGCGTGCCGTCGCCACCGTTCACCGCGATCACACCGACCTCCTTCGCGGCGAGCTCGGCGAGGGCCCCGGGCAGGTGGGCGCTCGTCTCGGTCACGACGTGCACCACGTCGGGATCCGCGGGCACGTCGATCAGCTCGCGGGGTTTGCCGTCGCCGCGGGAACCCGCGCGGAGGTTGGTCAGGACGCCGAGTCGGATGCGTTCTCTCTCCCCACCGTGGCTCGCGCTCGAGGCTGCGAGCCTTGTGTCGCGGCCTCCCCGCAGGGAGCGACCGGAATGGGGGCGGGTCGCCGCGCGGGGCATTTCGGGGGTGGCTGCATCCTAGCGGAGGGGCCTGGCCCCCGCGCCTCGGCCACAGAACCCTACTGCGCTTCGGCCGCCGGCGCGCTCAGATACCAGGGCTCCACGCGCCGCCCCCGCAGACGGGTCGCCGAGGCCTGCAGCAGCCGCACGACGTGGAAGCCGAGGGAGAGCAGGGTCCACACCGCCACCGCCCCAAAACCCAGATCGGGCCGACCGAGCAGCGTCGCGCCCGTCAGCAGCGCGAGGTTGGGGTTGCGGCGGGCGGTGATCGTGCGGAACCACGAGTCGAGGGGACGCCAGCTGTGGGTCTCGATGCGGAAGAGCAACAGGAAGAGGCCCTCGAGCAGACGCCCCGCGACGTACCCCCCGATCACCACCCACACGGCGAGCTCCCACCACACGGGGGTCGCGGCGGCGCCCTGCGCCCACGCCGCGTACCAGAAGGGCGGGTGAACGATGTCGAGGCCGTGGTCGAGGACGTGCCCCACCCGCGTCGAACGCAACGTGACCCGAGCGAGCTTGCCGTCGACCGTGTCGAGAAAGGTCATCCACCAGGCCGCGAGGAGCCCCCAGCCGTACTCACCGCGCGCGAAGAGGAGGGTTGCCGCGATCACGAGCACCCAGCTCAAGAGGGTGACGGCGTTCGGCGACACCCCGGCGCGGGCGAGCAGTCGCGTCGCGGCCCGCGCGGGTCGCGGCCACACCCATGCGGTCACGAAGTCGGTCACTCCTTTGTACGAGGCGGCGAACAGACGCGCTTCCACCGCCGCGGCGTCGCTCGCGCCGAGTCGGGTGACCACGGGCGGCGCGGCCTTGCGCAGACGTGGGTCGTGGCGATCGATGAGGTCTTCGGCGCGGACCCCGTACAGAGAGTCGTCGGCACCGGGGGGCGCTCCGCAGCGGATCAGTTCGGCGGCCCGCGCCCGAACCGGTGGCGCGACACACGCCGCGACCGGTCGACCGTCGGCATCGAGCAACACGGCGTCCGCGCGTCGCGCGAGCGCCGTCGCGACCTTCTCGTCCACGACGAGGTCGTGAGCGACCACCAGCTCGAGTGCCTCCGCCGGCGGGGGTGCGGCGGCGAAGGTCCGCCGCCAGCGTTCGCAGAGGCTCAGCCCCCAGACACGGGGCTCGGCGGCGGACCCGTCGTCGGAGCCACGTGTCACTCGCCAGATCGGCGGGCGGTCGAGCCCCTGGACCGCGCACAGTCGCGGGGCGCTCTCGCCTCCGGCGTCGAGTCCGACCGACGGGCCCTCGCTCTCCATCGCGCCGCGACCTTAACACTCGGGCCGAGCGGTCGGCTACCTTTGGCCAGCTTCCGGGAGGCGGGTTGTTCGTTTTGGCGCATCTCTCGGACCTGCACGCCACGCGGGTCCGCTTTCGTCCGGGCGAGCTGCCCACCCTGCTCGGCAAACGGGGTCTGGGTTGGCTCTCGTGGCGGATCCGGCGCCGCGCCGAGTATCGCCGCGACGTCCTCGACCTGGTGTGCGCAGACCTCGCCGAGCAGCGCCCCGATCACGTGGCCGTGACGGGGGATCTCACCCACCTCGGGCTGCGCTCGGAAATCGAGGAGGCCGCGTCCCAGCTGCGGGGCATCTCGCCCCCCGAGCGTCTCTCCCTCGTGCCCGGCAACCACGACGCCTACCGCGCCCCGGTCGACCTGTCGGACTGGTACGCCTACACCGCGGGCGACGCGGGACGCTCCGGGGCCCTTCCGTGCTGGATCCGCGGCCCCGTCGCGCTCGTTGGGCTCGATTCGGCACGGCCGACGCGATGGCCCCTGGCCACCGGGTGGCTCGGCGCGCACCAGCTCGAGGCCCTCGACGAACAGCTCGACGCGCTGGGTCGCGAGGGGATGTTTCGGGTCGTGCTGATCCACCACCCGCCGGTCCCGGGTGCGACCGTGTCGCGCCGCGCCCTGACCGACGCCGGCACCCTCGCCGAGGTGTTGGCGCGCCGCGGGGCCGAGCTGGTCCTCCACGGGCACACCCACCGCCGGAGCACCGGCGAGCTCCCCGGGCCTGGGGGTCCGGTGCCGTGTATCGGTGTGCGCGCCGGCACCGCCCGCGGCCTCCACACCGGGCGACGGGCGCAGTACCACCTCTTCCGCATCGAAGGCGAGGCGCCGCCCTATCGTGTGAAGCTCGTCGTGCGCGGGCTCCACGCCGATGGGCAGGGGGTGGTGGCCGTGGAAGACCGCGTCTTGTGAGTCGCGTCGGGGCCCCGACCGCGCGCTAGCCCGCGCGGCCCCGCAGGATCCGCTCTGCCAGCGCGAGGTCTTCGGGGGTGTCGACGTCGATCGCCGCCTCGGCGATCGGGATGCGTACCGCGGAGACGCGAAGCCCCATGCGCTGCCCGGCGAGGGCGAGGGCGCGCTCGAGCGAGAGCCGGCGCGCGGCGAAGCGCAGACTCGCCCACACCCCGAAGTGTCGGGCGAGACGGAGGGGGTGCTTGCGGTCGGCCTCGGCGCGCACCCAGAAGGCCGCCGCGGCGCGACAGGCCGGAGTCCGGAACAAGAACAAGTTCGCTCCGCACAGCGACTCGCCGGCGAAGGGGAGGCCGGTGCGTCGGGTCTCGGGGTAGGCCCGTGTGACGACGGCCTTGGGCACGACTCCGACGACGAGGTCGCTGTCGCTCGCCTCCGCCTCGTCGAGGAAGCGGGCGAGGATCTCGGGGGTGAGAAGGGCGTGGTCGGCCGTGGTCACCAGGGCGGGGAGGCGGAACCCCGACTCGAGGGCCGCCACCACCGACCGGGCCGGCGACGCCGCGCTCTCGAGCCAGGTCTCCGGGGACGGCGTTCCGGCGGCTGCGAGCGCCCGCTCGGCGTGCGCGGCCCCGGCGCTGTCGATCGACGCGGAGACGGCTCCGATGCGCGGGCAAGCGCGGAGCGCGTCGAGCACGTGGGCGAGGAGCGGTCGACCCAACAGCGGGATCAGCGCGCGGTGCTCGGCGCCGGTAACGCAGAGGAAGGCGTCCTCCCCGCCGCGGGCGCCCGCCATCACGAGGGCGGCCAACGGGGGCG
>CAJHXS010000315.1_pt1 | contig 10924 bp, 9 predicted proteins | sample 9198591 | NCBI WGS metagenome assembly CAJHXS01 (sample SAMEA7708347, study PRJEB35096) | sediment metagenome | biome: marine neritic benthic zone biome [ENVO:01000025]; feature: sediment [ENVO:00002007]; material: shallow marine sediment [ENVO:03000034] sea grass bed [ENVO_01000059] ... | reverse complement strand
TCCGGCCTTGTGGACTTCGCGGCGCCGTTGGCGCCGCTGCGCGCGCAGGGCTTTTCGCCCTGCGCTTGCGGGGGTGCCGTCAAGGGCACCGAGTAGGCGCGGAGAGAGGGGCCGGGTGCTTTGCGGGAGTCCGGTCTTGTGGACTTCGCGGCGCCGTTGGCGCCGCTGCGCGCGCAGGGCTTTTCGCCCTGCGCTTGCTCAGCTCTTGAGTAGCTCCTCCGCGATGATGAGCTTGCGGACTTCTGTCGTGCCGGCGCCGATTTCGAGCAGCTTGATCGAGCGGTAGAGACGGTTGATCTCGGTCTCCCAGATGTAGGCGTTGCCGCCGTGGATCTGAGAGGCGTGGTCGAGGGCGCGGTTGAGGGCGTCGGCGGCGTACATCACCGAGGTCGCCGAGATTTTGTGGGCGAAGCCGCGGCCCCCCTCGCCGACGGCCAGCTCGTTCAGCTGGCCCAGGGTGTAGTAGTTGTACTGGCGCATCGTCTCGACCTCGGTCGAGATGTCGGCCAGCCGCGACTGGATCATCTGGAAGTTTCCGATCGGCTGGCCGAACTGCTCGCGGGTGCGCGCGTAGTCGACCGACAGCTCGAGCGCCCGCTCGGCGATCCCCAGACACAGCGGCGAGATCATCGCGCGCTCGAGGTCGAGGCCGCTCATCACGCAGCGCACGCCTTTGTTCTCCTGCCCCATGAGGTTTTTGGCGGGGACCCGGCAGTCCTCGAAGGCGAGCTCCGCCGTCGGCGAGCCGCGAAAGCCCATCTTCACCAGCTTCTGGGCGACCGACACCCCCGGCGTATCCATCTCGACGACAAACGCCGAGATGCCGTGGGCACCGGAGCCGGGATCGGTCTTCGCATAGAGGAGCGCGATGTCCGCCACCGGCCCGTTGGTGATGTACATCTTGCGGCCGTTCAGCACGTAGTCGTCGCCGTCGCGCACGGCCGTCGTCGCCATGCTGCCCAGCGCGTCGGAGCCCGCCCCGGGCTCCGTGAGCGCGAGACAGCCCACCAACGAGCCGTCGCAGAGCCCGGGTACATAGCGCTCGCGCTGCTCGTCGTTGGCGTTGCGGTAGATGTTGTTCATACAGAGGTTTTCGTGGGCGACCCACGAGAGCCCGAAGGCGTAGTTCCAGCGAGAGAAGGCCTGGAGCACCAGGCCGCTCGCGAAGAGGTCGAGACCGGCGCCGCCGAGCTCGGGGGGCACCGTGATCCCCAGAAAGCCCTCTTTGCCAAGCGCCCGGAACTCGGTGTCGGGCCACCACTCCTCGTCGTCCATGCGGCGCGAGAGCGGGTAGAGCTGCTCGCGGCCGTAGCGGTCGGCGGCCTCCAGGATGGCTCGCTGGTCGTCGTTCAGGTCAAACGCGTGGCTCACGTCGGCGCCTCCTCGTCGGAGGGCCTAAGGTCGCGAACCTGCGGGAAAAGTCCAAACCCCGGGGCCCCCGGGGCGGGCGGGGTGCGCTATTGAATCGCTGTCCGGGCCGGCGCGGATCGCGACGGCCGGTGACACCGAGTGGGCGGGCCGGAGGCAGAGAGACAGGGTGGCAACAGCGAGCGGGGAAGGGGAGGTCGTCCTCCTCGAGAAGCGCGGGCGGGTCCAATGGATCCTGATCAACCGCCCAGACCGGCGCAACGCGTTCAACGAACGTGTCGCCGCCGGAATCGCCGGCGGGCTGCGGGAGGCCCAGGCCGATCCCGAGATGCGCGCCGTCGTGCTGACCGGTGTCGGCGACAAGGCGTTTTGCGCCGGGGGCGACATGCAGCCCGCCGCCGACGGAAGCCCCTTCGAAGCCAACCCGGCGCACCCCGAGAACCCGGTGATCGAGCTCTTCAAGGAGTTCGAGCGCTGCAACCTGCCGACCATCGCCCGGGTGAACGGCCACGCCCTCGCGGGAGGGCTCGGGCTCGTCTGCGCGTGTGACCTCGCGGTCGCGGCCGAGAGCGCGACGCTCGGCGTCCCCGAGAGCAGCATCGGGCTCTTCCCGATGATGATCTTGCCCTACATGCTGCGCACTATGCCGCGACGCAAGCTCTTCGAATGGTGCATCACGGGGGTGCGCTGGAGCGCCGAGGAGGCGCTGGCGGTCGACCTGCTCAACTACACCGCCCCCGACGCCGAGCTCGACACCAAGCTCGACTGGCTGCTCGGACGGATCGTCGACAAGTCGCCCACCGCGATCCGTCTCGGCAAGCTCGGGCTCCACGCGGTGCAGGACATGACGATCCCCCAGGCTTTCGAGTACACCCAGCTGATGCTGCCCAACATGGCGAAGACGCAGGACGCGAAGGAGGGCTTCGCCGCCTTCGTCGACAAGCGACCGCCCGAGTGGACCGGAGAGTAGAGATGGCGAGTGCCATTGCGGGGATCGAGAAAGTGCTGATCGCCAACCGCGGCGAGATCGCGGTGCGTGTCGCGCGCACCCTGCGCGAGCTGGGCATCGCATCAGCGGTGGTGACCCACGCCGACGAGGGCACCAACGCGTCGATCCACTCCGCCGACGAGGTGGTAGAGATCGAGGGGGAGAGCCCTGTCGCCGCCTATCTCGACGTCGATCAGATGGTCGACGTCGCCCAGCGGGTGGGCGCTGACGCCGTCCACCCCGGCTATGGGTTTCTGTCCGAGAACGGTCGCTTCGCCGACGCCATCGAGGCCGCGGGGATCCGCTTCATCGGCCCGAGCGCGGCGGCGATGCAGCTGATGGGCGACAAGATCGGGTCGCGGGAGTTCGTGGCGGAGCGCGGCTTTCGCATCGCCCCCTCGGCGACCGAGGAGGAGGATCCGGCGAGCTTCTTGGCGCGGGCCGAGGCCGTGGGCTTCCCCCTGGTCGTGAAGGCCTCGGCCGGTGGCGGCGGCAAGGGCATGCACATCGTCCGCGAGTCCGCGGCCCTCGAGTCCGCGATCGCCCTCGCCCGCAGCGAGGCGGAACGCTACTTCGGAGACGGTCGCGTCTACGCCGAGCGCTACCTCGACGAGCCGCGCCACATCGAGGTTCAGGTGCTGGCCGACGCCCACGGCCACTGTGTCCACCTCTTCGAGCGCGAGTGCTCGATCCAGCGGCGTTTCCAGAAGCTGATCGAAGAGTCGCCCTCGCCGTCGCTCGACGCGGCGTTGCGCGAACGCATCTGCGACGAGGCCGTCGGGATCGCGGCCGCAGCGGGCTACCGCAACGCGGGGACCGTCGAGTTCATCATGGACCGCCACGGCGAGTTCTTCTTCCTCGAGATGAATACCCGGCTCCAGGTCGAGCACCCGGTGACCGAGCTCGTGACCGGGATCGATCTCGTCGCCGAGCAGCTTCGGGTCGCCGCCGGCGAACCGCTTCGCTTCTCCCAGGAAGAGATTCAGCGTCGGGGCTGGGCGATCGAGTGCCGAATCTGCGCCGAGGATGCCGCGGCCGATTTTCTGCCCGCCCTCGGGACGCTGCACCAGGTCCGCGCGCCCGAAGGGGCCGGGGTGCGCTTCGACGGCGGGGTGGTGAGCGGCCAGGCGGTGACCGCGGACTTCGACCCGATGCTCGCGAAGCTGATCGCTTTCGGTACCGACCGCGAGGAAGCCATCGCCCGTGCGAGGCAGGCGCTGCGCGACACGGTGCTGCTGGGCGTGACCCACAACGCCTCGTTTCTGGAGCGGGTGCTCGCCCATCCCGCGTTCGTCGACGGGCGCACCCACACGGGATTCCTGGCGCAGCACGCGGACCAGCTCCGCGAGGAAGCTCCGAGCGGCGACGAGCGGGCGTTGATCCTGGCGGCGGCGGCCCTCGCCGACCGCGACTTTCTCGACCGGGCGGCCGCCGTGCCCGAGCCCTACGCGTCGATGGGCGCGTGGCGCAACTGAGGCGGGGCGGAGGAACGAATCATGGGCGTCGAGTTCGAGCTCGAGGAGGTGACCAGCCGGGTCACCCCGGTCTACCGGCGCGGGGGCTACGACCTCGACGTCGACGGTCGCCGGGTGCGGGCGGCACTTCGCGAAGGGGACGAGGGCGCCTGCCGTCTCGAGTTCGACGGGCAGACTCACCCCCTCTGGGTGGCGCGTCACGGCGACGAGGTCTTCGTCCACCACGCCGGACGCACCCACCGGGTCGCGGCGATCAACTCCCTCGAGCGCGCAGCTCGCGAGGCGATCGGCGCCGGCGGCGCCGACGCGGTGATCGCGCCGATGCCGGGGGTGGTGGTCGAGGTGGCGGTGACGCCGGGGGAGCGTGTCGAGGCGGGCGCGGTGCTCCTCACGATCGAGAGCATGAAGCTGCAGACCCCGATCCTCGCCCCCCACGAGGGGCGGGTGGACGAGGTGGTCTTCGAGGCCGGCCAGAGCTTCGACAAGGGTGTCGTCCTGGTGCGGCTCGGCGGCGAAGACGAAGAGGGAGAGAGCCAGTCATGATGCGACGGATCGAGAGCCGCGTGGATACGCGATCCCCCGAGTTCTTGGCCTTCCGTGAGGCGAATCTGGCGCGCATCGGCGAGTTCCGAGAGCGTCAACGGGCCGCCCGCTACGAACGGCCCGAACGCGACATGAAACGCCTCGAGCACCACGGAAAGCTCTTCGTGCGCGAACGCGTCGAGCAGCTCCTCGACCCGGGGACGCCCTTTCTCGAGCTCTCGTCGCTGGCGGCGTGCACCGAATACGAGGGCGATGCCAAGAGCGCGAGCTGTGTGGTCGGGATCGGCATCGTGAGCGGGCGCGAGGTCATCGTCCGCGCCGACGACCCGAGCATCAAGGGTGGCGCCTGGTACCCGCACACGGTGAAGAAGAACGTGCGCTGTCTCGAGATCGCGATCGAGAACCGACTCCCGGTGGTGCACATGTGCGACAGCGCGGGTGGCTTTCTGCCGCTCCAGGCAGACCTGTTTCCCGACAAGTACATGGCGGGCCGGATCTTCCGCAACCAGTCGATCCTCTCGAAGATGGGGGTGAAGCAGCTCTCGCTGGTCTTCGGCCAGTGCACCGCGGGGGGGGCCTACATTCCGTCGCTCAGCGACTACGCGGTGATCCTGCGGGGCAACGGCGGCATCTTTCTCGGCGGGCCGCCGCTGGTGAAGGCCGCCACGGGGGAGGTGGTCGACGCCGATACCCTCGGCGGCGCCGACGTCCACACCCAGGTGAGCGGGGTCGCCGACTACGCCGCCAACTCCGAAGAGGAGGCGATCCTGATCGGGCGCGAGATCGTCTCCCAATGGTCGATCGAAGAGAAGGCCGCATCCCAGCGACGCGAGTCCGAAGACCCCTACTACGACCCCGAGGAGCTCTACGGGATCATCCCCGGCGACATCAAGATCCAGTTCGACATGCGCGAGGTGATCGCGCGGATCGTCGACGGCAGCTACTTCCACGAGTACCAGCCCGACTACGGCACCACCCTGATCTGTGGCTACGCGTGGATCTGGGGCCACAAGGTGGGGATCCTGGCCAACAACGGGGTGCTCTTCAACGACAGCTCGCTCAAGGCCGCCCACTTCATGGAGCTCTGCAACCAGAACGGCACTCCGCTGGTCTTTCTGCAGAACATCACGGGCTTCATGGTCGGCCAGGACTACGAGGCCAAGGGGATCTGCAAGGACGGGGCGAAGATGATCATGGTGCAGACCTGCTCGGAGGTCCCCAAGTTCACCGTGATGTGCAACGGCTCTTTCGGAGCGGGGAACTACGGGATGTGCGGCCGCGCCTACGACGGACGCTTCATCTTCAGTTGGCCCAACCACCAGATCGGGATCATGGGCGCCGAGCAGGCGGCCAACACGATGGCCGACGTGAAGATCCGCCAACTCCAGCGCGACGGCGCGAGCCTCACCGACGACGAGATCGAGGCGATTCGCCAGCCGCTCCTCGCGAGCTACGAGCGCGAGGCGTCGTCCTACTACGCCACCTCGCAGATGTGGGACGATGGCATCATCGACCCGGTCGACACGCGCAACTCGCTGGGCATCGCGATCAACGCCTCGCTCAACGCCCCGATCGGCGAGCCGCGCTACGGGGTGCTGCGTTTGTGAGCGCCGACGATTCGACCACGCGCTACGGCTACACCGACGAGGAGCTGCTCGAGCTCTCGACCGTCTACCGCGACGGGCTCTTCGAGGGCCAGGTGGCGTTGGTGTCGGGGGCGGGGACCGGGCTCGGCAAGGCGACGGCGCTGCTCTACGCACGGCTCGGCGCGCGGGTGGTGATCTGCGGCCGCAAGGCGGAGAAGCTCGAGGCCACCGCGTCGCTGATCCGTCGCGTCGGCTCCGAATCCCTCGAGGTCGCGATGAACATCCGCGACCCCGAGCAGGTGGACGCGCTCTTCGCCGCCGCACACGAGCGCTTTGGCGGGGTCGACATCGTCGTCAACAACGCCGGTGGGCAGTTTCCCCAGCCGAGCCTCGAGATCCCGCTCAAGGGCTGGAACGCGGTGATCGACACCAACCTGAACGGCACCTGGCACATGATGCAGCGCGCCGCGAAGGGCTTCACCGAGGCGGGGCGTGGGGGCTCGATCGTGAACATCGTGGTGCCCCAGCGAGGGATGTTCCAGGTGGCGCACACGGTGGCGGCGCGCGCCGCCGTCGAGAGCCTCACCCAGAACCTGGCCGTCGAGTGGGCGCCCCACCGGATCCGCGTCAACGCCGTGCAGCCCGGGCCGATCAGCACCGAGGGCATGAACGTGTACCCACCGGAGGCCCAGGCGATGATGCGCGAGAGCAACCCGCTCTTCGCGTTCGGCGACGTCCAGGACGTCGCCCAGGCCTGTATCTATCTCTCGGCGCCCTCCGCCAAGTTCATCACGGGTGAGATCGTGATCGTCGACGGTGGGTTGCGGTTGTGGGGCGAGCTGTGGCTCGCGGGGAAACCGGGCTACTTCGAGGAGGGCCCGCAGTGAGCGAAACACTGCGGATCGCCAACATCTCGGGCTTTTACGGCGACCGGCTCGACGCCGCCAAGGAGATGCTCGAGGGCGGCGAGGTCGAGTTCCTGACCGGCGACTATCTCGCCGAGCTCACGATGCTGATCCTCCACAAGGCCCGCGCCAAGAGCCCGGACACGGGCTACGCGGTCACCTTTCTGCGACAGATGGAGCAGATCCTGGGTCCCGCCCTCGACCGCGGGGTCAAGGTCGTCGCCAACGCCGGCGGGCTGAACCCCGGTGGGATGGCGGAGGCCTTGCGCAAGCAGGCCGCCGAGCTCGGGCTCTCGGCCCGGGTCGCCCATATCGCGGGCGACGATCTCCTGGGCGAGCTCCCGGCGCTCCAGGCCGCAGGCCACAAGCTCTCCCACCTCGACCGCGGTCTACCGCTGTCGGAGCTCGACGCCGAGCCGGTGAGCGCCAACGTCTACCTGGGCGCCTGGGGGATCGTCGAGGCGCTCCGCGGCGGCGCCGACGTGGTGGTGTGTCCCCGGGTGACCGACGCGTCGGTCGTGGTCGGGCCCGCCGCGTGGCACTTCGGCTGGGCGCGGGAAGATTGGGACGCCCTCGCGAGCGCTGTCGTCGCCGGACATATCCTCGAGTGCGGCCCCCAGGCCACCGGCGGCAACTACGCCTTCTTTCAGGAGGTGCCGAGCCTGTTGAACCCGGGCTTCCCGATCGCAGAGATGGAGCGCGACGGGAGCTTCGTCGTGACGAAGCACGCCGGGAGCGACGGGCTGGTCTCGCGCGGCACCGTGACCGCCCAGCTCCTCTACGAGATCGCCGAGCCCGCCTACCGCAACCCCGACGTGATCGCGCGCTTCGACACGATCGAGCTCGAGGACGTCGGCGCCGACCGGGTCCGCGTCTCCGGGGTGCGGGGCGAGCCCCGCCCCGACGACCTCAAGGTGTGTATCAACTACGTCGGCGGCTACCGCAACGCGATGACCTTCGTGCTGACCGGGCTCCACATCGAGGCGAAGGCCGCGCTCGCCGAGACCACCCTCCTGTCGAAGCTCGGGGGCGCGGAGGCCTTCGACGAGATCGAGTGTCGGCTGGTGCGCAGCGATCGGCCCGGGGCCGACGACAACGAGGAAGCGAGCGCGTTCCTGCGCGTCACGGTAAAGGACCGCGACCCCCGCAAGGTGGGGCGGGCGTTTTCGAACAAGGTCACCGAGATGCTGCTCGCGAGCTATCCCGGCATCTACACGACGACGCCGCCCGGCGGCGAGCGCGAATTCGGCGTCTATTGGCCGACGACGGTGCCCGCCGAGTGCGTCGACCACGTCGCCGTCGGCCACGACGGAGCACAGACCGCGATCCCGCACACTCCGGCCCCCGCCCGGCCGGTGGTCGTCGCCGCCGCCCCGCGCGAGCTCGCGCAGATGCCGGGTGGCGAGACCGTGCGCGCGCCCCTCGGCACGGTCTTCGGGGCGCGCTCGGGGGACAAGGGCGGGAACGCCAACGTCGGGGTCTGGGCGCGCAGCGACGCGGGCTACCGCTGGCTGGCCGAGACCCTCGACGCCGCCCGCTTTCGCGAGCTCGTCCCCGAGGCGGCGGACCTCGAGGTGCGTCGCTATGGGCTGCCCAACCTCCGGGCGCTCAACTTCATCGTGGTCGGTCTGCTGGGAGAAGGGGTGGCGAGCACCACCCGCTTCGACGCCCAGGCGAAGAGCCTCGGGGAGTTCCTGCGGTCGCAGTTGGTCGATCTCCCGACGCTTTTGTTGGCAGATCAGCCAAAAGTGTGAGCGCCTGAGGCGTTCTGGCCGGGTTGTCGCTTCCCGGGCGCCACTTCTCGCCCTAGGATCAAGACTTCGGCCTCGGCCCCCCCCACCACAGGAGACCTCGCGATGCCCTTGGACCCCGAAGTCACCGCTGTCCTCAAGCAGATGGAAGAGGCGGGTGGACCCCCCATTTCCGAGATCTCTCCCGACGTGGCGCGGGAGGCCTTCGCCGGGCTGGTCGCGCTGCAGGGCGCGCCCGAGGCCGTGGCCGAGGTGCAGGACCTCGAGGTCGCCGGCGCCGCCGGGCCGATCCCGGTGCGGGTCTATCGCCCGGAGGCGGCGCAGCGCCCCGGTCCGGTGCTCTACTACATCCACGGGGGTGGGTGGGTGATCATGGACCTCGACAGCCACGACCCCGTGTGCCGGGCCTTTGCGAACGCGCTTGGCTGTGTCGTCGTCGCTGTCGACTACCGGCGCGCCCCCGAGGCCACCTTCCCGGCCGCGGTCGAGGATTCCTACGCCGTCCTCAAATGGATCGGCGCCGAAGCCGCCTCGCTCGGGGTCGACCCTACACGTGTCGCGGTTGCGGGCGACAGCGCCGGCGGGAACCTCTCCGCGGCGATGACCCTGCTCACTCGACAGCGCAGCGGCCCAGCCCTCGCGGCGCAGGTGCTCCACTGCCCGGTCACCAACTACGGGCTCGACACCGAGAGCTACCGCGAGAACGGCGAGGGCTACTTCCTGACCCGGGAGCTGATGGAGTGGTTCTGGGGTCACTACCTCAAGGCGGAAAGCGACGGCGCCAACCCGCTCGCCTCGCCGCTCCGCGAGCCCGACCTCGCCGGCCTGCCGCCAGCGCTGATCCAGACCGCCGAGTTCGACCCGCTCCGCGACGAAGGCCTGGCCTACGCCGAACGCCTCCGCGAGGCGGGGATCGACGCCACCCACACCCTCTATCCCGGGGTCGTCCACGACCCGTGGCTGATGATGGGGGTCGTGCCGCGGGGCCGCGCCGCACTCGACGAGGCGGTGTCGTTCCTCCAGAAACACCTGTCCTGAGGGGCGGGTCGCGTGAACCCGGGGGAGAGGGGGAACCAGTGAGCGTCCGTCCGTTGATCGATCGCACCACCGACGCGTTGGTGCGCCAGTCGCGCGGCTTCCGCGAGGCGGCCGCCGCGCTCGGCGGCGAGACCCTGGCCGCGGATTACGAGAGCGAAGTGGGGAGCGCCCCGCGCCGTGCCGACGCCGGGAAGAAGTTCTGCCCGACCCGGGCGAAGGCCCCGAAGCGCGCCAAGGAAGAAGAGCTGTTGCTGGCGGCGCTGCGCCGACGCCACGGCGACGACGCGCCCCTCGAGCGCCCCGAGGGCGCCGCGGGCGCCGACGGTGGCTCGATCGTGCTGGTGGAGTACCTCGTGCCGCTCCAGGCGCAGGCCGCGGAAAAGGGCAACGCCGACGACCCGAACCTCGGGGTCGGCAAGGTGCCGCTGCTCGGCGTCGCGGAGAACGGCCGCCTCGTCGTGTTCGACGTGAAGTACGTCGAAGCCGAGGCGCGCCGCACGCGCACCGGCGACACGCCGCTGCGCGCTCTGCTCCAGACCCTCGCACACTGCGCCATCGTCCACGCCAACCGCGAGGCGATCGCCGCCGAGCTCGCGCCGCGCACCGCCCGGACGATCGACCCGGAGCTCCGACCCGAGCTCGTGTTGCTGGGGACCCCGCGCTACTGGGAGCTGTGCCGAAAACGCGAAGCCCAGAAAGGGGCGGCGTGGATCCAGCAGATGGACCGTCTCGCCGGAGAGATCGGCGAGGCGGCGGCGACTCCCGTCTCGTATCTCGCGCTGCGTCTGCGCGGCGATCCGATCGTGGTGACCGGAGACGACGAGTGGCCGGCGCTCAACGAGCCGGCCCGTCTCCTCGAGGCCTGGGACGAGTTCGCCGGGCGGATCAAGCCCAAGCCCAAGCCGCGACCCAAGGCCAAGACGGCGCCGGAGAACGTCGTGGTGGAGGCTGACCTCGAGCGGCCGATCCGCGCCTACGGGATGCGCGAGACCTACTACCCCGGAGATCGCATCGATCACCCGAGCCTCGGCCTCGGCGTGGTGCAGGGGGCGGCCGGGCCCACCAAGATGCGCGTGATGTTCGGGGAGGACACGCGGGTGTTGGTGCACGCTCGGCCGTAGGCCCGGGCTCTTTCGGGGGGGGCTGCTTGGGCGGTGGTCGGCCTTCGTGGACTTCGCTCGCCTTTGGCTCGCTGCGCGCGCCGGCGGAGCCGGCGCTTGCGGGGGTGCTGGGCACGGAGTTCGGGCTTTGGACGGGGCGGGTTGCCTGG
>CAJHXS010000386.1_pt1 | contig 11029 bp, 6 predicted proteins | sample 9198591 | NCBI WGS metagenome assembly CAJHXS01 (sample SAMEA7708347, study PRJEB35096) | sediment metagenome | biome: marine neritic benthic zone biome [ENVO:01000025]; feature: sediment [ENVO:00002007]; material: shallow marine sediment [ENVO:03000034] sea grass bed [ENVO_01000059] ... | reverse complement strand
GTCGATCTCGGGACGATCGAACGCTGGGAGGACGGGGTTGCGACCCTCCGCGGAAACTCGGAGATCGATCTCACCCAGACAGAACGTCTGTCGCTCGTCCTCGACGCCCGCGGCAATCGGCTGCGTCTCCTCGAGGCCTCCGAGCTCTTCTAGCGGCCGCGACCGGTCTACGGGCGCCACGTTGGCGCATCGCGACACGCACTCGAGTCGCCGTGTGTCCGCGTGCGGCGCAGCGCTTGTAGTGCTCGCTCTGCTGCTCGCCGCTCCGGCCTGTCGCAACATGGGGCGGGAGCGGCTGTTGCCGCGCCCCGAGCCGATGGCGGTCCACGCAGACGGCGCACTCTCGGCGGGGAAGCAGCGGCGGCTGGCCGACATCCGGCGCTTTCTCGACCCGCTCGAGCAGCAGCTCCTCGAACAGACGATCGAGAACCTGGCCGTCGACGAGCGCCTGCCCGAAGGCGCGGGGGACGAGGCGCTGCTCCGCGCGATCAACCGCACCGTGAACAACGCCGAGGGCTTCTGCGACACCTTCGTCGACGAGCTCCGTCCGCTGATGCTCATGGGTCCCCAGGCGGCCGCACCGGAGAAGGTCGCCTTCGCGATGCGCATCGACGACGCCTACGAGCGCTGGATCACCCCGGCGACCCGGGAGCGCTTCGAGACGCCCCTCGACCTCGGTCGCGCGATCCGCGACCGCAAGCTCGCCCTCGACGCCTTCGACGCGAGCGCCCCGCTCGGAACCCCAGGGGATCCCCTCTTTGTGACCGACGCTGCGGAGTTCGACAAGAAGGGGCCGAGCGCCGCCGGCCGGATGTGTCTGCCCGGCAAGCCCGCCCACAGCTACGTGATCGCCATCATTCCGGTGGGCGCGTTGTCCAGTCCACTGCGCGTGCCCACCGCGGCAGATGGGGCGTGCATCCCCCGCTTCGAGCTCCCCCCCCAGGGTGCGACGGGCGGGGACACCTGCACCGGACGCCCGCAGTTCGCCACGGCGACACCGAGCCTGTCGGTGGTCGAGGAATTCCGACTCAGCAGATAACCTCTTCGGATGGCTGCGCTGGCTCCCTCCGTCGGTCGCTACGGCTGGTTCTCGTTCTCGGCAGTTGCTCACATCGTGTTTGTCCTCGCGCTGCTGCTCTACGCGCCCCCGCCGATGCCCGAGATCCCGATCTTCCCGATCGATCTCCTGCCGGTGGACACACCGCCGCCGCCGCCGGACAGCGACATGCTGCACTTCAAGCAGGCGACCCACCCGCGTGTGCGCGAGTCGATCGCCGTCCCCAAGGAAATCCTGGCCCTGGCGCCGCCGCCGGTCGACGCGGTGCTCGACGCCCAGGCCGTCGGCGGCGGCATCAGCCTCGACGTCGCGGCGTCGAACTCGCTCTCGGGGTTCGCCCTCGGTGGATACGGCGGTGGCTTTACCGGTACGGGCGTGGGTGCCGGCAACGGAACGGCCGCGGCGGGGAGCTTTACCGAGTACGTCGGCGGCCTCCGCCAGGCGGGGCTCGATGTCGTCTTCGTGATCGACTCGACCGGGTCGATGGGCTGGCTCCTCGCCGAGGTGAAAGACCGGGTGCGCGCGCTCTCCGAGTGGATCCGCACCCTCGTCCCGGTGACGCGGTTTGGTGTCGTCGTCTACCGGGACGACGACGACCCGGAGTACCTGACCCAGATCCAGCCCCTCACCCTCAACATCGGGCGGATCCGCGGCTTTCTCGAGGACGTCGACGCCCAGGGGCGCGGCGACATTCCCGAGGCCGTGCAGGCCGGGCTGCGCACCGCGATCGACGACGCCAAGTGGAATCGCAGCAGCCGCCGGGTGATCATCGTCCTCGGCGACGCGCCGCCCCACGCCGAACATCTGAACGAAGCGGTCCAGCTCGCCCAGTCCTTCAGCTCGACGGGCGGCACCGTGACCCTGGTCGACACCAGCTTCGACGCGAACCCCACCCTCGCGGCGCGGCGGCTCAAGGTGCGCGTCGACGAGCTCGAGACCCTCGGCAAGGGCGGCATCATGCCGGAGTTCGAGCGCATCGCCCGGGCGGGGGGCGGCGACGCGTCGAACCTCGAAGGGGAACGCCACGTCGCGCGTCAGCTCGCGCTGCTGATCTTTGGCGAGCGCTGGGCCGACGAAGTACGGCCACTGCTCGGGAATCTTTAGACCACCCGACCCGTCGAAGGGTCTGCACCGCGGCGACGCACGAGGCGTGTGGCGGCGTCACGCGGGCGCTGGCGTCGGGAGGAGAGTGCGCAATGCATCGTCGCTTCGCTGGTCTCGTCGCCGTGGCTCTTGGGGTAACCGTGCTCCTTCCGCCATCGGCTGCCGGGTTCGCCGACATCGGCGCCCGGGCAGAACGCGCGGGCTCCGCCGACGCCCTGGCCTCCGCGCAACAGGCCTTTCGCAATCGAATCGCCAGCGCCTCGAGCCCGGCGAAACTGGTCGAGGGCGCCGACGCCCTCGGGAAGCTCGTGGTCCGCGCGCGCGATCTCGACGTATCGACTGGGCTGTTCCGGGCCCTCTCGGATGACGCCGAGCAGATGACCCGGCGGGTGAGCGCGGTGCGCTCGGCCCTCGAGGAGCGCGCCGGAGAGGACGAGGCCGCGATCGAGGCGCTCTACCGCTCGACGGACTGGTCGCGGCTCGACTACAGCGGGGTGACCCTCGGCTATTGGCGCGGGTGGGCGGCGCTCGGCGTGGGCCAACATCTCGAGGCGGGCGACGCGCGCCGCGAGGCGATGGAGCTCGCGGTCGCGTCGTTCTCGCGCTCGGCCCTCGAGCTGCGGCTTCCCAAGGTCGCGACGGCGAGCCTGCTGGGGCTCGGCACGGCCCAACGCGACCTCGGGGAAGACGAGAAGGCCGAGACGACGTTGAACGCGCTCCTGGCGCAGCTCCAGCGTGCGCCCGACGCCCAGCTCGACGCCGCTGCGCGCTACGAGCTCGCGCTGATCGCCCTCGAGCGGGGGGACGCGGCTCGGGCCGCGCTGCTGATCGACGCGATTCCGCAGGGCCGTCTGTCCCGCGAGAACCGGCTCGATCTCACCCGGCGGGAGGTGCAGGGTCTGCTCGCGCAGCAGCGCGACCTCGACCGCGCCGCCGCCCTGTTGCGCCAGATGCTCGCCGCCGGCGAGCCCTACTCGAACCAGGCCGCCGCGCTGGCCGAGGAGCACCGGGCACTGCTCGCCGGGCGGGACCTCGGTGCGTTGGGCAAGCTCCTCGACGCCGAGGATGCCTTCGCCGCGGGCGACTACGCCGCGGCGCGCGCCGCCTACAGCGCCGCGCTCGGCGCGAGGGGCGGGGTACCGGGGCTCAACCGCGCCAACGTCGAGTACAAGTACGCCTACGCGCTCTCCGAGACGGGTTCTCTCGCCGAGGCCGCGAACATCCTCGATCGGCTGACCGCCGATCCCAAGGGCGGCGACGCCCGGGCCCTCGCGGCGCCGCTCTACTACTCCGTCGCGGAACGCATGGCGGGAGCCGACCCGAGCGCTGCCGCCCAGACGCGGGCGCTGCGCGCCGCGGAGCGGCTGCTCGAGATCGCCCCCGACGCCTCGGGAGCGGATTCGGCACGCTATCGCGCCGCGCGCGGCCGCGAGGCCAGAGGGAGCACCAGGTCGAGCATCACCCAGCTCGAGGCGATCCCCCGGGACAGCGCGGCGTACCCTGCCGCCCAGCTCGACCTCGTGCGGCTGCGGGGCGAGGAGCTCCAGACCCTCGAGCGACGCGGCCGCAGCCGCGATCTACGCCGTCTGGCGCCCGTGCTCGCGCGGGACATCGCGCGTGTCCAGGGGCTGATCGCGGGCGGGACGATCGCCCCCGACCCGGGGCGCGACGCCACGATCGCGATCTGGGACGCCAAGAGCGCGTTCTGGGGCGGCGATGGCGCCGCCGCCGTCGACCGCAAGATCGCTTCCGCCCGCGCCACGGCGGTCGGCGCGGAGGGGGAGCGAACCCTGCTCCGCCTCGAGCTGCGCAACCGGGTGCGGGCCAAACAGTGGAGGGCGCTCGCCGCGGCCTTCGACGCGCGAAGCGACGCGGCGCTGCGCGGCGATTTCGCGATCTGGCACGAGGCGCTCAACGCCGCCAAGCGGGGTGGGGCGCCCGCGGACCAGATCGTCGTCTGGTACGAACGTCTCACGCCCCTCGCTCCGGAGCGCAGCCGCGAGACGCTGGCGCTGGGGAGCGCCGAGGCACTGCTCGCCGCCGGCCGGGCCGCCGCCGCGGCCGAACAGGCCCAGCAACTGATCCAGGGGGACAAGTACTGGGCCGACGCCTGGATCGTCTACGCCAAAGCCCTAGATGGCGCCGGCGACAGCGCCGGAGCGCTCGCGGCCTGGCAACGGATCTCGGCAGGCACCGAGAGCGGCACCGGCCCCTGGGTCGAGGCCAAGCTGCGCGCTGCCGAGGCGGCCCAGCGTCTCGGCGACGCCCGGGGTGCCTGCCGCGCGGTCGTGGGTCTCGACGACGCCGAGCTCAGCGGCGCCGCGCAACGGCGCTTCGAATCCGCCGCGGCGGGCTGCGGCGCGCCGTAGCCTTCGCGCGCCCGCGCAGCGGCGCTCAGTCGGGAAACGAGAAGGACTTGAGGACGGTCTCGATGCGCTTGGCTTCGTCTCCGCTCGGATCGTCCGCCACGCTCCGCACCAGGCCGACGCCCCGCACGTAGTAGTCGCGGTAGACCATGAGCGGGGGCTCGTCCGGATCATCGGAGTCGCGGTACGTGAGAAAGACGACGGTCGAGTCGACGTACTCGCCCGCCGGCACGCTCACCTCGGCGCTCTGCTCCACCTCGCCGCTCCAACCCTGGACGCCGCCCCCGCCGCCCGGGGTCTGGAACATCTTGGTGAGCTGTCCCCAGCTCTGTCCGACCTCGGGATTGATCGGGAGGATCTGGGTCGGTTCCTCGACCCCGACGTACATGAGCTTGCCCTCATCGTCGTAGTCGAGGGCGGTGAGCCGCGCGAGGTACCCGTCGTCGTCGACGAAGTAGCCGACGGGTTGGGTGTCGACGAAGCCCAGGTTGGGGCCGCGGTTCGTCTCGTCGACGATGAAGATCTGCCCGTTGCCCTTGGGGAGATCCATCGTGCCCCGGGCGTGGTGCTCGATCTCGAGGTGACCGAGCTGCTGCCCCTGGATCTGGTAGACCCACTTCGTCCCGGGGACGAGGGGAAAGAGCTCCTCGGCGGCGCTGCCCTGGGCCGGGTGGTTGTCCTGGCACCCGCCGAGGACGAGGCTCGCGAGGAACAGGAGGCCCACGTGGACGAGGCCCACCTGGAGCGCGCACACGGAGCCCCCAAGACGGGCCCCGGCGCCCCGTGTGGGTCGGATCACGCCCCCGCGGCTTCCTGGGCTGCGGGCGTCGCCGGCGGCGGGGCCTCCGCGGTGCCCACGGCCTGGGTGAACTTCGGCTTGAATACCGTGATCAGCGCCGGCACCAGCAGGATCGCGCCGATCATGTTGGCGATCAGCAAGATCGAGAGCAGCAGGCTCATGTCTCCCGCGAAGCGCAGGTGGCTGATGATCTTCCAGAAGATGATCCCGCCCACCAAGGTCGACCCGGTGAAGAACACCGCCATGCCGGTGGTGCGGATCGCCGTCCGGATCGCTTCTGGCATGTCGAGCCCGCGTTTTCTCTCCGTGACGACGCGGTCCATGATGTAGAGGGCGTAGTCGACCCCCACCCCCACGCCCAGCGCCTGCACCGGCAGGGTGTTCACGTCGAAGCCGATGTTGGCGAAGTACATGTACGCCAGCGAGATCAACGCCGCCGTGCCCAGCGAGCTCACCAGGAGCAGCGCGATCGAGAGCGAGCGGTACGAGATCAACACCACCATGAACACCGTGGTGAACGAGGCGATCAGGGTCGCGTTGTTGCTGCCCTCCACCTCGTCGTTGCTGGCGCCGAGCACGCCCATCGTCCCGGCCGCCAGGGCGTAGCTCGCGCCCTCCGACCAGCGACCCGACTCGCGCCGGAAGAAGTCGCCGCTCTGGTACTTCACCCAGAGCTCGTCGGCTTCGTAGAGACCGCGACGCCGCACCTGGGCGTGGATCCCGCGCTCCTCGTCGATCCACTCCTGGGTGACGGTGTAGGAGCGCCGATCGAGCGCCGCCGCGCTCTTGAGCGCGTAGGCGGTGACGAGGTCGAAGCCGTCGAGCGCGGCGATCTCGTCGACCGACGCGTCGGCGATCTTCTGCACCGTGTCGAGCCCGGCCTCCGAGAGCACCCGGACCAGCTCCTTGGTGGTCCGCGGGAGGGTCAGGATGCGCTTGGTCGAGTCTTCCGGGGGCGGCTCGCGGCGGCTCTCGGCCGACACCTCGACCGCCGTGTACTCGCCGTCCTCGCCGCGGGCCAGCACCTGCATCTCCGTGCTGCGGGGCGGGGCGAGGGGGCCGAGCCACCAGAGCACGTCGGCGAGGAAGTCGTCCTGCGGCTTCTGGAGCCGGATCGCGACCCGCCCGGTCGGACGCTCTTCGATGTAGTGGATCGCGCGCTCTACGGCGTGGCGGATCGTGTCGCCCTGGTGGTCGGCGAAGAAGACCCGCACCGCGGCCACCTGGGCCATCGGGTCGCGGTAGGGGTTCAGGATCTTCGGGTCTGGCGAGCTCGCCTCGTAGAGGAAGAGGAGCCCGCCGATCTCGACGTCCGTCGGCGGGATCGAGTACCAGCGCGGGTCGCCGTTGTGGAAGATGCGGTTGATCGACTTCAGGAACTCGACGATCGAGATCGAGCCACCGGCCTTGGGGTCCTGCTCCATGTAGCGCTGGAAGGCCTCGATCTCCTGCATCACCTCGGGCTTGTTGACACCGCCCTGCTGCTCGGTTTCGACGAACAGCACCAGATCGTCCGCGCCGTAGAACTTCGACGAGATCACCCGCGCGGCCTGGTTGTAGGGGCTGTCGTCGTAGAGGATCGGGGTGCCGGGGTGCGACTCGCCGACTTTCACCCGCAGCGCCACGCTGGCGCAGAGCACGACGATCACCACCCAGGCCCCGACGATGATCTTCGACGAGCGCGCGCCGGTGGCGAGGGAGCCGAGACGCTTCAAGAAACTCACGACCGCCGGCGGCGTGTAGTGCTTGACGTTCCTCGGCGCAGGGAAGTAGGCGATCATCAGGCGGTTGAGGAGCATCTCGGTGACCGCGATCGAGAGCGCCCAGAAGGCGCCGAACATCGCGACCTTCTTCATCAGGAAGATCGAGGAGACGCCGATCACGAAGATCCCGAAGGCGTCGGTGATGATCGCCAGGGTGCCCGGCAAGAGCAGCTCGGCCATCGAGCTGATCACCGCCTCTTCTTTGTTGCCCTCGAGGCGTTCGTACTCCTCGTAGAAGCGCTCGACGAACTGCACCGAGTGGCTCACCGCCCGCGCCGTGATCAACATGGGGATCACGAGGACCAGCGGTTCCAGCTGGTACCCCATGATCGCGATGAACCCGAGGCCCCAGATGGCCGAGACCACCGCGCCGGAGAAGGGCATCACCACGCCGTACCAGTGGCGGAAGTAGACGCCCAGAAGCACGAGCAGCACGCCCATCGATATCAAGAGGATCAGGACGATCTCTGGCGCGTAGTGGAAGCTCCACCCGGCGAGCACCGGGACACCGATCAGCTGGAGGTCGACCAACCCGTCGGCCTCGAGCTCGGTCTTGAGCGACTGGATGCGTTTGAAGATCTCGTGGTAGTCGAGACGGGTCTCGAGGAAGCCCGCGAATACCAACGCCGCCGTATCGTCGCGGGAGACGAGACGTCCGAAGACCTGGGGGTTCTGGTGGATCTTGTCGGCGATCGTGTCGGCGAGCCGCGCCGGGAGAAGCGAGTCTTCGGGGCCGGTGAGCTTCTCGTTCTCGAAGTCGTAGCCCGCCGGGAGCTCGGCGATACGGAGCTTCAGGAACTCGAACTCGGCGTTCTCCTGCCGCAGCCGTTTCAGCCGTTTGACTTCGTCCTTGTCGTCGAGGGTGTCGAGGTTCACCGCCTGGGTCGGCGCCAAGATCTCCTCGAGCTGCCCTTTGCGCCGCTCGATCAGCTCTTTGAGTTCTTGGAGACTCTGGGGTGCGTTCTCGCCGCGGGCCACCGCGCGTTGCGCCGCCCGCCGGCTGTAGAACTGGGCCTCGAGGAGCGCGAGGGTCTCGTCGCCCAGGATCTGTCTCGAGTAGAGGATGCCCTCGTCGTCGACCTGTTGGTCGCGGATGCGGATGCTGACGATCGACGAGACCTGGTCGTGGTCGACGCCCTCGACCTTGTCGATCTGGTCGTGGAAGGCGTAGACCTTCTCGAGGATCTCTTCGCGGTAGATGTCGCCCTCTTTGGCGACGATCGCCGCGAGCACGATGTTCGCGCTCCCGAACTGCCGGTTGTACTTCTCGTAGACCTGGATGTACTCGTGGTTGCGCGGCAGCAGGTCGATGAACTGGCTGAAGACCTGGAGCTGTAGGGCGCGGTAGCCAAAGTAGGCCGTCGCTGCGCCGATCAGGCACAGGTTGATGAAGCGGTGTTTGATGAAAAAGCGCGAAAAGCGCAGCATCATCTCGTCCATCTGGATCCCCTCATCCCTCGAGTCCGCGGGGCGGGCCACCCGGGCCCCGGCGCGGTTCGGTATTGTACGTGGAACGGGTCCCCACGAGGGGCCCGAAGATGGATTTCTCGCCTACGGGTTGCGCTCGGGGTCGGCCTGGGGCATCGGGGGCGGCGGCGCTCCCGCCTTGGCCGCCGCCTCGGGGACGCTGATCGCGCTGATCGGAGCCGGGGCGGCCGAGACCACCTCCGCGAAGCTGTCGCCGCCGTCGGTGGAGCGCAGGATCGCGCCTCGTTCCCCGACGATCAGCGCCAGTCCGTCCTCGCCAAAGGCCGCGCCGCCGAACCAGTTGAAAATCTTCGGCCGCTCGGGCTGGAACCAGGTGCGGCCGCCGTCGCGGGTGGCGACCACCTCGCCCCGGTCGCCCGCGAGGATCGCCCGGTTGCCGCGCAGCGCCGCGGTGAAGAGCCCGGCCGTCGTGGGGACGTCCTTCGCGGTCCAGACCTTCCCGTTGTCCTCGGTCTGGACCACCACCCCGCCGACCCCGCCGGCGACCGCCCTCTCCCCGGAGGCACCGATGTCGAAGAGATAGATGTCCGAGATCGCTCCGGAAATCTCTTCGCGGTTGGTCCAGGTCTGGCCGCCGTCCACGGTGCGAAGCCCGGTGGCGAACTCGCCGGCGATCCAGCCGTTGTCCCGGTCGTCGAACTCGATCCCGTTGAAGAGCCGGTCGGCCAGGTAGCCGTCGCCGAAGGTCTCTTCGGGCAGGATCAGCCGGTCCCAGCTGTCCCCGCCGTCTTTGGTATGGATCAGCGTGCCGAAGTCGCCGCTGATCCAGACCTCTTCGGGGCCGATCGCGGCGACGTCGAAGAGGATCGCGGTGAGGGGCCCGAAGTCGCCGAACTCGTCGATCGCCTCGACCGAGACCGAGACCCAGGTGGAGCCGCCGTCTCGGGTGCGGAGCACGGTGCCGTGGTCGCCGACCGCCCAGGCGTGGTCGGCGTCGGCGAACGCCACCCCGAACAGGGTCCGTTTGGTCGGCGTCGGGGAGAACTGCCAGCTTTCGCCGCGGTCGTCGGAACGGAGGACGGTGCCCCAGTAGCCGACCGCGAGGGCGTGTTCGCCCTCGCTCGCCACCCCGTAGAGGTGCGCGTTCGGCATCTGCCACGTGTCGTGCCGGGGCGGGTGGAAGTTTCCGTTCTCGGGAGCCTGGGCGTGGGCCAGTGGGGCGAGCCACAACAAGGTGACGGCGATCGACCAGTGTGCGATCACCCGATAGTTTCGGAACAAAGAGTCACCCCTCCTCGCCTGACGGTCTGGCGGCGGGTTCTGGGTTCGCGGACGCCGCCGCTTCGTTTCGCGCGCCGGGGGTCCGCGTGAGCGTCCGGGGACGAGTCCGCCCCTCGATGGGGCCTGCACGAAGGGCAATCCCTCGGGCAACCGGCGTTCTTTACACGGATTTGGCGCGCTTTGCAAAGCCCGAGGCGCGCACTCCCGAACGAAATTCGAAAACACGCGGCCCCGGTTTCGCCATATAATCCACCGACCCGACGACCGGCGTCAATCGGGTAGGCAGGGTCCGGTGCAGAATCAGGCGCTGCCAGCTCCAGCTCCCCTTCCCCAGGGGGTTTCCCTGGAAGGGGAGGACGAGATCAGGGTGTCCGGACTTCCCGCCTCGGCCCGTCGAGGTGGATCACACAGGGGAATCGAATGAAACGCAAGTTCACCGCGGCGCTGGTGGGGATGGCTTTCCTCGCTGCGCTTCCTGCCGTTGCGGACGTCCAGGTGGGCGACCACATCACGGCCGCCAACCGGGACAAGCTCCAGGGGCTCATCCCCGACGAGCTGATGACCTACATCCTCGACGGCTACAACGAGCTCGACATGACGATCGTCGAGACCGGCGACTACACGCCGCCCCAGAAGTACATCGAAGCCACGGTGAAATTCGCCTGCCAGGCGACGCTGACCCCCAAGGGGACGCTCGAGAACTACACGGCCGGGCAGCCCTTCCCGTACTCCGAGTGGGCGCAGGAGGCGACCAACCACGCCTGCGACCTCAGCCCCGACGATCCCGAGTTCGCGCTCAAGCTGGCTTGGAACGTCAACTACCGCTGGCAGGGCGGCGCTGGGCTGAACCTCCCCCACTGGGGCTTCAACTACATGCGCAACAGCGGCAAAGAGCAGTGGCGCCTCGCCCAGGGCGAGTACCGGCGCACTTACTGGACTGGCCGTGCAGACCTCCTCCCCGAGACCTCGACCCTCGAGGACGACACCAGCATCGAGTGGGCCGAGTTCTTCGACGTGAAGACGCCCTTCGACCTTCGCGGCACGATGTTCCTGCTCTACCGCTACACCGACGACAAGGAAGACCAGACCTGGGCGTACATCCCGGCGCTGCGCCGTGTGCGTCGTGTGGCGGCCACCCAGAAGTCCGACTCGCTGCTCGGCACCGAGATCACCCTCGAAGACTTCTACATCTTCGCGGGGTACGTCTGGGACCACGCCTGGGAGTACCAGG
>CAJHXS010000184.1_pt1 | contig 11152 bp, 10 predicted proteins | sample 9198591 | NCBI WGS metagenome assembly CAJHXS01 (sample SAMEA7708347, study PRJEB35096) | sediment metagenome | biome: marine neritic benthic zone biome [ENVO:01000025]; feature: sediment [ENVO:00002007]; material: shallow marine sediment [ENVO:03000034] sea grass bed [ENVO_01000059] ... | reverse complement strand
GGGTCGCCCGAGACGCGTCGAGGCGGCCCGGGCGAGCACGGCGGTCGGCTGGAAGCCCCGCTCGCGGATCCGTCGTCGCGGGCTCGGGACCGGCACGATCGCGTCGGCGACGGGTCGCCCCGGGGCCGCGTCGTGCAGCGCCGCGAGGGCGTGGGCGAGCAGCGCCTCCACCGCGGCCGCGGGCGCCGGGGAGAGCCCGGTCGGGCCCTTGCCGGGGTACTTGAAGCGCCGCAGCCATTCCTCGGCGACGCCCTCGTACCAGGCGCCCGCGTGGGCCCGGGCGATCAGGGCCCGGTCGACGGGGACCCGCTCGGCGGGCGCGCACCAAACGACCCGGCCGCGGCAGGGGCCGCAGAGCGCGCCCTCCGGGCGCGGGGAGCGAGTGAGCGCCGCGCGACAGCCGGCGCAGGCCGGGGGGAGCAGCCAATCGAGGGCGGTGCGGCCCAGGGTCGCGAGCGGGGACAGTCTCGGGCTCCCGGGGGACCGCGGGGGGGGTGGCGCTGGCGGAAGCGTTCTAGGAGTCGGCGCTCGCCTGGCGGCGTGTGGCGTCGCTCCACAGCCGCTCGAGGTCGTAGTGTTCGCGCACCTCGTCCTGGAAGACGTGGACCACCACGTCGGCCAGATCGATCAGCACCCAGCGCCCCTCGCGGTAGCCCTCCATGCCGAGGGGCGGCTCCCCGGCCTCCTTGGCGGCCCGGGCGACCGCGTCGGCGATCGACTGGACCTGACGGTCGGAGCGGCCACTCGCCAAGACGAAGGCGTCGGCGAAGGAGGCGAGGCCGCCCACCTCGAGGATCACGACCCGGTTGGCCTTCAGGTCGCGGGCCGCTTCGGCGGCGAGGTCGGCCTTGTCACGCCAGTCGAGGGGCATCGCGTTCGGCCTCGCTGTTGCGCTCCGCGTCGGAGGGGTCTCGGTAGGTCGCGCACTGCTCGATCGCAGCCCGGGCGCTCTCTGGGACGAGATAGCGCACCGAGCGACCGTCTCGCAGTCGCTCCCGGATCTCCGACGCGGAGACCTCGACGCCCCGGATCGCCACGGCGCGCACCCAGGTGTCGCCGCTGCGGTGGCGCGCCGACGTGCCGTCGGGGGCCACCTCGAGGTCGCCCCGCACCGCCTCGGGGATCCAGGCGGCCAGGTCGGGGGTCTCCGGCGGTCGGTTCATCACCGCGTAGTGGGCGAGGCCGAAGAGCTCGCGGGGCGCCCGCCAGGCCCCCATCTCCCGGAAGGCGTCGCTCCCGACCAGGAACACCGGGCGCGCCGGAGCGAGCTCGGCGCCGATCTGCCGGAGCGTGTCGACCAGGTACGAGGCACCGCCCCGCTCCACCTCGATCGGGTCGGCGACGAAGCGCGGGTCGTCGGCGACCGCTGCGCGCACCCAGGCCAGCCGCTCCGCCGCGGGGGCGATGCGCTCGTCGCGTTTGTGGGGGGGCGACCAGCTCGGCACGAAGCGCACGGTCTCGAGCCCCAGCGCGTCGGCGACCTCCGCGGCGGCCCGCAGATGCCCGACGTGGATCGGGTTGAAGGTGCCGCCGTAGACGCCGACCGGAGCCGCCGTCATTCGCGCAGCTGCCCCTCTCCGAAGAGGACGAACTTCTGCGCCGTGAGCCCCTCGAGCCCCATCGGTCCGTAGGCGTGGAGCTTCGAGGTCGAGATGCCGATCTCGGCGCCGAGCCCCAGCCGGAAGCCGTCGGCGAAGGCGGTCGAGCAGTTGACGCCCACGGTCGACGAGTTCACCCGCCGCACGAATTCGTTCGCGCGGTGGTAGTCGTCGGTGACGATCACTTCGGTGTGGTCCGAGCCGTAGCGGCGGATATGGGTCACGGCCTCGTCGAGGTCGTCGACGACACGCACGGCGAGGATCGCCGCGAGAAACTCCGCGGGCCAGTCGGCGTCGGTCGCGGCGCCGACCCCCGGTACGAGCGCCTGCGTCTCGGCGCAGCCGCGGATCTCGACGCCCGCCTCCATCAGCGTCTTCAGGATGCCGGGGAGCAGCCGCGCGGCGCTCCCCCGGTGTACCAGCAGGGTCTCGAGGCCGTTGCACACACCCATCTGGCGGAGCTTCGAGTCGAGCACGATGGCCTCCGCCATCGCGGCGTCGGCGCTCTCGTCGAGCACGACGTGACACACCCCGGCGTCGTGCTTGATCACCGGGATGCGCGACGTCTCGCTCACCATCCGGATCAGCCCCGGCCCGCCGCGCGGGATGATCAGGTCGATTGAGCGGTCCTGCTCGAGGAGCACGGCGACGGCGGCGCGGTCGGTGGTGGGAATGCCGACGACCGCGTCCTCCGGGAGCTCGCTTTCCCGCGCCGCGGCGCGCAGCGCGTCGATCAGCGCGAGGTTCGAGTGGATGGCCTCGGAGCCGCCTCGCAGAATGACGGCGTTGCCGGCCTTCACGCAGAGGGCCGCCGCGTCGACGGTGACGTTGGGCCGCGACTCGTAGATGATCCCGATCACGCCGAGCGGAATCCGCATCCGGCCGACCCGAAGCCCGTTGGGCCGCACACGCAGGTCGGAGATGGCACCCACCGGGTCGGGGAGCGCGATCACATCGCGCAGACCCTGGAGCATCGTGCGCCAGCGCTCGGTCGAGAGCTCGAGACGCCCGAGGAGCGGCGGGTCGATCTCGGCCGCGCGCGCCGCTTCGAGGTCGCGGGCGTTGGCCTCGAGGATCGCGTCGCGTCGGCTCTCGAGGGTGTCCGCGGCGCAGGCGAGCCAGCGGTCTTTTTGCCGGCTGTCGAGCTCGCCGAGCTGCTCCGCGGCCGCCTTCGCGCGCAGGGCGCTGGCGACGATGTCTTCGGCGACAAAGTTCGCGCTCACGTCGTCATCCCGTCGCTCCGAGACCCCGCGCCGTCCCCGTCGTCCGCCCCGTCGAGCAGCACCAGGTCGTCGCGGTGAATCACCTCGCTGCCGTTCGAGTACCCTAGCACCCGGGTGATCTGGGGCGTCGCGAGACCGCAGATCCTCACGACGTCGGCGGAGGCGTAGGCCACGAGACCCCGGGCGATCTCGGCGCCGTCGGGGCCGCTGCAGGTCACGGGGTCGCCGATGCCGAACTCGCCCTGCACCCCGGTGATGCCCGCCGGAAGCAGCGAGCGTCCGCGCTCGCGCAGCGCGCGGGCGGCGCCCGCGTCGACCTGGAGCACGCCGAGGGGATGGGCCGTGTAGGCGAGCCAGTGCTTGCGGCTCGACATCCGACGCCCGGCCTCCGGGGAGAGGAAGAGCGTCCCCTCTTCCTCTCCCGCCGTGACGCGCAACAGCGTGCCTTTGCGTCCGCCGTTCGCGATGGCGCAAGCGGCCCCCGAACGGATCGCGGTGCGCGCCGCCTCGAGCTTGGTCGTCATGCCGCCGCGTCCAAAGGCGCTGTTCGAACCCGCCGCGGCCGCCTCGACCGCGGAGTCGATACGCTCGACCACGCCGTAGGGTTCGTCGTCGCCGGGTGCGCTCGGGTAGAGGCCGTCGACGTCGGTGAGCAACACCAGGAGATCGGCGCCCACCAGGTTGACCACCGTCGCCGAGAGGTTGTCGTTGTCGCCAAAGCGGATCTCTTCGGTGGAGACTGTGTCGTTCTCGTTCACGATCGGCACGACGCCGCGGCGCCACAGCTCGAGGAGGGTGTGACGAGCGTTCAGAAAACGCTCGCGGTCCTGGAGCCCGGAGCGGGTGAGGAGCACCTGGCCGACCTGGATGCCGTGGCCTACGAAGCCGCGGCGGTAACGCTCGACCAGCCCGATCTGTCCGACGGCCGCCGCGGCCTGCTTCTCGGGGATCGAGCGCCCCGGGTGGTTCCAGCCGAGACGGTGGGCGCCCACCGCGATCGCGCCCGACGACACCACGGCGACCTTGCGCCCCGCGTCGACCAGCGTCGAGACCTCGCGGACCAGCTCGCGGAAGACCGACGGGCGCACGGCGCCGTCGCGGGTGAGCACCGAGCTCCCCACCTTGACGACGATGCGGCGCGCCTTCGCCGCGGCGCTGCGCCCTCGGCTCACGCGCCCCGCGCCTCCCGGGCGGGTTCCTCCGCGCGCGCTTTGCGCAGGAGCTCGAGCATGATCTTGCGGAGCTCGGGGAGCCCCTCACCGCTAGCGGCCGACACCTCGACCACCCAGCTCGGCTGGAGCGCGCGCAGGGCTTCGCGGCTGGGGCGCAGCGCCGAGCGCTCGCCCACGAGATCGATCTTGTTGAGCACGACGATCTCCGGCCGCTTCGCCAGATCGTCGGCGTAGGCCTCGAGCTCGCGACGCACGGTGCGGTAGTCGTCGACGACGTCGCGCTCTTCGAGCAGTGCGCCGCCGACGTCGAGCAGGTGCACCAGTACCCGGGTGCGCTCGACGTGACGCAGAAAACGGTCGCCCAGCCCGGCGCCCTGGCTGGCGCCCTCGATGAGCCCCGGGATGTCGGCGGCGACGAAGCGCTCCTCCCCGACCTCCACCACACCGAGGGAGGGGGCGAGGGTGGTGAAGGGATAGGCGCCGACCCGCGGACGCGCGGCGGACAGCCGCCGCAGCAGCGTCGATTTCCCGGCGTTCGGGAGCCCCACCAAGCCGACGTCGGCGAGGAGCTTCAACGAGAGCCGCAGCCTGCGCCGCTCCCCGGAGCGCCCCCGCTCGGCCCGGTCCGGGGCCTGGCGGGTCGCGGTGGCAAACCGCGCGTTACCCCGCCCACCGCGGCCACCGCGGGCGAGGGTGACCCGCTGCCCCGCCTCGATCAGGTCGGCCAGCGGCGCGGTCTCGGACTCGGCGTCGAGCTCGGAGATGACCGTGCCCACGGGCAGCCGGATCTCGACGTCGCGGCCGCTCTTGCCGTGGCGGTTCGAGCCGGTTCCCGGGGCGCCGTCTTCCGCAGACACGCTCTTGCGCAGCCGAGGCTCCACCAGCGTCGAGAGCCCGGAATCGGCCACGACGACGACACTGCCCCCCCGGCCGCCGTCTCCCCCGTCGGGCCCGCCGCGCGGTGCAAATTTCTCGCGCCGAAAGCTCGCGCACCCGTCTCCCCCGCGCCCCGCGCGGATCTCGAGCACGGCCTCGTCGACGAAGTTGGTGGCCACGGGGGGAGGCTAGCTTGGGTGCCGCCGAGAGCCTCGGCGGGTCTTGGGGGGTGTGCGTTGTTTAGCTTGGTGGACTTCGCGTGGGCTACGCCCGCGCTGCGCGCGCCCGCGGAGCGGGCGCTTGCGGGGGAGCTCCAAAGGGGGCTCGGTGGTTGGCGTGGTTCAGCTTGGTGGACTTCGCGTCGGCTTTGCCGACGCTGCGCGCGCAGGGCTTCGCCCTACGCTTGCTCGACTCGGGCGACGGTCTTGCCCTTTGACTTGCCGTAGTGGACGGTGCCGTCGACGAGGGCGAAGAGGGTGTAGTCGCGGCCGCAGCCGACGTTGCGGCCGGGGTGGATCTTGGTGCCACACTGGCGCACGAGGATGTTGCCCGCGAGGACCGCCTGGCCGCCGAAGCGCTTCACGCCGCGCCGCTGGGCGTTGCTGTCGCGGCCGTTGCGTGAGCTGCCCTGTCCCTTTTTGTGTGCCATGGTGCTAGCCCTCGATGCTCTCGATGCGGAGCTGGGTGTAGTACTGACGGTGGCCCTGCTTGCGCCGGTAGCCCTTGCGCCGCTTCATCTTGAAGATCGTGATCTTCTCGCCGCGGCCCTGATCCGTGATCGTCCCAACCACTTTTGCGCCGTCGACGGTCGGCGCGCCGATCCGCGGCTCGCCTTCACCGGAGATCAGCAAGACCTCCGGGAGCTCCACGGTGGCGCCGACGTCGCCAGCGAGGCGTTCGACCCAGACCGAGTCGCCGGGGCTCACCCGGATCTGCTTGCCGCCGCTGCGGACTACCGCGTACATCAGGCCTCCTCGCTCTTGCCCGAACGCGGGAGTATCCGAAATTCGGAAGGCGCGTCAACGGGTTCGGCGGGCTCGGCCGCAGCCGCCACCAGTGGCCGGCGCTCCGTCTCGCGGGCCCTCGCCGCGGAGTCCTCGTCGGCTTCGGCCGGTTCGGCGGCCGGGGCGTCGTCCTCCTCGTCCCCGGGCGCAGCGGTCTCTCCCGGTGGGGGCGAGGGCGCGTCGTCGGCGACTACTCCGGCCGCCTCGGGGCTCGCGTCTGCCGCGTCTTCGGCCGGCGTCGCGTCGTCTTTGCCCGCGTCTGCTCCGTCCTGCGCCGCCGCCTCGAACTCGACGGACTCGTCGTCGTCTTCTTCGTCCTCGAGGTCTGCGCCGTTGCCGTTGATCGCGGTGCTCGAGGTCCCGACGAGCCAGGGCACCTCGAGCTCGACGGGCTCGGCCTCACCCAGCGCCAGTACTTCGAACTGCTCCTGGTGCATCCCGGGCTTGGCCCGCACTTCGAGCTCCCGGCCGACCTCGGCCGAGAGCTCACCCAGAGCCTGCTTCATCGGCCCGAGCAGCATCTCGGCCACCCGCGGGTGTACCGAGATCGCGATCTCGCGGCTCGCGATGTGGACGAGGTCTTTGCGGATGTCCCGCAGCACCTTGAACGTCACGCTCTCGCGGGAGAGCACGTAGCCCTTGCCGTCGCAGTAGGCGCAGGGCTCGCAGAGCTGCTGCACCAGGTTCTCGCGGGTTCGCTTGCGCGTCATCTCGACGAGCCCGAGCTCGGAGATCTTGAGGATGTTGGTGCGCGCCTTGTCGGAGCGGATCGCGTCCTGGAGCGCCCGGTTCACCTTCTCGCGGTTGTCCGCGGCCTCCATGTCGATCAGGTCGATGATGATCAGCCCGCCGATGTTCCGGAAGCGGAGCTGGTGCACGACCTCCTTCACGGCCTCGAGGTTGGTCTTGAAGACCGTCTCCTCGAGGTCGCGTTTTCCGACGAAGCGGCCCGTGTTCACGTCGATCGCCGTCAGCGCTTCGCTCTGGTCGATGATCAGATAGCCGCCGGACTTGAGCCACACCTTGCGGCCGAGGTTGGCGTCGATCTCCGCCTCGACCCCGTGGGTCTCGAAGATCGCGTCCAGGCTGGTGTGACGCTCCACCTTGGGCTTCGGGTCGGCGATGAAGCGCTCGACGAAGTCCTGCATCTCCGAGTACACCTCGGCGGAGTCGACCAGGACGCGCTTCGTGTCGGCGTTGGCGACGTCGCGGATGACCCGCAGCGGGAGCGATGGCTCCTCGTAGAGCACGCTCGGTGCCGGCGCGGACGCGCGGCGCTCGCTGAGCGCCGTCCACACCGAGCTCAGGTACTTGATGTCGGCCTCGAGGTCCTCCTCGCGGGCGTCCTCCCCGGCGGTGCGGATGATGAAACCCATCCCCTTGGGTCGCAGCCGGTCGACGATCTCGCGGAGCCGGCGTCGCTCCTTGTCGGCGCCGATGCGGCGCGACACCCCGACGCGACTGCCCGCGGGCGTCAGCACGAGGTGGCGTCCGGCGATCGCCAGATGCGAGGTGATGCGGGCGCCCTTGGTGCCGATCGGTTCCTTGGCGATCTGGACGACGATCTCCTGACCCTCGGAGAGCAGGGTGTCGATCCGCGGGACCGCCCGGCTCCCGTTGCGCCCGCGCCGCCGCCCGCGCCCCGGGTTCTCCTCCTCCGGGTCGGCGAGGTAGTCGCCGGCGTAGAGAAAGGCGGCCTTCTCGAGCCCGATGTCCACGAAGGACGCCTGCATCCCCGGGAGGACCCGGGTGACCCGGCCCTTCGCGATGTTTCCCACAACGCTGCGTTCGGCACTCCGCTCGATCAGCAGCTCCGCGAGGCTGTCGTTTTCCATCAGCGCGACCCGGGTCTCCCCGCGCCCCGCGTTGATCAGAATCTGGTTGCGCATGCTCCGCCGTCTCCGCGGCGAGCCGTAGAGGATGAGCGCCTGCGCGCTCGATGGGCTGGGTGGGGGTGCGGAGACGCGGCCGGCCGGGCCGGGCTGCGTCTGGACGGCGCTGTCCTCAGTCGCTCCTACACGACCACGGCGTCTCCGCCCGGCGCGATGTACGCAGCTCGCGTAATCGTTCCGGCCGTCGACGGCGATGGTGCGTCAGTAGCTCGTCGGCTCGCACGACCTGTTGTCCTCGTTCGATCTTCATGCGACCTCGGCGGCCGGGGCGTCGGAGACGAGGTCCGTCGAACCCCGCAGATTCCCACCCATATCCGGCTCGTGTCCCGTGTCCCGTGGCGTCGCCCATTCCCGTCTGGGTCCGTTCTGGGGGCGCGAGTGCCTCATCCTTGTTCGCTGCAGCGGTTTCGCAGCGGAGGCAGCTCCCCCCGGGGGCTCGCCGCCCGGCTCGAGCTCGCAAAAAACACTTCCTCACAATCCACGATTCCCTCCTTTCGGTCAAGCCGCCGGGTCGAATGAAGTGCAAGCGCGATCATTGGACGGAAAAAACGCCTCGCAAGTGCCTGGAACTCCGGACCGGTGCCGCCGCGCGTGGCGGGGCCGCTACCCTCCCGCCGCCATGGCCCGTCGCCCGTCACGCGAGCAGCCAGCCCCCGAGGACCCGCGCCGCCGGTTGCCCGCGGTCGACCGCCTGGCGGGCCGGCTGCTCGACGCCGACCCGGCGCTGGGCTGGTCGGCCGCCGTCGCTGCGCGCGCCGAGCTAGAGGCTACCCGCGAGGCAATCGCCCGAGGGGAGGACGCGCCCCCGCCGGAGGCGCTCGAAGCGGCGGCCGCCGCGCGAGCTGCCGCCCTGGTGGCAGGTCGCCCTCGCCGGGTGATCAACGCGACCGGCATCGTGGTCCACACCAACCTCGGGCGAGCGCCGCTCGCGCCCGGGGCGCTCGAGGCCGCGGCCCGGGCCGCCGGCTACTCCGACCTCGAGTTCGATCTGCGCAGCGGCCAGCGCGGCAATCGATTGGCGGGTGTGGCAGAAAAGCTCCAGCTCCTCACCGGCGCCGAGGCGGCCTTCGCCGTGAACAACAACGCCGCGGCGCTGATGCTCGCGGTGAACACCCTCGCGGCGGGGCGCGAGGTGCTGGTCTCGCGGGGCGAGCTGGTGGAGATCGGGGGCTCGTTCCGGATTCCCGAGATTCTGGCCGCCGCCGGCGTCCGGCTGGTCGAGGTGGGGACGACCAACCGCACCCACCCGGAGGACTACGCTCGGGCGGTGGGCTCCGACACGGGCCTGATCCTCAAGGTGCACCGCAGCAACTTCGAGCAGCGGGGCTTCGTGCGGGAGGTCGAGCTGGCGGAGCTCGTCGCCCTCGGACGCAAGACCGGGCTTCCGGTCCTCGAGGATGTGGGCAGCGGGCTGCTCCTCGACTGGCGCGAGCACGGCTGGCCCGAGGAGTCGCACATCGCCGGTCGGCTGCGGCTCGGCGCGGACGTCGTGTGCTTCTCCGGGGACAAGCTCCTCGGCGGCCCCCAGGCCGGGCTGCTGCTCGGAGGCGCCGACGCCATCGCGGCGATGCGCCGCAACCCGCTGGCCCGCGCCCTGCGTCTCGACAAGCTCACCCTGGCGGTGCTCGACTGGACCTTCGGCGCGCTCCTCGACGGACGCGCCGAGCGCGAGATCCCAGCGCTGCGCATGCTGCGCGAGGCGCCGGAGTCGGTGAAGGAGCGGGCGGAGCGGCTCAGCCGGGCCGTCGAGCGCGGGTCGGCCGCGGCCGATGGAGCGGCGGCGCCCCGGATCGAGGCGTGTGAGGCGCTGGTGGGGGGTGGCTCGCTCCCCGAGTTTCGGATCCCCTCCTGGGCGGTGGTGCTCGACCCGACGGATCACTCGGTCGATCGGCTGGCGGCTCGGCTTCGCGAGGCACCCGTCCCGGTCGTCGCACGGGTCGACCGCGGGGCCCTCTGGCTCGACGCGCGCACCCTCGCCGAGGACGAGGTGGACGAGGTCGCCGCCGCGGTGACCTCGGCGTTGAAGGCCCCTGGGGGCTAAGGTACGGTGATTGCGGCGAATTCGATGCTGAACCTAGGTGTGCTCGTCCTCAACCGGTCCTACCTCCCGATCCACGTGACGACAGTCCGCAGGGCGTTCGCCCTCGTCTACCAGGACGCAGCGCACATCGTCGATCCCGAGTACCGCATCTACGCCTTCGAAGAGTGGTCCGCCCAGGCGCCCGAGCCCGGCACCGACACCATCGGGACTTCGCGGGGCCCGATTCCAGTACCCCGGGTGATCGTCCTCCGCAGCTACGACCGGATGCCCCGGCGTCACGTGCGTTTCAGCCGCGCCAACGTATTCGCCCGCGACGACCACACGTGTCAGTATTGCAGTGAGAGGTTTACGAAGAGCGATCTCAACCTCGATCATGTGGTGCCGCGCTCGCACGGCGGACGCAGCACTTGGGAGAACGTCGTGACGAGTTGCGTCGACTGCAACCGTCGCAAAGGCGGTCGGACCCCCGAGCAAGCGGGGTTCCGGCTCAATCGACAACCAGCCAGGCCTCGGTGGACCCCCCTCGCCAGTCTCCCCTTGGCCAGCCATCGCCACGACGAGTGGCGACCCTTCCTCCGGGTCGTCGACCGGTCCGAGGCGAGGGAACCAATCGCGGTCTAGGCACCGCAGGCGAGGACAGCTATGGCGCAGGATCGCGAGTGGGCCCCCCAGCACGGGTCGCCACGCGACCGCCGTCCCCGGGTGATCGCCATCGGGGGCGGAAAGGGGGGGATCGGCAAGACGCTGATCTCGGCGAACCTCTCCGCTGCGCTGGCTCGGCTCGGGAGTCGGGTCGTCGCCATCGACACCGATCTCGAAGGCGCGAACCTCCACACTGCCCTCGGGATGTCGGCGCCGTCGACCAGCCTCGCCGACTACGTCGCCGACCGGGAGCGCGACCTCCGGCGCCTGCTGCTCGACACCCCGGTCCCCGGGCTGCGGCTCATCGCGGCGACCCACGGCAACCTCGACTCGGCCCAGCCCAAGTCGTGGAGCCGAGTCACGATGCTCCAGCAGATCCGCGAGCTTCCCGCCGACTACGCCGTGGTCGACCTGGGCGCCGGCACCCATCCCTCGGTGATCGACTACTTCCTGGTCGGCGACGTGGGTGTCCTCGTGATGACCCCCGAGCCCACCTCGGTGGAGAACGCGTACGCGTTCCTGCGTGCGGCGTTCTACCGGCGGCTGCGCCACGCCGTGACCAGCGACGCCGTGCGCGACATCGTGAACCAGGCGATGGACCAGAAGAACGACCGCGGGATCCGCACACCGCTCGACCTGATGAACGCGGTGCAGCAGTCGTCGCCGGAGGACGGCGAGCGCTTCGTCGCGGCGATGCGCTCCTT
>CAJHXS010000045.1_pt1 | contig 11300 bp, 9 predicted proteins | sample 9198591 | NCBI WGS metagenome assembly CAJHXS01 (sample SAMEA7708347, study PRJEB35096) | sediment metagenome | biome: marine neritic benthic zone biome [ENVO:01000025]; feature: sediment [ENVO:00002007]; material: shallow marine sediment [ENVO:03000034] sea grass bed [ENVO_01000059] ... | reverse complement strand
CTTCTCCCTCGCCGTCTCGCAGAGCTTTGGCAACTGCCCCCAGCACATCACCGGTCGCCGCGTCGTCGGCGCGATGCCCACCGGGGCCCCTCGCGCGCGTGTGGGGCGCGCGCTCACGCCGACCCAACGCGACTGGATCGACCGCGCCGACACGTTCTTCATCGCGAGCGGCTACGGCGGGTCGGGCGAGTCACCCGCTCACGGCCTCGACGCCTCCCACCGAGGCGGAGCGCCGGGCTTCGCGACGGCGCCCCGCCCGGAGGAGATCGTCTTCCCCGACTACGCCGGGAACAACCACTTCAACACCCTCGGCAACCTCGTGATGGACCCGCGTGTCGGGCTGCTCTTCGTCGACTTCGAGACCGGGGGGCTCCTCCAGGTCACGGGGCGCGCGACGATCGACTGGAACCCGCCCGCCGACACGCGTCCCGCCGGTGCGCGCCGCGTTGTCGCGGTGGCCGTCGACGCCGTCGTCGAGCTCGACGGCGCGCTGCCGCTCCGCTTCGATGCGGCGGGCGAAGCCCTCCGTGAGCTGCGTGTCTCCGATCGCCGCACCGAGAGTGACGACGTCGTCTCGTTCACCCTGGCCGCCCGCGACGGGGGCCCCCTCCCGGGCTTCGACCCGGGCCAGCACCTGCCCGTGGTCCTGCGGGGCCCCGCCGGCCCGGTGCGGCGCACGTACTCGCTCTCGGGGCCGTCGGACGCACCGAACTACCGGATCAGCGTCAAGCGCGAGCCCCTCGGCGAGGCCTCGCGTCTGCTCCACGACGAGGTCGCGGTGGGCGACCTGCTGCTCGCCGCGCCGCCGCAGGGGAGCTTCGTCCTCCACGAGGCCAGCCCGCGAGCCCGCGTCCTGGTGAGCGCCGGGGTGGGGCTGACGCCACTCCTCAGCATGCTCCACCGCGCCGCGCACGAGCCGGCGCGGCCGACCTGGTTCATCCACGGCGCCCGCGACGGGGCTCACCACCCGCTGCGGCGCGAGGTCGATGGCCTCGTCGCGGCCGCGCCGCACCTGCGTCGTCACGTTGTCTACAGCCGGCCCCGACCCGCCGGCACCGACCGTATCGGGCGCGACTACGACAGCGTCGGGCATGTCGACGGGGCGCTCCTCGACGCGCTCGTCCCGGGGCTCGAGGCCGATTTCTATCTGTGCGGCCCCCTGCCCTTCCTGGAGTCGCTGCAGACCGCGCTGGAGGCCCGCCGCGTGCCGGAAGAGCGGATCCACAGCGAGCGCTTCGCGACCGGCGTGTGAGGCCCGGCGCGCGACGCGCGGGGCGGCCAATCCCACGGGCCCCCGGGCCCGGCGCGGCCGGGCGGCGGATCGACCACGCGCCGACCGCTACCCTTCCGCGACCGAACCCAGGGGAGACCGAGATGCCCGCGACGCCCTTCGACGTGAAACCGCTCGACGCCACCTTCGGCGCGGAGGTCACCGGCCTCGAGCTGGCCCGGCTCGACGACGCGACCTTCCAGACGCTCTACGACACCTGGCTCGAGTACGCGCTGCTGGTCTTCCCGGACCAGCATCTGAGCCAAGAGGAGCAGGTGGTCTTCGCCAAGCGGTTCGGAGCGCTCGAGTTCGACCTGGTGGCGATCAGCAACGTCAAGAGCGACGGCACGATCCGCCCCGAACAGAGCGACGACGACATGATCAAGGTGCTGAAGGGCAACATGGGCTGGCACACCGACAGCACCTACATGCCCGTGCAGGCCAAGGGCGCCGTGTTCACCGCCCACGTCGTGCCGAGCGAGGGTGGGGAGACCGGCTGGGCCGACATGCGCGCCGCATACGAAGCCCTCGATGAGGCCACCCAGACGCGGATCGCCGATCTCAAGGCCTACCACTCGCTCTACTACAGCCAGGCGAAGCTCGGGCACGTTCCGGATGAGAAGGACGACGACAGCCCCTACAACGGCTACGGCTTCCACGGCCAGGACCCGCCGCTGCGGCCTCTGGTGAAGGTCCATCCCGAAACGGGCCGCCCGTCGCTGCTGATCGGGCGTCACGCCTACGGCATCCCGGGGCTAGACGAAGCGGAATCGGAGGAGCTTCTCCAGGGGCTCGCCGACTTCGCCTGCCAGCGTCCGCGCACCTACCACCACCGCTGGAGCCCGGGCGACGCGGTGGTGTGGGACAACCGCTGTCTGATGCACCAGGGACGCCCGTGGGACATGACGAAACCCCGCGTGATGTACCACGCGCGGATCGCCGGAGATCCCGAGACCGAGTTCGCCGCGCCCCGCTGACGCCGCCCACCGCGCGAGCGCGCCGCCACGTGCCCGCGTGGCGCGGCTACGAGATCTCGCGGCGGGACGAGCTCCCGCGCGCGCACCGCGCGTCTCCCCGCTGGCACGTTTCGTGCTCTCTTCGGGTGCACACCCGAAACGAGGAGCCGACCGATGCCGTGCAGCACTCCGCCCCCGACCCCTCTCGCCCCGACCTGGCGACGTCGCCTCGCCGAGCGGATCCGCACCCGGCCGATCGGCGTGGTCGCCGTCGCGATCGCCGTCGCGGGGGGCCCCTACTTCGCGGGGTTGGTCTTCCCCGAAGCACCCGTCGAGAAGCGGCTCTTTGGCGGCCTCGTCCTCGGCGCCTACTTCGCGCTGTGCGCGGTGCCCGAGGAGTTCCTCGAACCCTAAGTGGCCGCGCCGTGGCGCAACAGCTTGCCGGGGAAGCGCTGCACCTCGCGGTCGTCCTCGATGGTGACTTCTCCGTTCACCAGGATGTGGCGGTATCCGCGCGCGCGCTGCACGCGCCGCCACTCGCCACCGGGCAGGTCGTGGACCAGCTCGATCGGCTCGATCGCGAGGTTGTCGTAGTCGTAGACCAGGAGGTCGGCGGGCGCGCCTTCGCGGAGGTGTCCCCGGTCTTTGAAGCCCGCGAGCATCGCCGGGAGCGCGGAGAGCCGCCAGTGCGCCTCCTCGAGGCTCAGCATCTCGTGCTCTCGCACCACCTTGGTGAGGGTCTCGGTCGGGTAGCGCCCGGCGGTGAGGAACTTGGTGTGGGCGCCGCCGTCGGAGACCCCGAAGATGACGTAGGGGTTGTCGACGATCTCCTGCAGAAAGTCGATCCGGCTGTTCGGGGGCATCGCGAAGAACACGGTGTCGAGCCCGTCGGCCACGGCGATGTCGAGCATCGCGTCGACGGGGTCCTTCCCCATCTTCTCGGCCGCGAGCGCCACCGTGTGGTCGCGGTAGGGCTCGGTCTCGGGGCTCTGCGGCTCGACGATCACCATCTCTTCGATCGCCACCGTCGCCGTTACGGGCCGGTTGGACCGCAGGGCCTCCCGGCGCGCCGGATCGGCGAGCTTGGCGAGGCGCTCCTCCTTGGTGCCGAGGGTCGCCTCCCGCCAGCACTCGACGTCGTCGAACATGTTCCACTCGTCGAAGCTGAAGCTGTAGCCGGCGTCGGTGGTGAGCCCCTGGCCGTAGATGCGCAGACCGCGCTGATGGCACTCGCTCAGCCACTTGAGCTGACGGCGATGAATCTGCGGACGGGTGTCGAAGGCCTGCACCACGTTGAAGAGGATGGGCCTCCGCGAGATCGCCGAGACCTCCTCGAAGAACTTGTTCTCCATCGACGGGTCGCCCGCGACGTAGAGCATCTGCATGAAGCCCTGGTTGCGGCGGCCGAGCACGCGGGCCAGCTCGAAGCAGGTCTCGTCGTGCATCAGGTCGGTGACCATCGGGGTGCCGTCGTAGTCGCGCTGCACGCTCGCCGGGCCCCAGGGCGGCATCCGCTGCGCCGACCAGCCACAGCCCCCGGCGTCCATCGCTTCGTCGAGGAGCCGCGCGATCTCTTTGTGCTCGTCTTCGGTGGGCTTGCGGCCGGCCTTGGCGTCCTCGAAACCCAGCACCCACATGAGCAGCGGACCGACCGGCACGTAGGGGAGGATGTTGATCGCCTTCGGAGCGCGCTCGACGCTGTCTAGGAACTCGGGGTAGGTCACCCAGTCCCAGGGCATGCCCTGCTCCATCGAGACCTTGGGGATCGCCTCGAGCCGGGTCATTGTGAGCATCGCCCGCTCGCGCATCTCCGGCTCGAAGGGAGCAAAGCCAAAGCCGCAGTTGCCGATCGCGGCCGAGGTCACACCGTGCCAACCGGAGAGCGTGCAGTAGGGATCCCAGAAGAGCTGCGCGTCGTAGTGGGTGTGGAGGTCGATGAAACCCGGCGCCACGACGAGGCCGTGGGCGTCGATGCTGCGGGTGGCCTCGTGGGCGGCGATCTTCCCGATCTCGGCGACGCGCCCGTCCTTCACGGCGACGTCCGCCACATAGCGGGGGATCCGGGTGCCATCCACCACCGTCCCGCCGCGAATCACCAGGTCAAAGCTCGGCATCGATTCTCTCCTCGGCCTCTCCGCGGCGCCCTCCGGGCGCGGTGACACCGTAGCACCCGGCCCTCGGGGGGCTGGGCTGCGTCAAGACGCGGCGGCGACCGGTCGATAGCAAAGCACCCCTCTCCGAAGGACACCGCCGTGAACAAGGGAATGGTCGTCTTCGCGCTCGTCGCCGCCGGGCTCTTCTACTGGTGGCAGGCCAGCTCGGTCGTGGGGGAGATCGAGCCCCACGACGAAATCATCATGTACTGCCTGAGCGGGAACCCGGTCTGTCAGGTGAAGGCCGAGGAGCTCCGCAAGGAGAACATCGAGTTCACCGAGGTCTTCGTCGACCAGGACCGCTCGAAGCTCCAGGACGTCCAGGTGAAGCTCGTGAAGGCCGAGTTCGACCGGATGACCGGGCGCTACGAGTTCCCGATCTTCGACGTGCGCGGCGTGATCCTGGTCGACAACCCGAGCGTCGAGAAGGTCAAGAAGTACGCCTACCGTTAGCGCTGGTAGCGCTAGTAACAGCTGCAGTAGCGGCTTCCGTTCGCTTCACCCGCCACCGCGCCACCGCCCACGCGGTGGCTCCGATCGGATAGGATCTCCTCCGGGAGGGCGCCATGACCGCGAACCCCGACGACCCCCGCCCGCGGGTGGCCATCGGCCACATCGGGCCCCACCTGGTGCCGGACCTCGCCGCAGGCACCCGCTTCTACGTCGCCCTCGGCTGCCGGCTGATCGCCGAGCTCGAGACGCTCTCCGTCCTCGAGCTGCGCGGCGGGACCCACCTGGTACTGCGCGAGGGCGAGGCGGCCGGCGGCAAGGCGGGCTTCGACATCATGGTCGACGACGTCGACGCCACCCGCGAACAGTACGCGGAGCTCGGGTTTGCGCCGACCCCGATCGAGCGCGGCACGATCCACGACCACTTCACCCTGCAGGACCCCGCTGGGTCGACTCTGACGATCACCAGCAGTCACGCCCAAGGGCCGGTGTGACGCGGGCACAACGCCCCGTCCGCGGGGCCGGCGCACAGCCCGCGGCGGTGCCAGACTCTCCCCGCGCACCCGAGGAGTCCGCATGAGCGCCGAGAGTCCCGTGTCCGGCGGCGAGATCGCCGCGTCGTCCCCGCCGCCCTCGGCGGTGAGCGTCGCCAACATCGTCTATGGCCTGCATACCTTCGCGATCGTCGTCGGCATCGCCGGCACGGCGACGATTCTCGGGAGCTTCATCGGAAGCGTGCCCTCGATCGCCGCGGTCGTGCTCAACTACGTCAAACGCGGCGACGCCAAGGGCACCTGGCTCTACTCCCACTACCAGTGGCAGATCCGGACCTTTTGGTACGCGCTGCTGTGGATGCTGGTCGCCGGTGCGATGATTCTCAGCGTGATCGGGATCTTCTTCGGCTTCGCACTCCTCGCGGGTCTCCCGCTGTGGCTGATCTACCGGATCGCGCGGGGCTGGATGCGGCTGCGCGACAGCCAGCCGATGTATGTGTGAGCGTCGCGCGGTGAACCTCTACGAGAACCGCGTCCTCCCGCGCATCATCGACGCGATCTGCGGCCACCGCGCCTTCGCCGAGCAGCGCGCCAAGATCCTCCCGCGCGCGTCCGGCCGGGTGCTCGAGGTCGGCTACGGCAGCGGCACGAGCCTCCCCTGGTACGACCCCGCGAAGGTCGAGTCGCTCATCGCCCTCGACCCGGCAGACGGGGCCATGGGCCTGGCCGCCAAGACGGAGGCCGCGGCCGCCTTTCCGGTGGAGCATCTGGCGCTCCGCGGCGAGGAGATCCCCCTCGACGCGGCCAGCGTCGACACCGTGGTCGTCGCCTACACGCTGTGCACGATCCCCGGTGTGGAAGACGCGCTCCGGGGGATGAAGCGCGTGCTCAAGCCGGAGGGGCGGCTGCTCTTCGTGGAGCACGGCCGCTCTCCCGACGCCACCACCGCGCGCTGGCAGGAGCGGGTGAACGGTGTCTGGGGCGCGGTCTTCGGCGGGTGCACCCTCACCCGCACGCCCCCCGCCCTCCTCGAGCGCTGTGGCTTCCAGCTCGAGCACCGCGAAGAGCTCCGGATCCCCAAGCCGCCGCCGATTCCCGGCATCTCCCTCGTCGCCTGGAACTACCTCGGCGTCGCCCAGCCCGTCTAGGCGAGCGGCCGGCGGGCGCTAGCCGGATGATCGCGGCGGCGCGGCGCGCAGCCCGTCGAGCCGCGCCTGGGTCTCGGCCGCGATCTCGGCGGCGAGCGCCCCCACGAGCCCCGGGTCGGCGGCGCCGGCACCGATGCGTTTCGCGGTCTCGACCACCCAGGCCAGGTGTTTTTCGAGCGCGGCGGAGACGCCGTCTCCACGGTGTACCCGCTCGAGCACCTCGCGCACCGCGGCCTGCACCTCCGGCGGCGTACAGGGCTTGGTGAGGTAGGCGTGCACCTGGCCGCGGTTGATCGCGTCGAGGGTGGCCTCGAGGTCGGTGTAGCCGGTGAGCAGGATGCGGCCGGTGTCCGGGGTGGCCTCGGCGACCCGGCTGAGGAGCTCGATCCCCGACATCCCCGGCATCCGTTGGTCGGTGACGATCAGGTCGAAGCGCTCGCGGGCCTGGAGGATCTCCCAACCCGCATCGGCGGAGTCCGCGGTGACCACCTCGCCCATCCCGCGCAGGGTCCGCACCAGCAGCTCCACGCCGCGCGACTCGTCGTCCACCACCAGGATCCGTGTCTGCGTCTCCATCACTCGCGTCCTCCGGCGCCGGTGCCCGGGGAGGCAACCGGCAGCTCGACTTCGAATCTCGTCCCCGCGCCCGGCTCGCTGTGGACGCGGATCGTTCCGTTGTGGCGCTCCACGATGCCGTAGGCGATCGCCAGGCCGAGCCCCGTCCCGCGCCCCACTTCCTTCGTCGTGAAGAAGGGCTCGAAGACGTGCTCGCGGGTGTCGGCATCCATGCCCGTCCCGTTGTCCTCGACCACCAGGAGCTGGAGGTCCGGGGCCCGCCCCTCGGTGCGGACCACGATCTCACCGCCCTCCCCCACCGCGTCGGCGGCGTTCGTCAGGAGGTTCAGGACGACCTGGCTGAGCTGTCCCGGGTTGGCTTCGAGGGGTGGCAGCTCGGCGTAGTCGCGGCGCACCGTCACATTGGTCAGACGGCTCTGCAGGACGTTCAGGGCCGAGTCGGCGATCGCCCTGAGCTCGGCGCTGTGGACCGCGCTGTCGTCGGAGCGCGAGAAGGTACGCAGGTCCTTCACGATGGTCGTCGTCCGCTCGACCCCCTCCTCACACGACGCGAGCGCGTGCTCGAGGTCGTCGATCACGTGGTCGAGGTCGAGGTCGGCGCGGACGGCGCGGTACTCCTCCGCGAGAGCGGCGTCGTCGAGGGCCAGACGCTCGTAGCGCTCGACGGCGATCTGAAGCGCGTTTGAGTACTGGCGCAGGAAGTAGAGATTGCCCTGGATGAAGTTGATCGGATTGTTGATCTCGTGGGCGATCCCGGCGACGAGCTGGCCGAGGGACGCCATCTTCTCCCGGTTCACGAGCTGGACCTGGGTGTCCCGCAGCTCGTCGAGGGTCTTCTCGAGCTCGGAGGTGCGTTCGGTGACCTTGGTCTCGAGCTCGCGGTTGAGCTCGCGGAGCTGCTCCCAGCCGAGGGCGTTCTCGATCGCGACGGCGCCCTGGTGCGCGAGGGTCTGGAGCAGCTGGCGGTCTTCGCCGCTGTAGTAGGCGCCCGAGAGCGGACGACCGAGCACCAGGAGCGCCACCAGGCGGTCCTCCGCCTTGAAGGGGATGGCGAGCTCGCCCTCGCCCCACTCGAAGGGGGTGTCGGCCCGCTCGGCCTCGGCGACCGGCAGCGCGCGGGCGCTCTCGCTGCGCAGCCCGTCCGCGTCCCGCGAGCGGATTTCGAGGGTGAGGCTCGCCGGGTGGAGTGCCTCCTCGACCACCCCGCAGATCTCGCTCGAGATCACGTGGAGGTCGGCCGCCCGGGCGAGCCGCCCGCTCACCGTCTCGACGAGCCGGCGGAAGTCGTAGGCCTGGCGGAAGAAGATCCGGTCGACGGTCCACTGCACGCGGTCGCGCAACGGCATCAGGACCGCCACCGAGACGAGCCCCAGGACGATCACCGTCCCTTGGATCCCGACCACCTGGTCGCGGAATAGCGTCTCCGAGACCCCCAGCGCCGCGGCGTAGCCGAAGGCCACGATACAGGTGAGGATCATATAGGTGAGCGAGCGCCGCAGCAGGGTGTCGACGTCGAGGAGGTCGTGGCGCAGCACCGCGTAGCCCATCGCGAGCGGGAGAAACGCGCCGCTCCAGCCCATCAGGTTCTCGGACGAGCCGCCGTCGCTGGTCGCGGAGCCCACCATGATCGCGATCGGCGGCAGCAGCGCCGCGGAGGTGCCGAGCGCGAGGAGCTTCACCCGCTGACGCGCCTGAAAGTCGGTCGAACGGCGGTACACCCAGAGCTGGGAGCCCAGCAGCACCGCCGCGGCGACCCCGAAGGCGTTCACGGCGACGCGGTGCGTGAGCACGTACGCGGGCGGGTGGAGCAGACCGGGCTGGGTGGCCACCGCGAAGGCCCCCGCCGCGGCGTAGATCGCCCCGATCAACCACGGGGCACGCTTCAGCATTCGCGCCGGTTGGGGGAAGACGAGGGCGATGTGGAGCCCGCCCGCGAAGAGCAGACACTCAAAGAGCACGTGGAGCCGGAAGAAGCGGTAGGGCCCGTAGAGATCGGTCGCGGTGAGGGCGTACATCCCGATGATGAAGAGCCCCAGCGAGGTCCCGACCGCGACGCGGTCGCGACCGCGGAGGAAACGGATCCCGATCGCGACGCTGCAGAAGGCCGTGCCGCAGAAGAGATACGCACCAAAGAGCAACAAGAGGTCGACGTTGTCGAAGAGCCGGGTGTCGATCGTCTGTTCGACGCTCCGGTCGCCGCGGCGGAGCGTGTAGGCGACCGGCGTCCCCACCGGCAGGCTGCGGACATAGGCGTGGATCTGTGAGACGTCGCGGATCGGGGTGCCGTCGACCGCCACCACTTCGGACTGGTAGATCGCGCCGCCCTCGGTCGCCGGCCAGCGCTGCAGCCCTGCCGACGCGACGACGCGGTTCTGCAACACGAGGAAGCCCGGGAAGGGCTTCCCCACCCAGGCCGTCGCCTCGACGAGGCCGACCGCCGCGGTCGTGAGCACGACGACCACGCCCGCCGCGAGCACCCAGTCGCGTCCGCGCGTCACCGGGTCCTCCCCCAACCCTCGACGGCCGCTTCGATCTCGAGGAGGTCGAAGAAGACCGCCCGGGTCGTCTCGTCTCGGAAGTAGCCCCGCATCACGTCGCGGTGGCGGATCACCTCGGGGGTGGGCGGGCCGGTCTCGAGGGTGTGCGACACACAGCCGATCGCGCCGAGTGAGGCGATCAAGCCACCGGGCATGAAGGCCACGGCGTGGGTGAGGCCGTTGGCGCGCAGCCCCCGGTGGATCAGCTGGATCATGCCGAGCAGCGGCCCTCGGCTCCCGCCGCGCCGGCTGTCGGCGATCGCCAACCGCCCCACCTCGCCGAGCCGGTCGGGTGCCGCGGGATACTCGAGCACGTTGAAGAACTGGGCGGTCTGAAAGCCCAGGGGCGAGGGCAGGACGATGCGCGCCGCGCCCACCAGGGCGCCGGCGGCGTCTCGCGCCACGACCTGCACCGCGGCCTCGTCGTGGGGGTCGCGGAGCATCGGGTCGGCGCCGGGCTGCGTGTCGATGTACCCATGGTCGACGAAGACCCTGTGGCGAAAGCGGAAGGCGTCGAGCCGCTCGCCGAGCTCGGTGGCGTAGCCGATCTGGAAGCCGCCGAAGGCGATCACCTTGGGCGAGGGCACCACCACGGGGGCGAGCACGCGCCCCGCGTCGAGGGCCCGGGCGCCCGGCGGGAGGCCGCGCGCATCACCCGCGCGTCGCGATGCGCCCACGTCCCTGCGCGCCCGGCCCGGCGACGCGAAGAGGAGTTGCGCCGGGAGGAGCACCAGGTCCGCCGCCAGCGCACACGCGATGGCGAAGGCCGTGAGCACCCCGAAGTCGGAGACGACGCGGAAGCCCGAGAGCCCGAGCACGGCAAAGCCAACCACCACCGCCGCGCCGGTGACGAGGACGGGTCGACCCGTGGTGCGGAGGGTCGCCTCCACGGCCTCGCTGCGGCTGGCGCTCGCCTCGCGGCGCCGCACCGAGTGGACCAGGTGCACCGTGCTGTCCACCGCGAGCCCTAGGGTCGTCACCGCGATCACCGAGGTGACGTCGCGAAGCGTAATATCGCAGACCACCATCGCCGCGAATCCGACTACGACCGGCAACGCGTTGGGCAGCCCGAGGAGGAGCGCCGCGCGCACACTCCGAAAGGCGAGCCCCACCCCCAGCAGGATCAACAGCCAGGCCCCGGCGAGGCTCCGCACCTGCTCGACCGCCAGCGCGTCCGCGGCCTTGGAGAGCAGGATCTCGGTGCTCAGCACCGAGGCGGCGTCGCTCTCCTCCGGGAAGTGTTCGCGGGCCAGCGTCTCGAGCCGATCGCGCAACGCCGCGCTCTCGCGGCTCGACAACACCGTCGCGTTCAGCACGATGCGTGTCTCGCCGCGGTGCGGGTCGATCAGATCGTCGAACTCCGCCGGGTCGCCCGACGACTCGTAGAGCAGCAGGAACTGCGCCACCGCGGCCGCACTCTCGGGGATCACCTCCCGGGCCGGATCGCCGCCGTGGACGGCGCGGTTCATCAGCGCGACGTAGTCGGCGATCGAAAGGGAGTTGTCCACCGCCTCGAGCGCTTCGGCGTCGGCTTGGAAGGCCTGGAGACGCCGCAGCCGCTCCGGGTCGGTGAAGGCCCCCGGGTCGCCGCGCAGGTAGACGTTCTCGATGACGTCGCCCGAGAGGTGTTCGCGGTAGAACGCCGCCGAGCGGCGGAAGCGCGACTCTTCGGCGAACGCGTTAGGCCCGCTCGAATCGACCACGAGCTGGGTCGCG
>CAJHXS010000021.1_pt1 | contig 11378 bp, 12 predicted proteins | sample 9198591 | NCBI WGS metagenome assembly CAJHXS01 (sample SAMEA7708347, study PRJEB35096) | sediment metagenome | biome: marine neritic benthic zone biome [ENVO:01000025]; feature: sediment [ENVO:00002007]; material: shallow marine sediment [ENVO:03000034] sea grass bed [ENVO_01000059] ... | reverse complement strand
GGGTCGTCGCCCCGGGGCGCCGAGTTCGCGGGGATTCACGGCGAGTGCGTGTTCGTGATCGGCTCCACCGCCGAGATCGCCGGCAACTACGTGAAGGGCGTCCGCGAGCAGGCGGCCAAGCGCGGCCGCAAGCCCGAGGACATCAAGGGCTTCGCGTACATGAAGGTGATCACCGCGGGCACCGAAGAGGCCGCGTGGAAGCTCCGCGACGAGTACCTCGAGCAGACCAGCTACGAGGGCTCGATGGCGCTGATGGGGGGCTGGGCCGGAGTGGATCTCAGCGCCCTCGACCCGGACCAGCCGGTCGAGTACATCGAGACCAACGCGATCCGCACCATGCTCCACAGCTTCAGCCAGGCCGACCCCTCGAAGCAGTGGACGGTCGGGGACATCGCCCGCTACGTCGGGTTGGGCGGTGCGGGCCCGGTGGTGGTGGGCGCTCCCGAGCAGGTCGCCGACCAGCTCGAGGACTGGATCGACGCCGGGGTGGACGGCTTCAACCTGGCGTACTCGGTGCTCCCCGGGAGCTTTGAGGACTTTATCGAGGGCGTCGTCCCCGTGCTGCAGCAGCGCGGCCGGATGCAGACCGACTACGCCCCCGGCACCCTGCGCGAGAAGATCTTCTCCGGGAAGGGGCCGCGTCTCGGCGCACCGCACCCGGCGGCGACCTGCCGCCGTCCCTGGTAGGGCGGCCCGTGGCGGAGACGTCGACCTCGGTCGCCGCGTCGGTGGGGCAGGGCGACCCCGTCTCGCCGATGCCCCGGCCCGCCGAGCCGGCTCACCGGATCCGCGACGGCGTGGAGGCGCTCGAGGTCGCCCGGGCGCTGGCCGCGGACTTCGCCCGCGAATCGGCGGAGCGCGACCGCGAGCGGCGGCTCCCCTTCGCCGAGATCGCTCGCTTTTCCCAGAGCGGCTTCTGGGGCATCAGCGTCCCGGCGGCCTACGGCGGCGCCGGGGTCGATCACGCCACCCTCGCGGAGGCGGTGGCGACCGTCTCTGCGGGAGACGCGCCGCTGGGCCAGCTCACCCAGAATCACTTCTACATGATCGAGGCGATTCGCCTGGACGCCAGCGAGGAGCAGAAGAAGGCCTTCTTCGACGCGGTGCTGCGCGGCGAGCGCTTTGGCAACGCCTTCACCGAGGTCGGCACACGCACGCCGCTCGATCTGAAGACCCGTCTCCACGGCGCCGGCCCGACCTACCGGTTGGTGGGCCGGAAGTTCTACTCGACGGGCGCGCTCTTTGCGCACCGGGTACCGGTGGTCGCCCTCGACGACGCCGGCCGCTTCGTCGTGGCGGTCGTACCCCGCGACCGCGCGGGGATGACGGTGATCGACGACTGGACGAGCTTCGGCCAACGCACCACGGCGAGCGGATCGGTCTACCTCGAGGACGTCGAGGTGGACGCCTCGGAGGTGATCCTCCACCAGAACGCCTTCGACAGACCGACCCCGATGGGCCCTGTCGCGCAGCTCCTCCACGCGGCGGTCGACGCCGGCATCGCCCGCGCCGCCCTCGCCGACACCATCGACTTCGTGCGCCGCTACACAAGGCCCTGGATCGACAGCGAGTTGGACCACGCCTACGAGGAGCCCCAAGTGATCGCAGCGGTGGGTCAGCTCGGGATCCGTGTGCACGCCTCCGACGCCCTGCTGCGCCGCGCGGGCGACGCGGTCGAGCGCGCCGTCGTCAGGCCGAACGAGGACACCGTCGCCGAGGCGTCGATCGCCGTCGCGGAGGCGAAGGCGCTCTCTACCGAAGTGTCGGTCGAGGCGAGCAGCAAGCTCTTCGAGCTGGCCGGGACCCGCTCGACCCTCGAGGAGTACAACCTGAACCGCCACTGGCGCAACGCCCGCGCCCACACCCTGCACGACCCGGTGCGGTGGAAGTACCACCACATCGGCAACTATCTGCTCAACGGGATCAAACCGCCCCGCAACGGCGCGATCTGAAGGAGCCCCTCGTGTCTCAGGCCCAGCTCGACGCCGTGATCCGCGACATCCAGGCCACCTTTGGCGTGTGGGACGACGACACCCCGCTCCCCGTGATGCGAGAAGGTTGGGACGGGCTCTTCTCCGACGGGGTCTACACCGTGGGGGCGAGCAGCGAGGTCGTCGATGCCGGCGGGGTGCGCGCCGAGTGGATCACGGCACCGGGGGCGGCCCCGGACCGGGCGATCGTCTACCTCCACGGTGGGGGCTACGTGATGGGGTCGGTGCGCTCGCACCGGGACATGTGCGAGCGCCTCTCCCGGGAGTCGGCCGCCCGGGTGCTCGCGTTGGAATACCGCCTGGCCCCGGAGCACCCCTTTCCCGCCGCCCTCGACGACTCGATCGCGGCCTACCGCTGGCTGCTCCGCGAGGGTGTGCGGCCTGAGCACATCGCGATCGCCGGCGACTCGGCCGGCGGGGGTCTCACCTTCGCCACGCTCGTGTCGCTCCGGGACGCGGGCGATCCGCTACCGGCCTGCGCGACCCCACTCTCGCCCTGGGTGGAGTTCGAGGGCACCGGGGAGTCGATCACCGCGCGTGCCGCGATCGATCCGATGGTGCGCCAGGACCTCGACCTCAAGATGGCGAAGGCCTACCTGGCCGGGGGCGACCTGCGTCATCCGCTGGCAGCACCGATCTACGCCGATCTCACCGGGCTGCCCCCGCTGCTGATCCAGGTGGGGGAGCGCGAGATCCTCTACGACGACTCGGCGCGGATGGCCGAGCGCGCCGCGGCGGCGGGGGTCGACGTCACCCTCCGCGAGTGGGCCGGGCAGATCCACGTCTGGCAGATCTTCGCCAGCCGTCTCGACGAGGGGCAGGCGGCCATCGAAGAGCTCGGCGCCTTCGTCCGCAAGCACACGCGTTAGCGGTGGCACGTCAAACACGCGCCAGCCGCGGCGGCGCTGGCGTCGAGGCCCTGGGGAAGACGAAATTTCGCTTATTTCGCCGAAGATTTACGCGGAAGATTTCGCGCGAATTCGAGCGCCGGGCGGAGCCACGATCGCAGCGCTCGGGCGTCGCGCAGCCCGGCTCGATCGACCTTCACCCACCCGCGCATCGGGCGTCCGTTCGGAGCGAAGGCACTGGCGTGTTTGCGTCGGAACAGGGCGGCGCCGCCCTCCGGGTCGGTGCGGACGAAGAGGTCATCGGCGTCCACACCGCAGCAGAGGTTGCCGTGGACCAGAAAGCACAGGCCCCCGAACATGCGCTTCTCGCCGATCCCCCGCTCACCCGCCGTCGCGCGGCGGACGCGGTCGGCGAGGTGTTCGTCGAAGGCCACGACGGCCCTCAGGGCCGGAACGGCTCGTAGTAGGCGCGCTCTCCCAGGGCGTGCACGGCGGCCCAATACTCCTCGTCGGCGGCGATCTCGCCGCAGGCCTCTGGCGCCGAGACCGCGATCTTCTGGCGCAGGAAGGTCCAGCTGTCGGGTCGCAGCCGCACCGCTTCCTGAAGGAAGGGCTTGGCCGCGTCGAGGTCGCCCCGGCTCGCGTGCCAGGCGCCGATCTGGAAATGGGCCGCCGCTTCCGAGGCGTCGCGCCCCGGCCCCGGGGCGCGCTCGGCGACCTGCTCCGGAGAGAGCACGTACGCGCTCTCGGGGCCCTTCCGCACCCAGTCGCGCAGCGCCTCGAGGTAGCCCACCCGCGCATCGCGCCCCGCCTTCGCCGCGGTTTCGGGGATTTCGAAGGTCTCCAGATTGATCTCGCGGAGCATGTCGTACGCCCCGGCGTGCTCGGGCGGGCGCACGATCGTGCCCGCCTCGTCGATCCACACCGCCGAGGGGACGTTCGTGATGTCGAAGAGCTGCGCCACCGTGTGCCCGGTGTCCAGGAGACACGGGTACTGGGGACGGCTCGCCGCCTCCCACTGCTCGTCGCTCCACCCCATCAGGCTGCGGATCGGGGGCGGCACGTCGCTCGCGTCGGGCACGGTGGCGAAAGCCTTCGCCGCGGCCTCGCCGGCGGTGTCGAGGGCGACGGCGAGCACGGTAAAGCCCTGGGTCTTGAGCTCTTCGTAGACCACCTGCCAGACCGGCAGGTCGTGGCGGCAGCCTCACCAGGAGGCCCAGGTCATCAGGAGCACCTTCTTCCCCCGGTAGTCCGAGAGGCGGTGGAGCCGGCCCTCGAAGTCGGGGAGCTCGAAGTCCGGGGCTTCGGCTGCCGCGAAGGGCGGCGCGGCGGCCGGGCCGAAGGCCCAGACGTCGCGGGCCTCGTCGCGCGCCTGCCCCTGACCGCGGTGGGCCGCGAAGGCGCCGAGACTGAAGCTGTCGCCCTCGGTCCAGATCGCCCCGGGCGGAATCGGGATGCACTGCGCGCCGCGGCAGACGCCCCGTGTCTCCAGGTGCCAGCCGGTGGCGGCTTCGAGGTCGGCGCCGCGGATCCACGGCGAGCCGTCGCGGAGCTCGAGCCGCGCGTCGCCGCGGTGGTCGTCGAAGAGCAGGGTGGTCATCGGATCCTCCGAACGTGCGCAGGAGACGGTACCACGCGCCCCCGGGCTATCGTTGCCTCGCGTGGCGAAAGCGCGGGAGGAGCTACGATGACGACCCAGAGCGAGGCGGGCCGGCCCCTGGTCGAGGCGACGATCGCCGACCTCCACGCGGCGATTCGCGCGGGTGCCATCGACGTCCGCCAAATCCTCGACGGCTACCGCCGGCGGGTGGAGGCCTTCGATCGCGACGGTCCCGCTCTCAACGCCGTCGTGACGCTGAACCCCGAGGCCGAGGAGGACGCCGCGCGGCTCGACCGCCACTTCGCCGAGCGCGGCGAGCTCGCCGGGCCGCTCCACGGTGTCGCGGTGCTCGCGAAGGACAACATCGAGACCGAGCAGATGCCGACGAGCTTTGGCTCCGAAGCCTTCGCCGAGTACCGCCCCGAGCGCGACGCGACCGCGATCGCCAAGCTGCGCGCCGCCGGCGCGATCATCCTCGGCAAGACCGCGATGCCCGACTTCGCCACCTCGTGGTGGGGCTACTCCTCGCGCAGTGGGGAGACCCGCAACCCCTACGATCCCGGACGCGACCCGGGTGGCTCGAGCTCCGGGAGCGGAGCCGCCGTGGCGGCGAACCTGGCGACGGTCGGGCTGGGGACCGACTGCGGCGGCTCGATCCGTCTGCCGGCCTCCTTCGACAACCTGGTGGGCGTGCGTTGCACGCCGGGGATGATCAGCCGCGAGGGGCTCGCCCAGCTCGTCTTCCACCAGGACACGATCGGGCCGATGGCCCGCAGCGTGGAGGATGCGGCGCGTGTCTTCGATGTTCTCGCGGGATACGACGCGCGGGATCCCCTCACCGCTGCCTACGTCGCGGCCCGGGCGCCCGCCAGCTACACGGCGCTCCTCGACTCCGACGCCCTCGCGGGGGCGCGTCTCGGGCTGGTGTCGGCTCTCCTGGGCGATCCCGGCGACGAGGGCGCCGGGGTCAACGCGGTGATCGACGAGGCCCTCGCGGCCGCCCGCAAGGCGGGGGCCGTCACGGTGGAGGTCGAGCTCCCGGCGCTCGCCGAGCACCTCGGCGCGACCTCGCTCTACCAGACCTGCTCGAAGCACGACATCAACCGCTTTCTGGCGTCGCGACCGACGGCGCCGGTGCGGAGCCTGCAGCAGGTGCTCGACTCTGGGCGCTACCACCCGAAGCTCGACCTCCTCGAATCGTTCCGCTTCGGCCCCGAGCTCCCCGAGCACGACCCGGGGTACGCCGGGCGGCTCGTGGCCCGGGAGGTCTTTGCCCGCGCCGTGCTCAACGTGATGGGGACCCACGAGCTCGACGCGCTGGTCTACCCGACCGTGCGGGTGCCGGCGCCGACCCGCGCCGAGCTCGACGCCGGCCGCTGGGCCACGATGGAGTTCCCCACCAACACCCTGATCGCCTCGCAGACCTGGATGCCCGCGATCACCGTGCCGGCGGGCTTTACCCCGAACGGTCTGCCGGTCGGTCTCGAGATCGTGACGCCTCCCTACGACGAGGTGGGGATGTTCCGGCTGGGCTATGGGTTCGAACAGGCCACCCGGGCCCGGCGCGCCCCCGCGTCGGCCCCCGAGCTGTGAAGGAGCGATCGCGGTGAAGACCGAAGAAACCCGCCAGCTGGTCACGACCTACTACGACACACTGCCCACCGGCGACCGCGTGAAGCTCGAGTCGCTGCTCTGCGAAGACGTCGAGTGGTTTCCGCCGAAGAGCGCCCCGATCGAGCCGATCGTCGGGCGCGCGGCAGTGGCCGAGGCGCTGGGCGGCGCCACCCCGGCCCAGATGTTCGACATGAAGACCTTCCGGCTCCAGGTGCACCGGATTTTGGCCGACGGCCCGGTGGGTATCGTTCAGCACTCGATCTCGGCCAAGACCAAGGCCGGAGCCCAGTACGACAACGAGTACTGCTGGATCTATCACTGTCGCGACGGGCAGATCGCGAAGATCGAAGAGTACCTCGACACCCACATGGCGGCGGACGTGATGGGCTGGACCGAGTAGCGCCGGCACCAGCGACTCCGCCGACCCCTCCGTGTCCCCGCCCTTTCCGGACCGCGATCCGGAGCCGCGGCTCCTCACCGCGCGCTTCGCCACGCTCCTCGTCGCTCAGGCGCTCTTCGGCCTCGCGTTCTCCACCTACTTTCTGATCCCCAAGTACCTGCAGGTCGAGCTCGGCGCCGGTCCGGAGACGATCGGCTGGGTGTCGGGTATCGCGTGGACCACCAGCGTGCTCTGTGTGCCCGTGACGGGCACCCTCGTCGACCGGATCGGCCGCCAGCGCTTCGCCTACATCGGCGCGACGGCGATGGTGCTGGGGTGCTGTCTCTTCGCCCTGAGCGAGCGGGTGGGCGCGCTGCTCTTCGCGGCCCGGGTGCTCCAGGGGATGGGATTCAGCTTCTTCTTCGTGGCCGCGTCGACCCTGGCCGCAGACCTCGCGCCCCCGGCCCGGCTCTCCCAGGCGATCGGTTGGTTCGGCGCGATGATGACGATGACCAACGCCATCTCTCCGGCGGTCGCGGAGCCGTTGGCCGACGCCTTCGGCTGGCGCCCGATTTTCTGGGCGACGGCCGTTTTTGCGGCGCTCGCGGGGCTCGCGGCGACGCAGCTCGGCCCGCCGATCGCCCACCAGGAACCGCCGGCCTCGCCCTTCCGCACAGTCCTCCGGGTGGCGCGGCTGCGGCCGATCTGGCTGGTGTCGATCCTCGCGGGCTTCGTGTTCGGGGCGACCGTGACCTTCGCGGCGCCGTGGGCCCTCGACTCGGGCTTCGCCCAGGTGAGCACCTTCTTCATCGCCTACGCCTGCGCGTCGGCCGGGGTGCGGGTGGCCCTCGGCGGGCTCGCCGACCGTTGGGGACGGCTCCCGATCGCGATCGGCGCGATGGTTGTTTACGGCGCGACGCCGCTGCTCCTGATCGAGGTCGTCGACGTGGGGCTGGTGCTCCCGGGGGTCGCGCTGGGCCTCGCCCAGGGGCTCTACTACCCGGCGCTCAACGCGGTCGCGATCGAGTGGAGCAGCGCCGCCGTCCGCGCGACGGTGATGTCGCTCTACAACGGATCGTTCAACGTGGGCTTTACAATCGGGAGCGTGGCCATGGGGCCCGTGGTGGCGGCGGTGGGCTACCCGCCGATGTTCGCGGGTGCGGCGAGCAGCGCGCTCGCCGCGATCGTTCTCTTGGGGTGGATCGCCCGTCGCGCCGCGGCTCGCGGGGACTAGGCGCCCCGGACCGCCTCTTCTCGCGCGGCGCGCACCGACTCGTTGGTCTGGTTGAAGAGCAGGTCGCGACGCGCCTTCTCCTCCTCCTCGCTGCGCTCGACCTTGCCGAGCTCGCGGCCGACCCGGTAGCCGACCTCGACGGCGGGCCGTTTCTTGACCTCCTCGACCCAGCGCTTCACATGGGGGAAGACGTCGAGGGCGGTCTCGTCGAGGAAGCGCGGGATCAGCATCGCCCAGGGCCACGACGCCATGTCGGCGATGCTGTACTCGTCGCCGGCCAGATAGGGCCGCACCGAGAGCTGGGCGTCCATCACCCCCGAGAGCCGGTCGACCTCGCCGACGAAGCGCCGGGTGCCGTACTCGAGTTGGGTCGGGTCGTCGGTGAGGTTCTTGCCGTAGTTGCGGAAGTGGTTGGCGTTGCCACACATCGGGCCGAGGTTGGCCATCTGCCAGTGCACCCACTGGAGCACCTGGTAGCGGGCTGCGGGCTCCCGCGGCAGGAAGCGGCCGGTCTTGTCCGCGAGGTACTCGAGGATGGCCCCGGACTCGAAGAGAGCGAGCGGTTCGCCGCCGCCCAGCGGCTCGTGGTCGACGATCGCGGGCATGCGGTTGTTGGGGCTGATACGCAGGAAGTCGGGGGTGAACTGGTCGCCGCCTCCGATGTCGACGGGGACGATCCGGTAGTCGAGGCCGCACTCCTCGAGCATGATGGTGACTTTCCAGCCGTTCGGCGTGGGCCAGTAGTGGACGTCGATCATCGGGGGATCTCCATAGGGGGGTGCGCCGGGAGCAGGCCGCGGGTGAGCTTCGCGGGCCGCGAGACCGTAGCATCGCGGGCCGCAGCCCGTGTGGGCGCGCACAGCATCGCGGCCACAGCCCGTTCGGGCGCGGAGAGTGGAGGAGTCATGGGTCAGCTCGAGGGAAAGAGCGCCGTTATCACCGGGGCCTCCAGCGGGATCGGCGCCGCGACCGCGCGTCGCTTCGTCGCCGAGGGCGCGCGGGTGTTGATCACCGACATCCAGGACGACGCCGGTAAGGAGCTCGCCGAGTCCCTCGGCGACGCCGCGGCCTTTCAGCACTGTGACGTGATCCACGAAGAGCAGGTCGCCGCCGCGATCGCGGGTGCGATCGACCGGTGGGGACGGATCGACGTCCTCTTCAACAACGCCGGCTTCGTCGGCGTCTCGGGGCCGATGGAGTCGATCGCCTCCGACGACTACGACATGACGATGCACGTGCTGCTCCGCAGCGTCTTCTACGGCATCAAGCACGCCGCGCCGCCGATGAAGGCCCAGGGCTCGGGGAGCATCCTCAGCACCGCGAGCGTGTGCGGCATCCGGGCGGGGATCGGCACCCACGTCTACAGCGTCGCCAAGGCCGGCGTGATCTCGATGACCGAGTCGGCGGCCCTCGAGCTCGCCGAGCACGGCGTGCGGGTCAACGCGATCTGCCCGGGCTACATCGCCACCCAGCTCGCCGCCGGTCGCGCCATCAGCGAGGTGTCGGGCGACGAATCGGCGCGGCGTCTCGACGAGGCCCGCACACGGATCGCCGACTCCCAACCGATCGCGCGGATGGGCGAGCCCGACGACGTCGCCGCGGTGGCGGTATTTCTCGCGAGCGACGACTCGGCCTGGATGACCGGAACCTCCCAGGTGATCGATGGCGGTCTCACCCTGGGCAAGCCCTGGCGCAAGCAGATCCCGCTGATGACCGAGAACCGACCGATCCGGATGTACAACCCGGCGCACCGCGACTAGCGTCGAGAAGGAGCCCCGATGGACGTGATCGAAGCGATGGAGAGCTGTATCGCGATGCGATACCTCAAGGAGGACCCGGTGCCCGACGCGGACCTCGAGCGTCTGGTCTACGCGGCGACCCGGGCGTCGAGCCCGGGGAACAGCCAGCACTGGGAGTTCATCGTGCTGACCGATCCCACCGTCAAGGGCAAGATCGGCGAGGCGGTCGCGGCGGCGATGGGGCCGGTGTTCGCCAACATGCCGGAGGGACGCGACGGTGTCGAGAACCGGATGTACCGGGGCGCTGCCCACCTCGCGACGAACTTCGCCAAGGTGCCGGCCTGGATCCTCGGCTGCGCGAGGAAGGCCTACCCGCCCGACGCGCCCACGGAGGCGTTCATGCATTCGACGATCTACCCCGCCGGGCAGAACCTGATCGTCGCCGCCCGCTCGATGGGGCTCGGGACGACCTTCACCACCTTCCAGATGGCCGCCGAGGACGTGATCCGCGCGACCCTCTCGATCCCGAGCGACGTGCACCTGTGTCTGCTGGTCGCCGTGGGCTACCCGGAGCGGGAGTTCGGCCCCGTGCGGCGCAAGCCCGTGTCCGACGTCCTGCACTGGAACGCCTGGTAGGCCCCGCCCCGGAGCGGGCGTCGCCTAGGCGACGCGGGCCAGCAGCGCGCCGAGGGCGGCGCCGACCCGGGTCGGCGCCTCGAGCTGGAGGAAGTGGCCGACGCCATCCAACAGCTCGATGTCGAGCCGGTCGAGGTAGGGGGTGCCGACCGATTCGGGAAAGAGCGCCTGGGCGTTGAGACACGCGATCGGCACCGCGCAGGCCGCGACCGCCGCCTCGCCATCCCAAGAGAGCAGCCCGCCGATCGCGAGGATGCCCGGCTCGCGCGGCGTCGCAGTGATCTCCGTCAGGATCGCGGCCCGCAGCGCGGGCGGTGTCTCCTCGACGAAGACCGGCTCCATGGTGGCTCGCACGGCGGCGGGGAAGTCGGCCCGGTACGCCGCCATCGCGGCCGTCACCCGGTCGTCGGGGATACGCGGGTACACCGATGCGTAGGTCAGCGAATCGAGGGTCACCACCGCCGGAACCCGCGGACCCAAGGCGCGAGCCGCGTCGACGGCGACGGCGCCCCCCATCGAGTGACCCGCGGCGACGAAGCGGTCGAGCTCGGCGGCGTCGGCGACGGCCGCCACGTCCCGCGCGAACTCGTCGATGGCGTAGCGGCGCTCTGCCGGCCCCGAGCCGCCGTGGCCCGCGAGGTCGAGAGCCAGGATCTGCCGGTCGCGGGCGAGACGCGCGAGTTGGGGGCCAAAGAATCCGCGGTGACAGCCCCAACCGTGGACCAGCACGGCCGCGAGGGCGCCGGGGACGGGCTCGGAGACGACGTACTCGAGTGCGGCGCCGTCGAACGAGCGCGCCCGTTCGGCGCGAAAGCCCGCGGGCAGCTCGCGGGTCGGCAGGCTGGGTGCGGCCCGCTCTCCGCTCACCCCAGGCCTCCCCGCGCCCACGGCGGCACCACGCCGAGCTCGATCGCGAAGACCCAGCGCACCACCGTGTAGGCCATCACCGTCGACAGCACGATGCCCACGACGTTCGCCAACACCCCGCCCCGGATCAACTCCCCGATGCGGATGAAGCCGCTCGAGAACACCACCGTGTTGGGCGGGGTCGCCACCGGCATCATGAAGGCGCAGCTCGCGGCCATCACACACGGGAAGACGAAGAGCAGCGGGTTCTCGCCCATCCCCACGGCCACCGACGCGACGATCGGCAGAAAGGTGGCCGTGGTCGCCGTGTTGCTGGTGATCTCGGTGAGCAGAACGATCACCACCACGATTCCGAGGATCACGGCGAGGGTCGGAAGCCCGGCGAGGACGGCGCTGCGGTCGCCGATCCAGACGGCGAGACCGCTGCTGTTCACCGCCGCGGCCAGCGAGAGCCCGCCGCCGAAGAGGAT
>CAJHXS010000221.1_pt1 | contig 11493 bp, 8 predicted proteins | sample 9198591 | NCBI WGS metagenome assembly CAJHXS01 (sample SAMEA7708347, study PRJEB35096) | sediment metagenome | biome: marine neritic benthic zone biome [ENVO:01000025]; feature: sediment [ENVO:00002007]; material: shallow marine sediment [ENVO:03000034] sea grass bed [ENVO_01000059] ... | reverse complement strand
GTGTTGGGGATGTCAACCCACACCGAGTGATTCTGGGTGCGGAAGTGCTCGTCGAGATCCGGCCAGGGCATCAGGTGGAACCACGTGAATTTCATTGCGTCCTCCAGAGAGTTTCGGGAGGGTAGCGAAGTGACCCCGGGTCTTGGCCCAGCGCCCGCGGACCCGTTAAAATCGCTTTCCCGTCAACCGCTTAGAGTGCCAATTCTCGCCTCCCGAGGTGCCCATGCGAGCTGCCGTCCTGCGCGACCACCGCCTGGTGGTCGAGGATCTCGACGCCCCCGAGCCCCGTGCCGGCGAAGTGCTGGCGAAGACGCTGGCCTGTGGGATCTGCGGCTCGGATCTCCACGCCTTAAAGCACACCGAGCGCATGGTCGAGAGCACCAAGCGCGCCGGGGGGGTCTTCGACCTCGATCCGGCGCGGGACGTCGTGATGGGGCACGAGTTCTGCGCCGAAGTCGTCGACCACGGCCCCGGCTCCCCCAAGATCCTGTCACCCGGCACGCGGGTCTGCTCGATGCCGATCCTGGTGAACGCCGCGGGAATGCAGACGGTGGGGTATTCGAACGACCACCCGGGCGGCTACGGCGAGCTGATGCGTTTGCAAGAGGCGCTGCTTCTCCCCGTGCCCAACGGGCTCGCGACCGAGCACGCGGCGCTCACCGAGCCGATGGCGGTCGGGCTCCACGCGGTGGCCAAGGCGCGGCTCGACCCAGACGACGTCCCGCTGGTGGTGGGGTGCGGGCCGGTCGGTCTCGCCGTCGTCGCCGCACTCAAGCTCCGCGGGGCCGCGCCGATCGTCGCCGCCGACTACTCCGCGCGACGCCGCGAGCTGGCCGTCGCGATGGGCGCCGACGTGGTGGTCGACCCGGGCGCCGAGTCGCCCTACACGTCGTGGGGCGAGGCGGCGGTCTACGCCGACCCGTCGAAGGCCCCGCCGCTCCCGCCCTGGATCCCCGGGCCGGCGACCCGACCCGCCGTCGTCTTCGAGTGCGTCGGCGTCCCCGGCGTCATCGAAGAGATCATGCAGAACGCCCGGCAGGGCGCGCGCATTGTGGTGGTCGGGGTGTGTATGGAACGCGACCACTTCGAGCCGATGTTCGGCATCAACAAGGAGCTCAACCTCCAGTTCGTGCTCGGCTACACGCCCGAGGAGTTCGCAGCCACGCTCCACCACATCGCCGAGGGCGAGATCCCGGTCGAGACGCTGATCACCGACCGCGTGGGGGTCGAGGGCGTGGCGGGCGCCTTCGAGGCTCTGGCGTCTCCGGAGCGCCACGCCAAGATCCTCGTCGAGCCCTGGCGGAGTTGACCGGAACCCGATGAAGATCCGCGAGCTCTTGGCCGCGCGCGCCGGCGAGACCTTCTCGCTCCACGAGACGCACCTCAACGCCCAGATGGTGCGGGTGCTGCGCACGATCGGCTTCGACGTCGCCTACACCGAGGCGCGCGGGCCCTATCTATTCGACGCCGATGGCGAGCGTTACCTCGACCTGCTCTCGGGCTTCGGGGTCTTCGCGCTGGGGCGGAACCACCCGCGGGTTGTCGAAACCCTCCAGGAGGTGCTCAGCGCCGAGCTCCCCCAGCTCGTCCAGCTCGACGCGTCGCCGCTCGCCGGGCTGCTCGCCGAGGCGCTGCTCGCGCGGGTCCCCCATCTCGAGCGGGTGTTCTTCTGCAACTCGGGCACCGAGACCGTCGAGGCCGCGATCAAGTTCAGCCGCTACGCGACGCGGCGCTCGCGGATCCTCTACTGCGAGGGCGCTTTCCACGGGCTCTCCTACGGCGCGCTCTCGCTCAACGGCGACGAGGGCTTTCGGGCGGGGTTCGGTCCGCTGCTCCCCGACTGCGACGCGGTGCCCTTCGACGACCTCGAGGCCCTCGAGCGGGCACTCGCCGTCGGCGACGTCGCCGCCTTCGTGGTCGAGCCAATCCAGGGCCACAGCGTCGGCGTGCCGGGCGACGACTATCTCCCCGAGGCGGCCCGGCTCTGCGCCAAGCACGGGGCTCTCTTTGTGGCCGACGAAGTGCAGACCGGTCTCGGCCGCACCGGGCGCTGGTTCGCCGTCGAACACTGGGGGGTCGAGCCGGATCTGCTCCTCACCGCGAAGGCGCTCTCCGGGGGCTTCGCGCCGGTCGGGGCGGTGCTGTGTCGCGCGTCGGTCTTCGACCGCGTCTTCAACCGGATGGACCGCGCCGTCGTCCACGGCTCGACCTTCGCGAAAAACAACCTGGCGATGGCCGCGGGGCTTGTGACCCTCGAGGTGATCGAGGAGAGCGGGCTCGTCGAGCACGCCGCGCGGCTCGGGAGCGAGCTCCTCGACAAGCTCGGCGCGCTCGTGCCCCGCTTCGAGTTCCTCCACGAGGTGCGCGGGCGCGGCATGATGATCGGTTTGCGCTTCGGCCCGCCGCAGAGCCTCAAGCTGAAGACCGCCTGGAGTCTGCTCGAGCGCGCCAACCCGGGGCTCTTCTGTCAGATGATCACGGTCCCGCTCTTCTCGCGACACCGGATCCTCTCCCAGGTGGCGGGGCCCGGGGGACACGTCGTGAAGTTCCTGCCCCCACTCGTCATCGATGGAGACGACGCCCAGTGGATCCTGCGCGCCGTGGAAGACGTGGTCGCCGACGCCCACCGCGTCCCCGGGGCGGTCTGGGAGCTGGGCCGCAAGCTCGCCACCCAGGCCATCAAGCACCGGTAGCGGGGCGCCGTCGTCGTGTCGCTCGGCGCTAGCGGGCTCCGCCGGGTCGAGGAGCGCATCGGCGGGGTTGCCGCCGCGTGGGTGGGCGCCGTCGAGGCGCGCGCCGGCGCCGTGCTGGTCGCCTGTGCCGTGGCGACCGCCCTCGCCGTGACGTTCGCGCTGCCTCGGCTCGGGCTCAACTCCGACGAGAACGCACTCTTCGCCCCCGACGTCGGCTACGCGGCGCTGCGCAACGACTTCGCCGCCGCGTTTCCCACCTTGATGGACCCGGTGATCCTGCTCATCGAGAGCGACGACCCCGCCGCCGCCGGACGCGCCGCCGCCGCGTTGCGCGCGCGACTCGAGGCGGATCCCGCACACTTCCCCTCGGTCCTCAATCCGACGGCGCGCGCGTTCTTCGAGTCGCGGGGGCTCCTGTATCTCTCGACCGACGCCGTAGAACGCACCGTCGACCGTCTGATCGAGGCGCAGCCCCTCCTCGGCGAGTACGCCGCCGACCCGACGCTGCGCGGCTTCGCCCGGGTGGTGACCCGTGCGATCGAAGCGGACGCCGACGCGTCGGCCGCGGGCCTCGACCGCTGGCTCCGCGCGCTCGCCGAGAGCGCCGAATCGGCGGCGGGCCCCCGCCCCCGCCCCCTCGAGACCGGGCGTCTCTTTGGCCAGGGGGAGCGCGACCCGGGCCGCTACTACCTACTCGTCGAGCCCCGGGTCGACCACGGGCGTCTGCGCCCGGCAGAGCAGACCCACGAGGCCCTCGACGCCACCCTCGAGGACCTCGGTCTGCGGGGCGACGGCCCGGTGCGGGTGCGGGTCACCGGTCTCTTTCCGCTCTCCTACGAGGAGGCCCACCTGGTCGAGCGTCAGGCCCGGATCGCCGGGCTCGCGTCCTTCGTCCTGGTGTCCCTGGTGCTCCTCGTCGTGCTCCGCAGCCGGCGGGTGGTCGGCTACCTCTTGCTCACCCTGGCCGCGGGCCTCGGCTGGACGGCGGCCTTCGCCGCGGCGGCGGTGGGTCATCTGAACCTCGTGTCGGTGGCCTTTGGCGTGCTGTTCATCGGGCTCTCGGTCGACTTTGGCATCCACTTCGTGCTGCGCTTCAACGAGGTGCGCGCTCTCGGCGGGGTCGACGACCCCCTCGCGGAGACAGCGCGGAGTGTCGGCACGTCGCTGGTGATCTGTGCCGTCACCACCGCCCTCGCGTTCTTCTCCTTCGTGCCCACCGCGTTCACCGGCGTCGCCGAGCTCGGGCTGATCGCCGGCGCGAGCATGTTCGTGAGCCTCTTTCTGAACCTCACGCTGTTGCCCGCGCTGATCATTCGTTTCGGCGCGCCGCTGCGCACCGCGGCGCCGCCCCGGGGAGGCGAGCCCAGCCCGCGGCGCGTGCCGTGGCTGGCGCTCCTGGTCGGTGGGGGCGCCCTCGCGACGCTGCCGCTGCTCACCCAGGTGCGCTTCGACACCAATCCCCTCGACGTTCGCGACCCGAGCGCCGAGTCGGTGCAGGCCTTCGAGACGCTGCTCCGGGAGGGGAACGCCTTCCCCTGGAACCTGAACGTGCTGGTGGAGGACGAGGCGGAGGCGCGTCGCGTGGTGGCGGCGCTGGCTGAGGCGCCCGCCGTCGACCACACCGTGTGGCTCGCCGACCTCGTCCCCGACGAGCAGGAGCACAAGCTCGCGATCCTGGAAGACGCCTCGTTCGTGATGGGGCCCGCCCTCGACACCCCGCCCTCGGCGCCGCCGCCCGCGCCGGGGGAGACCCGCGCCGCGCTCATGGCGTTGGCCGTCGCCGCCGAGGCCGACGGCGAGCCCGCCGCCCAGCGGCTCGCGGCGGCCCTCGCCCCCCTGCTCGAGGCCGACGACACCGGGACGCTTCTCGCGCGGGTGTGGGTAGAGCCGATGACCCGCGACCTCGACCGCATGCGCGAGGCCTTGCGCCCGGTGCCGGTGCGCGCCGACACCCTCCCCGACGACCTGCGCCGGCAGCGGGTCGCCACCGACGGACGGCTGCGGGTCGAGGTGTTTCCCCGCGACGATCTGGGCGACGCGGTGTCGCTCGCGCGCTTCGTCGACACCGTACAGCGGGTCGACCCCGAGACCTTTGGCGAGGGGGTGGTGGTGCACGAGTCGGGGCGCATCGTCGTCGACGCCTTTCGCCGCGCCCTCGCCGTCGCCGCGGGGGGCGTGCTGCTCCTGCTGCTCTGGCTCTGGCGCAATCCCGTGGACACCGCGCTGGTAGCGGTGCCGATCGCGCTCGCGGCGCTGCTCTGCGCGGCGGGCACCGTGCTCTTCGAGATCCCGCTCAACTACGCCAACGTGATCGTCATCCCGCTCCTCGTCGGGATGGGGGTGGACAGCGGGATCCACCTCGTACACCGCTTCCGCTACGAGCCCCTCGAGGGCTCGCTGCTCCGCACCAGCACCGCCCGCGCGGTGGTGGCGTCGGCGCTCACCACCCTCGCGAGCTTTGGCACCCTCGCCTTCACCCCGCACCGTGGGATGGCGAGCCTCGGACAGCTCCTGGCGCTGGGGATCGCGATGATCCTGCTCTGCAACCTGTTGGTGCTTCCGGGCCTCGCCCGGTGGTGGCGCCCCCGGGGCGATTAATCCAGCCCCGAGGAGGGAGACGTCGTCCTACGGGGTAGAGTGCAGCCGATCAGAAGGAGAACGTGGATGAGACGGTGTCTATTGTGGAGCGCGATCGCCCTGCTGTTGTGGGCCCTCCCGGCGTCGGCGCGGACCTTCGATTGCGAGACTTTTCTCGGCCTCGATCTCGAGACACGGCACCTCTACGCGTGGGCGTTGGTGGAGGGTGGTATCGCCGTGCGGGCTTCCTACCAGGCCGACGCGATCCAGCTCGCCAAGGACGGCGACCAGGAGAATGCGGACGGCTCAAACTTGGTGGCGCGTGCGATCGCCGAGAAGCTGCGCCCGGCGCTCCACCGCGCGCCGGGGGATCTCACCCGCGCGATCGAGACGCGCTGCGCGACCCATCAGCCCCGTCGCTCGATCACCCTCGTCTATCTCGAGACGATCGACGAGTGGCGCCGACAGGGGCCGCAGAATCCGATCGGTCCCTAGCCCCCGCCGGCTTCGCCGGCGCGCCCGTCTACGCGTACGCGAGCGCGCGGTCCGAGACCGCGGCTACGCGTCGCCGAGACGCGCGACCGTGTCGATCCACCTGTGGAAGCCGTCGCTCGACGGCTCCTTGCCAAAGGCGCCGGGCAACAGGATCAGCCGGTCGACCCCGAGATCGGTGTAACCGCGCACCGCGTCGGCGTCGATCTCCATGGCGGCCGGTGGCGTCACGCTGATCTCGAGCGGCCCGAACGTGGCGGGGCGTTCGTAGCGTTTCTCCGCGTCGCGGATCCCGTCGAGACAGGTCTTGGTGCCGTCGGCGTCGAGGTTGAAGCCGTACCAGCCGTCACCCCGCTCGACCGAGCGCTTGTAGGCGCCGGGGCTCCAGCCGCCGACGTGCACCGGGGGCGGTTGCTGCACCGGACGGGGGAAAGCGTTCACACCGCGGAACGAGACGAAGCGACCCTCGAAGCTCGGCTTCTCCTCGACCCAGAGCGCGCGCATCGCGTCGATCCACTCGTCGCTGCGCGGGCCCTTGTGGTCGAAGGGCGCGCCGATCGCGTCGAACTCGGGCTTTAGGTAGCCCACCCCGATCCCGAAGAGGAGCCGCCCCTTCGAGAGGTGGTCGAGGCTCCCGAACTCCTTGGCCATCACCACTGGGTTGCGCTGGGGGAGGATCATGATGCCGGTGCCGAGCTTCACCCGTTCGGTTTCGGCGGCGATGAAGGCGAGGGCCACCGGCGGGTCGACCATCGGGTAGTGGGGCGGCACCGGGGCGGGCGCCACCTGGGGGTCGGGGAGGATGACGTGCTCACCCGTCCACAGCGACTCGATCCCCGCCGCCTCGGCGCGGCGAGCCGCGTCGAGCATCGCGTCGGGGTCGGCGAGGGGGCCGTTGTTGATGCCAAAGATACCGATCTTCATCGCGTCCTCTCCCTGTGCAAAACGGAAGCGCCCCGCTCGCGACGATGCGCGAGCGGGGCGTCTGCCACTCACCCCAGCGTATCGCGCTCCCTAGGGAGTGACCTTTTTGAGTTCCGGCATCACCTTCGTGGCGAAGGTGCGCATGTTGCGCTCGGCTTCCTCGATCGGCATCCCCGCGTAGGCGAAGACGCTGAAGAAGGAGTCGGCGCCGATCCGCTTGCAGTTGTCGAGTACCTTCTCGTAGCACTGCTCCGGGGTGCCCCAGACCTGCAGGCTCATGAAGAACTCGACCATTTCCTCGAGACCCTTCTCGGTGCTCGCGGCGTCCTGCATCTCTTTGTACGACTCGTAGCCGCGGATGCTGCCGAGGTGGCCGGCTTGGAGCTCGTAGTGCTTCACCACCGAGTTCCAGTAGCCGCCGATGTACTTCCGCGCGCCTTCCTCGGCGGCCGCGGCGTCCTCGTGACAGAACACCCAGCCCGCCGCGAAGGGCGGCGGCGCCTCGACCCCGTTCGCCTTGCGGAAGATCGTCCGGTACTCGTTGAGTTCGGTGGCGACCTGCTCCCAGGGCTTCTGGGGAATCACGAGGATCCCGACGCCGAGCTCGGCCATGAAGCGCGCCGACTCCGGCGACACCGCGGCGGCGTAGGTTCGGCCCTTGAAGCTCCGCTTCGGCCGCGGGCGGATGTCCGCCTTGGGCTGCTTGATCAGCTGGCCGTCGAACTCGCAGTAGCCCTGCTCGAGACCGTCGATCAGCATCTTCGCCGACTCGACGAAGTACTGGCGGCTGTCGTTCATGTCGGCGCGGAAGGCGTTGAACTCCACGCGCCCGAGGCCGCGGCCGATCCCCAGGATGAAGCGGCCCTCGCTCACGGTGTCGAGCATCGAAATCTGTTCGGCCACACGGAGCGGGTCGTGCCAAGGAAGCACCACCACCGCCGAGCCGAGCTGGATCTTCTCGGTGCGTCCCGCGAAGTAGGTCAGATACTGCAGCACATCGGGGCACATCGTGTAGTCGGTGAAGTGGTGCTCCACGCCCCACAGCGAATCGAAGCCCAGCGGCTCGGCGAGGTCGCCGAGACGCAGCTCGTTCTGCCAGACGTCGTAGTCGGGAATCTGCTCACCGGGATTCTGGAAGACCAGGGCGGCGCCTACGTGCATATGTGTCTCCGGGTTGCTCCGCCCGCGCGCGGGCGGAAAAAGGATCGGGAAAGCCTATGAGATCCGCTCTACGTAGTCAAAGTCTTCGATCATGTGGCGACTCGAGAGCCAGAAGTGGAGCGACGCCCAGCTGTACGCCCCGACGGTGACGAAGGTCATCGCGTAGCGCAGCGAGTCGTCGCCGAAACGCGGCTGGAGCTGGTCGCTCAAGAAGCCGGTGAAGAGCGGGCCGCAGGCCAGCCCGATGATGTTGATGATGAAGAAGAGCACCGCGGCGGTCGCGACCCGCATCGTCGGTGTGCCGAGGCTCTGGGTCGCGGCGAAGGCGGGGGCCTGGTAGATCTGGCCGAGGAGCGCCGGCATCAACGCCAGCGCGATCGCCAAGGCGGTGTTCTCGACGAGATAGGCGTACGCGAAGGGCACCGCCAACGCCATCGTGATGGCGGGGAGCAGCGCGTAGGCGCGGCGGTCGCGGCGCGCCCAGCGGTCGGCCAGCACGCCGCCCGCGAAGGTGCCGAGCCCCGCGCCCACCGCGATGATCAGCGCCGAGGCCTGCCCTTGTTGCACCGAGTTGAGCCCGTGGGAGCGATCGAGGAAGGACGGCATCCACGACCCCGCCGAGTAGCCCGCGAAGGCGTAGAGCCCCGACGCAAACGAGAGATGGCGGAACGAGCGCCGCTCCCACAGGTGTTTGAAGACCACGCGGATCGCCGGGATTTCGCGCTGGGGATCGCGGGCGGGCTCGCGCACCGTCAGCCACACGAGCCCCGCGACGAGGAGTCCGGGCAAGCCGACGATGAAGAAGGACTGACGCCAGTCGAAGACCTGGAGCAGGTAGCCCCCTGAGAGGTATCCGATCGCGAAGCCGATCGGGACGCCCATCGAGAAGAGCGCCATCGCAGTGGCCCGGCGCTCGGGCGAGACGTAGTCGCTGATCAGCGAGATCGCGGGCGGGCTCCCCCCGGCCTCCCCGACCCCCACGCCGGTGCGGAACACGAGGAGCAGCCCGAACCCCTTCGCGGTGCCGCAGAGCGCGGTCATCGCGCTCCAGATCGCGACACAGGTCGCGATGATGTTGCGGCGCGAATACCGGTCGGCGAGACGTCCGATCGGAATGCCGAGGGTCGCGTAGAAGAGCCCGAAGACGGTGCCCGAGAGTAACCCGAGCTGGGTGTCGCTCAGCTGGAGATCGGCCTTGATCGCCGGAAGGAAGATGTTGAGCACCATCCGGTCGATGAAGTTCACCGTGTAGACGAGAAAGCAGACGAAGACGACGTACCAGGTGTACCGGCTCTCGGTCGGGCGCTCGGACATGGGCGGCGATTCTACACAGGGGTGCCGCGCTTGCGGCAAAAAAGGCGGGGCCTGTGCTCAGGGCAGGACGTCGCCGGTCGCTGGAGGCTGCGGGGGCCGCAGGAAGAACACCAGCGCGCAGGCGAGGCCGTTCGACACCGCGCCGAGCCAGAAGGAGAGGTCGTAGCTCCCGGTGGCGTCGACCACGTAGCCGGCGATCCAGGGGCCCGCCGCGGCCGCGGACCCGGCGACGGCGAAGATGAAGCCGACGATTGCCCCCACCGCGGCCGGGCCGTAGTAGTCGCCGACCAGCGCGGCGAACAGCGTCGTTCCGCCGCCGTAGGCGAAGCCAAAGGCCGTGGCCTCGAGCATCAGGAAGAGCCAGCTCTGGCTGAAGGGGAGGAGGGCAAAGACCGCCGACTGCGTGCCCAACACCACGACCAGGGCGGGGAGTCGCCCGACCCGGTCGGAGATCCCCCCCATCAAGGGCCGCCCGAGGACGCCGCCCAGCCCGATGGCGCTGATCACCCACGAGGCGCGCAGCGGGTCGATCCCGAGGTCGATCGCGTAGGTGCCGAGGTGTACGACGGGGAGGAAGACGACCAGCCAGCTCAGAAAGAACATCGTCGTCATCAGCCAGAACGCGCCGGTGCGGCGCGCTTCGCGCAGCGTCCAGGGATGACGCGGCGGCGCGCCGGGCGGGGTCGACGCAGCGCGGACATGCGAATCTGGTCTCTCGGCGACTTCTCCGTCGGGGACGAGCCCCATCGTCTTCGGGTCGCGCACCACGAAGTAGGCGGCGACGGCGATCATCAGCCCGCCGCCGGCGCCGAGCCACGCGTAGGTGGCGCGCCAGCCGAGCGTCTCGATCAACAGCGCGGCCACCGGTGGCGTCACCAGGTTCCCGATGCTCGCGCCCATCGTCGTGATGCCGAGGGCGCGGCCCCGCGAGCGTTCGAACCAGCGGATCACGGTGGCGCTGCACGGGACGAAGGCCGCGCTCATCCCCGCCGCCGCGATCGAGGCCAGATAGAGATAGAGCTCCCACTGCGCCTCGATCCGCGAAAGTGAGAAGTACCCGAACCCGAGGAGCACGCCGCCGGCGGCGATCACCGGCCGCGGCCCCAGACGGTCGGTGGCGCGGCCCGTGATCATCCCGAGCAGTCCGTAGAGAAACACGTAGACGGCGAAGGCGCGTGAGAGCGCCTCGCGTGTCCACCCGGTATCCGCCTCGATCGCCGGGAGAAAGACGCCGAAGGTGTACTGCACCCCGTAGGCGGTCATCATCACTGTGAACGTCGCGGCGACGACGACCCAGCCGTAGAACATCCCTTTACCGGAAGGCCGGGATGACCTCCTTGGCCATCAACTCGATGTGTTCGTCGCTCCAGGAGGGCGGCAAGCCCGGGGGGACGGCCCAGGTGTAGTAGCGGGTGATCTTGGTTTCGGCGCGGTACTGCTCGATCATCTCGATGGCGCGTTCGGGGGTGACGATGTGGGCTCCCTGTTCTTCGAGGCCAGCGCGGCCTTCGACAGCGCTGAAGAACTCCATCCCGGCGTCGCTGAACCACTTGGCGTAGCAGTTGAGCTGGTACTTGAAGTGCGCCTCGGCCTCGGCCCAGCGCTTTTCCGGGTCGCGGGAGACGTGGAGCCACATGTAGCCGCCGGCGACCTCCTGGGTGGCGGGGTCCACGCCGAGCTTCTCGAGCTCGGCGTGGTAGACGTCGACCAGGGGCCCCATCGCGCCGATCGCGATGTATCCGTCGCCGAGCCGGGCGGCGCGGCGCACCGCCGGCTCGCTGAAGCCACCCACCCAGAGCTTGGCGCGGGGTTGCACCGGCTTGGGGAAGAGCTCGATGTCCCGGTAGGTGTAGTACTTCCCTTCGTAGGTGAGCTTCTCGCCGTCGAAGAGCCGCCGGATGATCTCGAGCTCCTCGTTCATGCGCTTGGCGCGCTCGCCGCGCGGGATGTCGAAGCCGATGAACTCCTCGACGCGGTAGCCCACACCGAGCCCGAGCTGGAGCCGCCCGCCGGACAACACATCGAGGGTCGCGGCGTCCTCGGCGACCCGCACCGGGTCGTGGAGCGGGAGCAACAACACGCTGGTCCCGATCTCCACCTTGCTGGTGCGCGCAGCGATCGCGCAGCCCAGCGGCAACATCGACGGCGTGTAGGCGTCGTCCCAGAAATGGTGCTCCGAGAGCCAGATGTCATCCCAGCCGAGCTTCTCGGCGCGGACGATCTGATCGAGGATCTCGGCGTAGAGCTTGGTGCCGTCCTGTTGCCACGTCGGCGGATTGCGGAAGTCGTACCAGAGACCAAAACGCAGCGGATCTGCCATCGGAAACACCTC
>CAJHXS010000213.1_pt1 | contig 11510 bp, 11 predicted proteins | sample 9198591 | NCBI WGS metagenome assembly CAJHXS01 (sample SAMEA7708347, study PRJEB35096) | sediment metagenome | biome: marine neritic benthic zone biome [ENVO:01000025]; feature: sediment [ENVO:00002007]; material: shallow marine sediment [ENVO:03000034] sea grass bed [ENVO_01000059] ... | reverse complement strand
TGAACTTCGCGTGGGCTTCGCCCACGCTGCGCGCGCCGGCCTTGGGCCGGCGCTTGCTCGGGTGCTTCATTGGAGCTCGGTGGGGCGCGGGTTCAGCCTTGTGAACTTCGCGTGGGCTTCGCCCACGCTGCGCGCGCCGGCCTTGGGCCGGCGCTTGCTCAAGAGCATCGAGTCTTCGCTTTGGACGAAATGTGCGTGCTCCGTGTTGAGTTGCGCTTCGGTTGCGGGTGCGGCGCGCGTCCATTGGGAACTTCGCTCGCCTACGGCTCGCTGCGCGCGCCGGCCCCTTGCGCCGGCGTTTGCGTGCGTCACATCCCTGCCACACTTTGCCACTCACGGGGGACCAGGGAGGTGTCCATGTCTCTTGTGAGCTCTGGCGAATCCGGCAAGCCGTTGCCGGTGACGGAGGCGATCCACACTGGGACCGCCGATCTCGACAACCGCTCGTTCCAGTCGATCGTCTCGGCGATCCACGGCGAGGATCTGCGCGCGGCGTGCGCGGTCGGGAGCGCCGGGTCGGCGATCGCGCGGGCGGCGCGGCGTCTGTGCGACGCGCTCCGCGACGGCGGTGTGTGGTTCAACATGGGCGCGGGCACCAGCGGCCGGTTGGGTTGTCTCGACGCGGCCGAGCTGCCGCCGACCTTCGGCGTCGAGCCCGACCAGGTGCAGGGCATCATCGCCGGCGGGCCACGCGCCCTCCTCGCAGCCGTCGAAGGCGCCGAGGACGACGAGGACGCCGCGCTGCGCGACCTACAAGACCGCGATCTGGGCTCCACCGACGCCCTGGTGGCGATCTCCGCGAGCGGTCGCACGCCCTACACCGTCGCCGGGCTGCGCTACGCCCGCGGCTGCGGCGCGGTCACCATCGCGGTGACCTGTGACCCGACCTCTCCGTTGGCCGAGGAGGCCGATCTCGCCATCGTCACCGAGGTGGGGCCCGAGGTCATCGCGGGCTCGACGCGGATGAAAGGCGGTCTGGCCCAGAAGATGGTGCTGCACCAGCTCTCCACCGCCGTGATGGTGCGCCTCGGACGGGTGAGCGGGAATCTGATGAGCCACGTGCGTCCCGCCTCGCAGAAGCTGCGGCGTCGCGCGGCGTGGATCCACCAGACCCTCGGGCACTAGTCCGGGACGAGGCTCTCGAGGGGCTGGGGCGCGCCAAAGCGCGCCGGCGCTGGGCCCGCGTCGGCGAGGCCGTGGGCGAGCCAGTAGCCCGAAGCGTTGGCGCTGAGCGCGGGCGCGCGGTCGTAGCGCTGCTCGAGCCAGCCGCGCAGCGCCGCCATCACCCCGCCGTGGCTCACCACCACCACCTCTTCGCCGGGATGCCGCGCCGCGATCTCGGCGACCGCCGGGCCCACGCGATCGGCCACCTCCCGGAGCGTCTCGCCCTCGGGTGGCCGGTAGTCCCAACGCGCCAGCCCGTGGGGCTCGACCGTTTCGGCGAGGGCGCTGTGCGGCCGACCGTGGAGCGCGCCGAAGAACTGCTCCCGGAGGGCCTCCACGACCCGGGCCTCGAGCTCCAACACCCCACCGAGGAGCGCGGCGGTCTCCCGCGCCCGGGTGAAGGGGCTCGTGTAGAGCGCCACCGGGCGGGCGCGAGCGGCGAGCTCTGCTGCGCGCTCTTCGGCCTCGCGCCGGCCCCGCGCGGTGAGCCCCTCGTGGGGCCCGCGGGTGAAGCGCCCTTCGGCGTTGGCCACGCTCTCGCCGTGGCGGACGAAGATCAGACGGCCCATGACGGCGGGTCCCTTGCTGCGAACCGCGGCGACGCGCCCTAGGCGCGGATCACCGCCGGGTTCTTCCCGAGCTCGTTCACCAGATTCTTGTGGTGGGCCTCGAGGGTGCCGCCGCCGATCTCGATGAGCTTCGCGTCGCGCCACAGGCGCGAGACCACGTACTCCCCCATGTAGCCGTAGCCCCCGAGCACCTGGATCGCCGAGTCGGCGGCCCGCTTCGCCACCTGGGAGGCGAAGAGCTTGGTCGCGTCGGCATCCACCCGCTGACCCGACTGGGTGAGGTCGATGCGACGGGCGACGTCGTAGACGAAGGCGCGGGCGGCGCGGTACTCGGCGAAGGCCTCGGCGATGTGCCGCTGCACCTGGCCAAAGGAGCGGATCGGTTGGCCAAAGGCCTTCCGGTCCCCCGAGTACTCGAGCATCACCTCGATACAGCGCTGGGCGATGCCCACCGACTGCGCCGCGAGCACCAGCCGTTCGAGCTCGAGGTTGCGCATCATGTGACGGGTGCCGTCGCCTGGCTCGCCCATCCGGTTGGCGGCCGGTACCGGCACTTCGTCGAAGACGAGCTCGGCGGTGAACGAGGCCCGCATCCCGAGCTTGTCGCCCCACTTCTGACCCAGGCTGAAGCCCGGCATGCCTTTGCGCACCAGGAAGGAGCTGATCTCCCGCGGCGCCGTCGCGGCGTAGACGATGAAGGCGTCGCCGGTTTCGTCGCCGCCGACACCGCCGTTGGTGATGAAGGTCTTTCGGCCCGTGATCCGGTAGGTGTCGCCGTCGCGAGTGGCCTTGGTGCCCATCGCGAGCACGTCGGTACCGACTCCGGGCTCCGTCATACAGAGACCGCCGATCCACTCGCCGCTGGCCGAGGGCGGGAGGAACTCGCGCTTCTGGGCCTCGTTGCCGTTCACCGCGACGTTCTGGGCGAACAGATAGGAATGGGCCAGGACCGAGAGTGCGAAGGCCGGGTCCGAGGTCGAGAGGATCTCCGATACCTGGACGGCGGCGGTGGCGTCGAGCCCCGCCCCGCCGTACTCCTCGGGGAGCGTCACGCCGAGCAGGCCGAGCTCTCCGGCTTTGGCGAAGAGGGCGCGGTTGAACTCTTCGTCGCGGTCGGCGGCGAGGGCCTGGGGCTCCACCTCGCGCTCGACGAAGCTCCGCAGCGTCTCGGCCAACATCGCGTGCTCCGGGGTGGGCGCCGCCAGGTCCAGGTGGCTCCAGTCGATCGCCTCCCCTTCGGGCGGTTTCACTTGCACTGCGCTCATCGTGTCCTCCTCGTCATCCGTCTCGCGTGTCGACCCCGGCCTCGGACCCAGCGGCGGGGACATCGCGTCGCGACGGCGAAACCACTAGGTTACGTCTCGTACGCCGGCAAAGCCGGCCTCCGCGCTTCCCCCGAGCGCGTCGTCCCGCAGCTGTGGCGCACGGGGGATTTTCGGCATGCGAAGTGGTGCGAGCCTTCACTGGGCGAGCTTTCTGGTCACGCGGCGGGCGGCGATCGACCGCGCCCTCGCCGAGCGGCACGCCGGCGAGAGCCCGGGGCTGGCCGAGGCCGAGACGCTCCGGCGTTTCCGCTCCTTCGCCGCCGCGACGCTGCGCCGAGGCGACGCCGGCGACCCCGCCCTCGACGGGGTTCGGGTCGATCCAGACAAGGCCCTCGCCTGGGTCCAGCGCTGGTGTGAGGCGGCGTGTGGCTGCGCCGGCGACGCCGAGGCCCTCGAAGCGGTGCTCCATCCGCTGCGCCAGCGTTTCGAGTCCGGTCTGCGCGGGAGCCAGCTCTCCCGCAAGGCGCGCAAGGCGAAGCCGGCCAAGCGCCGCGCCGTGTCGGGCGCGATCGACCGGGTGGCCGACGCCTTTCTGGCGGTCGACCTCGATTCGGGGGAGATCGCCGACGCCAACCCCGCGGCGCTGGCCCTGCTCGGGGTCGAGCGCGAGGCGCTGCTCGGACGTCACGTCGCGCGGCACGTCGACCGCGAGTCGCGAGAGCTCTGGAGCGAGCGCCTCGAGAGTCTCGGCGAGAGCGGCGAAGGCCAGCGCTTCCGCGTGATCTGGCGCGACGAGTTCCTATCGCCGGTCGCCGTCGACATCAACGCCGCGCCGCATCTGACCCGTCGCCGCCGGCTCGCGCTGCTCACCGCCCGCCCGGTGTCGGGAGTCGCCTAGGTACATCGCCGAGACGCCGGGTGCTCGGCGGCGCCGCCTGAGCTCCGCGGCAGCCGGAGGCGCCTACGCGAGCGCGCCGCGCAAAAAATCCACCGTGCGGCCCCAGGCCTTGGCGGCGATCTCCGGCCGGAAGGCTTCGGGCCGGGTGTCGTTCATGAACGCGTGGCCGGCGCCCTCGTAGAGCACCACCTCGGTCTCGTGGGGGGTGGCGGCGAGGGCGGCCTCGAGGGCGCGGACGTCGTCGACCGGCACGAACTCGTCGTCGGCGCCAAAGAAGCCCAGCACCGGACACCCGAGACGGGGCGCCGCGCGAAGGACGTCGTGGGGTCGCCGGACGGTGTCGCGGGGGGCACCCCCGGGATCCGCCAGCAGACCGTGCTCGTAGGAGAGGAGCCCGTAGTAGGGCACCGCCCCCGAGAGCCCGCGGCAGTCGCAGGCGGCGAGGAGCGTGTACATCCCGCCCATACAGAACCCGGTGATCCCCACCTTGCCCGTGCCGGAGCCGTGCCCGGCGAGCAGGTCGATCGACTCCTGGAGGTCGTCGGCGATCTCGACGTCGGAGAGACCGCGCATCCACGCCCCCGGGTCTTCGATCTTCAGGTCGTCGACGCGGCGGTAGAGGTCGACGGCGAGGACCGCGAAGCCCTCCCCGGCGAGACGGGTCGCGAGGTCGCGGGTGTGGTCGGCGAGACCCCAGACGTCGTGGATCATCACGACGCCGGGGTGGGTCCCCGCGTCCGGCCGAACCAGATAGCCCTGGGGCAGATCTTCGCTGAGCATGCCGATCAGTATACTCCCGCGCGATGAGCTACCAGCGAGAACTCGACGTCGCCCGAGAGCTCGGGCGCGAAGCCGGCGCGATCCTGCTGCGTCACTACACCGACGGCACCGAACAGTGGGAGAAGTCGAAGGGCAACCCGGTGACCCTCGCCGACCTCGAATCCGACAAACACATCCGCGAGGGCCTCGGCGCCGCGTTTCCCGACGACGCGATCCTCTCGGAGGAGACCGTCGACGACGCCACCCGGGTCGACAAGAGCCGGGTGTGGATCGTCGACCCGATGGACGGCACCAAGGAGTTCACCGAGGGGATCCCCGAGTTCGGCGTCTCGATCGCGCTGGTCGAGGACGGCGAGCCGGTGGTCGGTGTGGTCGAGAACCCGGCGGCCCGCACCGCGGTCTGGGCCAGCCGGGGCGACGGGGCCTTCCGCGACGGCGAGCGCGTCCGCGTCTCCTCGGTCACCGACCTCGGCGACTGCGTGGTGATCGCCAGCCGCTCGGAAATCCGCCGCGGGGAGTTCGACCGCTTCGAAGGCTGGTTCCAGGAGATCCGCCCGGTCGGGTCGATCGCCTGGAAGCTCGCGTGCGTGGCGTCGGGCGACGGAGACTTCAACCTCTCTGTCGCCCCCAAGAACGAGTGGGACGTGTGCGCCGGCGACGTGCTGGTGCGCGAAGCCGGCGGCGCCTACCTCGACTTCGCGCGTGGGCGCAGACGCTACAACCAGCCCAAGACGCTGATCGAGGCGGGGATGGTCGCCGGCTCCGACGCGTTGATCGACGCCTTTCTCTCCCGCGAGCGCGCGGGCACCGACCAGTAGCCAGGAGACCCCGCCTTGTCCGACTCCCCCCGCGTCCTGCGCAAAACCATCGGGAACTTTCTCGAAGACTTCGTCCCCGGTGCGCTGCTCCGCCACAAGGGCGGCAAGACCGTGACCGAGGGTCTGTTCACGACCTTCACCGAGTTCACGATGACGACCAGCCCCTTCTCGAAGAACGCGCGCTACGCCCGCGCGTACGGCTTCGAGGGTCTCGTCTGCCCCCCCGGCCTGGTGATGTTGATCGCCTTCAGCCAGAGCGTGGAGGACATCTCGGAGAACGCCCGGGCGAACCTCGAGTACATCGACATGCGCTTCGGCGCCCCGGTCTACGTGGGCGACACGATCGAGGTCGAGACCAAGATCCTCGAGGTGACCGCCTCGCGCAGCCGACCCAACCTGGGCGTCGTGCACGTGCAGTCGACGGCGCGCAAGAACGTCGGCGAGGCCGACGAAGCCGTGGTGCTCACCTGGCAGCGCAAGGTGCAGGTCTGGAAGCAGGACGACGACGCCGCGCTCCACCCGGGAGCCGCCGAGCCCGACGAGGTGCCCTGCGAGCTCTGGCTGCCCCCCTACGACCCGGGGGCGGACTACGCGTCGATGGCGCACCTCTCGAACGACGACACCTACTTCGAAGACTTCGAGCCGGGCACGCGGATCGAGCACTCGCGGGGGCGCACGGTCACCTCCGAGCACATCCACCTGACCGCGATCCTCGACAACACGAGCCAGGTGCACTGCAACCAGTACATGATCGACCTCAACCCGAAGCAGTACGTCGGCGGGGAGCTGATCATCTTTGGCGGGATCCCCTTCGTCCTGTGTCTCGGGCTCTCGTGTCCGAACGTCGGTGACAACGCCCTCGGCGACGTCGTCTACAAGACGGGGCGACACACAGCGCCGCTCTTCGCCGGGGACACCGTGTTTGCGGCCACCGAGATCCTGGGCGTCCGCGACTACCCGGGCCGCGACGACCTGGGCGTCGTCGAGACGCGGCTCCTGGGGCACAAGTTCTCGAAGCTCGGACACGACGACGAGCCCGACCCGGAGGATCCGGAGGGCTGGAAGCGGGTGCAGATCTTCGAGCTCGAGCGGGACGTCGCGGTCAAACGCCGCTCCCACTACGCCTGAACCCGGCGCGCGAGCGGCGTCCGGCCCCGCGCTCGCGGTCTCAGTCGAGCAGGTGGGTGACCGCGTCGGGCATGTCTTCGGCGACGCGGATGATCGGGATCCCGGTCTGGGTGTTGGCCTCGAGCTCGGCAAAGGAGCGCGGGAGGTCCTCGAAGGGATAGATCTCCCGGTGCACCGTCGGCTTGAAGACGCTGCCGTAGAACTCGGTGGCGGCGCGGCAGCCGTCGACGTTCTCGTAGTGGGTGTGATCGAGAGTGATCTGCTTCACCGAGCAGATCGTGCTGTTGTACTCGACGAGCTGGGAGAGCTGCCAGCCCGCCGACACGTTCACACCCTGACGCGCAAGGGCCCCCATCCCGGCCGGGAAGACCGGACCGCGCAGCATGTCGGCCACGATGTGCATGCCCTCGCCGCCGGTGAGGGTCTTCACCTCGTCGGTGAAGTGCTTGACGTCGGCTTTGGTGCGGAAGCGCTGGAAGGCGTTCTGGTCGATCCCGTGGATCCCGAGCGTCTCCAGCGCCGCGCGGCGCTCCTCGGTGCCCGAGCAGAAGTAGGCGTTGTGCCCCTCCGAGCGCGCCAGCATCAGGAAACACTCGCCGACCCCACCCCCAAAGGAGAGCACGTTGAGCTGGGCCTGGCGGTCGCGCGGCACCTTGAGCCGGTAGATCCCGAGAGCCCGGCGCCACATGTGGTACGCAGTCGGGGCGCGTAGCGGCAGCGCAGCGATCTCCCAGAGGTTGAGCCCGCACTCGAGGGGCGCCTTCACGATCTGCCAGTCGCCGACCACCGCCTCCTCGCCGTACCAACCGATCGACTCGGGTTTGTCGTAGGCCCAGATCCGCTTGGGAAACCCGTAGACATCGGGCTCCCCGTTGCAGTGGGTGAGGACGACGTCGCCCACCCGAAACTCGGTGACGCGCTCGCCGGCGGCGACGATGACTCCCACCGCCGAATTGCCGGGAAAGATCTTGCCGCCGCGGAGCTCGGCGATGTTCACGGTGTCGGCGAGCGCCGCGTGGTTGATATTGTGCTCGCCGGAGACGGCGAGGATGCGCAGGTGGACGTCGCTCGGCCCCATCTCGCGCAGCTCGAGCTCGTCGAGCTGGATCACGCGGGCGATGTCGAACTTCTCGGCCTCACCGCCGACACGCATCCGCTCGGCTTCGATCGACTCGGCGCTGATGGAAAAGGCACGCGGCATCGAGGGGCCCTTTGCAGCCGGGGTGACCCTTCGTAGGTGCCACCACGCGGGCGAAAAGAGACGCGGGGAAGGCGCAGCTTAGCGAGTTCTCGGGGAACGAATCAGCCGTCCCGCGCGCGCCAGGACCCCGCGCGGCGGCCGCCGACGGCCTGCCGGTCGCCTGCCGGCGGGGCGCCCAACGACCCCCGCGGCGACCCTCCCACGCCGCTTGAAGGCCCCCGGGAAAGGGGGTAGGGTGCGCGGGCTTCGCCGCCCGCGCCTTCCGCGCGGCGGCCCGAGGACCTCCATGCGTTTCTACGAGTACGAATCGAAGGCGCTGTTCCGGCGTCACGGGATGCCGCTGGGTCGCAGCGGGGTGGCCGAGAGCGCGGCCGACGCCCGCCGGATTGCCGAAGAGATCGGCGGCCCCACCGTCCTGAAGGGCCAGGTGCTCTCGGGCGGGCGGATGAAGGCCGGCGCGGTGCAGTTCGCCGACACCGTCGACGAGGCGGCCACCCATTTCGAAACGATCCTGCCGATCGTCGTCAAGGGCCAGAAGGCGCGCTCGGTCCTGGTCGAAGAGCGCAGCCAGATCGAGCAGGAGTACTTCGCCGCGATCACCTGGGACGGGCGCCGCAAGTGCCCGGTCCTGGTGTTCAGCGACATGGGCGGGATCGACATCGAGGAGGTGGCCGAGACCCACCCCGAGCACGTCTCCCAGACCCACTTCTCGTCGGTGCTGCCGATCACCCCCCGGATCGCCAAGGAGGCGATCGCCGCCACCGGGGTGAGCGGGAGCGCGCTCAACCGTCTCACGCCGATCGTCTTCGAGCTGATGAAGGTCTTCCTCGCCTACGACCTGACCCTCGCGGAGATCAACCCGCTGGGCCGACTCGCCGACGGGCGCTTCGTCGTCCTCGACGGCCACATCGACATGGAGGCCGAGGCGCGGGGGCGCCACCGGGCGCTCCTCGATGAGCTCGGGATCCGCCCCGAGGAGACCCGTCAGGCGCGGCCGCCCACCGACTTCGAGATCCGCGGGGCCGAGGTGAACGCCGCCGACCACCGCGGGGTGGCCGGCAACGTGGTCGAGTTCGACGGCGACCTGGGGCTGGTGATCGGCGCCGGCGGCGGCTCGCTCACTCTCTTCGACGCCGTGCGCAAGCACGGTGGCAAGCCGGCCAACTATTGCGAGATCGGCGGCAACCCGAGCGTCGGCAAGGCCAAGAACCTCACCAAGCTGATCCTCAGCAAGCCCGGCGTCGAGAAGATCGCCGTCATGATGAACGTCGTGTCGAACACCCGCGTCGACATCGTGGCCCGCGGCGTGGTGAAGGGCTGTCTCGAGCTCGGCAAGGATCCGAGTGAGGTGATCGCAATCTTTCGGATCCCGGGAGCGTGGGAGGACGAGGGCTTCAAGATCCTCGAGAAGTACGGCGTCGAGTACTGCGACCGCTCGGTCTCGATGTACGAAGCCGCGGGGCGCGCCGTGGCGAAGATGGCCTAGGACGACGCGATGCCGATCCTCATCACCAGCGACACCCGCTTCATCATCCAGGGCATTACCGGCCGCGAGGCCGTGAACCTGACCCGCGAAAACCTCGACTACGGCGCCAAGATCGTCGGCGGGGTAACCCCCGGCCGCGCCGGACGCGACGTCTACGGCGTCCCGGTCTACGACTGCGTGCGCGACGTGGTGCGCGACCACGGGGCCGTCGAGGGCTCGATCGTGAGCGTCCCGCCGGGCTTCGTCCACGACGCGGTGTTCGAGGCGCTCGAGAACGGGGTGCGGCTCATCGTCGTCGTCACCGAGAACGTGCCCCGCAAGGACGTCGCGCAGATGGTCGAGCTCGCCCGCATGAAAGACGCGCGCATCATCGGCCCCAACTGTCTGGGCATCATCTCGCCGGGCGAGGCCAAGATGGGCGGCGTGGGCGGCCCCGCGGCCAACACCCGTCAGGCCTACAGCAAGGGCCACATCGGCATCATGTCGCGCTCCGGCGGGATGACCACCGAGATCGCGAGCACGCTCAGCGCGGCGGGGCTCGGCCAATCGACCGCCGTGTCGATCGGCGGCGACGCCATCGTCGGCAGCACCTACGCCGAGCTGATGCCGCTCTTCGAGGCCGACCCGGAGACCCACGCGATCGCCATCTACTCCGAGCCCGGCGGGCGCATGGAGGCGGAGCTGGCCGACTGGGTCGCCGACCACGACTCGCGGCTCCCGATCGTCGCGTTCATGGCGGGGCGCTTCATGGACGAGATGCAGGGCATGCGCTTCGGCCACGCCGGCACCATCGTCGAAGGCAAGGAAGACACCACCGCCAGCAAGATCGAGCGCATGGAGAAGGCGGGCATTTCGGTGGCCGAACGCATCGAAGAGATCCCCGAGCTGATCCAGAAGCGTCTCGCGGAGGCCCGCTGATGCCCGGCACCTTCATCGACGTGCTGGTCGACGACGCGGTCGCGGCAGACCCGACCCTGGCCCAACAGCTGGTCGAGGTGTGCCCCGTCGACATCTTCGCGGTCGCCGACGACACTCTCGAGATCGTCGAGGCCAACCTCGACGAGTGCGTCCTCTGTGACCTGTGTCTCGAGGTCGGCCCCAAGGACGCGGTGCGCGTCCAGAAGCTCTACGAATAGGCGCCCTCCCCCTTCGCCCCCGGCGCCCCCGAGGAGACCCCATGCGCGGAGCCAAAGACTTCTTCCGGCCCAAGGCGATCGGCGCCCCGGAGCCGCTGCGCGAGATCCCCTTCCGCCCCTCGCGGATGATCCACTTCTTCGACCCGAGCAACGAGAAGATGGCGGCCAAGGCGCCGGACCTCGCGCAGAAGTGCGACGTGATGCTCGGCAACCTCGAGGACGCCATCGAGATCGGCAACAAGGTCGCGGCGCGCGAGGGGCTGATCAAGATCGCCCAGAGCACCGACTTCGGCGCTTGCCAGCTCTGGACCCGGGTGAACAGCCTCGACAGCCCCTGGATCCTCGACGACCTCACCCGGCTGGTCGGCGAGATCGGCGACCGTCTCGACGTGATCATGGTGCCCAAGATCGAGGGCCCCTGGGACATCCACTACGTCGACCAACTCCTGGCACAGCTCGAGGCCAAGGCCGGGCTCACGAAGCCTCTCCTGGTGCACGCGATCCTCGAGACGGCGCAGGGCGTCACCAACGTCGAGGAGATCTGCGGAGCGAGCCCGCGGATGCAGGGCCTCTCCTTTGGCCCGGCCGACCTCGCCGCGAGCCGGCGCATGAAGACCACCCGCGTGGGCGGCGGCCACCCGGGCTATCTGGTGCGCACCGACCCCGACGCCGAGCGCGCCGACGCGCCGCGGATCACCGCTCAGCAGGACCCTTGGCACTACACCCTGGCGCGAATGGTCGACGCCTGCGCCAGCCACGGGATCCTTCCCTACTACGGCCCCTTCGGCGACATCCGCGACCTCGTGGCCTGCGAGGACCAGTTCCGCGCCGCCTTCCTGCTGGGTTGCGTCGGAGCCTGGAGCCTCCACCCGGCCCAGATCGACGTGGCGCGCAAGGTCTTCAGCCCCGACATCTCCGAGGTGCTGTGGGCCAAACACGTGATCGAGGAGATGGGCGACGGCTCCGGCTGCGTGATGATCGACGGCAAGATGCAGGACGACGCCACGGTGAAGCAGTGCCGCGTGATGGTGAGCTACGCGAAGCTCATCGCGAGCGGCGACGCGG
>CAJHXS010000383.1_pt1 | contig 11589 bp, 11 predicted proteins | sample 9198591 | NCBI WGS metagenome assembly CAJHXS01 (sample SAMEA7708347, study PRJEB35096) | sediment metagenome | biome: marine neritic benthic zone biome [ENVO:01000025]; feature: sediment [ENVO:00002007]; material: shallow marine sediment [ENVO:03000034] sea grass bed [ENVO_01000059] ... | reverse complement strand
CGGGTCGTCGGGGCCCGACAGCATGAAGGTGTTGGTCATCCGCGGCATCGGGAGGTGCGCGTAGCTCTCGCGTCGACCGTTCCCGGTGGGCGCCACTCCCATGAGCCGCGCGTTGAGCTGGGCCTGGAGGTAGCCGACGAGGATCCCGTCCTCGATCAGGGTGGTGCACTGGGTCGGGGTGCCCTCGTCGTCGACGTTGAGGGAACCGCGCCGGCCCTCGAGGGTGCCGTCGTCCACCACGGTGACGCCCGGGGCCGCGACACGCTCGCCGATCCGACCGGAGAAGGCCGAGGTGCCTTTGCGGTTGAAGTCCCCTTCGAGACCGTGACCAATCGCCTCGTGGAGCAGGATGCCCGGCCACCCGGGCCCGAGCACGACGTCCATCGTGCCCGCTGGGCACGCCTCGGCGTCGAGGTTGAGGAGTGCGACGCGCACGGCTTCGTCGGCGAGGGATTGCCAGGTCTCGGGCTCGGCGAGCCCGGCGAAGTCGTGACGGCCCCCGCAGCCCTGGTAGCCGACCTCGCGGCGCGTCCCGTCGGCGGCGATTACCTGGACGTTGAGCCGCACGAGCGGGCGGCGGTCGAGGGCCTGGACGCCGTCGCTGTTCACCACCCAGACGTGGCGATCCTGACAGACGACGCTCGCCATCACCTGCTTCACCCGCGGGTCGCGGGCGCGGGCGTAGCGGTCGATCGCTTCGACGAGGGCGACCTTCTCGGCGATGGCCACCTGGGTGGGGGCGGTCGAGACCGGGTAGAGGTCGCGGCCGCTGGCGGGGGGACTCACGGCCACGCTCTGCTCCGCCCCGGGGCGATCGGAGATGGCGCGGGCGGTGGTCGCGGCGAGCTCGAGACTCTCCACGGTGATGTCGTCGGAGTGCGCGTAGCCCTGCCGCTCCCCCGCTTGCACCCGCACGCCCACGCCCTGCTCGACGTGGCGGTCGCCGCTCTTCACGATGCTGTCTTCGAGGGCCACCTGGTCGAGGGCCGCGTACTCGAAGAAGAGCTCGGCGCGGTCGACCCGACGTTCGAGCGCCGTGCCGAGGGTGCGGCTCAAGAGTGCGTCGTCGACGTCGTAGCGATCGCGAAAGAACCTCAGCCCGTCGCGTTCGGCGTCCCCGCTCATCGGTCCCCCCCTCTGTCGGCACGCCGTCGCGGCGGGCCGCGCTATGCCCCGTCTTCGAGGGAGACGAGGTGCGCTTCGAGGTCGGCGAGCGTAGCAAGCCGCCGAACGTCGACCCCGTGGAGCCCCGCAGCGGTCGCGCCCTCGAGGTCGTCGCGTTCATCGTCTCCGACCAGCGCCACGGCGGGGGCGGGGAGGCCGAGCTTCTCGAGGGCCAGCTGGAAGATCGCCGGGTCGGGTTTGGCGGCGCCCGCCTCGCCCGGGAGCAGGACGAACTCGAAATACCCGCCGAGGCCGAGCTCCGCGAGCACGCCGTGGAGGCGGTGGTCGAAGTTCGAGAGCACGGCGCTGCGGCGTCCCCGCCGGCGCAGGGCGTCGAGCGCGGCGGTGGCGCCGTCTCGCAGACGCCAGGCCGATGCGGCGGCAAAGACGTCGAAGAGGGCGGGGAAGAGGGCGTCCACCTCGTCCACGGCGCTGGTGGGGGAGGCGTCGCGAAAGGTCCGGACGACCAGCTCGCGCCACCACCCGCGCTCCAGGGCCGGCACGGCCTCGGGCGACGCGTCCGGAAACGCCATCGGCGCCATCGCCGGGAAGACCCGCCGGAATGCCCCCTCGATCGCCTCCCGCTCGACGACGAGCCCGTGGGCCGCGGCTACCCGCGCGTAGGTCGCCGCCACCGGCGCCGCGGGCGCCAGCAGGGTGCCGACCGCGTCGAAGAGCACCGCCTCGATACGGCGCCCGGTCACGAGCGGCGGCGGGCGCGGGTCAGGAAGGTCGCGGGGAGCTCGCGGGTCGACGAGCGCACTTCGAAGGTTTCGCTGCGCGGGTCTTCGAAGCCCGCGCGGTCGAGCCACGTTTCGACGGTGCCCGGGTCGAAGCCGAGCCACAGCACCCCGAGCTCGGCGCGCATCCACTCCGCGTCGTGGGGCACGAAGTCGACGATGATCGCGCGACCGCCCGGCTTGAGGACACGGGCGAACTCGGCGAGCGCGTCCTCCGGCGAGGGCAGGTAGTGGAGCACCATGTGGGCGAACACCGCGTCGACCTCGGCGTCGGCGAGGGGCAACGCCTGGGCGTCGCCGGCGCGCCACTCGACCTCGAGGCCGGCCTCGCCCAGCTTGGCCCGCGCCGCGTCGAGCATACGCGGAGACGAGTCGATGCCGATCACCCGCAACCCCAGCGACGCCAGCTCGGCGGCGAGGATCCCGGTGCCGGTGCCGACGTCGGCGACTACGAGCTCGGGCGAGGCGAGCTGTGCGATCGCCCGGGCGCGCAGCGCGTCGTCGTTGAAGACCTTGCGCAGCGCGTCCCACTCGGGGCCGACCGAATCGAAGAAGCTCCGGCTGCGCGACGCCCGGTGCTCGATCACCCGCGCCAAGGCCCGGGCATCGCGTTCCGCCAGCGGGTCGCGGTCGAAGCTGCGCCGGGCGACGGCCCACGCCTCGCTCCACTCGGGCTCCTCGGGGGGGCGGAAGCGATAGAAGATGTGGGTGCCCTCGCGACGGTCGTGGAGCAGCCCGGCCTCGCGCAGGATGCCGAGGTGGCGCGACACCCGGCTCTGGGCCATGCCGAGGACGTCCATCACCTCTTGCACCGCGAGCTCTTCGCGCTCCAGCAGCGCGAGCATCCGCACCCGCGTCGGGTCGGCGAGGGTCTTGAAGACGCGCTGGAGGGTGTCCGTGCTCATCCGCCCGCTCCCGTCCCGGGTGGCCTAACGCCGCCGCGCGGCGGTGGCTCTCGCGAGCGGTTTCGAGAGGGTGCCGCCGATGTGCACCTGCCGCGCGCCTGGGCGGATCCGCAGGCCGTTCTGTTCGAGGAGCTGGAGCACCACCGGGTCGTCGATCTCGAGTTCAAGTTCGAGATTCAGCCCCGGGTCGGGCACCGCGCGCCCCACCCGGCCGGTCGCAGCGACCCGGCCCATCGGTCCCTCGAAGCGCAGGGGGGCGACGATCTCGGCCTTCTGATCGTCGAGCTCGACGCTTCCCGCGAGGGACTGAAACGGGATGGGGAGCGGGGTGTTGGGCAGTGTCGCGGTGCCGTTGGCCGCGCGGAAGTTCACGCTGCCGTTCCAGAGCCCTTCGCCGCGACTCCCCTGAAACGCCAGCTCCCCTGCGCCCGTGAGCCGCAGCCCGCCGAGACCGAGTCGCTCGTAGGGGAGGGCGGCGAGGTCGAGCTCCTCGACACCGCCGTGGGCGGTCTGTCGGTAGGGGGACAACCATCCGCGGAAGCGCCCGCCCTCGGCGTTGACCTTGACGTGGAAGCTGGGGCGCCCAATCAGCCAGCCCCAGTTGGCCCGCGGCATCGCGCGCGCGTAGCGGACGACGACCTCTTCGCCGCCCGGCCAGACGATCCGACCCTGTCGCAGGCGTAGCTTCGGGATCCCCCAGTCGAGGGCGACCTCCACCTCCTGGAAATGCGCGCGAACGCCGAGCGCCGTTTCGAAACGTCGCAGCGCGCTCGCTTCGAGCTCGTCGCGGGGAAACCCGTGGAGCGTGAACACGAGGGTGAGCACGAAGAATCCCAGAATGGCGAGGACGCGTTCGCGCTGCGGGCCCGGTCGGCGACGCATCGGGGTTCAGCGCGCCTCGAAGGAGGAGACGCTGAAGGTCACGTCGAGCAGGTCGCTCTGGTCGGGGCGGGTGCGCAGGCGCAGGCTCTTGATCGAGAGCACCTGTTCCGCGGACTCGATCCGGTGCAGGAAGTTTACGGTCTGGGCGAGGGTCACCTCTTTCAGCACCACCTGCACCTTGCTCTCTTCGTAGCGGTCGTGGTTCGGCGCCGCTTGGGGCTCCACCGATGCGACCTTCAGCGCCGACCGCGCCGCCAGACTTTCGAGGACGGTGAAGAGGTTGCCCCGCGGCCCGCGGCGCACGCGGTCTTCGACGACCTGCAGCTGGGTGTCCACCGCGACGAGCTCGTCGCGGAGCTGGTACGAGAGCTCGACCTCCTGCTCCGCCGTCGCGACCCGCGACTCCGCGTTGGCCACGAGGTTGCGGACGGGCTGAATCAGCGCGAACCAGAGCAACGCCAGCACCAGCGACGCGACGGCCCCACCGACCAGCGCCTGCTCACGGGGGGCGAGGTCGGTCCACCAGGTCAGCACCTGTCGCCAACGCTCGTTCACGAGCTGGCACCGGCGGGTGCGAGACTGATCGTCAGGCTGAAGGTGTTGCCGCCGCGTTTGGCGTCCGCCTGGATCTCGCTCACGCGGATGTCGTCGAAGCGCGAATCCCGACGCAGCGAGGCCTGGAGCTGGTCGACAGCGGCAAAGCTCGGGCTGTGCCCGCGGATGCGGACCACCTGCCCGTCGATCGCGAGCTCCTCGAAGATCAGCGAGAGGTCGCCGGGCACCAGCGTCGAGATTTCGGTGAGGAGATCGAGGGCGGAGAGGTTCCCCCCGTAGAGCCCCAGGGTGCTGGCGCGGTCGCGGGTATCGCGCAGGGCCTGCTTGAGGGCCCCCGGGACGTTGCCGGGACGCGCGGCACCGGGGACGCTCTCGCTCCAGATCGCGTCGAGCTGGTCGTCGAGGGCGTCCGCGCGCCGGTCGGCCAGGGCGTAGCGACCCGCCGACGAGAGCAGCGCCAACGCCACGGCGGCAGCCGCCAAGAGCCCGGTGCCGCGAAACTGTTGGGCGAGGGGGCCGAGCTCGACCCGCGGCGCCCATTCACCCCGCAGAAAGTTCGAGCGCGTTCGCGCCCGGCTGGTACCGCGCAACGCGAGCGCCAGCGCGGGGCCGAACAGACACGGGTCGCCGGCGGCCACGAGCTCGCCCAGCTCCTGCTGCGGCGGCACTTCGAAGCGCCGCGTCTCGATCCCAGTGCGGCGCCGGAGAAACGCGTCGAGGCGCGGGGTTCGCGCCACCCCGCCGACGAGAATCTGGCCGCCGATGGTCTCTTCGGCGGGTCCGCCGAGCTGGGCTTCGAAGCCGGCCAGCGCCCGCACCCATTCCTTCGAGAGACGCTCGAGGACGTCGCCGACACGCGCAGAGATCGGTTCGACGCCGTCCGCGAAGATCCCGTCCCGGGCGATCGCCTCCTCGGCGTCGCGCGGGCTGAGCCCCTCCGAGGCGATCGCGCCCAAGAGCGCGGCACCCGCCACCGAGATCACCTTGGCCGCGCGGGGTTGGCCGTCGACCAGAAGACAGAGCGTGGTCTTGCGGTGCCCGACGTCGGCGATCACCTGCGCACCGGCGGCGACGGTGAGGCTCTGGAGGTTGCCGAGCGCAAGCCCCTCGGCCTCGAGGATGCGCGGCTTGAGGCCGGCGGCGTGGAGGTCGCGCGCCAACGCGTCGACCTCGCTGCGCCGCACCACGGAGGCCGCGACGTCGAGCCCCTCGCCGCCCGTCACCGGGGTGCGCTCGTAGTCCACCCAGATGTCGTCGAGGTCGAATGGGGTCTCGTTCTCGACCTCGAAGGGCACCGCCTGCTCGACCCGTTTGCGGTCGCGGAAGGGAAAGTGGAGCGCGCGCCGGGTGACGCGGTCGGCGGGGAGCGCACACACAACGCGCGCACCCTCGAGATCCGCGCTCGCGATCTCCTGCAACAGCGCGTCGAGGTCGTCGGGACGGCGCAGGGCCTGGACCCGGGCGATCTCGAGCCGGCGCGGGTGATGGCGGATCTCGACCAGCTTGATGGCATGGCTTCCGAGGTCGAGTCCGATGGTTCGTCCGAGCATCGCCACTGCAGTCTTCCTCAGCGCATCGTCCACGCCAGCCGGGTGAGGACCGGGGGCTGGGTGGCGTCGACCACGACTTCGAGGGTGCGTTCGACCGCGCCGACCCTCGCCCGCGCGCGGACCAGAAACATGTCGGCCTTGTCGAACTGGGGCGGGTCGACCACGTCGTCCCCGGTCTCGAGCCCGAGCTCGGCGGGAGAAAAACACTCTCCCACCTTTTCGGCGCAGATCAAGCTCTCCTTACGCGTTTCGAGGACGTCGTAGGCCCAGTCGTCGGTCACCCGCCGGGCGTTGGTCGGCTCCTTGAGTTGCACTTTGGTGAGTACCCAGGGCGGCGCGGTGTTCAGATTGAGCCGCCAGGTCGCGGCCAGCGGATGCACGCTCACGTAGGGGCGGAGCGCCTCGACGAGGCGGCCGTCGAAGCCCTCGACCTGTCGGAGCTCGTCTAGGGAGAGGAGCGGGCGGTCCGGGGGCCGTACCGGCGTGTCCCGCGCCTCGTAGCGCCGGGCCTCCGGGCTCCCGCCGGCGTCGAGGTCGTCGGCGTCGACCCAGTCGACCAGGGCCTCGACCAGCTCCTCGGGGTCGTAGAGCTTGTCCTCCGGGCGCCCCGGCATCTCCTCGATCACCGCCTCGAAGAAATCGCGCCACGCCAACCACTGCTCGCCGTCGGGCTCGGCGCCGGCGATCGCGTTGAGCGGGAAGCGTCCGCCGAGGTCCTCGACCTCGACCACCAGGCTGCGCCGGCCCTCGTCGAGCAGCGGGGCGGCCCCGATCCGCGACCAATCGTCGTGCAACGTCGACGTCCGCGGCTCGAGGAATTTGCTGCGCAGGTCCTCGAGGATCAGGGTCTCGGCGACCCGGAGCCCGCCGCGCACCAGGGCCTCGGCCTCGCGGGCCTGGTCGCGGTGCCGCACGGCCTGCGAATCGAGCACGCCCCGCCGCTGCAGGACGACGACCGTCGTCGTCATCAGCAGCACGTAGAACATGACGACGAGGAGCACCATGCCGCGCTCCGAGCGCGCGCTGCGCAGCACCCGCGGCATCACCGACACTCCGGCGGGAGCGAGAAGGGGAGCAGGTCCTCGAGGTCGACGGCGGCGCCCTGGAGCTGGCTCACGACATCGACCGTCCCCTCGTCGAGTCCGTCGAGGAGATCGGGGCGGAGCTGCAGACACTGGCTCAGGCTCATACCGTCGCTCTCGGCGCCGTCTTCCTCCGTCTCCTCGTCGTCGCCGCCGGCGTTTTGCTGCGCCTGGTCGAGGGTCTCCTCGAGGGCGAGGGGGCGGAGCGGGAGGAGGACGGTGCGCTGAAAGGGACCTTCGGCCTCGGCGGATTCGGCGTCGGGGTAGAGCGCGATCACGATCTCGGCAGCGATCGGCAGATCGCTCGAGTGGGTGAGGACGCTCGAATCCCACTCCTCGAACCAGCTGCCGTCGTAGGCGCGAAAACGCACGCTGAACTCGGCGACGTCCCGGGCGACCAGGGCGCCTTCGCCAGAGGGCGGAAAGTCGCGGTCGAGGCCCGGGGGAAGACCCGGGCGCGCCGCGCGCAGGAGCTGGGACTCGCCGAGCTCGTCGCGGTCGATCCACCAAGCGACCTGCTCCAGGTCCGCCTCCTGTTGGCGCTCGCTGCGCGGCCGGAGATTCCGGGAAATCCACTTCACGCGGTCGGCACCGGCGTACTCGTCCCGGTCCTCGCCGAAGAAGAGCCAGGGGTGAAAGAGCGGGTCTTCGTCCTCCGCCTTCTCGACGAGGACGGCTCCTTCGAGGTCGCGTGCGACGCGGTCGAGGATCGACATCGCGCGCCGCGGCGTCTCGAGCTCGCGCACCGCGGCCTGCCCCTGGCGCGAGAGGTTGACGAGGCCGTTCGTGGCGACGCCCAGGACCATCGCCATCAGCACGAGGGCGGCGAGCAGCTCGATCAGCGTGAAGCCCGCGCGCCGACTCATCGCGGCTCACCCGGTTCGGGCTCGATCTCCTCGCCGCCGTCCCCCGCGGCGCCTCCGAGCGCGGCGTCCAGAAGCGACTGCAGCACCGCCTGGGCCCCCGCCGGGTCGAAGGCGAAGGTCGTGCGTTCGATCTCGCGCTCGGCGTAGCCCTCCGTCCAGCGCACGCGCACGTCGATGCGGCGCAGCGTGCTCGACCCGGGACGCGCCGGGGATCCGAGCAGGCTGTTGGGATCCGGCGCGCTGCCCCCAAACGGCGTGCCGCGTTCGTGGGCGGTGAGCTCGATCAGCGCCGGGACCACCTCGACCTCGATGTCGAAGATCCCCTCCTGCTCTTCGGTGAGCTCCTCGCTGGGCACTAGCCCCCGGTCGGCCTCCGCCTCGATCTCGGCGAGCCGACGATCCGCCAGGAGGCTCGCCTCGATGCGACGTTTGTTCTCACCTTCGCGCTGGAGCATGTCGCCGCCGGCACGAAAGAAGGTGCCGTAAGTGATGCCGACCACCACGACCGCCGCCAGGACCTCGAGGAGCGTCAGGCCCCGCGTCGCGCGCCGTCCCACGCTCAGCCCCGTCGCTCGTCGTAGACGTCGACGTCTTCCGCGAATTCGTGGGTTTCGACCACCCAGCTCGCGTCGCCCGCGCCGTTGCCCACGACGACCCGGGCCGCGTCCGCGTCGCCTTCCGGGCCGAAGCGCAGCGTCACGACGTCCCCGAGCGCGCGGGCGTCGGTGCTGTCGATCTCGAGGAGCCATACATCCCGCGGCGTCGCGATCCGCTTGCCCAACACGCCCGGGACCGGCTCGAACTCGGCCTCGGGGGGGCGCGGGGGCACGAGGTCGGGGCGTTCCCGGGGCGGGCGCGCCGCCTCCTCCTCTTCCCGGTTGGTCGGGGGCAGCCACTCGAGACGCCACTCTGACGCGGCGAAGTCGAGGCGTACCCGGTGCGTCCGGCCGGTCACCACGGCGCGCTCGCGGGCGGCGCGGAAGAGGTCGGCGAGCGCTTCGGCCTCGTCGCGGACCGCGCGGTCGCGGCTCCAGCGCATCTGCGGCACCACGAGCGCCGTGACGACGGCGAGGAGCGTCACCACGGCCATCAGCTCGATCAGCGAGAACGCCCCGCGCGCCCTCCCCGCCGGCGGGTGTCGCCGGGCTAGCTCTCGTCGCTCGCCCAATTGCCGACGTCTGCCGAGGTGCCTTCGCCGCCAGCCTGCCGGTCTTTGCCGAAGGTCCACAGGTCAAAGGAGTGGGGGTTGTTCGCACCCGGCGACTCGTAGTGGTAGTCCTCTTTCCACGGGTCCGACGGCACCGAGCCGCCCTTTAGGTATCCCTCCGGGCGGTAGTCGACGGCGAGGGGCTCGATCGTCGGTTCGCGCACCAGCGCCTCGAGACCCTGCTCGCTCGTCGGGTAGCGCCCGTTGTCCATCTGGTAGAACTCGAGCGCCGCCTCGAGCTGTTTGATCTGTGTCTTCGCCGTGGTGATTCGCGCCTTGTCGATCTGGCCGACCACCGCGGTGCCTACCAGTGTGCCGAGGAGCGCGATGATCAAGACCACCGCCATGATCTCGACGAGGGTGAAGGCCGACACACGTCGCGCGTGGTCGTGGAGGGGTCGGGGCCCGAGGGGTCGTCGCATGCTCATGCTCCTAGCGAGGAAGTGACTTGCAAGAGGGGCAACAGGGTGGCCGCGATGATGAACACCACGATCGCCACCATCAGTAGGATAAGGATCGGCTCGAGAAGCGCTGTAAGCCGGGTCACCGCCGTCTCGACCTGCTCCTCGTAGCTGTGGGCGACCCGCTCGAGCATCGATTCGAGCTCTCCGCTCTGCTCGCCGACCTCGATCATGTGGATCACGACCGGCGGAAACTCTCCACTGGCGCGCAGGGGGCGCGCCAAAGGCGCGCCCTCCGTGACACTTTCGCGCGCGGCGTCGATCGCCCGGGCGAGGATGCGGTTGTTGCTCACGTGTTTGGAGATCTCGAGCGCGCGCACGATCGGCAACCCACCGGACAGGAGCGTCGACAGCGTGCGGGTGAAGCGGGCGATCGCGAGGAGCCGCACCGTCCGGCCCACCACGGGCAGACGGAGCTTGAGACGGTCGTACCCGGTGCGCCCGGTCTCGGTCGCGATGAAGGTGCGCAGCGCGAAGCCGGCCGCCCCGATCACCGCCAGCACCGCCCACCACCAGTCCCGGGCGAAATAGGACATCGCGATGATCGCCCGGGTGGCCGTCGGGAGCTCGGCGTTGAGGCTCTCGAGCAGGCTGGTGATCTGGGGCAGCACCACGGTGACGAGGATCGCCACCACGACACAGGCGAAGCCGAACATCAGCGCCGGGTAGATCATGATCGACACGACGCGGCTGCGCAGCCTCACCTGACCCTCGAGGTAGTCGGCCAGCCGCTCGAGCACCTGCTCGAGGGCGCCGCCGGCCTCCCCGGCGCGGGTGAGCGCGATGTAGAGATCCGGGAAGGTGCCGCTCCCGGCGAGCGAGTCGGCGAAGGAGGCGCCTTGGTTCACCCGGTCGCGCACCCCGCCGAGGACGCTCTTCAGGTGGGCGTGCTCGACCTGCTCGGTGAGGGCCGAGAGCGCCGAAACCAGCGGGACGCCGGCGCCGAGCAGGGTGGCCAGCTGGCGGGTCGCCAGTGCGAGCTCCATGGGCGGGACGCGGCGCAGCGTCGGCAGCCGCAGCCGAGAGGCGCCGCGCCCGTCGTCGGGGTCGGCCGCCGGCGCGGCGCCGCGGTTCTCGGCGAGCTCGGTCAGAAAGACGCCGTCCCGGCGCAGCTTCACCCGCGCCGCCCGTGCGCTCTCGGCGTCGACGAAGCCGCGGGTCGAACGCCCGGCCTCGTTCACGCCCTTGAAGGCGAAGACCGGCATCGCTCAGCCCCCGGCCTCAGACTTCTGCGACGACACCTTCTTCCTCGGTGGCGCGCAGCACTTCGGCGATCGAGGTCACCCCTTCGAGGACCTTGCGGGCGCCGTCGCTACGCAACGTCACCAGCCCGTTCTCCACGGCCTGGCGCTTGACGGTCTTCGCGTCGACGTTCTGGTTGATCAGCTCGCGGATGTCGTCGTCGACGAGCATCAGCTCGAAGATCCCGAGACGGCCGCGGTAGCCGGTGTGGTTGCAGGCGTCGCAGCCCACCGGCCGGTAGGCCTCGAGGGCGGCGCCGGGGCGATCGATACCGATCTCGAGCAGCTCTTCTTCCTTGGGCCGATAGGCCTCGCGACACTGGCGGCACAGCATGCGGACGAGACGCTGGGCCAGCACGGCGACGAGCGAGGAGGCGACGAGGAAGCGCTCGACCCCCATGTCGACCAGACGCGTGATCGCGCTCGGCGCGTCGTTGGTGTGGAGGGTCGAGAAGACGAGGTGTCCGGTGAGCGACGCCTGGATCGCGATCTCGGCGGTCTCGAGGTCGCGGATCTCGCCGACCAGCACCACGTTCGGGTCCTGGCGCAGGACCGAGCGCAGACCACCCGCGAAGGTGAGGCCCACCTTTGGATTCACTTCGATCTGGCCCACCCCCTCGAGTTGGATCTCTACCGGGTCTTCGATCGTGATGATGTTTTTGTCGAGGGTGTTGATCTGCGAGAGCGCGGCGTAGAGCGTCGTGGTCTTGCCGCTCCCGGTGGGGCCCGTGACGAGCACGATGCCGTTGGGCCGCGTGATCAGCCGCTCGATGGTCGCGCGTTGCTCGGTCGTGAAGCCGATCCGCTCGAGGTCGAGCCGCTCGGAGGAGCGGGGCAGCAAGCGCATGACGACCCGTTCGCCGTGGGCGACGGGGACCGTCGAGAGCCGAACGTCGTAGTCGCGCCCCGCGATCTTGAGGCGGATGCGGCCGTCCT
>CAJHXS010000211.1_pt1 | contig 11601 bp, 9 predicted proteins | sample 9198591 | NCBI WGS metagenome assembly CAJHXS01 (sample SAMEA7708347, study PRJEB35096) | sediment metagenome | biome: marine neritic benthic zone biome [ENVO:01000025]; feature: sediment [ENVO:00002007]; material: shallow marine sediment [ENVO:03000034] sea grass bed [ENVO_01000059] ... | reverse complement strand
GTGCCCGTGGTCTCCGCGGTGATGGGCTCGGTGGCGGGCCTCCCCGCGGTGAACGCGTGCATGGCCCACTGGAACGTGATGGTCGAGGGCACCTCCCAGATCTTCCCCGGCGGGCCGCCGGTCGTAAAGGCCGCCCTCGGCTACGACATCAGCAAGGAGGAGCTCGGCGGCCCGGAGATCCACACCCGGGTGAGCGGCTGTGTCGACAACCTCGCCGCGAACGAGGAAGACGCGCTCGCACAGATCCGCCGCTTCCTCTCGTATCTCCCCGCGAGCGTCTACGAGCTGCCGCCGGCCGCGCCGTGTGACGACCCGATCGATCGGCGCGAGCCGGCGCTCCGCGAGCTCGTGCCCGCGAACCCGCGGCAGATCCACGACGCCCGACGTCTGGTCGAGGCGGTGGTCGACGCGGGCTCCTTCTTCGAGATCGCCCCGGCCTACGGCCGCGCCCGCATCACGGGGCTCGCGCGGATCGGCGGCTACGCCGTCGGGCTGATGGCCAACAACCCGCGGATCCACGGGGGCGCCACCGACGTCGCCGCCGGCAGCAAAGCGATGCGTCTGCTGCAGCTCTGCGACACCTTTCACCTTCCGCTGGTGTCGCTGGCCGACGAGCCGGGCTTTCACGTGGGCGTCGAGTCGGAGCGCCAGGGCATCGAGCGCGCCGGTGCGCGTCTCGTCGCCCTCACCTGCCGCAGCCGGATGCCCTGGGTCACGGTCGTGATCCGCCGGCTCTACGGGGTCGCCGGCCAGTGTCACCACCGGCCGACCGGGATGTTCCGGCGCTACGCGTGGCCCTCGGCGCGTTGGGGCTCGATGCACATCGCCGGCGGCGCGGCCGCCGCGTACCGCCGTGAGATCGCGAGCGCCGCCGATCCCGACGCCAAACGCCGCGAGATCGAAGCCCGTCTGCAGGCCCTCGCCTCGCCCTTCCGCACCGCCGAGGCCACCGGCCAGGACATCATCGACCCCGCCGACACCCGCCCCCTGCTGGTCGAGTTCGTGGAAGACGCCCAGCGGGTGCTCGCGACCCAGCTCGGACCCCCGCCGACGCCCTATCTCCCCTGAGTCGTGCGGGGTGTGGCCCGCGTTTTCGCCCTCGGGCGAGTGCTGCGATCAGCGGAGCGTGTCGGGGAGTCGGTCGCGCGGGATGTCGACCTCGAAGAACTCGCTCGGCGTGGCGTTGTCGCGCACCGCGGTGTCGAGGATCGGGCGCGTCGAGCCCGGCTCGAAGATGCAGAGATAGAGGTCGGGCTGCGACTCCACGACGTCTTTGAAGTCGGCGTCGGTGAAGTGGATCGTAAAGCGCCCCCCGGCGTCGGTCTCGCACTCGCCCAGGTAATCGTCCTTCAGCAGATCCTTGTCGAAGGCGCGCACCAGGAGCCCCGCGAGCGGGCGCTCCGCGCCGGCTTCTCGGACCACGCCGTCGATGCGAAAACGCTGCCAGCGGACCCAGGGGACGGGGATCAGGTTCGGTCGCGAGTCCACGGGGCCTCCATTGGCGCGATCCTACCGCAGGAGACCCGCCGTCCCGGCCCGCGCTTCGCGACGACTCGGTGACAGAGCGAGGTATCGTCGCGTCGTGTCCTCGCCCGCCGCGACGCCCCGCCCCGAGGGCCCCGCCTTCGCAGTGAGCGAAGGCTACCGGCGCTACGTCCTCGGGCTGCTCTTCACCGTCTACGTGGTGAACTTCGTCGACCGCCAGATCATGACGATCCTGGTGGAGCCCATCAAAGCCGAGTTCGGCTTCAGCGACGCCCAGCTGGGCGTGCTCACCGGGCTGGCCTTCGCCCTGCTCTACGCGACCCTCGGCATTCCGATCGCCCGCTATGCCGACCGTCACAGCCGGGTGCGGGTGATCTCGTTGGCGATCTTCGTCTGGAGTCTCTTCACAGCACTCACCGGCTTCGCCCGGACTTATCTGCACTTTCTGCTCGCGCGGGTGGCGGTGGGCATCGGCGAGGCGGGTTGTAGCCCCCCGGCCTACTCGCTGATCAGCGACTACTTCGCGCCCGAGCGCCGCGCGACGGCGCTCTCGACCTACTCGATGGGGATCTTTGGTGGCGTCTTCATCGGCTACCTCCTGGGCGGCAACGTGGCCGAGGCCCTCGGTTGGCGCGCCGCCTTCTTCATCGTGGGGGTGCCCGGGCTGGCGGTCGCCCTGCTCGTGCGGCTGACCCTCCGGGAGCCACCCCGCGGTTTCTCCGACCCAGAGCCCCTCGCGCCGAGCGACCCGCCGCCGATCGGCCGCGCCCTCGGTGCGCTGTGGAGCAAACGCTCCTTCCGCCACCTCTCGATCGCCGCGGCGCTCCACGCCTTCGTGGGCTACGGCGTCGGCGGCTTCCTCCCCGCCTTCTTGATTCGCTCCCACGGCATGAGCGTCTCCGAGGTCGGCAACTGGCTCGCGTTGATCTCGGCGGGCGGTGGCTTCATCGGCACCTATCTCGGCGGCGCGCTCTCCGACCGCCTCGCGAAGGCCCGGGGCGACGCCCGCTACTACATGTGGGTGCCGGGGCTCTCGACACTGGTGAGCGTCCCTCTGGCGCTCCTCGTCTACCTCCTGCCCTTCAAGTACGCGGTGCTGCTCCTGATGATCCCCACCGGCATGCTCGGCGCGATGTACCTGGGGCCCACCTTCGCGATGACCCAGGGTCTGGTGGGCACCCGCGAGCGCGCCCTCGCCGGCGCGATCCTGCTCTTCATCATCAACCTGATCGGGCTCGGGGGCGGCCCGTGGATCACCGGCACCCTGAGCGACGCGGTGCGCGCTGCCCTCGCCGCCGGCGGCGCCGACGCCGTCGCCGCGACCGCACAGGGGCTCCGCTACGCCCTCGCGATCATGGTGTGCGTAAACCTGTGGTCCGCGGTGCACTACGTCTTCGCCGCGCGCAGTCTGCGGGGCGACCTCGCCGCAGCCCAACGCGCCCGCGACGCCAGCGCCGCCGGTACGCGATGAGCCAGTTCGAGTTTCTGGCCGTCCTGATCTCGATCGTGACCGCCTCGGCGTGCCCACGTCCTCCTGCTCAGTGCGCCTGAGGGGTCGAGCCCGACACGGCACTGGTCGTGATGGACTGAGCCCGGCGGGGAGACGCGCCGCGGCCACGGCGGCTTGTGGCATCATCGCCCGATGGGTGCCATCGACATCGTTTGCAACCTCTTCACCGAGCGCGAGGTGCGCGAGAAACGCACCGGGATCGAGGACGCCTTCCTCGATCAGATCCGTTTTCCGAGCGAGCTGCGCGGCGGCGTCTCCCTCGACGACTACGTCGCGCGGATGGACCGCGCGGGGATCGAGCGCTCGCTGCTGGTGGCGGTGCGGGGCGGCGACCTCCGGATGCGCGGCTCCTTCGAGGTGCCCTACGCCTATGTCCGCGAGGCCTGCGAGCGCTACCCCGACCGCTTTTCGGGGCTCGCCGGGGTCGACCCCACCCGCGGGATGGCCGGGCTGCGCGAGCTCGAGACGGCGGTGCGCGACGACGGCTTCGTCGGCGCCCACTTCTACCCCCACTGGTTCGAGCTCGCCCCCGACCACGCCAAGGTCTACCCCTACTACGCGAAGTGCTGCGAGCTCGACATCCCGATCATGATGCAGGTGGGACAGAGCTTGATCTATCAACGCGACCGACGGCTGCGCAGCGTCGGACGTCCGATCTGTCTCGACGCGGTGGCCTGCGACTTCCCGGAGCTGCGTCTGCTCGGCATCCACATCGGCATCCCGTGGACCGACGAGATGATCGCCATGGCGTGGAAACACGAGAACGTCTTCATCGGCACCGACGCCCACGCCCCGCGGCACTGGCCCGACGCGCTGGTGCGCTACCTCGACTCGTGGGGGCGCGGGAAGGTGCTCTTCGGCACCGACTGGCCGGTGATCGACCCGGAGCGCGCCATGAAGGAGGTGGAAGGCCTCGAGATCCGCCCCGAAAGCCGCCGCGCGCTGCTCTCCGAGAACGCCCGGCGGGTGTTCCGGTTGCCGGAGGCGAACGCGGCGTGAGCATCGCCCCGCCCCTCGCCGTGACCCTCGGCGGCGGGCTGCGCGCCGCGGCGGGACGCGCGCCGCAGAAGGTGGCGATCCACTGCGAGGGCGCGGCGCTGCGCTACGGCGAACTCGCCGCGCGGATCGGCCGGGTGGCCCGGGCGGCCGCCGCGATGGGGCTCCCCCCCGGCGCCCACGTCGTCTGGATGGCGCCCAACTGTCTCGAGTACGTCGAGGTGGTGGCGGGCTTCGCCGAGGCCGGCTTCGCGGTGGTCACGGCGAGCCCCCATCTCACGGCACCCGAGCTCGCCGACATCCTCGAGGACAGCGAGGCCCGGGCGATCGTGGTGCACCCCGCCTGCGAGGAGGTCGCCCGCAGCGCCGCCGACGGAATCGCGCCGGGGCGGCTCCTGGTCGTCGGGGCGAGCTACGAGCGCTGGCGCGACGCCGCCCACGAGGGCGTCGCCCTCCCCGCGGTGCCGGAAGCCGCCACCTTCGCGATCTCCTACACCTCGGGCACCACCGGACGGCCCAAGGGCGTCATGCTCTCGCACCGCTCTCGGGTGCTCACCTTTCTGGCGATGGCGGCGGAGTACGGCTGCTACGGCCCCGACGACCGGGCGGTGGCGGTGGCGCCGCTCTACCACGGCGGGGGCTTCGCCTTCGGGGTGGCGCCGCTCTTCTTCGGCGGCGCCTGCACGGTGCTGCCGCGCTTCGAACCCGAAACCCTGCTGCGCACCCTGGCCGCCTGCGACGCCACCAATGTCTTCGTGGTGCCCACCCATGTGGCGGCGGTCTTTGCGCTCCCCGCCGCTGTCCGCGACGCCCACCGTTTCCCGGCGCTCCGCACCATCATCTCGAACGCCGCGCCCCTCGCCCAGAGCGCCAAGGAAGAGATCGTGGCCCACTTCGGCGAGGGCCTGCTCTTCGAGTGCTACGGATCCACCGAGGCCGGCATCGTGAGCAACCTCCGCCCCGCCGACCAGCTGCGCAAGGTCCAGTGTGTGGGCCAGCCCTTCCCGTGCACCGAAATCGCAGTGCTCGACGACGCGGGGAAGCCCGTCGCGCCGGGCCAAGCCGGCGAGGTCTACTCGCGCTCGCCCTATCTGTACAACGGCTACTGGCGCCGCGCCGAGGAGACAGCGGCCTCGCGGCGCGGGGAGTGGGTGAGCGCCGGCGACCTCGGCCACCTCGACGAGGACGGCTACCTCTACATCCAGGGCCGCTCGAAGGACATGATCCTCTCGGGGGGCATCAACCTCTACCCCCGCGAGATCGAAGAGGTCGTGACGCGTCACCCGGGGATCCGCGAGGCCGTGGTCGTCGGCGTGCCCGACCCCCACTGGGGGGAGCGGGTGGTGGCGTTCGTGGTGGCGCCCGAGGGGCTCGACCGCGACGCGATCGAGCGGCACTGTCGCGACCAGCTCGCCGGCTTCAAGGTCCCGAAGGAGTTTCACACCGTCGAGAGCGTGCCGCGCAACCCCGCTGGCAAGCTCTTGCGGCGCGTGCTCCGCGAGGAGTGGGTCGCGCGCGAGCGCGGCGATGTGCAATAAGCCCCGCAAACGTGGCCCCGGCGACGCTTTCGGCGGCGCCGCCCCAGGACCGGGCCGCACGTCTTGCGTCGCCGAGCCGCAGCGCGCACTCTGACGCCGGGCGGGCGCGCGGCGCGGCGTCACCACAACACGGATCGCGGCTGCCATGAAGCTCTTCTCGTTAAAGAACATCCTGCTCGGCGCGCTCTGGGTCGCCGCGCTCACCGTCGCGTTGGTCTTCTTCCTGCGGGTGAGCGACCGCGAGATCGCCATCGCGGCCGGGCCGCGGGGCGGCGACTCCTTCGCCCTCGCCAGCACGATCGCCGCGGTGCTCGAGGCGAGCGACCCGCGGCTGCGCATCGACGTCTTCGAGACCCACGGCTCCGCCGAGAACGTCCGGCTGCTCGAGGAGGGCCGCGCCGACTTCGCGACGATGCAGTCGGACGTGCGCAGCGACGGCAGCGTCCACGCGGTGGCGTCGCTCTTCTTCGACGCCTACCAGCTCGTGGTGCCCGACGACTCGGCGATCCGCAGCCCCGCCGACCTGGCGGGGCGCACCGTGGCGATCGGGCCGCGGGGGAGCGGGCACTACGAGTCGTTCTGGTTCCTCGCCGACCACTACGGCGTGCCCCGGGAGGAGCTGGTGGCGCTCCCGATGGCCTCAGACGCCGCCAACTTCGCTATGCGCCGCGGCCAGGTCGACGCGATCTTCCGGGTGCACGCCGTGGGCAACCAGAGCTTGCGGGCCCTGGTCGATGCGGTGTCGCCGCGTCTCGTCGCGATTCCCCAGGCCGACGCGCTCTCGATCCGCCACCCGGCCGTAGTCACCGGGGTGGTCGCCAAGGGCGCCTACCGCGGCTACCCACCGCTCCCCGAGGCCGACCTCCAGACCGCTGTGGTCGAGCGTTTTTTGGTGGCGCGCGCCGGGCTCGACGAGGGGATCGTCCGCAGCGTCACCCAGACCCTCTTCGAGAAACGCTCGCAGCTCATCTCGGAGAACGCACTCGCCGGCTTTATCGCGGCCCCCGACATCGAGGGGCGTCTCGCGCTCCCGATCCACGAGGGCGCGCGCCGCTACTACGACCGCGAGAAGCCGGGCTTCTGGCAGGAGAACGCGCGCATCCTGGCGCCCAGCCTCTACGTGCTGGTGATCCTCTCGTCGTTCTTCTTCGCAATCCGCGGTCGACTGCAGAACGCACGCCGCGTGCGGGTGAGCCACTACAACCTCGAGCTGATGGACATCGCCGAGACCGCCAGCGGTGCCACGAAGCGCGTCGACCTCGAGCCGCTCCACGGCCGCCTCGTCGTGATGTTGCGACAGGTGGTGGTCGACCTCGGCGAGGACCGGGTGAGCCAGGACGAGTTCGAGCATTTCAGCTTCACTTGGAGCGCCGTCGACACCCTGGTGCGCGACCGCCTGGCCGCCATCGCGCCCGAGGGCGAGATCCTGGCCTCGTCCGAGGGGCACCGGGGTGCCTAAACGTCGCCTCACACGGCGGGCGTTGGGCGTCGCGGTCTGCATGGCGGTCGCGGTGGCACTCGCCGGCCTCGTCGCCGACCGCCAGGTGACCCAGCGACAGTTCCACAACGCGTCCGAGCGGCTCGAGCTCCTGATGACGCTTCGCAAGGGCGCCCTCGAGGCGTACTTCGACACGGTGCGTTCGGAGCTCGTGTTCTGGAGCATCAACCAGACGCTGCGCGAGCAGCTCCGCGACCTGCGCGCCGCGTGGGAGCAGATCCCCGGCGACCGGATGAAGCGGCTCCAGCGGGGCTACCTCGAGGAGAGCCCCTTCCCCCGCGAGCGACGCGGCGAGCTGGTGGCGTTCGAGGACGGCTCCGCCTACGCCGACGCACACCGCGCGATCCACGGCCTCGCCCGGGCCTTCGTGGTCGAGCGCGGCTACTACGATTTCTTCCTGCTCGATCCCGCCGGCAACGTGATCTACAGCGTCGAGAAGGAGATCGACTTCGCCGACAACCTGCTGCGGCCTCCGCTCGGGGGCTCGGGGCTCTCCCGGGTCTTCGAACGCGCCCTCGCGAGTGCTGCCGTGCCGCGGGTCGCGTTCAGCGACTTCGAGCGCTACGCGCCGAGCTACGGCGCCCCCGCCCTCTTCGCCGGCGTCCCGGTGCTCGACACCGACGGCAGCCCGCTCGGGGTGATGGCGGTGCAGGTCCCCACCCAGCGCATCCAGGACATCATGCAGTTCACCGAAGGCATGGGTCGCTCCGGCGAGACCTACCTCGTCGGGCGCGACCTGCTGATGCGCAGTGACTCGCGGTTCTCGGAGGCGTCGACCACCCTCGACGTGACGGTCGCCAGCGCCACCGTGAAGCGCGCCCTCGCCGGCGAGACCGGGGTCGACGTCACCGACGACTACCGCGGGATCCCGGTGGTGTCGGCGTTTGGCCGTTTCACCCTCGACGACTTCGAGTGGGCGGTGATGGCCGAGATCGACCACGACGAGGTCGCCGAGTCGATCGCCGGAGCGCGGCTGTCGATCCCGCTGCTCGGCGGCGCCTTCTACGCGCTCTCGCTGCTGACGCTGTGGTTGGCGCGGCCCACGGTGCTCGACGTCGCCGACCTCGGCGGCATCGACCCAGGCGATCTTCCCACCGGCTGAGCGACCCCGGGGCGCTACCAGGGGAGCAGCGTTCCATCCTGGTGGCGGAACTCCACCGGCGTGTCGGGCCCCAGCCGGTCGAGCTGGCGCGCGAGCCCCGCCGCCGAGTCCTCGGGTTGGGTGAACGACTCCCAGCCCCGGGCCCCCTCTGTCATCGCCGTCGCGACGGTGCCGGGGTGGAGCAGCATCACGTAGACCTCGCGCTCGCGAAAGTCGCGGTAGAGGGTGACGCCCAGCATGTTCGCCGCGGCCTTCGACATCCGGTAGCTGTACATCCCACCGGAGGTGTTGTCGGCGATCGAGCCCATCCGGCTCGTCACGATGCCTACGCGGGCCCCACGCGAGAGCTGCTCGGCCAACGCCGCCACCACCCGCAGGGGTCCCAACGCGTTCACGTTGTAGTGCTGGAGCATCGCCTCGAAGTCGAAGTCGCCCCAGCGATCGAAGACGCCCACCCCCGCGACGTGGATGAGCACGTCGATGGGCTCACCGGCGAGCGTCTCGGCCATCGCGCGCACCGCGGTGTCGTCGGTGACGTCGGTGTGCGGGATCACCCGCACCCCTTCCCCCGCCCACGCGGCGCCGTCCTCGCGACACACGGCGGTGACCGTGTCTCCGCGGCTTTGGTACTCGCGCACCAGTGCGGCGGCGATCCCGCGGTCGGCCCCGACTACGACGACGTGGGCCACGGGCCTTCCTCCTCGTGCTTGTCCGAAGCGGGAAGATAGACGTCGAGCCTCGAGCCCACCCCCGGCTCCGAGTCGACGCAAATCGCCCCGTCGTGGGCCAGGACGATCCGCTGCGTCACGGCGAGCCCGAGCCCGCGACCCCGGCCGCCGAGCTTGGTGCTGTAGAAGGGGTCGAACATCTGTCTGCGCTGCAGTCGGTCCATCCCCGCACCGGTGTCCCAGACTCGCAGTCGCAGATAGCGGCGATCGTCGAGGTCGCCGACCACCGGAACCGCTGCCGCCCGGGTGGCGTCTGCGAGGTCGACCTCGACGCCGACCTCTCCGCCGTCGGCGCAGGCCTCTCCCGCGTTGACGACCAGGTTCACCAGGGCTTGTTCGAGCTGCGCGGCGTCGGCTGAGATCTGCGGCAACCCCGGTGGCGCTTCGACGTGGAGGGTCACGCCGTCGGGCAGAGCCGCGCGCAGGAGCGCTCCCCGCGAAGTCACGAGAGCCGCGAGATCCAGCAACTCGGCGTAGAGTGGGCGTCCGCGGGCGTAGGCGTCCATCTGCTCGCTCAACCGCGCGGCCTGGCGCGCGCCGCGCAGGCTGTCATCGAGGTGGTCCCGCGCCGGGTGGCCTTCGGGGAGCTCTTCGAGGGCGAGATCGATGTTGCCGACGATGCTCGTGAGGTGGTTATTGAGGTCGTGGGCGACACCGCGGGCGAGCACCCCCAGACTTTCGAGACGTTGGTGGTCGTGTCTGCGCTCTTCGCGGACCAACCGCGCTTCCAACGCGCCCCGTTGGAACCGCTCCCCGGCCGCGACGATCTGCAGCACACCGACGATCGGTGACACGGCGAGCCAGGGCGCCCACATCACCGCGCCCACCGGGTTCCGGAGATCGAAGACGGCGTCGAGCCCCTGCAAGACACACAACGCCAGGGAGCCGAGCGCAAGGAGCCAGTCCATCGAGTGCGGTCGACCGGCGTCGCGACCCAGCACGACGAACCCGCCCCAGGCGAGCATCGCCACTTCGAGGGGCAGGACGACGGCGTGGCTCGCCTCCGGAAAGCCCAGCAACACGGCGCCGGCTCTCGCGACGCCCCCCACCGCACCGGCCGGCAGCACCCACCCCGGGACGAGGCGCCCGGTATAGGCGTAGGCACCCGCGAGCTGGAGCCCGACGAAGAGCGTCGACGCGAACTCCGCCGCGGCGTGGAGTCGCGGGCCCGGCCCGGCGACCATCACGAAACCCGCCGCCAAGAGCAGGGCCCAGGAAATCGGCCAGTAGGCGGGCTCGCCGAGGCGCCGACGCGCCAAAACGATCGCCCCGAGGAAGACGATCGAGACGACGAGCGACATGAGGATACCCGCGGGATCCATCGCGAGAGGGTACCGATTCGGCGGGGGCGGTCGGGGGGGCTCCGCCGATATCATCCCGGCCACGGACCGGTGCAGCGCGCCAGCGCATCGACGAGAGAGGGGGATCCCGCCGCGACCCGCCGGGTGCGGCGCTCCCCTACCCGCGAAGGAGCAAGTGTGAAGTTCGGCCTCTTCTACCAGCTGCCCTGCGCCCCGGGGCAAACCGACGTCGTGCGCTACCGCGAGACGATCGAGCAGATCCGCCACGGCGACGCCCTGGGCTTCGGCTGCGCGTGGCTGGCCGAGCTCCACTTCTACAAGCCCTTCTCGATCATGTCCTCGCCGCTGATCGTGGCCGCCGCGGTCGCCCAGCACACCGAGCGCATCCGACTCGGCATCGCGGTGAACCTCCTCCCCCTCTGGCACCCGCTGCGCAGCGCCGAGGACGGCGCGACGGTGGACCTCTTGAGCGACGGCCGCCTCGAGTTCGGGGTGGGGCGCGGCGCCATCCCCCTCCACTTCGCCGGCTTCGACGCCTCCCGCGACGAGAGCCGCGAGCGCTTCGAAGAGGCCCTCGACATCATCGTGAAGGCGTGGACCACCGAGTCGTTCTCGCACCAGGGCAAGTTCTTCCAGGTCCCGGAGACGAGCGTCGTCCCCAAGCCGCTCCAACGCCCCCACCCGCCGATCCGCGTCGCGGCCAACGGCCCAGAGACGGCGATCTTCGCCGCGCAGCAGCGCTATCCGATCTTCGTCGCGTCGGTTACCAATCCGATGCCCCGGATGGCCGAACAGATCGGGCGCTACCGCGGGGAGTGGCCCCGGGACGACGACGCCGACGGAGCGCGCCCCGACGTCTCGACGATGTTCTTCGTCCGGCCCGACGACGACCTCGCGGCGGTACGCCGGGACATCGAGCCGAGCCTCGGCCACTACTTCCAGAGCGTCGGCGGGATGGGGCGTGCGGTGGCCGGCGACGGCGCCGAATCGTACCGCTACTTCGAAGACATCCGGCGCAACCTCGAAGACCTGAGCTTCGAGCGCATCACCGACACGATGGCGGTGTTCGGCTCACCGCAGCAGTGTGTCGACCGGATCGGTGCCCTCCACGAGCAACTCGGCATGAACGAGCTGATCTGCTGGTTCAACCCGGGTGGTAAGGTCCCCCACGAGCGCGTGATGGCCGCGATGACGCGCTTCGCCGAAGACGTCGCCCCGGCGCTGGCCTCCCTCTAGCCGGCTCCCGCGTCACATCGCCGTCGAGCGGTACCAGTCGTTCACCTCGTCACCGGTCGCCATCCACACCCCCTCGTGTCGGGCGATGTGCTCGAAGGCGCGGCGCAGGTGCTTGAACTTGTTCGGCTGCCCGACGTGGAAGGTGTGGAGACAGATCGGCATACAGCGGGCGTTGGTCGCCCCCTCCTCGTAGAGCACGTCGAACTG
>CAJHXS010000200.1_pt1 | contig 11607 bp, 10 predicted proteins | sample 9198591 | NCBI WGS metagenome assembly CAJHXS01 (sample SAMEA7708347, study PRJEB35096) | sediment metagenome | biome: marine neritic benthic zone biome [ENVO:01000025]; feature: sediment [ENVO:00002007]; material: shallow marine sediment [ENVO:03000034] sea grass bed [ENVO_01000059] ... | reverse complement strand
CGCGTTGGCGCCGGAACGAACCCCAGCGCACGGGGTGCCAACCGAGCGGATTGCGGTGGAAATCACAGGGAGGGTGGGGACAGAAGGGAGGACGGAAGGCATCCCAGCGGCGCGGCATGCCCGAGAGCAACGCAAGACCCGGGCCATCCACATTCTTCGAGACACAATCCTATCCGCTGCTCGCCGGCGCGGAGCGCTCCCAGAGCGGCAGCCGGATGCGAAACACGCTCCCGCCCCCGGGCCGGTCACGGACGGTGAGGGTCCCGCCGGCACCCTCGACGAGCCGCCGCGAGATCGCCAGACCGAGGCCGCCGGCGCTCTCGCTCCGCGAGGTGAAGAAAGGCTCGAAGATGCGGTCGCGCTGTTCGCGCGGAACCCCGGGGCCCTCGTCTTTGACGCGGATCTCGTGGAGCGCGCCGCGACGCTCGCTCGCCACCCGCACGGTGTCGCCGCGGCTGCTCACCGAGAACGCGTTGAGCACGAGGTTCAAGAGCACCTGGCGCAGCGCGTCCTCGTCCATCCCGAGAAAGCCGTCGCCGCTGCACTCGGTGTGGAGCGCGACCCCGAGCTTGTCGGCGCGGAGCTTGAGCAGGGTCGCGACCCCAGCGATCGCGGCCGCCGGGTCGGCGCTCTTGTTGTCGCCGTGTCGCCGTTGCCCGCTCGCCTGCTCGAGCACGGCGCGCAGCAGTCGCTCGATCCGCGCGAACTCCTCATCCGTGACCTCGCGAAAGCGCGTCTGGAACTCGGGGTCGTCGCGGTGCTCCGGGAGGAGCTGCACAAAGGTCTTGATCGAGACGAGCCCGTTGCGGAGCTCGTGGACGACCTCGGCGAGGAGCTCGCCCAACCCGGCCAGCCGCGAGAGCGCGGCGAGGTCGGCCGACTCGTCGCTCGCGGTGGGCTGCGACCCGGCCCCCCGCGCCGAGACGTGGCCTTCGAGTTCGCGTTGGCGCTGGCGCTCGCGCGCCTCCGACCGGGGCTCCACGAACGTTGTAGCTACCGAACCCCCCTCCTCCTTTCAAGCGAGGCGGATCGGCGCGCCCGGGAGACGCGGGGCTAGAAGTCGAAGCGCAGCACCCGACGCGTGTCGGTGGTGGAGGGCGCGTCGCTCGCGTGCTCGGTGGGCTCTTCGCCCTCGCGGAAGGCCTGGAAGTAGGCGTCCTCCGAATCGGGGGCGGCGAGCTTTCCGCTGCTGCGGTCGACCCGGGCGAAGGTGATGCCGTCGGGCACGCGAAAATCGCGGGCCGGCGAGCCGCGGTGGGCGTCGCGCATGAACTGGAGCCACACCGGAAGCGCCGCACGCCCGCCGGTCTCGCCACGGCCGAGCACCTTTCGCTCATCGAAGCCCACCCAGACTCCGACCACGAGGTCGCGGGAGAACCCGACGAACCAGGCGTCGCCCTGCTCGTTGGTCGTGCCGGTCTTGCCGCCGAGCGGGCGGCCCAGGGCGCGGGCACGGCGCCCGGTACCGCGCGGGTCGTCCACGACGCCGCGCAGCAGGTCGCCGGCGAGAAAGGCGGTGCTCGGGTCGAGCACCCGGTAGGGATCGTCGCGCCACGGCTCCCGCGGCAGCTCCTCCGCGGCGGCGTCGACGACGCGGAGGGGGTCGCCCGCTGCGGACCCGCCCGCCCCATCTCCCGCGTCCGCCGGATCCCCTTCGGGCGGCGCCCACGGCGGCGCCTCGGGGTCGACCTCGGTTTCGGGGAACACGATGTTCTCGAGGAGGGTGTTGCCGTCGCGGTCGACCACCCGGCGGATAAAGGTCACCGGGGGCAGGGTGCCGCCGTTGGCGAAGGCGCCGTAGGCGCGGGTCAACTCGAGGACGGTGACTGGGCTCGAGCCGAGGGCCAACGACAGGTTGGGCTCGAGCTCCGAGCGGATCCCCAGACGCTGTGCGAAGCGGATCACCGGGGCGACGCCGAGGTCGTCGAGCAGGTGGATCGTGGCGTTGTTGATCGAGCGCGCCAGCGCCTCGCGCATCGGGAGGGGCCCGAGGAAACGACGCCCGTAGTTCTCGGGCCGCCACTCGAAGCCCGACTCCTGGTCGGTATAGACGACCGGCCGGTCGTACAGGGTGGTGACCGCGGTGAATCCCTGCTCGAGGGCGGCGGCGTAGATGATCGGCTTGAAGGCGGAGCCCGGCTGACGCCGCGCCTGGATCGCTCGATCGAACTGGCTGCGACCGTAGTCGTAGCCGCCGATCAGGGCGCGGGCCTCCCCGGTGGCGGCGTCGAGGGCGAGGAGCGCCCCCTCGACCTCGGGCTCCTGGAAGAGCGCGAGACGCGGCTCGCCCTCGTCGTCGACCACGACAGTGAAATGCGCGACGTCACCCACCCGCAGGACGTCGCGGAGGCGCTTGCGCGGGGTGGGGCGCACGCTGGGGTCGCGGGGCCGCGCCCAATCGACGTCGCCGAGCAGCACCGGCGCGGTGACCTCCGGCGCGATCGCCACCGTCGCGCGCTCCTCGGTCTCGTCGACCGAGACGACGAGGCCCGTCACGGGCTCCTCGCGTTCGGCGAGGATCGGAAGGACCCCGTCCCCGTCTTCCACCCAGTTGTTTTCCTCGGCGAGGCGAAGGGTCTCGGCGTCGAACTCGTCGGCGCCGACCTTGCGGAGCGCGCCGCTCCAGCCCTGACGCCGATCGAGGGCCTCGAGCCCGTCGCGCACCGCCTGCTGGGCCGCACGCTGCAGCTCGAGGTCGAGCGTCGTCTCGATGCGGAGCCCGCCGCGCAGCACGGTCTCGCCGCCCAGCACCTCGTAGAGATAGCGGCGCACCTCTTCGGTGAACCACGCCGCCACCTCCGCGTCGCTCCGCTCCTGGGGCTCGCGGAGCTCGGGCGGGTTGGCGATCGCGTCTTCGTAGGCGCCGTCCTCGATGTACCCGAGGGCCCGCATACGCCCGAGGACATAGCGGCGACGCGTTTCGGCGGAGTCGGGGGCCGAGCGCGGGGAGTAGCGGGTCGGCGCCGCGGGAAGCCCCGCCAGGAGCGCCGCCTCGCCGATCGTCAGCTCGGCGAGCTCCTTGCCGAAATACGTGCGACCCGCCTCGGCGACGCCGTAGGCGCCGCTCCCCAGATAGATCTGGTTGAGGTAGAGAGTCAGGATCTCTTCCTTGGTGAAATAGCGCTCGATGCGCCGCGCGAGAATCATCTCCTTGATCTTGCGCTCGAAACGACGCTCCGGGGTGAGGAGCAGGCTCTTCACCGTCTGCTGGGTGATCGTGCTCGCGCCCTGCTTGATCTCGCCCGCCGTGAGGTCGATCCACGCCGCCCGGGCGATCGACCGGTAGTCGATCCCGCTGTGCTCGTAGAAGGCGTCGTCTTCGCTGGCGATGAAGGCCTGGACCACGTGCTCGGGCACGTCCTCGAGGGCGACGAGCCGGCGCCGCTCCTCGAAGAACTCGCCGATCAGCTGGCCCTGGCGGTCGAAGACCGTCGAGGCCAGGGCCGGGCGGTACTCTGCGAGGGTCTCGAACTCCGGGAGGCCGCGCAGGATCAGCGCGTAAAAGGCGACCCAGCCCACGGCGGCGGCGACGATCCCCGCGCCGGCCAGCCACTTGCAGGCCCGCCAGACCCGCGACCGCCGCCCGCGACGGCGAGTCCGGGTGCGCCCGTCCCCCGATGTGCCCGTTGTGATGGCGAAGCTCCCGGCCGTTGAGGCACGTGCGGCCCTCTGGGGGCATTTTGACCGTAGCCGACGCTTCGGCTCCTGCGCTACCGCTTCGGCAGAACCCCGCCCGGTCTGAACCGTCGCCGCGGCGCCAAGGAGCCGTTCGCCGTGCCCACTTCCGCCTCCGCGATGCGCAGCCTTTTCGTGATGGATCCGATCGAGGCCGTCGACATCGAGAAGGACACGACCTTCGTCCTGATGCTCGAGGCGCAGCGACGCGGCCACGAGGTGCTGGTCTGTGGCATCGAAGATCTCTCGGTCGCGAGCGGAGCGCCGCGCGCCCTGGGGCGGCCGGTAAAGCTGCGCCGCGAAGCCGGCAACCACGCCAGCGTCGGCGCGGCCCGCGAGCTCGAGCTCGACCGCGACACCGATCTGGTGTTCCAGCGCAAAGACCCGCCGGTGGACGCCGCCTACATCGCCTCGACCCAGATCCTCGCGCTGTGCCAGCGCGCGGTCGTGTTGAATCGGCCGGAGTCGATCCTCGCGCGCAACGAGAAGCTCTTCGCCCAGCACTTCCCCGACCTGATGCCCGAGACGCTGGTGTCGCGCTCGATCCCCCAGATCCTCGCCTTCTTCGAGAGTCTCGGCGTCGATATGGTCGTGAAGCCGCTCGACGGCAAGGGCGGGGAGGGGATCTTCCGCCTCGCCCCCGGCGATCCCAACCTCGGCTCCGTTCTCGAGCAGATCACCGGCTTCGAGACGCGCTGGGCGATGGCGCAGCGCTACCTCCCCGAGATCCGGGCGGGGGACAAACGCATCCTGCTCCTCGAAGGCGAGCCGATCGGCGCGGTGCTCCGGGTGCCGAGCGCCGGCGAAACCCGCGCCAACTTCCACGCCGGCGGGCGCGCGGCAAAGAGCGCCCTCGACCCCCGTGACCGCGCGATCTGCGATCGGCTGCGCGAGGCCCTGCGCGACGAGGGTCTCTTCTTCGTCGGCATCGACGTGATCGGGGGCATGCTCACCGAGATCAACGTCACGAGCCCGACGGGGATGCAGGAAATCGACGCCCTCGACGGGGTCTCCCTCGAGGCGACCGTGATCGAGCGCGCTGAAACCCTCGTCACAGGCCGTTAGCCCCGGGGCGAAGCCCCTCCTCAGCGTCGGGAAACGGGCCGGTTCCCGACGGTGAAAGCCGTTGACAGTCAACACTCTGCCAGTCATGTTGCGAGCGCACCGTCGGTGCTCCCCCTCCCAACCGATGGATGGCGACCCCCCTTGTGCGGTTCGCTTTCCCGCCCGCCCACGATGGGTCGGCGGCGGATGGACGAGAGGAAGGAGATCCGATGGCCACAAAGGTCGAACGAACGGGAGTCACCCGGGAGACGGGCTGGCTGTACTACCTCGACAAGAAGGGGGATGTCAGTCGGGCCCGCATGGCTCGCGGCGGGGGTCGGCCCCCTCGCGGACGCCCGCAGCGTGTCGTCAAGGTCGGGATCGTTCGCGAAGAGGGCTGGCTGTACTTCATCGACAAGGACGGTGACGTCGCCCGCACGAAGATGGCGCGCCCCGGCAGCCGCCGGCGCACCAAGACGACGCGGCGCAAGACCGCTCGCCGCAAGACGACAGCGCGTCGACGCACCGCGACCCGCAAAAAGACGGCGCGGCGTAGCCCGGCGCGCAAGAAGACCGCCCGGCGGAGCCCCGCGCGCAAGAAGACGGCGCGGCGCAAGCCGGCGCGCAAGAAGACCGCGCGGCGGAGCCCCGCCCGCAAGAAGACCGCCCGCCGCAAGACCGCGCGCAGGCGTTAGGCCCGAGGGACGAAGCGCGGGGCCGCCCCGCGCTTCGTCCGGGTCGTGCCTCTCGGCGTCCGTCGAGGGGAGCGGATTCGTGTTGACATAGACGAAGACCGCACGGGCGTCGGTGGTTTGCGCAGGCGGCCTTGTGGACTTCGCGTGGGCTTTGCCCAGGCTGCGCGCCCGCGGCGGAGCCGCGGGCTTTGCGGGGGTGCATCGTCGGACTTAGAGGGTTGCGGAATGCGCTTCGGACGGGGCTTGGAGTTCAGCTTTGTGGACTTCGCGTGGGCTTTGCCCACGCTGCGCGCCCCGCGGCTTTGCCGCGGGGCTTGCGGGGGTGCATCGTCGGACTTCGGGGGTTGCGGAATGCGCTTCGGACGGGGTTTGGAGTCCAGCTTTATGGACTTCGCGTGGGCTTTGCCCACGCTGCGCGCCCCGCGGCTTCGCCGCGGGGCTTGCTGGGGTGCTTCGTTGGTCGTCGAGGTCGGCCGGGTGCGCTTCGGACGGGGCTTGGAGTTCAGCTTTGTGGACTTCGCGTGGGCTTTGCCCACGCTGCGCGCCCCGCGGCTTTGCCGCGGGGCTTGCTAGCCTCCCGGCTTGAGCGCCAATGTGGGCAGTGAGGAGGCCAAGGGCTACGCGGTCCTCGTCGTCGACGATGAGGAGGAGATCCTCCGCGGGTTGAGTGAGGCGCTCGAGGACGAGTACGAGGTGTTCCCCGCGGTGAGCGGGGAGGTCGGGCTCGAGGTGCTCGAGCGCGAAGACATCGCCCTGGTGATCGCCGACCAGGTGCTCCCCGGGATGACCGGGGTCGAGTTCCTCGAGAAGGTGATCGAGCGCAAGCCGACGGCGATCCGGATGATGCTCACCGGCTACGCCGACGTCGCGTCGATCGTCCGCGCGGTGAACGAGGGCCGCATCTACCGCTACATCCAGAAGCCCTGGGACCCGGAGGAGCTGCGTCTCAACGTGCGCCGAGCCCTCGAGAGCTACGGCCTCGCGAGCGAGAACGTGCAGCTCACCGCGGCGCTGGCCGAGGCCAACGAGCGTCTGCGTCAGGAAAACCTCTACTTGCGCCGCGAGGTCGAGCGCCGTTACTCCTTCGGCAACATCATCGGTGGGAGCCCGTCGATGGCGCGGGTCTTCGACGTGATGGAGAAGGTGGCCGCGACTTCGGCGACCGTGCTAATCACCGGCGAGACGGGCACCGGCAAGGATCTCGTCGCCCGCGCCATCCACTACGCGAGCCCGCGCAAAGAGGCGCGCTTCGTCGCACAGAACTGCGGCGCGCTCCCCGACACGCTGCTCGAGAGCGAGCTCTTCGGGCACCGCCGCGGCGCCTTCACCGGCGCTCACCAGGACAAGAAGGGGCTCTTCGAGCTCGCCCACGGTGGGACGATCTTTCTCGACGAGATCGGCGAGACCAACCCGGGGATGCAGGTGCGGCTGCTCCGGGTGCTCCAGGACGGCGAGGTGCGACCCCTGGGTGCCTCCGACACCCGCAAGGTCGACGTCCGGGTGATCGCCGCCACCAACCGCGACCTGCGCAAGATGGTCGAGGACGGCGACTTCCGGGAAGACCTCTTCTACCGGCTGCGCGTGGTCGAGCTGCCGCTGCCGCCGCTCCGCGAGCGCCGGGAAGACATCCCGACCCTCGCCGAGAACTTCCTCGAGCGCGCCGTCGAGCGGATGGGGAGCGGGCTGCGCGGCTTCACCCACTCGGCGATGAACCGGCTCACGGCCAACGCGTGGCCCGGCAACGTGCGGGAGCTCGAGAACGAGATCGAACGCGTGGTGGCGCTCTCCGGAGACGCCTCCGCGGTCACCGCCGACATGTTCAGCGAGCAGGTGCGGGCGGTGTCGCGTCCCGACGAGATGAGCTTTCCCGTCGACGCGCCCTTCGAGGAATGGGATCTGAGCCGCGCCACCGACGAGCTCAAACGGCGCATGATCGCCCGCGCCCTCGAGGAAGAGGGCAACAAGAGCCGCGCGGCGCAGCGTCTGGGCATCCCGCGTCAGTCGCTCCAGAAGATGATGAAGCGGCTCGGGATGTAGCGGAGTCCCGACGCGGACGCCGCGCCGCGGGCTAGGCCCCCGTCTCGAAGCCCGCGAGGCGCGGGGCGCGCAATGCACGGCTCCCGACTTACCCCGCGCCCGCCGTGACCAAAAGACGCGTCGTTCTCCGCTCCTACTTTCATGACACCGTGGCCGGGTGGTACTCTGGCCGCCGCATGGGGAGCGTCCAGCGCAGCGCAACCGGCCCGCTGTACACGACGGATCTCGAGACGCGTGTGGGCCGTCTGCTCCTCGTAGGGAGCGAGTTGGGGCTCTGCTACGTCGGCCTCCCGCACGCGAGTGGTGGCGGCTTTCGCGGATTCGCCGCGCGCCAGTTTCCGGGCACCCGGCCGGAGCCGGCCTTCGCCCCGCTGCGCGACGCGGCGCGCCAGCTCGGCGAGTACCTGGACGGCAAACGACGCGTCTTCGAGCTCGACCTCGACTGCCGCGGCACCGAGTTCCAGCGCGGGGTCTGGGCGGCGCTCCGCGAGATCCCCTACGGCGAGACTTGTACCTACGGCGAGCTCGCCCGCCGCGTGGGTCGACCCGGCGCCGCCCGCGCCGTCGGATCCGCCAACGGCGCGAATCCCTTGGCCCTGGTGATCCCCTGCCACCGCGTCGTGGCGAGTGGGGGGCGCATCGGGGGCTACGCGGGCGGGGTCGCGTTGAAGAAACGGCTGTTGGCGATGGAGCGCGCCGCCGTGGGCGACGAGGCGCCGGGCGCGCTGCTCTAGCGCGAGAGCACCGCGAGGGCGCGCTCCAGGTCGGCGAGCAGGTCTTCCGGGGCCTCGACCCCGAGCCCCAGCCGGATCAGCGAGTCGGTGATGCCGAGGGCGCGGCGCTCCTCCGGGTCGCGGTCCCAGAACGACATCGTCGCGGGCACCTCGATCAGCGACTCGACGCCCCCGAAGCTCGGCCCGATCAGCGGGATGCGGCAGGCGTCGACGAAGCGTTCCGCCCCGGCGAGGTCGGTCTCGAGCTCGAAGGTGACGACTCCCCCAAAGCCGTCCATCGACGCCGCGGCGACGGCGTGGTCGGGGTGGGAGGGCAGCCCCGGGTACCACACACGGCGCACGGCGGGCTGGTCTTCGAGCCAGGTCGCGACGCGGAGCCCGTTCTCGTTGTGTCGCGTCATGCGGAGCTCGAGGGTCTTCAGCCCGCGCAGCAACAGGTAGGCGGCGTGGGGGTCGAGCACGCCGCCGAGCACCCCCACCGCGGCGCGGAGTGGCGCGATCGCCGCCGCCGACCCCACCGCGGCCCCCGCCAACACGTCGTTGTGTCCCGCGAGGTACTTGGTCGCGCTGTGGATCACGAGATCGGCGCCGAGGGGAAGCGCGCGCTGGTTGATCGGCGACGCAAAGGTGCTGTCGATCACGAGGGGGACGCCCCGCGCGCGACAGAGCTCCGCCACAGCACCGATATCGGTCACCCGGAGATATGGGTTCGTCGGGCTCTCGGTGAAGACGAGGGCGGTGTCGGCCCGCAGCGCCGCCCCGATCGCCGCGACGTCCGCCGGGGGGACCACGCTCACGGTGACGGCGAGCTTGCTCAGGTACTCGTCGAGGAACTGGCGGGTGCGGCGGTAGCACTCGTTCGTGATCACAAGGTGGCCGCCCCGGGGCACCATCGCGAGAAAGAGCGTCGTCGCGGCGCACATTCCCGAGGCGAAGAGCACCGCCGCCTCGCCCTCCTCGAGGGCGGCGAGCTTGCCCTCGACCGCCCGCCAGGTGGGGTTGCCGTAGCGACCGTACTCGTCGCGGGCGAGACGCCCCTCCTGGTAGGCGCGGACCTCGTCGCCGTCGCGGAATGTATAGGTGGAGGTCTGGTGGATCGGGGTCGTCACCGCCGCGCCCACGCGGTCGGCGCGCTCGCCGCCGTGGACGGCGCGGGTGGCGCGTCGCGGGTCGCCGCCTTCCTCACTCACGGCGCTGTAGGATCTCGCCCCGGCGACGCTGGTACTCGTCCTCGCTGATGCTGCCGGCGAGACGCGCTTCCTCGAGGTCGGCGAGCTCGCGCAGGGCCGCAGGGCTGAGCCCCGCCTCGGCGCCGCCGGCCTCGTCTTCGGGCGGGGTCTCTTCCATCAAGATGGTGCGGCGCAGCTCGCGGCTGCCTTGCTTGGTGCGCAACGGCGCCGCTTTCGAGAACGCCGGGTGGGTCCAGGCGGCGGTGATGGTGTGGGGCCCGGCGGGCCGGATCCCCGGTGTCTTGACCACCCGGAACTTGCCCGGCCCCTGTCCCCGCACCGGCTCCCGGGGCTTCTCGGTCGGATCGTCCGAGAGCCGCGTGTCGACGTCGCCGAACTCGATCCAGAGGTGATCGTCCTTCACCCAGGCCACCATGCTGGTGAGATAGTCGGCGCTGAAGAGGTTGAGACGCCGCCGCGTCTCGACCGCCATCACCACCACCTCCTGGTTGGGGTTCGCCGCCTCGAGGGCCTTCGACATCCCCTCGCCGATTCCCCCGGCGAGCTGCGGCGCCACCGCCGCTTTGAGGTCGGCCTCCTTCTCCTTGCGCACCTGCTCGCGGACGTCGACGCCCACGAGGATCCGCGCGAGGCGGATCGACGAGATCGTGCGCGGGTGGTCGAAGCCCAGGAGCTGGATCTCGCCGCCGCGCCGGTGCTCGCGCAGAAACACGCGAATGCCCCCCTCCTTGAACACCGGGGTGCGCACCATCCGGTTGCCGAGGGGTCCCACGGCGCAGCCCTGGAGGGCGGCGCCGAGCCCGGCGAGGAGCGCCAGGGCGAGGAGACGGGCGCGCAATCGTGCGGCGGTGCCCTGGCCGGGGAAGATCACGGCAAAGGCGTACAAGACAACCGAGCCGGTGGCAAAGCACGAGCGGGGGCGTCTCGGGCGGGCGAATCTGTTTGCGAACTCGTTCGCTTAGTCTTTTTCGCTCCGCAATTGGCGGGTTAGGAGGGTGCGGACACCTTCCATCGCGTTCACCTCTCCCTCGAGGAGGGCGCGGACCCCGTGGGAAATTGGCATGTCGACCCCCAGTCGGTCGGCGAGCTGGCAGGTCGCGTGGGTCGTCCGCACGCCCTCGGCCACCTCGCCGAGCTCCTCCAGGATCTCCTCGAGCTTGCGGCCGGCGCCGAGCGCCAGCCCCACCCGGCGGTTGCGCGACAGGTCGCCGGTACAGGTGAGCACCAGGTCGCCCATCCCGGAGAGGCCCAAGAAGGTGAGCGGGTCCGCCCCGAGCCGCACACCGAGCCGGGTGATCTCCGCGAGGCCGCGGGTCATCGTGGCGGCGCGGGCGTTGTGGCCGAGCTCGAGGCCGTCGGTGATCCCGGTCGCGATGGCGATCACGTTCTTCAGGGCGCCGCCGAGCTCGACCCCGGTGACATCCACCTCCGAGTAGCAGCGAAACCAGGGGCTCGAGAGGTGGCTCTGGACCGCCACCGCGTAGGCTTCCTCGCGGCACGCCACGGTGACGACGGTGGGCCGATGCCGGGCGATCTCGTGGGCGAAGGACGGCCCCGAGAGGTAGGTGAGCCGCGGGTGCAGGGGCTCCGGGAGGACCTCCCGCAGCACCGCGTCCGCGGTCTTCCCGGTGCCCACCTCGATCCCCTTCACCGTGGAAACCAACAGGCTTTCCGGCGGGATGGAGGGCGCTGCCCGGTCCATCACCTCGCGCAGCGCGTGGCTCGGGACCGCGAGGATCACCAGCTCGCTGCCGGCGAGGGCGTCCTCGAGCTCCGCCGTGGGACGCACGCGCTCGGGGATCTCGACTTCTTTGAGGTAGCGGGGGTTGCGGCGGTCGCGCGCGATCGCCTCGCTCATCGCCGGATCGCGGGCCCAGAGCGTGACGTCGTGTTCGCGGTCTGCACAACGGATCGCCAGACAGGTGCCAAAGCTTCCGGCACCCAAGACCGCTACCGGAATACCCACGGGAGCGAGTCTATCGCGTTGACGCTCGACGGGGCCATGGCTACCGTACGCCGCGTTTTCCCAGGGAAAACGCGGGATTTGCTGGTTCCAGCGCGCGCCGTCGAGGGCGCCGCGCGCGGCCGCGCCGGCGCCGAGCGACGACGCGATCTCGCGCGACACCGCGGCCGATCGGATCCTTTGCCGGAGGGAGCGTGCTCGCCGAATACACCGGGATCGCGGCCATGATGGTCATCGGCTTCGTGCTCGCCGGGGCCTTGCTCGGGGTG
>CAJHXS010000115.1_pt1 | contig 11726 bp, 10 predicted proteins | sample 9198591 | NCBI WGS metagenome assembly CAJHXS01 (sample SAMEA7708347, study PRJEB35096) | sediment metagenome | biome: marine neritic benthic zone biome [ENVO:01000025]; feature: sediment [ENVO:00002007]; material: shallow marine sediment [ENVO:03000034] sea grass bed [ENVO_01000059] ... | reverse complement strand
CCTCTGCCCGGCGCACCCGCTCGATCTGCCGCGCGAGCATCGGCGCCCCCTCGAGGTCGCCGAGGTCGATCCCGTGCAACCGGCTGGAGCCCATCCGCGCCTGCAGCACGGCCAACGCCACCTAGCCGCCCCCGTTGCCGAGGGCGTAGTACTCGCTGTAGGACTTGCGGAGGATCGTGTCGCACCAGCGCGATTCGAAGGGGTCGCGGCCGTCCCGGGTCACCCAGGCGTCGCCGCGGTCCATCCATACCTTCTGCCACAGCACTTCGTAGATCCCCGACGCGGTGAAGATCCGGGCGTGGGGCGCGCTGGGCTTGTAGCAGTAGACCGCCCCGTCGGCGATGTGGTGGTTGCGGTTGCGTTGGTTGCGCAGGGGCAGGAACTCGCGGATGAAGAGCGCCCCGCCCTCGGCGAGGGCCGCGTCGATGTTGGCCACCGACTGAAACAGGGTCTCCCGGGAGACCCAGCAGAAGACGTCGTCGACGACGACGAGGTCGAAGCCGCCGCGTAGCTCGGGGTCGTCGCGAAGCGGGTGCTCGGCGATCGTGCCCCGCAGCAGCTCGACCCGCTCGCCGTAGGCGCGGCGGCCGAACGCCACCGCCTCGGCGGAGGGCTCGACGCCGTAGCACTCGGCGCCGGTCGTCGCGGCGTAGTGGTGGAGGAGATCGCCGTAGTTGCAGCCGAACTCGAGCATGCGCCGGGGCGTCACCCCGGCCTCCGCCAGCTCCGCGGCGATGGTCGCCTTGAGCGGTCGCAACACCGCCGGGTCGGCGCCGGCGAAGTTGCGGCGGAAGAAGTCGTCCGCCTCGCTCTCCAGGTAGCGGTGATCTTGCGGCGCGTGGGTCACGATGGCCTCGACGCCCCGGGGCCGCAGAGATCCTGGGCGAGAAAGAGCAGGTACTCCGGCACGCGGGTGTTGATGTTGATCTTGCGCAGGCTCGGGAGCACGGGGCGCAGGTTGCTCTCGGGCGGGAGCGGGCGCAGCGCGATGTCCGGCATCGGCTCCCCCTCGGCGCCAAAACAGTTGTAGAGGAGCGGCACGCTCTTGAAATCGAAATCGCGGAGCTGGTGGTCGGCGCCGACGATCCCGAGGGCGCGCAAGCTCCGGGTCCACTGGTCGAGCCAGTAGCGGGATTTATCGTCGTAGCGATCGGTCGCGCGCGGGTACGCAAACTCGAGCTGGACGAGGCTGTCCTCCCCGCCCGCGAGCTTGCCCGGGAACGAAACCCGGTTGATGGCGTGGTCCGGGTCGCCCACGATCAATTCGGTGAACCCGCACCGCACCGGGCGGTCGAACTCGAAGCTCCCGAGCACGAAGCGGTCGGGGTCGAGGGCGGGAAGCGGTTGACCCAGGAGGTCGCAGAGCGAGGCGGGCGACCCGCACCAGTAGACCCGGGGCGCCCACAACCGGCGCCCCCCCGACTGCACCCAGCGCACCTGGCCGGCGTCGGCGTCGAATTCGACTCCGTAGTCGTCGGCCCCCAGCAGGAGCTCCACCCCGCGGGTCTCGAGCTTGCGGCGAAAGGCTTCGGCGAACCCGGCGAACCCGCCGCGCTCCGGGTACAGGAGCGATTCGCCCCGCCCGCCCCGGACACTGTCCTGATAGGCGCGAGAGCCGCTCTCGGCCGCCGCGTTGCGGCGCGCCCGCGGGAAGAACCACGGGTAGATGTTCACGAGGACGCGCCACGCCGCGACGCCGAACTCGAGATGGCGAATCTCCGAGGGATACGAGGCGAGCACTTCGTCGTAGATGAAGCCGGCGAAGTCCGGGCCGTAGGCCTCGGCGAGCCGCTCTCGCGTCGGCGGTGCGGCGCCAATCGTGTCGACGAGCTCCCCGGGGCGCAGCAGTGCCCGGAGCTCTTCCGGCCATGCCTCCGGCGGTGCGTTGTAGGGCACCTGATGGCCGCGGAGCACCATCCCGCGGCGGTGCTCGACGTGACGCACGGCGCCGTCGACCACGTCCGTGAAGAGCCGGGTCACGAACTCCGAGCGCATGTAGGCGAGCCCGTGGAAGCCGAAGTCGAAGCTCCGCCCGTTCGCGTTCCGGAACGAGCGGTCCATCCCGCCGACCTTCGACGCGCGGTCGACGAGGGCCGTCTTGTAACCCCACCCCGAGAGCAGGTGCGCGAACACCAACGCCGCCAGGTTGCTCCCGACGATGACCGCGTCGACCCGTTCGGGCTCGCGCGCGCTCACCGCCCGCGCTCCGCGGGGGTGTAGGCCCCGCGCTGCTGACGCCGCAACACGCTCACCGCGAGCCGGGAGTCGCCGCTGCCGAGCGCCGGCGGCTCACCGATCGTCTCGTGATAGAGACAGCGGTAGGCCGGGTTCCACAAAAACATCCGCCGGTAATCCATCTTGTAGCTGTGGCAGCCGTCGGCGTGCTGGTAGCGCACCTGGGCGGGGCGCTCGCTGTAGAAGTCGTAGAGCATCAGATGACCGCCCTCGGCCAGCACCCGATCGCTCTCGGACGCGATGCGGAACAGATCGCCGCGGTCGGCGACGTAGAGAAAGAAGCCCAGGATGACGAGGTCGAAGCTATGGTCGGCGTAGGGGAGCGCCTCGGCCGTGGCCCGGGCCAGCTGGAGCCGGGGGTCGCGACGCGCCCCCACCTGCAGCGCCGCGAGAGACGGGTCGGCGCCGGCCGCGAGGTCGGGGCCCGCGCTGTCCACCAGCAGCGAGAGCCGCCAGCCGTCGGCGCTCCCGACCTCGAGGACCCGCCGCGGCGCGAGCGAGAGCCGGCGCAGCACGCGGAGCGGAGGGTCGTCGTCGAGACGCGCGGGCCCGATATCCTGCGCCGCGTTGCGCCGGTAGTAGGCGTCTCCCTCGGAGCGCACGAAGGCATCGCGCTGCCCGTGGCGCGTCGGAGCCTACAGGGGTGCGATCGCCCGGAGGGCGGCGGGCGAGCTCACAACAGCTCCCTCGCGGCGCGACTCACCTCGCCGATGACCCGCTCGACGTCGCCCTCCGCCATCGCGGGGTAGAGCGGGATCGATAGGGCGCGGTCGGCGAAGTCCTCGGCGTGGGGACAGGGTGCGTCGGCCAGGCCGCGGTCGCGGTAGAGCGGCTGGCGGGTGAGCGGCGGGTAGTGGAGCTGCGCGCCGATCCCGCGGGCGAGGAGCCCCTCGAAGAGGGGCCGGCGCCGTTTCTTCTCCCGCACACGCAAGACGAAAAGATGCCAGGCGTGGTCGACGTCGGCGGCGATCGCCGGGAGCTCGAGCCGCTCTTCCCCGGCGAAGGCCTCGAGGTAACGGGCCGCGATGGCGCGACGGCGCTCGAGAAAGCGCGGTAGCTTGCGGAGCTGACTGCTCCCGAGGGCGCAGAGCACGTCGGGGAGCCGGTAGTTGTAGCCGAGCTCCCGGATCTCGTAGTGCCCGGGCCCGTGCTCCCGCTGTGCCGCCGGGTCGCGCACCACACCGTGGCTGCGCAGCCGTGCGACGCGCTCGCACCACTCCCTTCGGTCGCTCAAGACCGCACCGCCCTCGCCGGTCGCGATCGCCTTGACCGGGTGGAAGCTCAAAGCCGCCGCGTCCGCCCACTGGGCGGGCGAGCGCCCCCGAAAACGCGCGCCGAGGGAATGACACGCGTCGGCCACCACCGACACCCCGCGGCGCGCCGCCAGGGCGCTGAGCGCTTCGTAGTCGGCCGGGTGGCCGGCGTAGTCGACGGGTGCCCACACCCGGGTCGCCGCGCCCGTCGCCGCCTCGGCCGCCTCCGGGTCGAGGGTGCCCGTCGCGGGGTCGACGTCGACGAAGCGCGGCGTCGCCCCCAGATAGAGCGCGGCGTTGGCCGTCGCGGCGAAGGTGAGGGGCGGGGTCACGACCTCGGTGCCCGGGCCCACCCCGGCGGCCTCGTAGGCCAGGTGGAGCGCCGCGGTGCCCGAGCTCACCGCGACGGCGCCGCCGACGCCTTCGAACGCCGCGAGCCGCTCTTCGAAGTCGGCCACGTCGGGACCCGTCGTGAGCCAGTCGCCGCGCAGCACCTCGCTCACCGCGGCGACGTCGTCCTCGTCGAGCCACTGTCGGCTGTAGGGCAGCGGCGCCTCAGCCATCGATCCAGCCGCGCAGCGTGTCGACGTCGAGCCACTCCTCGTTGTTGTCGCTGGTGTACTCGAAGCCGGCGGGCACCGGGGTGCCGGCCGGGAAACGGCCCAGCGCGGGCACCGGGATGTCCGGGAGGATCAGATAGTGGTCGTCGCAGTCGACCGTCCGGCGAGCGTCGTTGGCGCTGATCATCTCCTCGTGGAGCTTCTCGCCCGGGCGGACGCCCACGATGTCGATCTCGGCGTCGGGCGCGATCGCCTTCGCGAGGTCGACGAGCCGCATACTCGGAATCTTCGGGACGAAGATCTCGCCCCCCTCGCTGGCGCGCAGCGCCTGGAGCACGAGCTCGATCCCGTGGTCGAGGGTGATCCAGAACCGGGTCATCCCGAGATCGGTGATCGTGATGCGGCCCTCGAGGGCCTGTTTGCGAAACAGCGGGATGACGCTCCCGCGGCTCCCGATCACGTTGCCGTAGCGGACGACGGCGAAGCGCGTCGGTTGCTCCCCCGAGTAGACGTTGCCCGCGACGAAGAGTTTGTCGCTCACCAGCTTGGTGGCGCCGTAGAGATTCACGGGGCTCGACGCCTTGTCCGTCGACAGGGCCACGACTCGCTGCACGCCCTGGTCGATCGCGGCCTCGATGACGTTCTGGGCACCCAGGACGTTGGTCTTGACACACTCGAAGGGGTTGTATTCGGCCGCGGGAATCTGTTTGAGCGCCGCGGCGTGGACCACGTAGTCCACCCCCGAGAACGCGCGGTAGACGCGGTCGCGGTCGCGCACATCGCCCAGAAAGAAGCGCAGACGCCGGTCGGGGAGTGCTTCGCGCATCTCCGACTGTTTGAGCTCGTCGCGGCTCAGCACCACGAGCTTCCGCACGCGCGTCCGGGTCAAGACGCTGCGGACGAACCTCTTCCCGAACGAGCCGGTACCGCCGGTGACCAACAGCACCTTGCCATCCAGATAGTCGAGCACGTCATCTCCACGGGAGGAGTTCGCTCGCTTGAGGGGGAGGTGGCAGAGGTATACCCAATCGGACCGGACGTGGCCAAGCGGCGCGGCGCGAGACGGGTGTTCCGAGGCGCTACTGCACCACGACTTCGACGCGGCGGTTGGCGGCGCGGCCTTCGCGGGTCGCGTTGGCGGCCACCGGGTGGTCTTCGCCGAAGTTCACCACCCGCAGACGGTGCTCGTCCACACCCCGCGTGACCAGATATTCGCGCACGGTCTGGGCGCGACGCTCGGAGAGCGCAAAGTTCGCGGTGCGCGAGCCCAGGGCGTCGCTGTACGCGCGGATCTCGGCGGTCGTGTCCGGACATTCGAGCAGCGTTGCGGTGGTCTGGGCGAGGTGCGCGGTCGCCGTCTCGTCGAGGGCCGTGGCCCCGCTCTCGAAGTAGATCTTCGGGGAATCCCCGAGACCCGTGCACGCGGAGGGCGTCAGCGCGGCGACGTCGGGCAGCGCACCGGGGGGCGCCGGCGCCGCGACGTCGGGCAGCGCGTCGTGGGGTGTCCCACCGGAGTCACGGCGCACCATCTCGAAGCCGCTGCCGCGGAATTGCAATGAGCCCGGAGTGCGCAGGCGCTCCGGGGTCACGATGTAGTGGCCGGTGACGGCCGGGCCCAGGACGGCGTTGGCGAGGTCTGCGTTGCCGCCGCTCACCACGTAGGCGCCTCCGCCGACCACCGCGCCGGTGGCGGCGTAGGCGATCTTCGCCGGCGCGTACACCGCGGTCGCGATCGCCGAGGCCACCCCGGCTCCCGCGGCGTCTGCGATCGCGCTCGCATCCTCTCGAGAATGCGCTTGATCTGTAGAGACACAACCCGCGCTCAATACTGCGGGAATGGCAATCAAAAAGAACGGAACGCGCAGCGCGCGTCGGCGGATCGGGGAGGGCATCGGGGGTCTCTCCGGGGCGGGGGTTAGCGAAGGCCGGGGGCCTTCAGCTTAGATCGATCGCGGGCGCTTTGGGTGACGGGGAGTCTCGATTCTCCGCAGTCTCCGAGGGGCCCCCGCGGGAATCGAGACTCGTGCGACTTCTCCCCGGCCCCCGGGTCCGTCACCTTTTGCTCGGGGACGCAACTCCCAGAGAAACCCCTAGTCGGTCCACGTCCCGCACCACACCATGCCGCCCTCCTCGTCTGCCAATCCGCCGACCCTCGGCCTCCGCGTCCTCGGCGGTGCCGCGCAGGTTGGCCTCGCCCAGGCGCTCCTCCCCCTCACGGGGCTCGTCACGGCGGGGGTCCTGACCCGTCATCTGGGGCCGGACGGGTACGGTCTCTTCACCCTGTCCGCGACCCTGGTCGTCTGCTTCGAGTTCGCCATCGTGGCCCTGCTCGGCAGCGCCACCATCCACTGGGTCGCGCGCGCCGAGCAACGCCCCGCGGCCATCCGCTCGATCCTTCAACTCTACGTGTGGACTTCCCTCGGCTCTGCGGCGCTGCTCTGGGTGGCGGCGCCCGGCCTTGCGTCGCTCTGGGGCGAGCCGCAGATGACCCCGATGCTGCGGCTCTACGCCCTCGACATCCCGCTTTACTGCATCGCGCGGGGCTACGGCAGCGTCCTCGCCGGACAGCAACGCTTCTCCCAGCAGGCCACCGCCGTCGCGGTCCGATGGATCGCCCGGCTCGTCCTCACAGTGGCCCTCGTCTCGATGGGCTTCTCGATCTGGGGGGCCGTGTGCGCGATGCTCGGCGCCTCGGTGGTGGAGCTGCTGATCGCGTGTCGCCGGGTCGCGGCCCCGGCGCTCTGGCGCGCGCCCTGCAAACTCCCCGGTCTGTGGAGCCTGGCCGGCCCGCTGTTCGTGAGCGCCCTCCTGCTCCGGGTGTTGCATCTCGACCTCATCATCCTGAAGGCCCTCGGGGCCAGCGCCACCGAGGCCGGTTTCTACGGCGCGGCGTACAACCTCGCCCTCGCGCCGGTGATGATCGCCGCCGCGGCGAGCAGCGCGCTGCTCGCCGCGTTGACCCGCGGCGTCGTCGCGGACCGGGAATCGGCCGAGCGCGTGATGGAGGTCGCCGTCCGTGTCCTGCTGGCGGCCTTTCCGGTGGCGGCCGTGATCTCGGGCTCCGCCGACGCGATCGTCACCCTGATCTACGGAGCGGGCTTTTGGCCGGCGGGCGACCTGCTCGCCCTGCTGATCTTTTCCTCGGCGGGCCTCGTCGCCGTCGTCGTCTGCAACGCTTCGGTGATCGCGCTGGGCCGCCCGCGGCTGACGCTGATTGCGGTGGGCCTCGTCGTCCCGGCGGCGATCGCCGGCTATCTGATCGTGATTCCCCGGCTCGGACCGCTGGGGGCCGCGTCGGTGACCACGGCGGCCGCCCTCTGCGCCGGATTCCTGAGCCTCGGGATGGCCGTGCAGATCTGGCGGATCCGCGTGCCCCTGTCGAGTGTGCTGCGCAGTGCCGCCCTCACCTGGGCGGGTCTGGTCGTCGCAGCGAGCTGGCCGGTGGAGGGCCCGTGGGTCGTCGGCAAGCTCGTCGCCCTGGGCCTGGCCGTCCCCCTGGCCTACGCCCTGCTGGGCGAGCTTACCCCTCGCGACCGCGCGGCCCTGCGCGGGCTGGCGCGACCACGCCTCCCGTCGCCCGGCGGCGCCCGCGTCTCCTAGCCGACCCGCTCCCGACCGCGAGCTCCGAAACACGGGCTCCCGCCGTGGCGACGCGGGATAATGCCGCCGGAGCACATCGCGAAGAGCACGGGAGGACCGCGTGGCGACGCAACCCGACGAGAGGCCCCTGTGTCTGGTGGCCGGTGTGGGGGCCGGGGCCGGGGCCGGGGTGTGTCGGCGCTTCGCCGCCGGGGGGTACCGCGTGGCGATGCTCGCCCGTCGGCGGACGCTCCTCGACACCCTCGAGCGCGAGCTCCCCGGTGCTCTCGGCTTCTGCTGCGATGTGGGCGACCCCGGCCAGGTAACCGAGGTGGTGGGGGAGATCCTCGAGCGCTTTGGCCCCCCGCGCGTGTGCGTCTCGAACGCGGTGCAGGTGAACGCGGTCTTTGGCGATTTTCTCGAGATCGACCCCGCCGGTCTCGAGGCGAACCTGCGCGTCAACACGATGGGGCTCCTGCATCTGGCCCGCGCCGTCGCGCCGCCGATGATCGAGGCCGGGCGCGGCGCCATCATCGTCACGGGCAACACCGCGTCGCGACGCGGGCGGGCCCAGTTCGCGGGCTTCGCCCCGTCGAAGGCGGCCCAACGCATTCTCGCCGAGTCGATGGCCCGCAGCCTCGGCCCCCGCGGCGTCCACGTAGCGTATCTGGTGATCGAGGGCGGGATCGACGGCCCCTTTGCGCGGCAGGTGCTCCACGACCAACCCGACGACGTCTTCATGGAGCCCGCCGCGATCGCCGAGACCATTTGGCACCTCGCCCACCAGGACCGCTCGGCCTGGTCGTTCGAGGTCGACCTGCGTCCTTTTAGCGAGACCTGGTAGGGCGGACGCGTCTTCGGAGCGAGATTCGAGGTCGACCTGCGCCCTTTTAGCGAGACCTGGTAGCGGCGGACGCGTCTTCGGAGCGAGATTCGAGGTCGACCTGCGCCCTTTTAGCGAGACCTGGTAGCGGCGGACGCGTCTTCGGAGCGAGATTCGAAGTCGACCTGCGCCCCCTCAGCGGGGCCGGGTCGCCGGGCCGTCCGCTCCGGCGGGTGGCGAGGGATCGTCGACGAGGAGCCGCCCGCTCCTCGCGGCCAGCACCAGGAGCAGTGGGATCGTGTTCACCTTGAGCAAATCCCGCAGGCTCTTGACGACGTCGCTCCCGAGGGTCGAGTCCATGACCTCGACCCCCACAGAGAGCGTCAGCCCGATCGCGAGGGTGCGGAAGCGACGCAGGGGCCAGCGAAGCACCAGCACCGAGACCATCTGACAGCAAAAGCCGAAGAGAAAGAGCACCACCGGCTTCGACACGACGGTTGGCATCCACGACTTGAGCGCGAGATAGAGCGGGGCGTCGGGCATGGGGCGTCCTCGGCGCGCACAGCGTGCCGGGGGGTGGATCGGCCGACGCCGCTCCGGGGTAGAGGCCTTTTTTCCCGGCGTTACCTTGTGAACCGCTCCCGAAAGGCCGTGTGCCGCCCACGCTCCCCCCGGAGAGGGAAACGCCATGGAGCCCGAGCGCGACACCGTCCACAAGTTGACGGAGGCGCCGCTGCGCGAGGCCCAGAGCGAGGCGAGCGCTGGCGCCACCTTGATCCGCCCGGCCGACCCCGGCGATCAGTCGCTCACCGCGTGTCTCCGCTCTTCGGGCGTGGGTGCGTACTCGTGGACACGGGCCCGCGACCTCGTGGTGTGGCAGGGCTATCCCCACCCCGCCATGGGGCTGTCGGGGATCCAGCAGAATCCCCTCTCGGTGTTCGTGTCCTCGCTGCACCCGGAGGACGTCGAGGACGTGCTCGCGACCGTCGACCGCGCGATCGACGAACGCGAGCGCTGGGAAATGCGCTACCGCGTGATCTGGCCCGACGGCAGCCTGCACTGGATCCTCGACCGCGGCGAGCCGACTTTTGGCACCGCGGGCGCGATCGAGGGGTTCTCGGGGGTGTGCTTCGAGGTCACCCAGCAGGTCGAGACCGAGCAGGAGTTGGCGCGGCAGCGCACGTTCCTCCGCATGGTGCTCGATCTCAACCCCGGGATGATCTTTGCGAAGGACAGCGCAGGGCGCTTTACCCTGGCCAACCCGGCCTTGGCGGAGTTCTACGGCACGCGAGCCGAAGACATGATCGGAAAGACGGATGCCGACCTCGGCATCGACGCGGAGCTCGTCGAGCGGTTCCGGGCCCAGAACCAACGCATCCTGGAGCACCGGGAGACCATGTGGAGGTACGAGGAACCCATCCGCGACGTCCGGGGCAAGCCCCACTGGGTGGAGAAGACCAAGCTCCCCTTGCTGGAGGAGGACGGTCGCTGCGAACAGGTGATGGGCGTGGCGATCGACACCACGGCGCGCAAAGAGAGCGAGCTCGCGTTGGCGCAGCAGCGCGCTTTTCTCCGGCAGGTTATCGACTCGAGCCCGAGCTTGATCTTTGCGAAGGACCGAGAGGGCCGCTTCACCCTCGCCAACCAGGCCGTCGCCGACCTCTATGGGACGGCGCCCACCGAGATGGTGGGCAAAACCGATTCCCACTTCCACCGCAACCGGGCCGAGATCGACGCCTACCGCGCGAACGACGCCGCGGTCTTCGAGCGCGCCGAGCGGGTCCTCACCGAGGAGGAGATGTACACGGCTCCGGACGGCGAGGCTCGCTGGTTCCACACGGTGAAGGTGCCGTTGCTCGACGACGCGCGGCAGGTCTCGCAGATCCTCGGGGTCGCCACCGAGATCACCGAGCAGAAACGGGCGCAGGCGGAGCGAGAACGTCTGGAGGAGAGCCTCCGACAGTCACAGAAAATGGAGTCGATCGGGCACCTCGCGGCGGGGATCGCCCACGATTTCAACAATCTCCTGACCCCGATTCTCGGCTACGCCGAGCTCGCGACCCAGGCGCTGCCCGACGGGCACCCGATCCGCGACGACCTCTCGGCCGTCACCCAAGCGGCCGAGAGCGCGAGCGCCTTGGTGCAGCAGCTCCTGGCCTTCGGCCGCAAGCAGCGCCTCGAGATGCGCGAGCTTGTGCTGAACCCCGAACTCGAGGCGATCGTCGACATCCTAAAGCGTGTGATCCCCGAGCACATCCGGATCGACCTCGACCTCGACCCCGGTGTCGAGGCGGTGCGCGCCGACCCGATCCAGCTCCAACAGATCCTGCTGAACCTCGCCGTGAACGCCCGCGACGCCATGCCGAGCGGGGGCGACCTGGTCATCCGCAGCGTCCGCGCCCCCGCGGCCGACGCGACCCCGGGCGTCGCGATCGCGGTGACAGACACCGGCTGCGGGATGGGCGAGGCGGTGATGAAACGCGTCTTCGAGCCCTTCTACACCACCAAGGAGCGCGGTTCGCGGGTGGGCCTCGGGCTCTCCACCGTCTACGGCATCGTGGAGCAACACGGCGGGAGCATCGCCATCGACAGTGAACCCGGGCTCGGGACGACGTTCTCGATCTGGTTTCCTACCTGCGCCGGGGGCGTGGTGGCCGAGCCCCTCGCGCCGGCTCCGCAACGCCGCGGTGCGCTCCGCGGCCGGGTCCTGGTGGTCGAGGACGACCCCGGCGTCCGTGAATTCGTATGCCGGGTGCTGCGCGACGACGGCTTCGAGGTCGGCGAGGCGCAGAGCGGCGACCTCGCCCTCGAGATCGCGACGAAGAGCGGGACGCCTTTCGACCTGCTGCTCACCGACTTGATCATGCCCGGGACGAGCGGAGGTGTGCTCTTCGACCAGATCGCCTCGCGTTGCCCAGACACGCGCGTGCTCTACATGTCGGGCTACGCCGAGGACGCACTCGGCACCGGGGAGGGCACCGTGAGCCCGCAGCGGCTGCTGCACAAGCCCTTTTCGGCCCACACGCTCATCGAGCGGGTCGACGCTGCGTTGCGCTGAGGCCTAGAGCCAGCCCCGCTCGCGGTAGAAGGCCTCGGCGCGGTCGGCGATCTCGGTCGAGATGTTGGCGATCGCGCGCCCGAGACCCCCGCGCACCTCCTGCACCACGCTCATCCCGCCCGCGACGACCGCCGAGGTGGCGGCGCGGCCGGCGATCGCGCCGGCACCGACCGGCACGGCCATGCCGGGCATCCGGTCGCCCTGGGCCGAGACCTCGG
>CAJHXS010000303.1_pt1 | contig 11849 bp, 8 predicted proteins | sample 9198591 | NCBI WGS metagenome assembly CAJHXS01 (sample SAMEA7708347, study PRJEB35096) | sediment metagenome | biome: marine neritic benthic zone biome [ENVO:01000025]; feature: sediment [ENVO:00002007]; material: shallow marine sediment [ENVO:03000034] sea grass bed [ENVO_01000059] ... | reverse complement strand
TGCCCCCGAGGCGCCGCCGACGACGGCGTTCCAGATCGAGCGCGGCTTGAGCCACACGGTATAGACGAACACGTAGAAAAGGATCGACGCGACGCCGATCCCCGCCGCCAGAGGGCCCCCGGTCGCCAGCAGGATCGCCGTGGCGAGCAACGAGAGCGCCAGCCCGAAGAGAAGCGCGCGCCGGGGCTCGATCTCCTGGGCCGGGAGCGGACGCTTGCGGGTGCGCTCCATCAGGGCGTCTCGGTCGCGCTCGACGTAACAGTTGAGGGTGTTGGCGGCGGCGCCGGCGAGGGCGATGCCCACCAGGGTCCACAGCGCCCAGAGGGGCTCTACCGTGTGGGTCGCCATGGCCATCGGGGGGAGCCCCGTGAACAAGACCATCGGGAGAATCCGCGGCTTGGTCAGCGCCGCGTAGTGGCGGATCTCGGTGAGTGTCCGGGTCATGGCGGGGAGCCACTGGGTAACACAGTGGCCCGTCTACCGCGATCTCCCCCGCACGCGCTTGACGATCCCGGTGAGCCAGCGGTCGAGATCTGGGTGCTCGAGGAGACCCGCGGCCTCGAGCCGGGCGGCGGCGATGAGTTCGACCTCCGCGACGGTCCCCGCCCCCAGGGCGGCCCGGGCGTCGGCCTCGAGGTCGGCCGAGTCGAGGGCTCGGATGATCTCCTTCACCACGGGGACGCCCCGAGGGCTCCCCGAGAGCTCGGAGATTCCCATCCCCACCAGGAGCGGCGCCGCCAGGGCGTTGCTCGACATCTCCCCGCACACCGAGACGGGGATCCCGGCCCGGGTCGCCGCCCGGGTGCTGCGGTCGATGAGCTGGAGCACCGCGGGGTGCAGCTGGCGGTAGAGATGACTGATCGCCTCGTTGCCGCGATCCACCGCCAGGGTGTACTGGGTGAGGTCGTTGGTCCCGATGCTGAAGAAGTCGCACTCGGCCGCGAGGGAGTCGGCGATCAGCGCCGCCGACGGCACCTCGATCATCACCCCGATCGGCAGCGCCGGTAGCGCCTCGTCCTGCTCGTCCGCGAGCTCACCGAGAACTTCGTCGAGGATCTGGCGTACCCGGCGCAACTCGTCGAGGGCCGAGATCATCGGCAGCAGACAACGCAGATTGCCCGCGGTGTTCGCACGGGCGATCGCGCGCAGCTGGGCACGCAGCGATTCCTCGTCGCGGAGCGAGAGACGGATCGAACGGCACCCGAGCTGGGGGTTCTCTTCGCCCTCGAATCCGATCCCCGGCATCGGCTTGTCGCCGCCGAGGTCGAGGGTGCGGATCGTCACGGGGTGGGGCGCCATCGCGGCCGCCGCCTGGGCGTAGACCTTCTGCTGCTCGTCCTCGCTCGGGATGCCACGGTGGGCGAGCGCCAACAGCTCGGTGCGGAACAGGCCCACGCCCTCGACACCGTGCTGTTCGCAGTGCCGCAGGTCTGCCAACAGACCCACGTTGGCCGTGAGCGCGATCGGCCGCCCGTCGCGGGTCTCCGAGGGTCGCAGACGCAGCGCGTCGAGGTGACCGATCATGATGTCGAAGCGCTGCTTCTCCTCGCGGTAACGGCCGAGGAGCCGCTCGTCGGGAGAGAGGTAGACGCGGCCGTTGGTGCCGTCGACGATCGCCATCTCCCCGGGTCGCGCTGTCGCGACCACGTCCCGCACGCCGGTCACCGCCGGCAGCTCGAGGGTGCGCGCAAAAATCGCGCCGTGGGAGGTGACCCCGCCGTGCTCGGCGACGATCGCCCCGACCTTGTCCGTCTCGAGCATCGCGAAGTGCGCGGGGAGGATCATGTCGGTGACGACAACGGCACCGGGAGAGAGCGGAATGTTGTGGTGACGGACCCCGAGGAGCTTGGCCACGACCCGTCGCCCGACGTCCTCGACGTCGACCCCGCGCTCGCGGAAGTAGGGGTCTTCGATCCGACCGAAGAGCGCCTTGTATTCCTCGACGACGTCGCGCACCGCGCCCACGGCGTCGACGGTCTCGGCGAGACGCGTCTCGATCTTCGAGAGAAAGCCCTTGTCCTCGAGGATCTGGATGTGGGTGTGGAAGACCGCCGAGAACTCGGGGCCGAATTGCTGCCCCATGTCCTCGATCAGGTCGTCGAGCTCGCGGCGCGCCTCAGAGACCGCGCGATGCAGATCGGCGAGCTCGCTGTCCGCGTCCGTGTTGGGGGTGTAGTCGATGTGCCCGAGGTCGAGGGGCGACTCCAGCAGATACACCGGTCCGATGGTGATCCCCGGCGAGGAGGGGATGCCGCGCAGCTCCTGGTTTTGGTCCGCCCGGGGCGGACCGCCAGCGGCGGCCACCGAGAGCCCCGCGCGCGCCATCTCGTCGACGAAGCGACGGCGGTCGTCGTCGGGGGCGGTCACCAGCTCGAGGAGGGTCGCGTTGAGGACGAGGGGCGCGATCATCTGCGCGCAGGATTGGATCATCCCGACGTCGTGCGATTCGAAGTGCCGCTCGCCGACGGTCTGGACGACCAGCACGCCGAGGGGAAGACCGCGCACCACGAGCGGGGCCGCGAGGAGCGACTGGTAGCGCTCCTCCCCGGTCTCGGGGAAATAGCGGAAACGCGGGTGCTCCTGGGCGCGGTCCAGCGCCAGAGGCTCACCGCTCTCGGCGACCAGTCCGACCAGCCCCTCGCCGAGCTCCATACGCACCCGCCCGACCGCGCCGGCGTCGAGCCCCTTGGTCGCCCGCAGCACGAGCTGACGGGACGCGTCGGGTTCGCTCAGATAGACAGAGCAGACGTCGGCGTCGAGCCGCTTCGCGACCAGATCGACCACATTGCGCAGCGTCTCGTTGAGATCGTGCGAACGGGACACGATCCCGGCGATGTCGGCGAGCAATGTGACGCGGTCTGTAATCGGCCTGCCCCCTCCCGGCCACGGGAGATCACAATGTACCCGAGGTCCGGCAAGACCGAAGAGAGGGGCGTGCGGTGGAAGCGCGGAGACGAGCTAGTGCTGCGAGGGCATCCCGGGGTCGGTCGAGAAGAGCTCGCGGGGCGGGAAGACGTAGTCCTTGTCTTCGAAGCGCATCCCGAGCGCGAGCAGGATCTTGCGTTTTGTGTCCATCCGGCAGTTCATGCCCTTCTCGACACTGTGGATCGTCCGGAGAGCCACCTTCGCCTTGCGAGCAAGCTGGGCCTGCGTCATGAGGCGGTTCTCTCGAAGTTCGCGCACTCGGTTTTTCTGAGTGCGCGGGTTGTTGCTCTCCATAGCGTCCACTCCCTGCTTGGCACCTCGGACGCACGCGCGGTGCATCCACGGATCCGTTTCGGAACCAAGTGGGATTTCTTTAGGGATAATCGGATGTTGGACGGCTGGGGCCGGGTCGGGTCTGGGAAAATCCCTTCACCCGAAATCCGCAGGAGGGCTGCGCGCCAAGCGCTCGAAACCGCACATTAATCGCGTTTTTATGAAGCCAACCTTGGGTTCGGCGGTCGGCAACAACACGCCAAAAAAAGCCAACCGAGGCGCGCTCGGGGCGGCGGCGGCGGCGTTTGCGAGGCCGCCTCCACCAACTGCTAGCCTCGCTCCACCCTTCCCCTGCCGCCGACCGCTGACGGATCGAAGAAGTCCCCACGGGGTAGGCCTGGGGGCGTCAATAGCTGGCGCGGCCGGGTGGAACGGATGATCGCCAGCAGCTCTGAACGCCGGAGACCCCGGCCGCGTCCCACCCCTAGCCCGCGGTACCCGCGGTACACCGCGGCGTGGAGAACACCCGCTTCTGATGGCCACCACCCGTAGGCGTGCGCTGCGAGCCCTGTCCTTCGCGCTCCTCTTCGCCGGGAGCCTCGCGGCGGGGGTGTGGGTCGCTGCCGAGCTCGGGCCGGAGCGGCTGCGTCTCGAAGCCGAGCGCGCCCTGTCGGGCGTACTCGGTGAGACCCGGGTCGGCGCGGTGTCGCTGGGCTGGGCGGCGGGGCCCTCGATCACGGCCCGCGACATCGCGGTCTACGAGGACGGCGAGACGGCGATGTCGCTGGAGCGCGCCGAGCTTCGTCTCGACCTCCTGCGGCTCTTCCGCGGCGGCGCTCGCTTCGACCGGCTTCGGCTCGACGGGCTCGACGTCCACATCCGTCAGCTCGCCGACGGCTCCGTGCGTCCGACACGTCTGGGGGAGTGGGCTCGCGCCGCCCCCGACGAGCCCCCGTCGCAGGACCGCAGCGAAGACCCCAATCCGCTCGTCGCGTCCGGGTTGCGCCGCGTCGAGATCCGCGACGCAGCGCTGCGCGTGAGCCGGGAGTCCCCCGACTCGGCCACGGCCACCGCTGTGTTCGATGAGGCCACCCTCGACCTGGTGCTCGGCGACGCCTCGCGACTCGCCACGCGTGGTCGTCTGGGTACGGCCAGGGTCGAAGTCGAGCTTTCCGGGACGCCGGACGCCCCGCGCTTCGAGGCTCGCGTCCGCGGACTCGACCTTTGGGGGCAACGCGCCTGGTTGCGACAGCTCGTCCCCGAGCTCCCCGCCCTCGCTGGCGTCGCCGACGCGACAGTCCGCGGCAGCGGCGGTGGGAACACCCTCCAGGTCGACGCGGTCTCGTTGCGGGTCGCCGGAGGCACCGTCGACGGCACACCCCTTCCGGCGCTGCAGCTGCGCGGAAGCGGCGCGCTCTCTCCTCACCGGCTCCGTCTCGCCGCCCTCGAGCTGGTGGCCGACGAGCTCGTCGTGCGCGGAGCGGCGGACCTCACCCGTCCCCTCGGCGCCACCTCGCAGGTGAGCGCCGTGCTTCGCGCCCAGCGTCTTCCCTTCGAAAGCCTCGCGAGCTACGCGGCCGACTTCGGTCTCGACGCCGTGGCGACGGGGATCGGCACCCTGGGCCCGGGAAGCTTCGATGCGGTGAACCTCGCCGCCGAGAGCCTCGACCTCGACGACCTCGACGGCTGGGTGCGCGCCCCCGCGGAGTGGCCGGAAGGGCTTCGTCTGGAGGCGGACTTCCACAGCGACGAGGTCGCGCTCGGCGACGGCGAGCCGCTGCGGGCGCTCTCCGGCCGGGTCGCCATCGACGCCGCGCACTTCGCCTTCCGCGAGGTGCGCGCGCAGCTCGGCGACCGACCGCTCCCCGTCATGACCCTCGACATCGCGGAGTGGTCGCGGCTGGTCGGAAGGGCCGGGAGCGAAGCGCTGGCCGCCGTGCCCCCGGTGCGCGGCCGGGCGCCGCTCATCGCCTGGGTCACCCAGAACCCACCGCCAGCACCCCGCTGGAACCGCGCGCGGCTCGAGCTCGATTGGCTCGACCACCCCGCGCTCCTCGGCCCGCTCGGACGCGTGAGCGCCACCCTTCGGCCCCTCTCGCCAGGGGTGGAGGTCGACATCCACCGCGCCCGGTGGAGCGACGTCTGGGTCTCGGGGTCGGGCCGGTTGTCCGAGACCGAGGGGGAGGAGCGGATCGTCCTCGAGGTCGAGACCCACGCCCTGCCCCCCACTCACATCGGCGACCCGGTGGGATCGGAGACGCGCGGTCTACCCGCCCGCCGCGACGGGGTGCACTGGGCGGCCGGTCACGCGATCGTCGAAGTGAATCGCGTCGGCCCCTACACGGCCCGCGAGGTGCGCGCGCCCATCCGCATGCGCGGCTCCACCCTCTGGAGCGACGAGGTCTCGATCACCCTGGCCCCCCGCGGCTCGGTGCGAGGGAGCGTGGAGCTCGACCTCTCGCTCCCCGATCGCGTGCCCTATCGGACGGCCTTCCAGCTCGGCGACGGCGATCTCGCCACCCTGCTCTCCGATATGGGTCTCCGAGGCCCCCCCACCGAAGGCCGCGTCGTGCTCGGAGCCCTGCTGGAGGGGCGGCTCCGCGCCGGCGAGCCGATGCTCGCTTCGATGCGCGGCCCGGTTTCGGCACACGCCCGGGACGGTGTCGTCTATCGCCGGGTGCCCTGGGCGCTGGCGATCGCCGCGGTGAGCGAGACCTTCAACCCCTTTCGCTCGCGCGACTCCCTGCCCTACCAGGCGATCGACGGCGAGTTCCGTTTCGAAGCCGGGCGCGTCCAGGCCAAATCGTTTGCCATCACCGGGCCGACCGTCCGCATGGTGGCGACGGGCGGCGTCGAGCTCGCACCTCCGTACACGATGGAGGTGGTCGCGGGGCTCTTCTTCTTCCGCGGCCTCGACAAGGTCCTCGGCGGAGTCCCGATCCTGAGCACGCTGCTGCTCGGGTCCGACGAGAACCTGGTGTCGGCCTACTTCTCTCTCGAAGGCCCGTGGAACGATCCCGACGCGGACCTGATTCCGATCAAGACCTTTCTGGCGGGGCCGGCGAGCATCGTCGCCGAGGGCGTCCCGAACTTCGTCTTCGGCGGACTCAGTCGGCTGGCACGGCTTTTCTCGATCAAGCCGGCGAAACGCGACGAACCCAAGGCCGCCCCGTGAGCGCGGCGCCGCGGAGCAGCCACTCGAAGCGGATGAGTGCCGCACGCGCCGCCCAGTGGTGTCGCGCGGCGCGCCGCCGAGGCGAACACGTGGTCTTCACCAACGGCTGCTTCGACCTGCTCCACGCGGGCCACCTGCACAGCCTCGAGGCCGCCCGGGCGCTGGGCGACCGCCTCGTCGTCGCGCTCAACTCGGACGCCAGCACGCGGCGTCTCAAAGGGCCGGGGCGCCCCGTGATCCCGGGGCGCCAACGCGCCCGTCTGCTCGGCGGTCTCGAGTGCGTCGACGTCGTCGTGCAGTTTCGTGCGGACACCCCCCTCGCGCTGATCCGCGCCCTGCGGCCCGCCGTACTCGCCAAAGGGGGAGACTGGGCGCTCGACGACATCGTCGGGCGCCGTGAGGTCGAGAGCTGGGGGGGGCGCGTGGTGCGTCTCCCCGAGATCCCGGGGCTGCGCAGCACCGCGATCCTGGAGCGCATCCGCGCCTGCTGAGGAACGGGTCGACGCGCGCCGCCCGCGCGCGCGAGGGGCGATGCGGGCAGGTGGACCGCTAGAGACCCGAGTCGTCCGACGCGAGAAAGCGCGGATCCAACAGCTGGACCTCGGCGTCGGCGCCGACGGCGAGCTCGGTGGCGTCGGCCGGGAAGATGAGCAGGCCCTGGGCGCGGGCCATCGAGCGCAGCACCCCGCTGCTCTGGTTGCCGGTGCTCGTCGCGACGACCTCGTCCCCGCGTCGCTCGAGGAGGACGCGCACCAAGTGGAGCCGACCGGCGCCCTTGGTCAGACGCTCGCCCACCTGGACCCGCACTCGCGGTCGGAAGAGCGCGTGATCCCCGCCCATCTTGAGGAGTGCGGGCCGCACGAACTGCTCGAAGGTGACCATCGCCGACACGGGATTGCCGGGCAGCCCGAAGACCAACGGCCCGGTGTCGCCAAAGCGGCCGAAGACCAGCGGGAAGCCCGGCTTGATCTTCACACCCCAGAAGACCAGCTCGCAGCCCAGCTTGTCGAGCACGAGCCGCACGTAGTCGCGGTCGCCGACCGAGACCCCGGCGGAGCTCACGATCACGTGGTGTCCGAGGCTGGCCCGGAGCATCGACTCGAGGGCCTCGGGGGTGTCGGCGGCGATCCCCGCGTAGATCGGCTCCGCACCGGCCGCGCGTGTCTGCGCCGCCAGGGAGTAGGAGTTCGAGGACACGATGCGTCCGGCGCCCGGATCGCCGTCGGGCTCGATCAGCTCGTCGCCGCTCGAGAGAAGCGCGACCCGGGGCCGCTGCACCACCGAGACCGTCGTGCGGCCGACCGACGCCAGCACCCCGAGCGCCGCGGCGCCGAGCGGGGTGCCCGCGGCGAGGACCCGGTCGCCGACCTCGATGTCCTCGCCCGCGTCGCGGACGTTCTCGCCGACCTTGACGGCGGCCGTGACCACGACGCGGTCTCCGCGTCGCTCGGTGTCCTCCTGGCGCACCACCGCCGCCGCGTCCGGGGGAACCGGCGCGCCGGTGAAGATGCGCGCCGTCTCTCCGGGGCGCAGCCCGGCGCCGGGCGAGGCTCCGGCCGCAATCTCCCGGGCGACCCGCAGTGGCGCCCGGTTCGCCTCGAGGTCGGCTCCGTGGAGGGCGTAGCCGTCCATCGCCGAGACCGCCCAGGGGGGCAGCCGGCGCGCCGACACGACCGGCTCGGCGAGGACGCGGTCGCGGGCCTGGGCGGCCGCGCACACCTCCGGCGGCAGCTGCTCGGCTGCCTCCAGGATGACGCGCTGCGCCTCGCGAGCCTCGAGGCCGGTCCGCATTCCTTCACACTAGCAACCCGCCCGAAAGTGCCCAAGAATTAGGCACTTCTGGAGAACGGGACCGTGGCCAACGGACAGTCGGGCGATCTGGAGCAGGTCTTCGAGGCGATCCTCGACGGCATCGTCGTCGTGGATCGCCAGGGGTCGGTGCGGCGCATCAACGGGGCTGCGCGGCGGATCCTGGGGATCGGCGCCGCGGCGGGCCCGGTGGTCGGCGAGGCCCTGGTCTCGCTCCCCGGCGGTCGGCTCTTTGCGAAGGAGCTGCAGCGCACCCTCGAGGAGGGGAGCTCCAGCGTCGTCCACGATCTCAGCTTTGCGCGACGCCGCGACGACGAAGCCGTGATCGACGTCACCACGGTGGCGCTGACCAACGCCGAGGGCGAGGTTGGGGGGGCCGCGGTCGTGCTGCGCGACGGCACGATCGGCGCGACGCTGCGCGAGGCCCGCGAGGCGCAGATCCAGGACCGCGTCTTTGGTCGCGTCGCGGCGGGCATCGCCCACGAGGTGAAGAACCCGCTCGGCGGTATCCGCGGCGCGGCAGAGCTCCTCGCGCGTCACAGCGACGACAAACGCGCGTTGCGTCGTGCGGAGCTGATCATCTCCGAGGTCGACCGCATCGTCTCGCTGATCGACGACTTCATGTCCTTCACCAACGACCGGGTACGGCCGCGCCCCACCAACATCCACCGCGTCCTGGAAGACGTCCTCGGGATCGTCGAGCTCGACCCGCGCTCGCAGGGTCTGCGCTTCGAGCGGAGCTTCGACCCCTCGATCCCGGAGCTCCTCGCCGACGGCGACCGCCTGCACCAGGTCTTTCTGAACCTGATGCGCAACGCGGTCGACTCCATGGAGGGGACCCGCGACACCGACGGGGCGGGGCGGACGCTGCGGGTCTCGAGCCGGCTGCGCCTCGACCACCGCATCGAGCTCGAGGGCGGGGGCCGGGTGCCCGGCGTCGTGGTCGACGTAGAGGACGAGGGCTGTGGGCTTCCCGAGCAGGCCCTCGAGCAGGTGGGCACGCCCTTCTTCACGACCAAGACCCAGGGGACCGGGCTCGGGCTGGCGCTCAGCCGCCACTTCGTGGCGCGTCACGGCGGCTCGCTGCAGCTTCGCCCCCGCAGCCCGATCGGGACGCGGGCCCGGGTCGTGTTGCCGCTCCGGAGGCCTTCTTGAGCCGCGACGTCGCACGGGTGCTCGTCGCCGACGACGAGACGTCGATCCGTTTCGTGCTCCGCGAGGCCCTCGAAGAGGAGGGGCACGAGGTCGTCGAGGCCGCGTCGGGTGACGCGGCCTGGGAGTTCCTCGCCGCCGGCGGCTTCGACATCGCCTTTCTCGACATCCGGATGCCCGAGCTCACCGGGCTCGAGCTGCTCGAGCGGCTGCGCTCGACGGGGAGCGAGGTGGCGGCGGTCGTGATGACCGCGCAGAACACCCTCGACCACGCCGTCGAGGCGATGAAGCACGGCGCCCTCGATTATCTCGCCAAGCCCTTTCAGGTGGCCGAGGTGGTGGCGCTCGTCGACAAAGCGCTGCGGGTGCGAGAGCTCGAGCGCGAGGTGCGGCATCTGCGCCGCGAGGTCGGGCGCCCGCCGGAGAGCCCTCTCGTCGGCCGCAGCAAAGCGGTACTCGAGGTCTTCAAGATGATCGGCCGGGTGGCGCCCCGAAATGTCCCGGTCCTGATCCACGGGGAGAGCGGCACCGGCAAGGAGCTCGTCGCCCGCGCGATCCACGGCGCGAGCCCACGCGCCGCGTCGGCCTTCGTCGCGGTGAACTCGGCGGCGATCCCGCGCGAGCTCCTCGAGAGCGAGATGTTTGGCCACGAGCGCGGCGCGTTCACCGGCGCCACCGAATCGCGGCCGGGGCGATTTCGCGAGGCCCACCTCGGCACGCTCTTTCTCGACGAGATCGGCGATATGCCCGCCGACCTGCAGGCCAAGCTGCTCCGGGTGCTGCAGAGCGGCGAGGTCACCTCGGTGGGCGGAAAGCACAGCGAGCAGGTCGACGTCCGCGTGGTCGCGGCGACCCACCGGGATCTCGACGAAGAGGTAGGCGCTGGTCGCTTCCGCGAAGATCTGCTCTACCGGCTGCGGGTGGTCCCCTTGCACATTCCGCCGTTGCGCGAACGCGCGGACGACGTCGCCGTGCTCGCCGCGCACTTCGCCGCGCGCTACAGCGTCGAGCTCCAGACCGAGGCGCGCGTGCTCTCGGACGAGGCGCTGGGCTTTCTCGCGGCGCAGCCATGGCCCGGCAACGTGCGCGAGCTCGAGAACGCGATCAAGCGGGCCCTCGTGTTGGGACACCGTGAAGTGCTGTCCGAGGAAGACTTCGCGTTCCTCACGGAAGAGCGCCGCGGCGATGCCCGGACACAGACCCTCGAAGACCGGGTGCGCAGCGAAGCCGAAGCGGCGTTCCGCGACGAGGGCGGTGCCGAAGAGCTCTACCGCAGCGTGCTCGAGCGGGTCGAGCGGCCGCTGATCGAGGCCGCGTTGTCGTTCACCGGGGGCAACCAGCTGCGCGCCGCCACGCTGCTGGGGATCAACCGCAACACGTTGCGCAAAAAGATCACCGAGCTCGACATCCAACTCCCGGTGCGGTCCTGACGCGGAGCTCGACGCGGTGAGTCGGGAGGCGATCGCGGGGCTCTACGTCCTGGTCGATGACGACCCGCGCTGGCCGCACGACCCGGTCGACCAGGCCCGGGCCGCCCTCGAGGGGGGCGCGACCCTGCTCCAGCTCCGGGTGAAACACAGCGGCGACGACACGACCCTCGCGTGGGGCCGCGCGATCCGGCGGCTCAGCGCCGAACGCGGCGCGCTCTTCATCGTGAACGACCGCTTCGACCTGGCTCTCGCCTGCGGCGCCGACGGCGTTCACCTCGGCCAGCACGATCTGCCCCCCGGCCGTCTGCCCCGTGGTGCCCGCTCGCGGCTCCTCGTCGGACGCTCGACCCACACGCTCGACCAGGTGCGCGTCGCGGCGCGGGAGGACGTCGATTATCTGGCCTTCGGGCCGGTGTTCGGCACCGACTCGAAGGCCTCCGAGTACAGCGCCCGAGGGCTCCCGCTCCTCGCCGAGGCGTGTGGGCTGCGGGGTCGCCACCCGATGGTGGCGATCGGCGGTATCGGCCCCGGACGCGTCGGCCCGGTGCTCGACGCCGGCGCGAGCGCCGTCTGTGTCCTCTCGGCGCTCGCCGCCGCAGACGACCCGGTCGCGGCGACCCGTGCCCTGCTTGGCGAGCTGCCGGACGACGGGGCCTCCGCCGCGGGGCCGGGTGGCGAAGCGGCGGGTGGCTGAGCTCGGCCCCCGTCTGCTCTGCGTCGTCGGCGCGACGACGGCGCTCGCGATCGCGTGGGCGGTGTCCCTCGACCGCAGCCGTCCCCCGTGGCGGGTCGTCGGCGCGGGTCTGGCGCTCCAGCTCGCCATCGCGCTGGCGCTGCTCAAAACCGAGCTCGGCGCGTGGCTCTTTCGCGGAGCGAGCTGGGGGGTGAGCGCCCTCGCCGCGCCGGCCCGCGCGGGCGCGAGTTTCGTCTTCGGCACCGCGGCGGACAGCGAATACACCATCGCGTTCCACGTGCTGCCGACGATCGTCTTTCTCGGGAGCCTGTTCGCGGTGCTCGACTATCTCGGGCTGATCCGGGTCGCGGTGCGCGCGATGGCCGCGGTGATGGGACGCGCCCTGCGGCTC